>Ga0335083_10005642_pt1 | contig 15756 bp, 17 predicted proteins | sample Lox_Sample_42_FD_206716 | JGI IMG/M metagenome (GOLD analysis project Ga0335083, IMG submission 206716) | Soil microbial communities from Loxahatchee National Wildlife Refuge, Florida, United States - Lox_Sample_4.2 | ecosystem: Environmental > Terrestrial > Soil > Wetlands | place: USA... | reverse complement strand
TTGCTCGACGAAGGATTCGTTCTGCAGCGGAATGAGATCGTGAAGCAGGAAGGAGAATTTGATCCCGAGCTGCCGCTTCGCCTCGCCGATATGCCGCATGTAATCCGGGATCGCCCAAGAGGCGCCAAGCGAGACGACGATGTCGCCGGGCCGCGCGTGCTGCTCGAACCTGCGATGCGGCATCTTGATGTCGACGATATCGCGCAGCGCCGTCTTGAATATGCGAAAGAAAAACCGCGGATGGCGAAGCATCGTCACCGCCAGGTTGAAAACGTCATTCCACACATGCGCAGGCGCCCAGATATTCGTCCACGGGGCATTCTTGCCGGGCGGATCGCGGTAGGCCGAGACGATGGCGTCAAAATCGATCGGGGTGAGCTTCTTGGTATAAACGCTGAGCCGGCAGAAGCGGGCGCGTCCGGCCGCGCCGTACAACCGCTCGGCTTCGGTCAGGATTTCGAGCGAGACACGCTGCAGCCCGGTCGGGTTGTCGAAGTGATCGAAATAGCGAAGGAAGTCCTCGACCTCGAACCAGATGACCGGTTCGCGATCCCCCCGGGCCGGCCGGCGCCGCCGCATGGGGTCGCCGGTGGTCGTTACGCCGGCGGTTTTCGACTGTTTGGGCGTGCGCCCGAACACCAACGGCGAATGCCACAAAGCCGTTCGCATGCAATAACCGAAGTGCCAAGCCGCAAGCGCAAACGGGGGGCGCGCCGAGCGATGTCCTTTGAGAAATGTCCCCCGTCGCATTGAATAGAAGGACCAAGGGGGGATCAATAGGGTGGCCTCGCAATGATGCCGTTGTGTGCGCAAACGGCCACGGCGGCTCTTTGCCGATACTCCGCGGCGGCGGTATAAGGCCTGCGCTCAAGGACGCAGCCGGCCGGCCGTCGGTTGCATGTCTTGATTTCATTTCTGCCCACACGACCCAATGGACGAGAAGGACCGCTACGACCAAGGCATGGCCAGGCGCCGCAAGGTGCTCGGCGGCGCATGGGTCGATCGGGCCAACGCGCGCAAGAGCGCTTTCAACGCGGAATTCCAGGATTTCATTACCCGCGCCGCCTGGGGCGAGATCTGGACGCGGCCGCATTACGACGAGCGCACCCGCCGCGTGCTGGTCATCGGCACCATGATCGCGCTCGGCCAATGGGACGAGTTCCGCCTGCACGTACGCGCGGCGCTGGCCGAGGGCGGCTTTTCCCAGGACGACATCAAGGAAGTGATCCTGCAGCAGGCGATCTATTGCGGCGTGCCCGCCGCCAACCACGCCTTCAAGGAAGCCGCCGAGGTCATCGCCGAGCTCGATAAGGCAAAGTAGCGCAGCTCAGGCGACGGCCAGTTCCAGCGCGACGTCGTCGCCGGCGGCGATGCCGAGCCCCTCGCCCAGTTGCCGGCGCACCCGGCGCAAGGCGTTTTCGGCGATGCGCGCATCGATCGCGGTGCGGATCAGGTCGGGCACCTGCGACGGCTTCTTCAGCACCGAGCGCATGACGGCGAGAACGTCCGGCGCGCCATCCGGGCGCAGCCCGACCGCTGCCGCAGGCGGCAGCGTCCGATGCGCGGCGTCGATGACGATGCGGCACACCGCAAAGGGAATGCGATGGGCGTGGGCGACGCTTGCCGCGATATGCGACTCCATGTCGACGGCGATCGCCCTGGTCCGCGCGTGGGCCTGCGCCTTCTGCGTCGGATGGGCGAGGATCGTATCACTGCCGACGACTTCGGCGTGGATGGCCTCGGGGATTGCGCCCAGCAGGCGCTGCGCCCAGGAGCGGTCGGTGGCGAAGGCGCCGTCGCCGTAGCGCACCGCCGAGGCGATGATGCAGTCGCCGGCCACGAGATGCGGCGCCAGCGCGCCGGCAATGCCGAAGCTGATGATGCCGGATGCCCCGCGCGCGACCGCCGACCCGAGCCTTGCGGCCAGGTGGTGAGCCTCATTGCAAAGCACCACCGAGACCCCTGGTCCCTGTGCGATGCGAGCTTCGAGTGCGAGAGACGTAACCGCAATAACGCCGGCGCGGACCGACATTCGAATCTTCCCAAACCCCGGATCGCCAATGTTCCCTATGGGGCCGCGAGCGTCAATGCCTGCGAAAATGATGCCCTGACCGCCGCCGATACGCCAAAAGTATAATGCCCGCGGCGAGCGCGGGCACGATGCCGTCAGATCATCAGATCGTCGACGCGCGGCGGTTTACCGCCAGGGCGAGAACCAGCGCGCGTCAGCCGGGATGGCGGTTTCGGCCTCGGGCGCAGGCCGCGGGGCGGCTGCGTCGTAGCCGCGTTCGATGACGGCAAGGGCGGCGGTGAGCCCGGCGAGCAGCAGTTCGATCGTCTGCTGTTGCGCCAGCACGAAATCATTGAGCCACAGGGCGGGCACGATCGCGACGACGCTCAGCAGCACCACCAGGATGAGACCGGATTCGAGAATTTCCGCGTTCGGCTCGCCGCCCGTGAGCAAGGCGCGCAGACGGTCGCCAAGATGCACCGCGAACACCACCGCGGCGGCGAGCTTCATCACCCCGAAGAAAGCGGCGACTTTGACGAGCTGCTCCGGGTCGAGCCCGAAAATCCGACCAAAACCATAAACGGATTGCGAATGCCACACATCGTCGAGCCCATAGGCGCGTGAGGTCAGCACGTGCAGCGACTCGATCCCCCAGGACAGCGTGAAGTAAAGCGCGATTGCCACGATCATGGCTGCGACGGCACCGGAAGCTTTACGCATGCGTTCCTCCTGCAAAGGACAACGGCGTAATCGCTTCAAATGCCAATTTCAAAGCAAACCGAAATTTTACCTTACCGGGGCCGGCGTTAAGCGTGTTTCCTCGCCGCACCGGGAACTGCCGGCGGGACCGGCTCCGTTATTTCGCCATCGGCCGCGCTGCTTATGCTTAACCGCCGCGGGCGCCGCGGAAGGCCTGCGGCGTGGTGCCGGTCTGCTTGCGGAAAAACCGCGTGAAGTGCGACGGATCGGAAAACGCGAGGTCGTAGGCGATCTCGTGGATCGACTGATTGGTGAACACGAGCTGGCGCTTGGCCTCGGTCAACACCCGTTGCCGGATCAGGTGCCCGGCGGTCACGCCGGTCGCGCGCTTGACATGATCGTTGAGCCGGTCGGCGGTCATCGCCAGGCTCCTGGCGTAGAAGCTGATCTGCCGCTGCTGGCGGAAATTGGCGTCGATCAGCCGCCGCAGTTCTTCGACCCGCGCGTCGGCGGGAGCGAGCGTCACCGCGCCGTTGCGCGCGCGGCTCGCCGCAAGCCGCACCACTTCGATGGCAATCATCGCCAGCAGCGCGCGCATCGCCAGGCGATAGCCTTCGCGCGCGAAGGACGCTTCCTCGTTGAGCTCGGCGCACAGCCGCGACAGGCGCTTTGCCTCGCCGGCGCCGGCAAGCAGCAGGATCGGATCCGTCGCCACCGTCTTGAGCCGCGCCAGCGCCTCGCCGGAATTTTCGCCGATGGCGCCGGCAACGTCTTCGGTGAAGGTCAACACCCAGCCATCGGTCACCCGCGGCCTGAAGTGGAAACCGTGCGCGACCCTCGCCGGCACTAGGATCGCCGCCGGCGCCTTGAACGGCACGATCGACGTCTCGAAGCTCATTTCACCGCCGCCGCTCTCGATCAGCAGCACCTGAAACAGATTACGGTGGCGGTGCGCGCGAATGGTCCAATCATGGACCGAGGAGCGCGACACGATGGTTTCGATATGGATGAAGTCGAACGCGGAATCGTCCGGCGGATCGCCGTAGAGATGAAACAGCGGGAGCGCGGCCGTTGCCATGACCCGAGCATAAACGCAGACGGTCCGATGGCCAACGCACGCGCCGCTTGCTGCGCTGCGAAACAAGAAGCCCCGCCGGTGGGCGGGGCTTCCGTGGCGAAACTTTGAACCGCGTCAGCGGTTCTGCCCGCCCTGCTGCTGACCGCCTTGGCCGCCTTGGCCCGGACGATCCTGCTGGCCGCCTTGCTGCTGCTGGCCCGGGCGCTGCTGCCCGCCCTGCTGCTGGCCCGGCTTGTTGCTCTGCTGCTGCTGGTTCGGGTTCTGGTTCTGGTTCGGATTCTGATTTTGGTTCTGGCTCATGACTGCATCCTCTCCAATGTTGGTTCACCCGGCCCCGGTCGCTGACAATGCGCGGACCATGCATTCGTTCCCGTTCCAATTCCCCGTTCACATTGAGGCAAATTGCGAGGGAACCTGCGGCCGTGCGGCGCATTGCCATCCCGACACCGCGATACCGGGAGGCTGCGATGGGTCGTTATCTGCTGCTCTGGCTGCTGGGGATCCCGCTCCCCATTCTGCTTTTGATCTGGGTGTTCGGCGGCTTGCATTGATCGCGCGCCGCTTTTTCCGCACGAATTTCCGCTCGCTCGCCGCGCCGGCAACGGTGCGGCGAGTGGTGTTTCTGACGCAGCACAGCGGCTGTGAATTGTAAGCCGGGCGCCTTTTGCGGCGTTGCCGCTTTCCCCGTGGCCTGTTAAGGCTGTAACATAGAACCGTCAGCCGGGCGGCACCGCGGAGCGCTTAGCGGACGCATGGAAGTTTTTCTCCAGCAGCTGATCAACGGCATCACGCTCGGCTCGATCTACGGCTTGATCGCCATCGGCTACACGATGGTGTTCGGCATCATCGGCATGGTCAATTTCGCCCATGGCGACGTGTTCATGGTCTCCGTCTTCATCGCGCTGATCGCCTTCCTCATCCTCACCAGCTGGCTCGGCATTTCATCGATCGCGCTCGCACTCTTCATCGTGCTCATCGTGGCCATGGTATTTACCTCGCTGCTCAACTGGGTGATCGAGCGCATCGCCTATCGCCCGCTGCGCGGCTCATTCCGCCTGGCGCCGCTGATCTCGGCGATCGGCATGTCGATTTTCCTGTCGAACTTCGTCCAGGTCAGCCAGGGCCCGCGCAACAAGGCGATCCCGCCCATGATCCGCGGCGAGTTCGTGCTGGTGGACCACGGCAACTACGCGGTCACGCTGTCGATGAAGCAGTTGGCGATCTGGGCCGTCACCGCCGTGCTGCTGGCGGTGTTCTGGTATCTGGTGGCCAAGACCCGGCTCGGCCGCTCCCAGCGCGCCTGCGAGCAGGACCAGAAGATGGCGGCGCTGGTCGGCGTCGACGTCGACCGCACCATTTCGCTCACCTTCGTCATCGCCGCGGCGCTCGCCGCCGTCGCCGGCACGCTCTACCTGATGTATTACGGCGTGGTCAGCTTCGCCGACGGTTTCGTCCCCGGCGTCAAGGCGTTCACCGCCGCGGTGCTCGGCGGCATCGGCTCGCTGCCCGGTGCGGTGGTCGGCGGCATCCTCATCGGCCTCATCGAGACCTTCTGGTCGGCTTATTTTTCCATCGACTACAAGGACGTCGCCGCCTTCTCGGTGCTGGCAATCACCTTGATCTTCCTGCCGCAGGGCCTGTTCGGCCGGCCGGACGTCGAGAAGGTGTAGGATGGCGCAGGCAAAGGCCGAACGCGTCGATGCGGTCCGCGCGTTGAAAGATGCTTCGCGCGTCGCCGTCATTTCTTTCTTCCTGTTCCTGCCGCTGATCGGCCTCCTCACCCAGACCGACATCAACAACGTCCTCATCCTGACCACGCGCTGGCCGCTGCTGTTTTCGTGGGTCGGTGTCATTTTTTTCGGCCGCTTTGTCTATTCGCTGGTGATCGCGCCGTGGATGGCGCAACGGGCGATGCGGCCGGTTGCGGCGGCGCCATCGCCCTGGCGCGCGTTCGTCGGCAAATGGTTCATCCCCTTCGCCATCGGCTTCGTCATTGCCTACCCGGCGATCGTCATTTTCGGCTCGGGCTACAGCGGCGCGCTGAAATGGATCGACAATTTCGGCATCCAGATTCTGATCTACGTGATGCTCGGCTGGGGCCTCAACATCGTGGTCGGCCTCGCCGGCCTGCTCGACCTCGGCTACGTCGCCTTCTACGCGGTCGGCGCCTATTCCTACGCGCTGCTCGCCAAGAACTTCGGCTTCACCTTCTGGCTGCTGCTGCCGCTCGCCGGCATCCTCTCCTCGTTCTGGGGCATCCTGCTCGGCTTTCCGGTACTGCGGCTGCGCGGCGACTACCTCGCCATCGTCACGCTCGCTTTCGGCGAAATCATCCGTCTCATCCTCATCAATTTCGTCGATCTCACCAACGGCTATGCCGGCATCAGCGGCATTCCGCGGCCGAGCTTCTTCGGCATCCCGTTCAATGCCGACGACAACGGCTTTGACGCCACTTTCGGGCTGGAATTCTCACCGCTGCACCGCACGATATTCCTCTATTACGTGATCCTGGCGCTGGCGTTCATCACCGCCTTCGTCACCGTGCGCCTGCGCCGCATGCCCGTCGGTCGCGCCTGGGAGGCGCTGCGCGAGGACGAGATCGCCTGCCGCTCGCTCGGCATCAACACCACCAACACCAAGCTCACCGCCTTCGCCATGGGTGCGATGTTTGCCGGTTTTGCCGGCTCGTTCTTCGCCGCGCGGCAGGGGTTCATCTCGCCGGAGAGCTTCACCTTCCTGGAATCGGCGACGGTGCTTTCCATCGTCGTGCTCGGCGGCATGGGCAGCCAGATCGGCGTTGCGCTTGCCGCCATCGCCTTTGTCGGCGGCACCGAGGTGCTGCGCGAGCTCGATTTCCTCAAGCAGATCTTCGGGCCGACCTTCGATCCCACCCAGTACCGCATGCTGCTGTTCGGCTTCTGCATGGTGCTGATCATGATCTGGCGCCCGCGCGGGCTGATCTCGACGCGCGACCCCTCGGTATTCCTGAAAGAGCGCAAGGGAATCTCCGCCGAACTGACCAAGGAAGGACACGGTTGATGGCGGAAGCGTCCGACACTGTGCTCCGCGTCGAGCATCTGACCATGCGCTTCGGCGGCCTGGTCGCGGTGGACGATCTGTCATTCGAGGCCAAGGGCGGCAGTATCACCGCGCTGATCGGCCCGAACGGCGCCGGCAAGACCACCGTGTTCAACTGCATCACCGGCTTCTACAAGCCGAGCGAGGGCCGCATCGCGCTCAAGCATGGCGATGCGGCGCTGTGGGACGCGCTCGAAGCGCTGACCGACCGCGGCGAACGCCACTTTTCCGCATCCGGCGGCGCGCTCTTTCTGCTCGAGCGCATGCCCGACTTTCTGGTAACGCAGCAGGCGCGCGTTGCCCGCACCTTCCAGAACATCCGCCTGTTTTCCGGCATGACCGTGCTGGAGAACCTGCTGGTCGCCCAGCACAACGTCTTGATGCTGGCGTCGGGCTTCACCTTTCTCGGCATTTTCGGCATCCCGTCCTACACGGCAGCCGAGCGCGCCTCGATCGACAAGGCCAAGTTCTGGCTCGATCGCATCGGCCTGCTCGACCGCGCCGACGATCCGGCCGGCGATCTGCCCTACGGCGCGCAGCGGCGGCTGGAAGTCGCCCGCGCCATGTGCACCAATCCCGTGCTGCTCTGCCTCGACGAGCCGGCGGCAGGGCTCAATCCGCACGAAAGCGGCGAGCTCAACGAATTGCTGCTCTCGCTCCGCGACGACCACGCCACCTCGATTCTGCTGATCGAGCACGACATGTCGGTGGTGATGGGGATTTCCGATCATATCGTCGTGCTCGACTACGGCGTGAAGATCGCCGACGGCAAGCCGCAGGACGTGCGCAACGACGAGAAGGTGATCGCCGCCTATCTCGGCGTCGCCGACGAGGAAGTGGCGGAAGTCGAGGCGGAGGTGGGCTTGTGACCTCCCCGCTGCTTTCGGTGCGCGGCGTCACCGCGTTCTACGGCCGCGTGATGGCGCTGCGCGGCGTCGATATCGACGTCAATGACGGAGAGATCGTCACGCTGATCGGCGCCAATGGCGCCGGCAAGTCGACGCTGATGATGACCATCTGCGGCAATCCGCGCGCGCGCCAGGGCACCATCACGTTCGACGGCCGCGACATCACCCGCATGCCGACGCACCAGATCGCGCGGCTGAAGCTGTCGCAGTCGCCGGAAGGCCGCCGCATCTTCTCGCGCATGACCGTGCTGGAAAACCTGCAGATGGGCGCCACCGTCGCCGAGGAGACCGACTTCAACGGCGACCTCGAGCGCGTGCTCGCGCTGTTCCCGCGGCTGAAGCAGCGTCTCACCCAGCGCGGCGGCACGCTGTCGGGCGGCGAGCAGCAGATGCTGGCGATCGCGCGGGCGCTGATGAGCCGGCCGCGGCTGCTGCTGCTGGACGAGCCCTCGCTTGGTCTCGCGCCGCTGATCGTGCGGCAGATCTTCGACGCCATCCGCATGCTCAATACCGAGGACAAGCTGACCGTGTTCCTGGTCGAGCAGAACGCCTTCCACGCCCTTAAACTCGCGCATCGCGGCTACGTCATGGTCAACGGGCTGATCACGCTTTCCGGCAGCGGCCGGGAACTGCTGGATCGTCCGGAGATCAAATCCGCCTATCTCGAAGGGGGGCGGCAGCAAGTCGAGCCATGATCCAGGGATTGATCTACGAGGAAGGCTCGTTCGGCGTGTTCGTGCTGGTCACCGTCGTGCTCGGCGGCGGGGCGGCGCTGCTGTCCGGACGCGCCATCGCCCAGACCTGGCGGCCGTGGTGGCAGATCATCCTCTATATGATAATTTTAGGCGGCGCCGTGCGCTTCTTCCATTTCTCGCTGTTCGACGGTACGCTGTTGTCGTTACACTATTATCTGGTGGACACCGCCGTCTGCATGCTGGCCGGTTTCGCCGGCTACCGGGCTGCCCGCCGGGCGCAGATGCTCAATCAATATCGATGGATCAACGAGCCTGCCGGTCTATTGCGCTGGCGCCGCCGTTCATCATGATGTAACATTCCCACCAACTCGAGCCTGCCTGCCACAAATCCAAAATCAATCTGCCGGTACCAGTTGAAGGAGAAGATGGATGAGGAAGATCACGACACTCAGCCTCGCGCTGGGTTTTGCTTTTGCCCTCGCGGGGACAGCTTCTGCTGAAGTCAAGTTTGGCGTTGCCGGACCGATCACCGGTCCAAACGCTGCCTTCGGCGCGCAACTCAAGAACGGCGCGCAGCAGGCCGTCGACGACATCAACGCGGCCGGCGGCGTCAATGGCCAGAAGATCAGCGTCGAATTCGGCGATGACGTGTCCGATCCCAAACAGGGCGTTTCCGTCGCCAACAAGTTCGTGGCCGACGGCGTGAAGTTCGTGGACGGCCACTTCAATTCCGGCGTCACCATGCCGGCCTCGGAAGTGTACCAGGAGAACGGCATGCTGATGGTGACGCCGTCCGCCACCAACCCGCAGATCACCGAGCGCGGGATGTGGGACACGTTCCGCACCTGCGGCCGTGACGACCAGCAGGGCGCGGTCGCCGGCGCCTACATCCTCAAGCACATGAAGGGCAAGAAGATCGCCGTCGTTCACGACAAGACGACCTACGGCAAGGGCCTCGCCGACGAGACCGTGAAGGCCTTGGCCAAGGGCGGCATGAAGCCGGTCCTCTACGAAGGCATCAACATCGGCGAGAAGGATTTCTCCGCGCTGGTGTCGAAGATCAAGGAGTCCGGCGCCGATCTCGTCTATTGGGGCGGCCTGCACACCGAAGGCGGCCTGATCGTGCGGCAGATGCGCGACCAGGGCATCAAGGCGCCGCTGATGGGCGGCGACGGCATCACCACCGACGAATTTGCTTCGATCGGCGGCCCCGGGGTTGAAGGCACGCTGATGACCTTCCCGCCGGACCCGCGCAACAACCCGGCCGCCAAGGCCGTGGTGGCGAAGTTCCGCGCCAACAAGTTCGAGCCGGAAGCCTACACACTGTACAGCTATGCCGCGATCCAGGTGATGGCGGAAGCTGCCAACGCGGCGAAATCGCTCGATCCGAAGAAAGTCGCGGAGAAGATGCACTCCGGCATGAAGTTCAAGACCGTGATCGGCGACCTGTCCTACAACAAGAAGGGTGACATCACCCGCCTCGACTACGTGATGTACATCTGGAAGAAGGACGCCAGCGGCAAGATCACCTACGTCGAACTGCCGCCGTCGGCGACGAACTAAGCTCTGGGGGCTCTTGATCAGGCGCCCGCCCCTCATGGGGGCGGGCGTTTTCTTTTTTGCTCAGCCGATCTTGCCGAGGCCGGGAAACAATTCGAGCAGCCACACGCTCACCTGATTGATGCTGCCGGTGAGAAAGGCGATGCCGGTGAGCACGAGCAGCGCGCCCATGGCCTGCTCGACGCGATGCAGATAGTTCCTGAAGCGCGCGAGGAACGCCGCGAACGGCTCGATGGCGAATGCGGCGACGATGAAGGGAATGCCGAGGCCCAGCGAATAGACGGCGAGCAAGGCGGCGCCTTTGGTCACGGTCTGCTCGGACGCCGCCACGGCGAGAATGGCGGCGAGGATCGGCCCGATGCACGGCGTCCAGCCGAAGGCAAAGGCCAAGCCGATCACATAGGCGCCCCAGAGGCCGACCGGTTTTGCCACCTCCAGCCGCTTCTGCCGGTGTAAGAGCGCGATCGGCGTCAGCCCGAGGAAATGCAGGCCCATGACGATGATGATGAGGCCGGCGATGATGGCGAGCGGCTCCGAATAGGCGCGGATCAGCGAGCCGATGACGCTGGCGCTGGCGCCGAGCGTCACAAAAACCGTGGAAAAGCCGGCGACGAACAGCAGCGCCGCCAGCACGGTTTCGCGCTTGACCCGCGGCTCCGGCTCCTTGTCGGCAAGCCGTTCGAGCGAAGTGCCGGCCATGTAGACGAGATAGGGCGGCACCAGCGGCAGCACGCAGGGGGAGAGAAAACTCACCAGCCCGGCGACGAGGGCGGCGAAAATGCTGACATTGCCATTCATGGCGCCCTAGATGCGATGGCAACTGTGGCCTTGGCAAGTCGGGCGTTGCGGTTCTGACCTTGTTGTGATCGGACGTGCTAGGTTCAGCCCCGGGAAACGCCATGCGCAACCTCATCACCGACATCCCCGGCATCCGGGTCGGCCACGCCGGCGACGCCGAGCTCGGCTCCGGCACCACCGTCGTCGTCTTCGAGAGTGCGATGGTGGCCAGCGTCGACGTGCGCGGCGGCGGCCCCGGCACTCGCGAAACCGCCCTGCTCGACCCGGCGCAGACGGTCGAAGGCATCGACGCCATTGCGCTGTCCGGCGGCTCCGCCTTCGGCCTCGACGCCGCCTCCGGCGTGCAGGCCTATATGCGCGAGCAGGGCCGCGGTTTCCGCGTCCGCGACGCCGTGGTGCCGATCATTCCCGCCGCGATCATGTTCGATCTGCTCAATGGCGGCGACAAGAACTGGGGCCGCTACCCGCCCTATCGCGAGTTCGGCTACGAGGCGGCGAAAGCGGCGGCGGCCAACTTCGCGCTCGGCAGCGCCGGCGCCGGCCTCGGCGCCACGACGGCGACGCTGAAGGGCGGCGTCGGCTCGGCCTCGGCGACGAGGCCCGACGGCATCACCATCGGCGCGCTGGCGGTCGTCAACGCCGTCGGCACGGCGGTGATCGGCCCCGGCCCGCACTTCTGGGCGGCGCCGTTCGAGCAAAACGGGGAATTCGGCGGACGCGGCTGGCCCTCGCGGATTTCGGCCGCCGATCTGGCGCTGCGCGCCAAAGGCGCGCCGGGCGAGAACACCACGGTCGCGGTGATCGCCACCGACGCGCGATTGAGCAAGGCGCAGTGCAATCGCCTCGCCGTCATGGCGCAGGACGGCCTTGCCCGTGCCATCTATCCGGTGCACACCCCGCTCGACGGCGACGTGGTGTTCGCGGCGGCCACCGGCGAGAAGCCGCTTCCCGATCCGCATTACGGTCTTGCCGGTCTCGGCATGCTCGCCGCCAATGTCATGGCGCGGGCGATCGCACGCGGCGTCTATGAGGCAAGCGCCCTGCCCTTCGCCGGCGCGCAGCCGAGCTGGAAGGACAAGTTCGGCAAATAGTCGTTTGTCGTTCCGCGGCGCGTGCGCAGCACGTGAACCCGGCCGCCGGAAGCAGTTGAATGCATCCGGATTCCGCGTCGGCCCGCTTCGCGAGCGTCCGGCAACGACTAGGAAACAAACCGCGCCGCCCGGTATGGCGCCGGATCGACGAACGGCGGCTCGCCGGTGATCATGTCGGCGATGAGATGCCCGGTCGAGGGGCCGAGCGTCAGCCCCCAATGCGCGTGGCCGATGGCGAGCCACAGCCCGGGATGGCCGGGGGCGCGATCGATGACCGGCCGCGAGTCGGCGAACGCCGGACGGCAGCCGAGCCAGGTGTCGCTGTCGGCGCGCTCGCCCAACGGAAACAATTCGAGCGCCTTGGGCATGATGCGGTCGAACTGCACCGGCGTCGGCGGCGCATCGCGCGCGGCGATTTCGACGCCGGTGGTCATGCGGATGCCCTGCTCCATGGGCGTGATGACATAGCCGACGCTGCCGTCGAGCACCGGCCGCGTCAGCCCGGCATTGCCGCGGGCGCGGAAGTGCCGGTGATAGCCGCGCTTGACCGCCATCGGCAGCTTGATCCCCATCGGGTCGAGCAGGTCGCGCGCCCAGGGCCCCAAAGCCACGATTGCTTCCGGCGCATCGAGCGGGCCTTCGTCGGTCTCCACCCGCCAGCGGTTGCCGGAGCGGTGCAGCGAACGCGCGTCGCCCTTGACCGTGACGCCGCCGAGCGCGGCAAAGCGCGCCGCGTAGGCGCGGGTGACGCCGAGCGGATTGCTCACGCTCGCCGCCTGCGGCCAGAACACCGCATGCGTGAAAACCGGGTTGAGCGACGGCTCCAGGGCCAGCGCCGCCGCGGTATCGAGGGGCCGCAGCGGCAGCCCGAGTTGCGCCGCCATGTCGAGCTCGGGCTTCATGGCCGCAAAGCTGCGCTCGCTGCGATAGACTTTAATCCAGCCGTTCTTGCGCAAGTAGTGCAGGCCGCCGGCCTCGGCGAGCAGCGTTTCGTGTTCGGAAACGGCGCTGGCAAAAAGCGGGCGCACCAGCCGCGCGTGCTCGGCGAGGCGGTCGGGCCGGGCCGCCGCGCGAAACGCCAGCAGCCACGGCGCGATCTGCGGCAGGAACGACAGGTGATAATTGGCCACCGTCGACTGCTTGAGCAGGATGCGCAGGAGCTCGCCCGGATCTTTGGGAAACGAGGGCGGAAATACGGTGTTGCCCTCGATGATTCCGGCGTTGCCGAACGAGGTCTGCTCGCCGAGCCCGGCGCGCTCGAGCAGCGCCACCGCGAGCCCGCGGCGCGCGAGCTGCAGCGCGATTGAGGTGCCGACGATGCCGCCGCCCAGCACCATCGCGTCGGTCTTTGCCATGCGCTTCGCGTTCCCTATGTCAGGCGAAGCGGGGACCGGCTCGCCGTTCGACCATGCGACAAAACAAGCAATGCGCCTTTTATATGGAACGGATTTGCCGCGCGCGCTATGACCTTGCGGCAACGCCGCGCCGGAGACGCCTTCAATGCTGGTCCTGAACGGGCTCGCCGCCGCGCTGGCGTGGCTCGGACGCCAAGGCACGCGTGCGCTGGCGCTTTCGGTCTTTCTCGGCCTCGCCGTGCCGCCGCTGGCGGCCTACGTCAAACCGCATCTCGGCGAGACGGTCTTCGTCCTGCTGCTGTTTTCCTATCTGCGCACCGATCCGGCCGCCCTGCGCGCCTATGTCCGCTCGCCGCGCCTCGCCATCGCCGCCGCGTTGTGGATCATGGTGGCGCTGCCGCTGGTGTTCGGTTCCGCCTATGCCGCGTCCGGCCTGCGCGAGGCCTTGCCGCCGCTCTACACCATCATGATCCTGCACATCGCCATTGCCCCGATCACCTCCTCGGTTGCTTTCGCCGCGCTGATGGGGCTCGACACCGCTTTGTCGCTGGCGGCGCTGATCCTCAGCAACACCATTTCGCCGCTGACCACGGTCGCCTTCAGCTACCTGTTTCTCGGCACTTCGATGATTTCGCCGCTCGATCTCGGCGCCAGGCTGCTGATCTTCTACGTGGCGTCCGGCGCCGCCGCCTTTGCCGTCCGCGGCATCGCCGGCGCGGCCTGGATCGAGCGCCAGCGCGACCACATCGACGGCCTCAATGTCATCGCCGTGTTCATCTTCGCCATCGCGGCGATGGACGGGGTGCCGCGCTTTGTCATGGCCGACCCACTGTTCGCCGTCGAACTGATGGCGCTGATCGCCGTCATCGCCTGCCTGCTGGTCGGCTTGACCGTGCTGGTATTCATGCGCGCAGGCGCCGACCGCGCGCTGGTGATCGCGCTGCTCGCGGCCTTCCGCAATATCGGTCTGGTGATGGCGACGATCGGGACCACGCTGCCGGACGTCGTCTGGTTTTACTTCGCGCTGGCGCAGTTCCCGATTTTTCTGATGCCGCATTTCTTGAAGCCGCTGGCCCGCCGGTTCGCCGCCGCCGGCTGACGGAAGCGGTGCACGGCGGCGCGCCGAACATTGCCCGTGCCCGCCGCGCGTGTTAGGCGAACGGCGCCTGGAGGCCCTATGCGCCCGCTGATCGTCGCGCCGTCGATTCTTGCCGCCGACTTCGCCCGGCTCGGCGAGGAGGTGCGCGCGGTCGAGGCTGCCGGCGCCGATTGGATCCACGTCGACGTCATGGATGGGCATTTCGTCCCCAATATCACCATCGGCCCCGACGTGGTGAAGGCGCTGCGCGCCGTCACCAGGAAGACGCTCGACGTGCATCTGATGATCGCGCCCTGCGATCCCTATCTCGAAGCCTTCGCCAAGGCCGGCTCCGACATCATCACCGTGCATGTCGAATCCGGGCCCCACGTGCACCGCTCGCTGCAGGCGATCCGCGCGCTGGGCAAGAAGGCCGGCGTCACCATGAACCCGGCAACGCCGGTGTCGTCCGTCGAGCACGTCATCGACCTGATCGACCTCGTGCTCATCATGTCGGTCAATCCCGGTTTCGGCGGCCAGGCCTTCATTCCCGCCGCGCTCGATAAGCTCAAGGAGGTGCGCACGCTCGTGGGCGCGCGCCCGATCGACATCGAGGTCGACGGCGGCATTACCGCGGAGAATGCCGCGCGCGTGGTGCAGGCCGGCGCCAATGTGCTGGTCGCCGGCTCCGCCGTGTTTCGAGGCGGCAACTACAAAGCCAACATCGCGGCGATCCGCCAGGCCGCCGCCGTGGCGCGCGGAGAAGCGGCCTAAGCGTTGGCAAAAATGGAGATCCGGGACGCCCTGCCAGACGATGCGCCGGCGGCCTGCGCGGTGCTGCGGCGCTCGATTTCGGAGCTCTGCATCGCCGACCACCGCAACGATCCCGTCGTCCTCGGCCGCTGGCTTGCCAACAAGACGCCCGACATCGTCGCATCGTGGATCGCAAACCCGCAAAATTCGGTCCTCGTCGCGATCGAAGCCGGAAATATTCTCGCGGTTGGCGCGGTCACCGACGCCGGCGAAATTACGTTGAACTACGTCTCACCGGACGCGCGCTTTCGCGGCGTCAGCCGCGCCTTACTGCGCGGACTTGAGGCCCGCGCCCGCGAACGCGGCAATAGCCAATGCACGCTGGTGAGCACCGACACGGCGTTGCGCTTCTATCTGGCGGCCGGCTACAGCCTCACCGGCAAGCCCCAGGGAAAATTCGGCACGCCATCGAGCCACCCCATGATGCGCCGGCTGCCGCCGCCATGAGGGGCCACCCAACAATCTGGGCCGGTTGTTTTTCGCCACCAAACTGCTAGAGCGCGGTGTCAGGATAGGAGGCACGGCATGATTCCGCGCTACTCCCGCCCAGAGATGGCCGCGATCTGGTCGCCGGAGACGAAATTCCGCATCT
>Ga0335083_10005641_pt1 | contig 15758 bp, 15 predicted proteins | sample Lox_Sample_42_FD_206716 | JGI IMG/M metagenome (GOLD analysis project Ga0335083, IMG submission 206716) | Soil microbial communities from Loxahatchee National Wildlife Refuge, Florida, United States - Lox_Sample_4.2 | ecosystem: Environmental > Terrestrial > Soil > Wetlands | place: USA... | reverse complement strand
GGCCTGCGGACAGCGGCGCGATCCCGCGGCCGGGCCGGTAACGGCTTATGCCCGACGCCGCCCCACAGGCTGGTCGGCCCGCCGGCTTCGATGCCCGACGCCGGCCGCCACTGGGTGACCTTGACCACGCCGGGCTCGAGCAGGTCCAGGCCGTCGAAGAGGCCTGCCACCACGTCCCTGGTCCGTCCCACGTGGTTGGCCTCGGCCAGGTGCTGGTTCATCCGCTTGATCATCTCGGCCATCGCCTCCGGCGAGATGTCGCTGGCCGCGTGTGAGATAGTCACGAAGCTGCCAGACGGGAGGGCGCCGACCAGCCGGGTCATGATCCGCTTGGCCTGGTCCAGGTCGGGGATGTAGTGCAGGATGGCCAGCAGCATGACGCCGACCGGCTGCGTGAGGTCCAGGGTGTCCGCGGCCTGCTCGAGGATCGCGTCGACGTCCCGCAGGTCGGCGTCGAGGTACGCGGTGGCGCCCTCGCGGCTGCTGGTCAGCAGGGCCCGGGCGTGCGCCAGCACCAGCGGGTCGTTGTCCACGTAGACGATCCGGCTCTCCGGCGCGACCGACTGGGCCACCTCGTGCGTGTTGCTGGCCGTGGGCAGCCCGGTGCCGATGTCGAGGAACTGGCGGATCCCGGCCTCGGCGGCCAGGTAGCGCACGCTGCGGGCGAGGAAGGCGCGGTTCGCCCGGGCGGAGGCCCTGATGGCGGGGTAGGCCGCGATGGTCTCCTCGCCGGCGACGCGGTCGGCCGCGAAGTTGTCCTTGCCGCCCAGCCAGTAGTCGTAGACCCGGGCCGGGTGCGCCACCCTGGCGTCGAACCCGAAGCCGCCCGTCCCGGTGTTCCTGTTCTCCGTCATGGCCACCCCTTCTCACCTCCCCGGCGGTCGCTCTCATTAGAGTAGCGTTTCGGGCAAGCCCTTTCCGGCGCGCCCGTTTCAAGGTCATTACGGAGCGGCCCGTCTTGCGCTGAGACGGCAGGAACCCGGATCCCGCGCTAGACCCGGAGCATGACCGACGACGTGGTCCGGGACGTGACCGTCCGCTCCGTGGTGGTGCCGCTGCGGCGCCCGCTGGCCACCAAGGTGGGGGACTTCTCCCGGTGGCCGCTCCTGCTCATCGACGTGACCACCGAGCTGGGCATCACCGGCCGCGGCTACCTGGCGCCCTACCTGCCCCGCGCCTCGGCAGCGCTAAGAACGGTGCTCGGGGACATGGGCGCCGCGCTGCGCGGCCAGCCGACCGCGCCCGCCGCGGCGTACAAGGCCGCCCGCGGCTGGCTCGGCCTGGCCGGCTACCAGGGCCTGGCCCTGGCCGCGGTGGCCGGGCTCGACATCGCGCTGTGGGACGTGCTGGCCCAGGCGGCCGGGCTGCCGCTGGCGGTCCTGCTGGGCGGCACGCTGGCCCCGGTCCCCGCCTACAACAGCAACGGCCTCGGCCTCATCCCGCCGGAGAAAGCCGCCGACGAGGCGCTGGAACTCCTGGCCGAGGGCGGGTTCACCGCGTTGAAGATCCGGGTCGGCCGCGACCGCGCCGCCGACGACATCGCGGCGATCCGGCTGGTTAGGAAGGCGGTCGGCGACGACATAAAGCTGGTCGCGGACTACAACCAGGGCCTCGGCCTCGACCAGGCCCTCGGACGCTGCCGCGCGCTCGACGCCGAGGGCCTGACCTGGATCGAGGAACCGCTGCGCTACGACGACCTGGACGGCCACGCCCGGCTGGCCGCGGACCTGGCCACCCCGGTGATGCTGGGGGAGAACTTCTACGGCCCGCGGGCCCTGCACGAGGCCATCAGGGCCCGGGCCTGCGACCTGGTGATGCCGGACCTGATGCGGATCGGCGGGGTGACCGGCTGGCAGCAGGCCGCCGCGATCGCCGCGGTGACCGGCCTGCCGGTGTCCTCGCACCTGTACCCCGAGGTCTCCGCGCACCTGCTGCGGGTCACCCCGACCGCACACTGGCTGGAGTGGCAGGACTGGGCCCACCCGGTGCTGGCGCGCCCCTTCGAGGTGCGTGACGGCCTGCTGCGCCCGCCCGCCGTAGCCGGTAACGGCCTGGCATGGGACGAGGCCGCCGTAGCCCGCTACCAAGAACATTCATAACGAACGACGTAGCTGCCTGCCCCGTCCCCCTCGAGCTCTTCCTGAGCACAACAGAACCCGCCCCCGGATGCGTGTAATAGCCAAAGACGCGAACGCGGAGGCGCGATGACGTTCGAGGAATTCGCGGCGGCCCGGCTCGGGGCGGTGGTGCGGTTCGCCGCCGTGCTGGCGGGCGAGCGCGCGCTGGCCGAGGACATCGTGCAGGAGGTGCTGATCCGCGCGCACGCGCGGTGGGACCGGATCGGGTGCCTGGACAGGCCGGAGGCCTACGTCCGCAAGATGATCGTCAACGAGTACCTGTCCTGGCGGCGCCGGTCCTGGCGCCTGATCCCGGCGGGCGCCCTGGAAGCCAGCCCGGACCGGCCCGGGCGTGATCCCGCCGTCGACCACGCCGAACGCGATGCCCTCCTCGCCGAGGTCGGCCGGCTGCCCCGGCGGCAGAAGGCGGTCCTCGTGCTGCGGTACTACGAGGCGCTTTCCGACACCGAGATCGCCGAGGTACTCGGCTGCACGCCAGGCACCGTCCGCGGCTACGCCTCCCGGGCGCTCGCCACCCTGCGGGTCGACCTGTCCCGGACGCCATCCGACGCGGTCAGAAAGGAATCCTGATGCGAGAGACGCGCACAGAAAGCGACCTGGCCGAGGCGCTGGCAGCGCTGGAGCGATACGCCCCGGACCCGGACGCCGTGCTGCGCGGGCTGCGGGGAAACCCCCTCAGGCCTGCGGCCTTCGGGGGGCACCGGCGCCGCCGGACGATCCGGTGGCGCCGGCCGCTGATCGTGGCCGCCATTGCCTCGGCCGCCGCCGCGGCGCTGGTCCTGGCCCTGCTGGTCCCGGCCGGGCGGCCAGCGCCGCCCCGGCTGCCCAGCGCCTCGTCGGTGGCCACCGCCATGCTGACCGCGTTCGACTCGGTCAGCGGCTACGTGGAATACGAGACGCAGACCGGATACAACCTCGGCGTGCGGGTGGACGAGTACCAGTCCTGGTCCTGGCCGGCTCAGCCGGTGCCAGGGCAGCGGCAGCTGAGCCGGACCCGGTACAGCGGTACTTCGCCGCATAGCGCGGTGGTGAAGCTGACCGAGGACCGGGGAACCGAAGCCGTCGTCCCGCCGCGCGGCCGGGGGCTGGTGCGGGGCCAGGTCACCATGGTCTGCTTCCTCGGGTCGGGTCAGACCGGGTGCGGGTACGGCAACCGGAACACGCTGCCCGGTACCTGGTCGCGGTTCACCGCCACGGTGCCGATCGGGAGCGATATCAGCCCCGGCGCCATCTTCGGTCCGGCCAACCTGGCCCGCGACATCGCCTCGGGGGCGTGGCGGGTCGTGGGCCGTACGCAGCTGGACGGCCAGCCGACGATCGAGCTGAGCGAGACCGATCGCGGGGATAACGACACCGCCCTGGAGCCGCTGCCGGTCCGGCTGTGGGTCAACGCGCAGACCTACCTGCCCGTCCGCCTGGTCACCGGACCCCCGGACAGCATCGAGGGGATGGGCGTCCAGGACTTCCACTACCTGCCGCCCACCCCCGCCAACCTGGCCCTCCTGCGGGTGCCGATCCCGGCCGGCTACCCGCGGCGCTAGCCGCCCGGCGCGTCCCCGTCCTCGACGGTGCGGATGATCTTGCGGAGCAGCGACGCGAGCTGGTCCTTCTCCCGCGCGGTCAGGCTGGCGCTGACCAGGGCCTCGCCCCGGTTGAAGGCGGGGAACAGGCGCTCGATGACGTCCCGGCCCCTGGGCTCCAGGGAGACCAGCACCAGGCGGCCGTCCTCCTGGTGGCCGCGGCGGCGGGCCAGGCCGCGCTTCTCCAGCGTCTTCAGCACCCCGGTCAGCGTGCCCTTGGTCACTCCCGCCTCGGCGGCCAGGTGCCTAGTCTGCTGGTCGCCCCAGATCCACAGCACGAACAGCACCGTGAACGCGGCCCAGGACAGGTCCTCGTCCGCGAGCACCTGCTGCTCCAGCTGGTTCCTGATCGCGTTGGCCGCCCGGTAGATGTTCGACACCGCCGCCATCGCGGCGAAGTCGAGTTCGGACTCGCCGATGCGGGCGCGGATGTCACGCTCGGCCTGGACCAGGTCCTGGGCGTTTCCGGTGGCGAAGCGGCGGGGCATGGCAAAGATCGTAAGGGCAGCGCCCTAGAGGCGGGGCCTTACGGTCGGGCCGGAGGCCTGATGCCCCGGAACTCCCAGTCGCCGCCGAACGCGGTGGAGATGACCTCCTCGCTCGCCGTGGGCTGGGCGCCGAACTCCGCCGGGATGCCGAGCGGGCCCGCCGCGATGTAGTTCTTCAGCCGGCCGAGCCCCTCCACCTCGACCTCCACCACGTCGCCCGGCTTGACCGGCCGGGAGTTGGCCGGGGTCCCGGACAGCAGCACGTCGCCCGGCCGCAGAGTGATGGTCCGGGCGATGTCGGCCACCAGGTAGTGCATGTCCCACTGCATCTCGTCGGTCGAGCCGTCCTGGGCCACCGCGCCGTTGACGTAGGTGCGCAGCCGCTTGCCGCGGAAGTCCCACCCGGTGACCAGGCCGGGGCCGAGCGGCGCCATCGTGTCGGAGCCCTTCACCCTGAGCATGGAACCGGCGTCGGTGTCGCGGAAGTCGTGCAGGCCGAAGTCGTTCCCGATGGTGTAGCCCGCGATGTACTCCCCGGCCTGCTCCGGGGTGACGCCCCGGCAGGGCCGCCCGATCACGATGGCGACCTCGCCCTCGTAGTTCAGGTACTGGCACCCGTCCGGCCTGACCACCGAGCCGCCGTGCCCGAGCAGGGCCGAGACCGGCTTGTGGAAGTAGGTGGGCGCGGCGGGCAGCCGGACCTGGAATTCCTCGACCCGGCTGCGGTGGTTCAGGTGCACCGCGACGATCTTGGTCGGCGTGCACGGCGGCAGGTGGACCGCCTCGTCCGCCGCCACCCGCCGGCCGTCGGCCGCGACCAGTTCCGCGCCGTCGCGGACTACCTGGACGACGGCGCCGTCGAGCAGGATCCTGCGGTATTCGGTCATCCGGCCCTGCCCGTCCAGCCGGAAGCGGGCCGGTCGAACCAGATGTGCATCTGCCCGGTGCCGACCGAGTTCTCGTACTCGCTGTACGCCCGACCCGGCGCGGCCACCGCGCCCTCGCCCAGCGCCGCGATCATCATCAGGTACGGGCCGAACCTGGCCTCGGGGCGGTACTTGCCGAACTCGGGCATGGTCTCGATCACCTGGGCGTGGTCCCCGGCCTTCAGCCAGCCGATCCGGTCGAAGTCGGCCGCGCGGGCCGCCGCGGTCCTGATGTGGGCCGGGTCGCTGGCCTCGTGCGCCCGCAGTTCGCGCAGCGACCAGAAGGTGTGCGACATGGCCCCGGACGCGATCAGCAGCACCTTCCGGCCGGAAGCGGCGATGGCCGCGCCGAGCGCCCGGCCCACCCGCAGGAAGTCCTCGGTGTCGCCGGTCTGCGCGGTGCTGACCGAGACCCACCGCTTGTCCAGGCCGCGGCCCAGGTAGCTCCACAGGTTGACGGTGGCGTAGTGCACCGGCAGGCACGGGTCGTCGATGGCGGTGATCCAGGTCCCGTGCGCGTCGGCCTGCGCGGCCATCGCGTGGGCCAGGTCCGGGTCGCCGCGCCAGTCGTACGGGATCCGGCACATCCCGCGCGGCAGCTCGTCTGAGGTGAACAGCCCGGCCCGGACCGGCTGGGCGGCCACGACGAACTCCACCGTGGTGTGCCAGTGCGAGTCGAGCACCACCACGGTGTCGTAGCCGAGCGTCTCGAAGACCTCGTGGCGCAGCGCCTCGAGCCCGGGGACCAGGCTGATCTCCTTGCCCTCGTTCAGCTCGAGCCGCTCGGCGCGGGGCAGCATGATCGTCGGCACGTGCGCGAGGAGCCCGGCCCCCACTACCTCACCCGCTCTGCTGCCTTTAGTCACGGGGCTGCCTTTAGTCACGGGGCCCATCCTTCCGGTGCGTAGACGGTGTTCTTCACGTCGGCGTAGAAGTCGAAGCTCCAGGTGCCGCCCTCGCGGCCGACGCCCGACTGGCCGGCCCCGCCGAACGGCGCGCGCAGGTCCCTGACGAAGAAGCAGTTCACCCACACGGTCCCCGCGACCAGGCGCGCCGACACCCGCATCGCCCGGTCCTGGTCCCCGGTGAACACCATCGCGGCCAGGCCGTACCTGGTGCCGTTGGCCAGCGCGACCGCCTCGGCCTCGTCCGCGAACGCCTGGATGGTCAGCACCGGGCCGAACACTTCCTCGGTGAGGATCTCCGCGCCCGGCGCGGCCCCGGTCAGCAGCGTGGGCTGGTAGTAGAGCCCGCCCAGGTCAGGGTTCGGCCCGCCGCCGAGCAGCGGGCGGGCACCGGCGTCGATCGCCCGGCGGACGAAGCCGTCGACCCGTTCCAGGTGCTCGCGGGTGATGTTCGGCCCGACGTCGGTCGAGTCGTCGCGCGGATCACCCTGGCGCAGCGTCGCGGCCCGTTCGGTAAATCTCTTTATGAATTCCCCGGCCACCGGCTCCTCGACCAGCAGCCGGGTGCCGGCCAGGCACACCTGGCCGGCGTTGTCGTACTGGCCGACCGCGTGCCGCACCGCCAGGTCCAGGTCGGCGTCGGCGAACACGACGAACGGGGACTTGCCGCCGAGCTCGAGCGAGGCCGGGGTCAGCTGCGCGCCGGCCGCCGCCGCGACCAGGCGCCCGGTGGCCACCGAGCCGGTGAAGCAGACCCGGGCCAGGTCCGGGTGCGCGGCCAGCGGCGCGCCCGCCTCCTCGCCCAGGCCCTGCACCACGTTGAACACCCCGCCGGGCAGCCCGGCCGCGGCGGTGATGTCGGCCAGCAGGCTGGCGGTGAGCGGCGCCCACTCCGGCGGCTTGGCCACCACCGTGTTCCCGGCCGCCAGCGCGGGCGCGATCCGCCAGGTAGCCAGCATGAGCGGCGCGTTCCAGGGGGTGATCACCGCGGTCACTCCGGACGGGGCCCAGGACACCCGCTCGCGGTGCCCGCGGATCTCCAGGTCCCCGCCGTCGAGCTCGCCGAGCCAGTCGGCAAAGAACCGGAAGTTGTACGCGGCCCGCGGCATCACGCTGTTCACGTGCGAGCGCAGCAGCGCCCCGTTGTCGGCCGTCTCCACCGCGGCCAGGTCGGCCGCGCGCGCCTCGATCCCGTCGGCGATGGCGTGCAGCACCGCCGCCCGGGCCGACGGCGGCACCGCCGCCCAGGCCGCGAAGGCGTCGCCGGCCGCCCGCACCGCCGCGTCGACCTCGGCCGCGCCACCCCGCGCCACCTCGGCCAGCGGCTTCTCGTCGATGGGGGACAGGTCGGTGAAGGTTTCCTCGGAGGCGACCCGCCGGCCGCCGATCCAGTGCCGGGTGTCCACGTCCACCCCGGCCACGTTCGCCCCGCTCATGTTCATAGGGCTCATGATGAGTACAGCACCTTCCCGCCGTCCCAGGTAACCCCGACCTGCTGGTAGTAGCCGCCGATGATCTCGTGGACCGCCAGGCTGGCCAGCTCCTCGGTGGGCGACTCGAACAGTTCCAGGGTGGCGTCGCCGCGCCAGGCCGGCCCGGCCTCGACGCTGGCGCTGCCCGACCGGACCAGTTCGTCCAGGGCGTCCGGCGCGCCCTTCTCGATCGAGGGCATCCACCGGTGGTGCGCCATCGGGTGCCCGTTGACGAACCCGGCCGCCGGGGCCTGCTCGCGCAGCGTCACCACCGCCTGCGCCAGCCGGCGGTCGGCGGCGGCCAGGGTCCCGGCGAACGTGCCGCCCGGCCCGATCCGCGGGGCGGCTTTACCGAACGGGTGGGCGCGCGTCTGGTAAATCGACCCGAGCTTCTTCGGGTATCCCTGGTGCAGCCCGCGGGCCAGCGCGAAGTCGGCGTCGACCCAGATGTAGACGCAGCGCGAGTAGACCTGCCCCGCGAACGCGCACCTGACCACGGCGAAGCACTCCCGGTACTGCGCCCGCACCGGGTCGAGGAGTTCCTCGCCCTGCTCGCCGCAGGACTGCCAGTCGGCCCAGATCAGCGCCACCGCGCCCGGGTCCTCGGAGGCGGGGGAGAGCGGGGCGGGGAGCAGCTCGGCGACCCGGGCGGGGTCGGTACGGAACTCCACGGTGAGCAGGTCGCCGGAGTAGTACCACGGCGGCGGGGGCAGCAGCGAGGACCGGCCGGTGGCCGTCCGCGGGTAGAAGAACCCGGATACCTCAGCCATGCCGCCTCCCGCACACCTCAGCCATGCCGCCTCCCGCACACCTCAGCCATGCCGCCTCCCGCACACCTCAGCCATGCCGCCCCCGCGCGGATCGTTTGTATCCATACGATTTGCGATGCTAGCATGCTGCCCGTGGCGCACCCAGCCCCTCAGCACGGGGTATCCGAGGTCTGTGAGCGGCTGCGGGCCGACGGCGTTGATGTCATCCGGGTGTCCTACCCCGACCTGATCGGCGTGGACCGCGGGCGCGACGTCCTGCTCGAGGTCCTGCCCGGCGCGATGGAGCACGGCCTGGCCTTCTGCCGCGCGGTCTACCACACCTCCCCGATGGGAGACGTGGTCCCGGTCGAGGGCGGCCTGGAGGCCGGCCTGCCCGACATCCACGTCTTCCCCGACCTGTCCTCGCTCACCGCGCTGCCCTGGGAGCCGAACGCGGCCTGGTGCATCGGCGAGGCCTGCACGCCCGACGGCGCGCCCGCCCCGGAGGCGCCGCGCACCGTCGCCCGCCGGGTCGCGGACCGCTTCTCGGGCCTGGGCTACGCGCTGGCCTGCGGGCCCGAGCTTGAGTTCTTCCTGTGCGAGCAGGCGCCCGACGGGAGCTGGAAGCGTTACGCCGACGACCCGGGCAACGTCTACGTAGTCGGTCGCAAGGGCGACCCGCAGGGCCTGCTGCTGCACATGCTGCGCCAGCTACGCGACGCCGGGCTGGCGGTGACCGCGGCCAACCACGAGTTCTCGCCCGGTCAGTTCGAGATCAACCTCGGCCATTCGGACCTGGTCGACGCGGCCGACCGGTCGTTCCGGCTCAAGTCCGCGGTGCAGGAGATCGCCCGCCAGCGCGGCCTGCTGGCCACCTTCATGGCCAAGCCGTTCAACGACGAGGGCGGCTCGGGCTTCCACGTCCACGTCTCGGTGAACGACGAGGCGGGCCGGAACGTGTTCGGCGACCCGGACGGTCCCGACGGCCTGTCCGCTGTGGGGCGGCACGCCATCGGCGGGGTGCTCGCCCACGCGCGGGCGCTGAGCGCGCTGCTCAACCCCACCGTCAACTCCTACAAGCGGTTCGGCCCCGACACGCTGGCGCCCTGGCTGATCGACTGGGGCCTGGACAACCGCAGCGCGATGGTGCGGGTGCCGCCCGACCGCGGCCCCGGGGCGCGGATGGAGCTGCGCCTGGGCGACGCCACCGCCAACCCCTACCTGGCCATGGCCGCCGTCGGCGCGGCCGCCTACCTGGGCATCGCGGACAAGACCGAGCCGCCGGACAAGCTCGAGGGGTACGGCTACGACCCGGAGCGGGCGCAGATCCTGCCGATGCGCCTGGGCGACGCCCTGGACGCCCTGGAAGCCGACACCGAGCTCGCCGACGTCCTCGGCGGCTACTTCGTCTCCTCGTTCCTGGCCTACAAGCGCAACGAGATCGACCGGTTCGAGCGCTACGTCACCGACTGGGAATTTCGCGAGTACGCGTACCACCTGTGAGGCCGGGCTCGCCGCTTCTCAGCTTCCCTCGTCCCCCACTCTCAAGCGCCCCTCCCGCTCCGTTATCCAACTTCTTTTGCAGGGTGCGGAGGCCGCGGCTGGCGGCGGTATGTCCGGACTCAGGTGTCGTGGTTCCTCGCGGCCCTGATGGCTTCCCAGATGCGCTGCGGCGACGTGGGCATGTCGATGTGCCGCACGCCGAGGTGCGCCACCGCGTCGATGATGGCGCTCTGCACGGCGGGGGTTGAGCCGATCGTGCCGGCCTCGCCGATGCCCTTGGCCCCGAGCGGGTTGTAGGTCGTCGGCGTCTCCATGTCGGCCAGTTCGTAGCTCGGCACCTCGGTCGCCGTCACCATCGCGTAGTCGGCGAAGCTCGAGGTCAGCGGGTTGCCGTCGGCGTCGTAGACGACCTCCTCGAGCAGGGCCTGGGCCGCGCCCTGGGCGATGCCGCCATGCCGCTGGCCCTCGGCCAGCAACGGGTTCAGCACGGTGCCCGCGTCGTCGACGGTGACCACCCGGCGCAGCACCGCCTTGCCGGTCTCGGTGTCCACCTCGGCCACGGCCACGTGCGCGCCGAACGGGAAGGTGGCGCCGGGCGCGGTGAACACCGCGCGCACCAGCAGCCGCTCATGCTCGGCCAGCCGGGCCAGCGGGACCGTGACGTCCGGATCGCCGGCCACCGCGAACGCGCTGCGCGTCACGTCGAAGACCAGGTCGTCCGGGTTGGCCTCGAGCTCGTCGGCGGCCCGCTGCCTGGCCACCCCGAGCAGGTCGCGGGAGGCCTGCTGGACGGCGGCGCCCCCCTGCTGGAGGCTGCGGGAGCCGCCGGTGCCGCCTCCCTGGGGGATCAGGTCGGTGTCGCCCCACTTCAGGGTGATCTTGTCGAGCGGGATGCCGAGCTCGCTGCTGGCCAGCATGGCCCACACGGTCTCGTGGCCCTGGCCGTGCGGCGAGGTCCCGGTCAAGATGGTGGCGCTGCCGTCGGGGTGGACCTCGACGGTGGCGTTCTCGTTGGGGTTGCCTGCCTCGCCGCCGGCCCCGGTGATCTCCACGTAGCAGGACAGGCCGATGCCGAGCTGGACCACCTCGCCGTCGGCGCGCCGCTTGGCCTGCTCGGCCCGCAGGTCCTGGTACCCCGCCGCGGCCAGCGCCTTGTCCAGCGCGGCGGCGTAGTCGCCGCTGTCGTAGACGGCGCCGAACGCGGTGGTGTGCGGCTCGGTGAACGGAGGCAGCAGGTTCTTGCGGCGGACCTCGGCCGGGTCTACGCCGGCCTCGGCGGCGAACAGGTCCATGGCCCGCTCGATCGCCGCGGTGGCCTCCGGGCGCCCGGCGCCGCGGTAGGCGCCGACCGGGGTGGTGTTCGTCACCACCGAGGTGGCCACCGCCTCGGCGCGCGGGATGGCGTACGGGCCCGGCGCCATCAAGATGGTAAGGAAGGGCAGGAACGCGCCGAACCGCGGGTAAGCCCCGGAGTCCTGGAGGATCTCGATCCGGTAGGCGGCTACCGTGCCGTCCCGGCGGCCGCCGATGGTGATCTTCTGGATCTGCGCCCGGCCGTGGGTCATGCCGACCAGGTTCTCGTTGCGGCTCTCGGTCCAGCGCGCGGGCCGTCCCAGCTGCCTGGCCACCCAGCAGACCACCGCCTGCTCCGGGTCGGCGCCGAACTTGGCGCCGAACGCGCCGCCCACGTCCGGGGTGATGATCCGCACCTGCGCCTGGTCGATGCCGAGCATGCCGGCCAGGGCGCCGCGGGTGCCCTGCGCCCCCTGGTTCGGGATCCAGGCGGTGAGCCGCCCGTCCTCGCCCCAGGCCGCGGCGGCGGCCCGCGTCTCCATGGGCGCGGGCGCGACCCGCTGGTTGACGATCGTGCGGGATACGACCACCTCGCACCCGTCGAACAGGTCGGCCGCCAGGGCCGAGGCGTCGCCGAAGGTGGCCGCGACGTTGGTGCCCGCCGCGGAGAAGAGGACCGGGGCCGCCTCGTCCGCGGCCTTGGTCATGTCGATCACCGGCGGCAGCGCCTCGTAGTCCACGTCCACCAGGTCCCCGGCGTCCTCGCCCTGGTAGCGGCCCTCGGTGACGACCACCGCGACCGGCTCGCCGACGAACCGGACGACGCCGGCGGCCAGCGGCGGCTGGCCCATCTGGGCGTTGATCATGCCCGCCATCGGCGGGGGCGGCACCGGCAGGTCGGCCAGGTCGGCCCCGGTGAAGACGGCGATCACCCCGGGCGCCCCGAGCGCCGCGCTGATGTCGATGGACGCGATCCGCGCGTGCGCCACCGTGGACCGGACGAAGTGCACGTGGCAGGCGCCTGCCAGCTGCTCGTCCTCGACGTCGGTGGTGTAGATCCCGCCCCTGGTCAGGAAGCGGGGATCTTCGGTGCGGATGACCCTGGTGCCCAGTATGCTCACCTACACGATCTTGCCAGGGTCAGCCCCCAGCCAGAACATGGGGTAACCTTGCTGCGTTAGTCATGGCGGAGTAGCTCAGTCAGGCAGAGCAAGCGGCTCATAATCGCTGTGTCGCCGGTTCAAGTCCGGCCTCCGCTACCATTACCTGGGATCCCTTTTCCACGATTTGAGAGAGGCGCTGCACCGTGGCTGCCACCGATGTCCGGCCGAAGATCACGCTGGCTTGCCAGGAATGCAAGCACCGGAACTACATCACCCGCAAGAACCGCCGCAACGACCCGGACCGGATGGAACTGAAGAAGTTCTGCCCGAACTGCCGCTGCCACCGGCCGCACCGCGAGACTCGTTAGTGGCCATCAACCCGGCGTACGCCGGGCGGACCTTCGAGCCGTCCGAGCCGTACGAGGTCAGCCGGGTGAAGATCGCCGAGTTCGCCACCGCGATCGGCGATAGCAGTCCGCTCTGCCGGGACCGTGCCGCCGCGCAGGCGGCGGGGTACCCGGATGTGGTCGCACCGCCCACGTTCGCGATCGTGATCACCGCGGCGAACAGCCACCGGCTGATGGCCGATCCCGGTCTGGGCGCGAACTACGGCATGGTCGTGCACGGCGAGCAGAGCTTCGTCTACGACCGGCCGCTGCGGGCGGGCGACGTGGTGGTCGCGCGGACCACGATCGAGTCGATCCGGCAGGTCCGCAGCATGACCACGATGGCGACCATCACCGAGATCAGCACCGTGGACGGCGAGCGCGTCTGCATGGCGCATTCCACCGTGGTCGAGCGCGGCGCGTAAGGGGACAACGATGGGCAGCCCCGTTTATCACGAGATCGAGACGGGCGCCGAGATCGCGCCCCGGCAGTTCCAGGTGACCCGGGCCGACCTGGTCCGGTACGCCGGCGCCTCGGGCGACTTCAACCCGATCCACTGGAACGAGCGTGTCGCCAAGTCGGTCGGCCTGCCTGACGTGATCGCGCACGGCATGTTCACGATGGCGCTGGCCGGGCGGTTCCTCACCGAGTGGGCCGGGGACCCGGCCGCGGTGACCGAGTACGGCGTCAGGTTCTCCGCCCCGGTCGTGGTCCCCGACGACGACAAGGGCGCCACCGTCGAGGTGTCCGGCGTCGTCACCGGGAAGCTGGACGACGGCAAGGTGACGGTCGACGTCACCGCGCGGTCCGGCGACACGAAGGTGCTGACGCGCGCCCGCGCCACCGTCCGGCTACCGACAGTGCTGGCCCAGGGGGACGACCCCCTGGCACCCCCGAGATGAGGCTGGCCGACTTCACCACGGTCGGCCTGGGCGGGCCGGCCCGGGCCTTCACCCGCGCGGAAACCGAAGACGAGCTCATCGACGCCGTCCGGACCGCGGACGCGGCCGGCGAGCCGGTGCTGATCCTCGGCGGCGGCAGCAACCTGGTGGTCGCCGACGAGGGCTTCGACGGCACCGTGATCCAGGTCGCGACGCTCGGCGTCCGCCGCGGCGGTGCCAGTGCCGGTGCCAGTGCCAGTGCCAGTGCCGGCTGGGGAGCGGGGGCCGGCGAGCTGACCGTGGCGGCCGGCGAGGAATGGGACGGCTTCGTCGCCCGCACCGTCGCCGAGGGCCTGGCCGGCCTGGAGTGCCTGTCCGGCATCCCCGGGCTCACCGGCGCCACCCCGATGCAGAACGTCGGCGCCTACGGTCAGGAGGTCTCCGACACGATCACCCGGGTGCGCGTCTGGGACCGTGACGCCGCCGAGATCCTCGAGATCCCGGCCGCGCAGTGCGGCTTCGGCTACCGGACCAGCCGGTTCCGCGGCTCGGCACGGTTCGTCGTGCTGAGCGTGACCTTCGCGCTGGCCGTCCAGACCCGGTCGGCCCCGGTCCGCTACGCCGAGCTGGCCGCGGCCCTCGGCGTCGCGCCCGGCGACCAGGTGGACGGCGCCGAGGCCCGCGCCGCGGTCATCGAGCTCAGGCAGCGCAAGGGCATGGTGATCGACCCGGCCGACCCGGACACGCGCAGCGCCGGATCGTTCTTCCTCAACCCGGTGCTCGACGCCGCCACCCTGGCCAGGGTCGAGGTGGCCGCGCGGGCCCGCTGCGGCCCCGACGTCCGGGTGCCCCACTTCGAAGCGGGGAACGGTCACGTCAAGGTGCCCGCCGCCTGGCTGATCGAACGGTCAGGCTTCACCCGCGGCTACAACCCCGGTGACGGCGCCCGGATCTCCGCCAAGCACACCCTGGCCCTGATCAACGCCGGATCCGCCAGCACCGCCGCCCTGCTGGCCCTGGCCCGCGAGATCCGCGACGGCGTCCACGCCGCCTTCGGCGTCACCCTCCACCCCGAGCCCATCCTCATCGGCGTCACCTTCTGACCCGCGCTTCCCGCTGGCGTCACCCGCCGCCCCGCTCCCGGCTAGCTATCTGTCCCGCTTCCGGGCCGCACCCCAGCGAGCACACCAGCCCCGCTGGCCCATCCGTCACCAGGTCCGCAGCTCCAGTATCCGTTGCCAAACGACATGAATGTGACATTCATGCTGCTATCACGACATGGATGTGGCATTCATGTCGTTACCGATCCTGGTCCGGGGTTACCTGTGGTGCATGTGTGTCAGCTGGGACTCAAGGTCGGCTGTCATGTGGTGCATGGCTCGCGGCAGCGCGGCGCCTGGGGGCAGAGCGCGGCGCCTGGGGGCAGAGCGCGGCGCCTGGGGGCAGAGCGCGGCGCCTGGGGGCAGAGCGCGGCGCCCGGGTCCCCGTGGATCGGGGACCCGGGCGCCGCGTCGGCTAACTGGTTAGTGGAACAGCTGGAGGTTGTCGTCGATGGTCTTGACCGCGACCTGCCGGCCGAACGGGGTGGTCTCCACGATGTTCCCGTCGTTCCCGTTGACGGTCAGGATGTTGCCGCTGGGCGCGATGGCCAGGCCGAGCGGGCCGTTCAGCGCGCCGTCCTCGGTGACGTGGGCAGCGCCACCAGCGCGGTGGTCAGGCCGATGCCGCCCGGGCACGCGCCGCCCAGGTTGGGGACGGTGGCGAACACCGACTGCTGGCCGCCCGGGGTGACCTGGACGATCGTGGAGCCGGTGCCCTGCGCGTTGGCCGCGTTGTTGAAGTTGCTGACGAGCACGTTGCCGGCGGTCAGGTTGCCCATGCTGCGCTGGACTACCGCCACGCCGTAGGGGTTGACGTCGCCGGCCTCAGGTCCGCTGGCCGGGACCGTCGAGGCGACTACCGTCTCGGTGTTCAACGGTCCGATGAAGGTGGTGGCGGCGCTGGCCGCCCCGGTGAGGATCCCGCTTCCGACCAGCAGTCCCGCCGTGGCGGTGATCACCACGGCGGCGGCTGCTGCAGGCCGTCGTATCGGTTTCATGGACGTGTGCTCCCAATCTCCGGCGTGTAGCCGGTTGAGGTGTCTCCTCTCTTGACCATGCGCTGAGCGTGCGTCCAGTTCGACCCGGGGCCGCCAGATCGGCGAATATATTGAGCCGTTGGTCCGCCGATGCCGTAGATATGGATGTATGCCGAGGGCGGCGGAGGTGGGGGGATGGTGCGAGGCGGGGGGATGGCCCGCGCGCTATGCGCGGCCGGGCTCCTGCTGTCCGGGC
>Ga0335083_10005640_pt1 | contig 15760 bp, 13 predicted proteins | sample Lox_Sample_42_FD_206716 | JGI IMG/M metagenome (GOLD analysis project Ga0335083, IMG submission 206716) | Soil microbial communities from Loxahatchee National Wildlife Refuge, Florida, United States - Lox_Sample_4.2 | ecosystem: Environmental > Terrestrial > Soil > Wetlands | place: USA... | reverse complement strand
GTGCTGATCGGGAACTGCTGCAATGCCGACAGCGACGAGTAGCCGGTGCCGAAATCGTCGATCGACAGGTGCAGGCCCATGAGATGGAGCTGGTTCAGCATGCGCACCGTGCGTTTGGGATCGGCCATCAGCGTGGTCTCGGTGATCTCGAGCTCGAGATGCTCGGGCTTCACCCCATGGCGTTCGAACACCGAGCGGCAGTCGAGGATGAAGCTCGCCTGCTTGAGCTGCTTGAGCGAGAGGTTCAGCGCGATGCGGCCCGGATCGATCTTGTCGGCGCGCAGCGCCTGGAAATCGCGGCACACGCGATCCAGCACCCACTCGCCGATCACGTTGATGAGGTTGTTCTCCTCGGCCAGGGGAATGAACTGCGCGGGCGGGATGTCGCCGTGGCCCGGCAGGCGCCAGCGCAGCAGCGCCTCGGCGCCGACGATGCGGCCGTCGCTGAGGTCGATCTTGGGCTGGTAGCGGATCACGAACTCGTCGCGCTCCACCGCGCGCCTGAGCTTGCTCTTGAGCATGAGCCGCTCGACCGCGGCGGCGTTCATTTCCTGGGAATAGTAGGTGTAGGTGTTGCCGCCGTTCTGCTTCGAGTAGTACATCGCCGCGTCGGCGTTCCTGATCAGGTCGATCACGTTCTCGGCGTCGCGCGGGCAGTACGCGATGCCGATGCTCACCGTGAGGAACACTTCCTGCTGGTCGACATGGAACGCCGCGCCGGCCGCCTCGAGCACGGTGCGGGCGAGCTGCGACACCTGCTCCGCAGCCTCCTCCGCGTTGCCGCTCACGCCATCGAGGAACAGCGCGAACTCGTCGCCGGCCAGCCGACCCAGCACCGCCTCGGAGCTCAGCACCCGCGTCAGGCGCTCGGTGAGCACTTCCAGCACGCGATCGCCCGAGGCATGGCCGAAGGTGTCGTTGACCTCCTTGAACTTGTCCATGTCGATGTACAGCAGCGCCACGCCGTAATTGCCGCGCAGCGCACGCGCGATGGCCTGCTGCAGCAGGTGCTGGAACTGCATGCGGTTCGGGATCTTGGTCAGCGCATCGTAGCGCGCGAGATAGCGGATGCGGCGTTCGGCGCGCTTGCGCTCGGTGATGTCGCGCGCCACGAAGATCTCGCCGGCGTACTGCGGATCGTCGGTGGCGATGTGCGAGCCGATGAAGGACACCGGGATGGTCTGGCCTTGCGAGGTGCGCAGCACGGTCTCACCGGCGTCGCGCGCGATGCGCAGCGCATCGGGGCCGAGCCGTTCGGGCTGGTCGAGCAGGCCCAGCACGTTCATGCCCAGCAATTGCTCCTCGCTGTAGCCGGTGAGGCGGAACGCGGCGTCGTTCGCGACGCGGATCGAGCCGTCCGGCGCGGTCACGAACACCGCCTCGGTCATGCCGTTGAGCACGCTGTGCAGGTAGTCGCGCGTGTAGGTGGTATGACGCAGCGTGACGCGCATGCGCTCGAAGGCGCCGCGCAGGTCGGTCAGCTTGTCGGCCTGCGAACTCGGCAGCGGCTGCGTGAACTCGCCGCGGCTCAGCTGGCCCGCGGCCGCGATCAGGCCGCGGATGGTCACTTCCTGCTTGCGGTTCTCGCGCCACAGCCAGACCAGTGCCACGCCGAGCGACAACGCCACCATCACGCCGCAGAAGATCAGCAGCGTCTGCAGGCCGCCCTCGGCGAACGAGCGGCTGCCGTCCACCACGGCCGTCGCGCCCGCCAGACTGCAGAGCAAAATGAGGGCTATTCTGAGGCGCGGACTCTGCAAACTGGATCAACCCGAGCGGTGATTCGTCCTAGAATCATGCCCCATGGACCGTCGCGCGGCCAGTCTGGTTCCTGCCCTGACGCCCCGGCAACTCACGGGGCGCGACAGCCAGCACGTGCAGGAAGTGACCGCGCCAGCCTGCGTGCTGCACCCTTGCGTGGTGCCGGCGTTGCACGATATGTGTGCCGCGGCCGCCGACGATGGCCTCACGCTGCTTCCGGTTTCCAGCTTCCGCGACTTCGAGCGCCAGCGCACCCTCTGGAACGGCAAGTTCCTGGGCGAGAGGCCGGTGCAGGACGCGGAGGGACGCCCCGTGGACATGCGGGCGCTCGACGCCGCGGAGCGCGTGCGCGCCATCCTGGTGTGGTCGGCACTGCCCGGCGCCAGCCGGCATCACTGGGGGAGCGATCTGGACGTGGTGGACGGCCAGGCGCTCGCGGGCGGCTATCGCCCCCGGCTGACCCGTGAGGAATTCCTGCCCGGCGGTCCGTTCGGACGGCTGGCCGCGTGGCTGGACGCGCGCTGCGGCGAATTCGGCTTCTTCCGCCCTTACGATGCCTGGCGGGGGGGCGTGCAGCCGGAACCCTGGCACCTGAGCTATGCGGACCTCGCGGTGCCGGCGCTGGCCGCGCTCGACGCCGACGTGCTGCGCGAGGCGCTCGAGGGCGCCGATATCCAGGGCAAGGCGCAGGTGCTGGCGCAGCTGCCGGACCTGCACCAACGCTACGTGAGGGGGGTGGCCGAGCCCGCCGGCTTCAGTCGTGCAGCCAGCTTTTCTTGAAATAGTTGAGCATGCGGATGCGCGTGTCGGACAACGCCTCCGGGCTCGCGGCCGACAACGGCGGACTGCGGCGCAATAACTGCCAGTTTTCGCTGCGCAGCACGCGCTGCAGGAACTGCATGTTGCGATCGATGGCTTCGATGTACGGGTTCCGCCCGCCGAACAGGATCTCGAGATAGCGGTAGGCGCCGCGGAATTCCCCATCGAGGCGCGAGCGGCGCGTTTCCGCCACGAAGCCCGGCGTCTGCCGCAGCAGGTCCAGCCCCGAGGCGTAGCGCACCATCCAGCGGCCACTGGCTTCCTGGCTCATGGCCATGCCGCCCAGCACGAACTCCGGATACAGCCGGTCGCGGCACTTCTCCAGGTAGCAGCGGTCGGCAAGCTGCGTGACCATGTCGGCGGTACCCAGCAGGTGGCCGAGCCGCAGGTCGCGCGCGTCCTCCACCACGATGTCGGTGAACGGCCGTTCGTAGCCGGTGAAGTGGATGATCTGCGAGGTCACCGGTTGCCACGCGCCGAGCCCGAGTTGCGGCAGATAGCCGGCGAGGAACTCCGCGCCGCGGCTGACGTGGGTGCGGGTGAATTCGGCGCCGTGGATGTTGGCCGGATCGCCGGCGCGGCGCAGGTAGCCGATGTCATGGAACAGCGCCAGGATGACGCCCACCAGGCTGCGCTCGGCGCCGAGCTGCCAGATCTTCTCCACCTGGCGCTCATAGCCCACCAGCAGACGCGCCATGGTCAGCGTGACGTCGAGCGTGTGCTGGCGATCGTGATAGACGGTTTCGACTCCGGAGTAGCCCGGGAAGCGGCCGGCGAACAGCAGGTCGAAGTCGGTGAACGCGCGCTCCAGCGGACGCTGGTCGAGCGTGGGCCAGGCGGAAGCCAGCAGTTGCCCGACGGCCCGCAGCACCGCGCGCGGCGAGCTCACCTGCACCGTGTCGGTGATGTCGTAGTCGCTGCGGCGGACGCTGGTCTGCGCGCCGCTGTGGTCTGCCGGGGTGGCCATTGGGAGGGCAGTCTAGGCCCGCGCCGCGCGACAGCCAACAACGCATTCCTCAATTCGGCGGTCGGGGACGCCGCCTATATGTCAAAGTCGGCGAGCACCGGGGCATGGTCGGACGGCTGCTCGTTGCCGCGGGCCAGCAGTTCGATGCGGCAGCCCTGGCAGCGGGACGCCAGGGATTGCGAGGCGAGGATCAGGTCGATGCGCAGGCCCTGGTTGCGGCGGAACCCACCCGCACGGTAATCCCACCAGCTGAAGCTGCGCTCGGGCTGGTCGAAATTCCTGAACACATCCACCAGGCCCAGCGCGCGGATGCGCGCCAGCGCCTCACGCTCGCGATCGCTCGCCAGCACCTGCCCCGCCCAGGCGATGGGGTCGTAGACGTCGCGGTCCTCGGGCGCGATGTTGAAATCGCCCAGCACCACCAGCGGCAGGCCACGCGCCAGTTCCGTGGCGAGCCATCCGGCCAGCGCCGCCAGCCAGCGCAGCTTGTATTCGTACTTGTCGGAATCCACGGCTTGCCCGTTGGGCACATACAGATCGATCACACGCACCCCGCCACAGGTCACCGCCAGCACGCGACGCTGCGTATCCTCGAACCCGGGGATTTCGCGCACCGGATCGGCCAGCGCGCCGCGCGCCAGCACCGCCACGCCGTTGTAGGTTTTCTGGCCGTTGAACAGCACCTGGTAGCCCGCCGCCGCGAACTCGGCGAACGGGAACTGCTCGTCGACGAGCTTGGTTTCCTGCAGCGCCATCACGTCGGGCTGGTGATCGGCGAGCCAGCGCAGCACCTGCGGCAGGCGCACGCGCAGCGAATTGACGTTCCAGGTGGCGATGCGCATGGCGGCGGCCGTGGCCTCAGGCCGCGATGCCGTACAACCTGAGCAGCGCGGTGACGTCGGGCTTGCGGCCGCGGAATTCCACGAACGCTTCCAGCGCATCGCGGCTGCCGCCGCGCGCGAGGATGTTGTCGAGGAAACGGCGCGCGGTGGTACGGTCGAAACTGCCCTGCTCGAGGAATGCCGTGAAGGCGTCGGCCGCCAGCACTTCGGCCCACTTGTAGCTGTAGTACCCGGCCGCGTAGCCGCCCGCGAAGATGTGGCCGAAGTTGTGCGGGTAGCGGTTCCAGTCGGGGATCGGGATCACGGCCACGTCGCGCCGCACTTCGCGCAGGATCTCGTACACCCTGCCGCCGCGCGCCGGGTCGTACTCGGCGTGCAGCCGCATGTCGAACAGCGCGAATTCCACCTGCCGCAGCGTCTGCAGCCCGGCCTGGAAGCGCCGCGTGGCGATGAGCTGCTGCTGGCGATCCTCAGGCAGCGCCGCGCCGGTGGTCACGTGCGAGGAAATGCGCGTCAGCACCTCCGGCAGCCAGGCGTAGTTCTCCATGAACTGGCTCGGCAGTTCCACGGCGTCCCACGCCACGCCGCTGATGCCCGCGAGGCTCGGGTAGTTCACGCGCGTGAGCATGTGATGCAGGCCGTGGCCGAATTCGTGGAACAGCGTCACCGCATCGTCGTGCGTGAGCGCCGCCGGCCGGTCGCCGGCCGGCGGCAGCGAATTGCACACCAGGTACGCCACCGGCAGCACCACCTGGCCGCCGAGCGCCTTGCGCCCCACGCAGTCGTCCATCCACGCGCCGCTGCGCTTGTTGGGACGCGCGTAGGCGTCGAGGTAGAAACCCGCGAGCGGCGCGCCCTCGCGCGTGTGGACTTCGAAGTAACGCGCATCCGGATGCCACAGCGGCACGTCGGTGCGCTCGATGATGCGCACGTCGTACAGGCGTTCGGCGACTTCGAACATGCCGGCCAGCACCCTGGGCAGCGGCAGGTAGTCGCGCAATTCCTCCTGCGACACCGAATAGCGCTGCTGCTGCAGGCGCTCGGAGTAATAGGTGATGTCCCAGCTTTCGAGCTTGCGGCCCGCGAAGGCTTCGAGCTCGGCCAGGTCCTGCATGGCCACGCCGCGCGCGGCCTGCACCAGCTGCTGCAGGAAGTCGGTGACTTCGCCCACCGTGTGCGCCATGCGATCGGCCAGCGCGTACTCGGCGTAGCTCCTGAAATCCAGCAGCTGCGCGCTCTCGTGCCGCAGCCGCAGGATGGCTTCGATCACGGCGGTGTTGTCGTACTTGCCGGCGCCCGGCCCCTGGTCCGAGGCGCGCGTGCTCCAGGCTTCATAGAATGTGCGGCGCATGGCCTGCGAGTCGCAATCCGTCACCACCGCGACGTAGGTGGGCTGGTCGAGCCCGAACAGCCAGCCTTCGAGGCCCTGCTCCTTCGCGCGCGCCGCCGCCTGCTCGAGGATGCCGGCGTTGATGCCGCGCACTTCGGCCGCGTCGGTGACGTGGTGCGCGAAGCTGTTGGTGGCGTCGAGCACGTTCTCCTCGAACTTCGCGCCGAGCCGCGACAGCTCCATCATCACGGTCTTGAAGCGCGCCTTCTTCTCGCCATCGAGCGCCACGCCCGCCAGCCGGAAGTCGCGCAGCGCATGCTCGAGCACCGCGCGCTGCACCGGATCGAGCGTGGCGGCTTCGCGCTCGTGGATGCTCTGGTAGGCGCGATACAACGCCTCGCTCTGCGAAAGATCGGTGGAATACTCGGACAGCAGCGGCAGGCAGGCGTTGTACGCCGCGCGCAGCGGCTCCGAATTCATCACGCCGTTGAGATGGCCCACCGGCGACCACACCTTGCCGAGCCGGTGGCGCATTTCCTCCAGCGGCCGTACCACCGTGTCGAAGGTGGGCTCGGCCAGCTGCTCGATCGCGGCCACGCGGGCGCGCTGCTCCGCCAGCAGCTCGCGGATGGCGGGTTCGACGTGCTCGGGGCGGATCGCCGCGAAGCGCGGCAGCACATCATCGGCCAGCAGGGGATTGTCTGACATGAGCTATGGCCCGGACGGTTATGGAAGAGCGCCCATTTTAGCCGGTATGCGGGGTGTAACATGGTGAAATGGCAACCCTGGATCATGACCTGGCGGTGATCGGCGGCGGCAGCGGCGGCCTCGCCTGCGCGCAGCGTGCGGCGGAATACGGTGCGCGCGTGGTGCTGGTGGAGTCGCACCGGCTGGGCGGCACCTGCGTGAACGTCGGCTGCGTACCGAAGAAAATCATGTGGAACGCCGCCACGCTGGCCCACGGCGCCCACGACGCGGCCGACTACGGCTTCGACCTGACGCTGTCCGGCCACGACTGGGCGCACCTCAAGCGCCGCCGCGACGAGTACATCCACCGCCTCAACGGCCATTACGAGAAGAACCTCGAGAAGCGCAACGTCACGCTGCTGCGCGGTCGCGCGCGGCTCACCGGCCCGCAGCAGATCGAGGTCGGCGGCCAGACGCTGCGTGCCTCGCGCATCGTGATCGCCACCGGCGGCGCGCCCACCTTCCCGCACCTCCCCGGGGCGGAGCTCGGACTGAGTTCGGACGGATTCTTCGAGCTGGGTGCGCGCCCCAACGGCGTTGCCATCGTCGGCAGCGGTTACGTCGCGGTGGAACTCGCGGGTGTGTTCTCGGCGCTGGGCTCGCATACCACGCTGGTGCTGCGACATGACCGGGTGTTGCGCAGCTTCGAGCCCATGCTGGGCGACCACCTGATGCAGGTGATGCGCGACGAAGGCATGGAGATCGCCACCCAGGCGGTGCCGCAGGCGCTGCTGCGCAATGCGCAGGGGATGCTGGAACTGCAGACCGCGGACGGCCGCACGCTTGGCCCGTTCGAGCAGCTCATCTGGGCCGTGGGCCGCCACCCGAACCTCGATGGCCTGGGCCTCGACCGGCTGGGCGTGCAGCTCGATGCGGCCGGCTTCGTGCAGGTGGATCCCTGGCAGCAGACCAGCGTGGCCGGCCTGTTCGCGATCGGCGATGTCACCGGCCACCTGCCGCTCACGCCGGTGGCCATCGCGGCCGGCCGGCGGCTGTCCGATCGCCTGTTCGGCGGCATGTCGGAGCGCAGGCTCGACTACGACAATGTACCCACGGTGATCTTCAGCCATCCGCCCATCGGCACGGTCGGGCTCACCGAAGCCGAGGCGCGGGCACGCCACGGCGCGGCGGTGAAGGTCTACAGCACGCGCTTCATGCCGCTGTACCACGCGGTGACGGCGCGCAAGGTGCGTTGCGAGATGAAGCTGGTGGTGGTGGGCGCCGAGGAGCGCATCGTGGGGCTCCACGTCATCGGCGCGGGCGCGGACGAGATGCTGCAGGGTTTCGCGGTGGCGTTGAAGATGGGCGCCACCAAGCGCGATTTCGACGACACGGTGGCGATCCATCCCACGAGCGCCGAAGAGCTGGTGACGATGCGCTAACGCAGGCCCTGCCGCACGCGTCGCGGCCACAGCACCCGGAACTGCGCACCGCGCAGCCCGTCGGTGCGATCGCCCACGCTGACCATGCCGCCGTGCGCTTCCACCATGCGCTTGACCAGCGCCAGGCCCATGCCGCTGCCCTCGCGCTTGGTCGACAGGCGCTGGAACAGCTTGAAGATCTGCTCGCGCGAATCCTCCGGGATGCCCGGGCCGTTGTCGCGGATCGTGAACCCCAGGAACGCGCCTTCCGAGCGCACGTCGATCTCGATCTGCCCCGGGTTCATGTCGTTGTGCTTGATGGCGTTGGAGATGATGTTGCGCAGCACGGTGCTGAGCGGCGTCTTGAGGATCGAGATGCGCATGATCTGCGTGGTGACCTTGAAGTGCACGTGCGCGGGCGCGGTCTGCAGGTCGATCTCCTCCTGCAGCCAATGCGCCACATCCACCGTTTCGGCTTCGGTGGCGGCGATGCCGGCCTTGGCATAGTGCAACAGGTTTTCGATCAGCGTCTCCATGCGCAGCGTGCGCACGCGCATGCGATCGATGTTGTGCAGCACCGTGCCGGGCACATCGGTGCCCAGATCCTGCGCGATCCAGTCCACCAGGTCGGCGATGCCGCGCAACGGCGAGCGCAGGTCGTGCGACGCGACGTTGGCGAATTCCTCGAGATCGGCGTTGGCGCGGCGCAGGCGCTGCTCCACCAGTTTGTGCCCCGACACGTCGATCACGGTGGCCAGCACCGCCGTGCCGGACTCCACCTGCACCGGGTTCAGGCCGATCTCCACCGCGAACTCGCTGCCATCCTTGTGCAGGCCGGTCAGTTCCAGGCCCTGGCCCATGGCGCGCGTGGTGGCATCCCTGACATAGTCGCGCACGTGCAGGGCGTGCTGGTCGCGATGCCGCGCCGGGATCAGCAGGTCGAGCGACTGCCCGACCAGTTCCGCGCGTTCGTAGCCGAACAGCTGCAGCAGGTGCTCGTTGACCAGGGTGATGCGCCGCGTCGCATCCACCATCATCATGCCGCACGGCGCGGCCTCGATGACGCGGTGGAAGCTGGCCTCGGCCTGCCGCCGCGCCGAGATGTCGAGCACGGTGGCGACGAACATGGTGCTATCGCCGCCGGGCAAGGGCCGCAGCCCGATCTCGACCGGGAACTCCTGCCCATCCTGGCGGCGGCCGAACAGTTCGCGGCTCTTGCCCAGCGCGCCCGCGACCGCCTCGCTGGCGTAGCCGGCGCGCAGCCCGCCCTGATCGGCGCGGTAGCGTTCGGGCAGCAGCACCTCCATGCGCTGTCCGATCAGCTCGGAATTGCGGTAGCGGAACTGCTGCTGCAGCTCGCTGTTGCACCACACGATCAATCCGGCCCGATCGATCACGACCATGCCCACCGGCACCGTATCGGCCAGTGACCGCATCCACGGCGGCACACCGAAGTCCCTCTCCGCTGCCGCAACGCCCGCGGTGCGCCGGATTTTCCGGGCGCGTTCAGGCACTTTGCGGCTGCGCCGGCTGGAGGTGGGGCTGCCAGTTGTCGCCGGGCGAGAGCGCCATCTCGATGGCGTCGGCGAGCTGCGTGGCATCGAACGGCTTGGTCAGGAATCCGACGGCACCGAGCTGCAGGGCGCGTTCCTTGAGGCCGGGCTTCTTGCTGGCGGTGATGAAGATCACCGGTGTCGCGGCCGAGCCCACCATGTTGCGCACCCGCTCCGCCACGGTGAAGCCATCGCCGCCCGGCAGCGAGATGTCGAGCAACACCACGTCCGGATTGCACTTGCGCACCTGCGACAGCGCACTGACGGCATCCTTGGCCGTGAACACGGCGTAGCCCATGGATTTCAGCCGCACGCCGAACGCCAGGGCGATGTTGCTGTCATCTTCGACCAGAAGCACGGTTTTCATTGGAAGGTTTCCTCGGGGTTGGGCAAGTGGGGGTGCGCGACGGGAACGGAGAAGTAGAACGTGCTTCCCTGCCCCCGCTTGCTCGTCACCTGCAGTCGGTTGCCATGCAGCTCAACAATTTCCTTGGCGATGCAAAGCCCCAGCCCAAGGCCGCCGCCGGTGGCGTGCTCCTCGGCGCGAGGCACCTGGTAGAGGCGTTCGAAGATGTGGTCGAGGTGTTCGGGCTCGATGCCGCAGCCGCTGTCCTGCACGCTCACCTGCACGTGGTCGGCGTCGGCGCGGGTCACGGTGAGTTCGATGCGCCCTCCGGGTTCGGTGAACTTGATCGCATTGGTGAGCAGGTTGGCGACCACCTGCAGGATGCGGCCATCGTCCATGTACACGTCCGGCAGTTCCGGCGGCAGGTGATGCAGCAGCGTGACGCCGCGGTCGTTGGCCTGCGCCGACACCGAGAACACGGCGCGCAGCACCACCTTCTCGATGCGCCCGGGACGACGCTGCAGCTGCAGCTTGCCGGTCTCGAAGCGCGCGGTTTCCACCAGGTCGTTGAAATGCATCGCGAGCTGGTCGCAGCAGTCCACCGCGTGCACCAGGAATTCGCGCTGCTGGTCGTTGATGTCGCCCGCCACGCCATCGACCACCAGCGAGATGAATTCGCGCGCGGCGGTGAGCGGCGTCTTGAGCTCGTGCGAAACCGTGTGGTAGAAGCGCTGGATCTCGTTGCTGCGCTTCTGCAGCGTCTGGTTGGCGCGGGCGATGGTCTCGTTGCGGGCGCGCACCGAATCCCTGAGATCCGATTTCTCCACCGCGTTCTGGATGGCGCGCTGCAGGCCATTGGCCGTGAGCGACGACTTGATCAGGTAGTCGGCGACGCCGGTGCGCAGCGCCTCGAGCACCACGGTCTCGCTGCCGTTGCCGGTCAGCAGGATGATGGGCGGATCGCCGTCATCGTGGTGCTTGGCGGCAAAATCCAGCCCGGTCTCATCGGACAGGTGGTAGTCGGTGATCACGCAGTCGAAACGGCCAAGCCGCAGCTGCTGGTCGGCCTCGGCGATGGTCTCGACGCCGATCACGTTGCTGTCGACGCCCGGGATCTGCTTGATGAAACGGACACAGCGTTCCCGGTCCACGGGCTCATCGTCAATGATGAGGACCCGCAGAGCCTGCCTGCCTGCGAAGCTCTGGGCAGGAGCCGCCGCGTTCACGCTGATGGATTCCTTCTGACGCCGTTAGCCGGAAAAATCGGCGCGGCGCGCGACGGCTTGAGGCGGATTGCGGGCACAGTGCTCCCTATCGATGAGAGCTGATTGGCAGTCTCGCGGTGGATGCGGCGCATCCAGCAGCCGCTCCCGAAAAATACGCCGATTCAAGGACTTATGACGAATCAACGTTGTAAATATTACGGCGGAGAATTATCGGCCTTAATGTTTCCGTAAGAAGGCGCTTTCCGCTAAAGTCCGCCGCCGTGATCAGCCTGCTTGCCACCCGACCCCGCTCGGAAGTCATCGCCAAAACCCGCTCCATCGCCAGCGAGGTCGCCACCCCCAATGCGGCCGACGTCGATGCCAAGGCGCGTTTTCCCTCGGAGTCCATCGCCGCGCTGCGCGCGGCTGGATTGCTGTCCGCTGCCGTGCCGCAAGCGCTCGGCGGCGCGGGCGCCGACCTGCAGGAGCTCGCCGAATGCTGCATGGAACTCGCGCAGGGCTGCGCGGCCAGCGGCATGGTGCTGGCCATGCATCACATCCAGGTGGCCTGCATCGCGCGCCATGGCCTGGATTCCGCGTACTTCCGCAATTACCTGCAGGAGGTGGCCAAGCGGCAGATCCTGATCGCCTCCGTGACCTCCGAAGTGGGTGTGTGGGGCGACACGCGTTCGTCGATCTGCGCCCTGCAGCAAGACGGCAGGCTCGACAAGGACGCCACCACGGTCAGCTACGGCGCGCACGCCGACGACCTGCTCGTGACCTGCCGCCGCAACAACGAGGCGCCGGCGTCGGACCAGATCCTGGTGTTGATGCGCAAGGGCGACTTCCAGCTGCAGCAGTCCACCACCTGGGACACGCTCGGCATGCGCGGCACCTGCAGCCCGGGCTTCAAGCTCACCTCCCGGGTGGCCGCGGAGCAGGTGGTGCCGGGATCGTTCGCGGATGCTTCGGCGCAGACCATGGTCTCCTACTCGCACATCCTCTGGGCCGCGGTGTGGACCGGCATCGCCGCCGATGCGCTGTCGCGCGCGGCCGCGTACGTGCGCGGCGAGGCGCGCAAGCAGCCCGGCACCGTGCCGCCGCAGGCCGCGCGCCTGGCGGAAGTGCACGTCATGCTGCAGACCATGCGCAACGGCGTGGCGGCGATGGCCGCCGAATTCGACGCGCTGGGCCAGGAAGCCAACGAGCGCGAACAGCTGCTCACCATCGGCTGGGCGCTGAAGATGAACAACCTCAAGGTGGCGGCCTCGCGGATGGCGCCGCAGATCTGCCACGAAGCGCTGCAGATCGTCGGCATCGCGGGCTACAAGAACGACGGCAGGTTCGCCATCGGCCGCAATTACCGCGATTCGCTCTCGGCCTCGCTCATGATCAGCAACGACCGGGTGCTGTCGAAGAACGCCTCGATGCTGCTGGTGTACAAGGATGAGTGACCAGCCGGCGTTCGACATGCAGGACTTCTACGACGGGTTGGTGGCGCACGGCCTCATCATCCCGGTGCGCGTGCCGGGCGCGTTCGGTCGCGGCCCGGTGTTCGAGGATGTGCTGGAGCGGCTCAACGGCCTGATCACGCGGCTGGCGGCCGACGATGCGGCGCAGACGCTGGCGTTCCCGCCCGTCATCGACCGCAGCATCATCGAGCAGACCGGCTATCTCGATTCCTTCCCGCAGCTCGCCGGTACCGTGTTCAGCTTCTTCGGCCAGGAGCGGCAGGCCAGGGAGCTCTCCGAGCGCGTGCACGCGGGCCAGCCGTGGGCGGAGTTCCAGGGCATGACCGACGTGTGCCTGAATCCGGCCGCCTGCTACCCGCTGTACCCGACGCTGGCGGGCACGCTGCCCGAGGGCGGCCGCACCGTGACCATGACCAACTGGGTGTATCGCCACGAACCCTCGCCCGAGCCCACCCGCATGCAGTCGTTCCGCGTGCGCGAATTCGTGCGCGCGGGATCGCCCGACGCCGTGCTGGCCTGGCGCGATGGCTGGCTTGCGCGCGGCACCGGGCTGCTGCGCGGCCTCGGCCTGCCCGCCGAGGCGGACGTGGCCGCCGATCCGTTCTTCGGGCGCGTCGGCCGGATCCTGGCCGATGGCCAGAAGGCGCAGAAGCTCAAATTCGAAGTGCAGGTGCCGGTGATCTCGCTCGAGAATCCCACCGCCTGCTGCTCGTTCAACTACCACACCGACAAGTTCGCCCAGGCGTTCGGCATCCACACCGCCGACGGCCAGGTGGCGCACACGGCGTGCCTGGGTTTTGGTCTCGAGCGCTGTGTCATGGCGCTGTTCCGTCACCACGGCTTCGAGCCGAAGGAGTGGCCGGCGCCGGTGCGCGCGAAGTTGTGGCCGTGAGCCGCGCCTGCGCACTGCCCATCGATGCGGCAGGCTATCGCCCGCACGCGCTGCACGCCGACCGCAACGTGTGGGTGGAGAAGAACTGCTACATCGACATCTGGATCGAAGTGCTGCACGCGCTGCAGCTCGATCCGCTGGCCGTGCTGGCCTGCACGGTGGCCATCGATTTCGAAGGCGACCAGTTCACGTTCTTCAAGCCACCGCACCAGGAGCTGTGGGAGCTGTACGGCGTCGATGTGCAGGAGCTCAACGTCTGGCGTCCGCTGCTCGCCCATGCGCAGGAGCACCTGGCACGCGGCACGCTGATCTCCACTGAAGCCGACGCCTTCTGGCTGCCGGACACGCAGGGCACCGATTACCGGCGCCAGCACACCAAGACCACCATCGTGCTCGCCGACCTGGACCTGGGGCGCAGCCAGCTCGGCTATTTCCACAACGCCTCCTACCACACGCTGCAGGACGAGGATTTCGTGCAGACCTTCCGCGTCGGCTTTGCCGCGGATCCCGCCTTCCTGCCGCTGTTCGCGGAAACCATCCGCTTCGAGCGCATCGCGCGCCGCTCGCATGGCGAGCTGCTCGAGCTCGCGCGTCCGATGCTGGCGCGCCACCTGGCGAGGCGGCCCGCCAGCAACCCCGTCACCCGCTTCGGCGAGCGGCTGGCGGCCGACTGGCCGCAGACGCAGGCCGCCGGACTCGACTACTACCACGCCTGGGCGTTCGCGACGATCCGCCAGCTCGGCGCCGCCGCGGAACTGCTCGCTGCGCACCTGAACTGGCGGGGTGATCTCGAGACAGCGGCGGCCGCGTTCGCTACGATCAGCACCGGTTCGAAGGCGCTGATCCTCAAGGCGGCGCGCTCGGTGAACAGCCGCAAGCCACTGGATGCCAGTGCACTGCTGGGAGAGATGGCCGCCGCCTGGCAGCGCGGCATGGACGCAATCGGAGCCGCCTCATGATGCGCGTGGGAATCGATCTGGTCCGGGTGAGCCGCATCGCCGAATCGCTCGAGCAGTTCGGCGCGCGTTTCCTGAACCGCGTCTTCACCGCGGGCGAGATCGCGTACGCCAGCGCGGCGCCGGCGCTGACCACCGAGCGGCTCGCGGCGCGCTTCGCGGCCAAGGAAGCGGCGCTCAAGGCGCTGGGCCTCGCGGGGCGCGGCGTCGGGTGGCGCGACATCGAAGTGCTGCACGGCGCGGTCGGACCCGAGCTGCGGCTGCACGGTGCGGCCGCGCAGGCCGGCGCCGTCGAACTCGCCCTGAGCCTGAGCCACGAAGGCGATTACGCCACGGCCATCGTCATCACCCAACTAGCTTTCACCCGCACCGGAATCGCCGCATGACCGAACAGATCAGGAAGATCCTCAAGGAGCACGCCCGCCTCGCCCAGGACGCCCACACGCTGGCCGAGGACGCGGATCTGTACCAGGCGGGCATGACTTCGCATTCCAGCGTCAACGTGATGCTGGCGCTGGAAGGCGAATTCGACCTCGAGTTTCCCGACAGCATGCTCAAGCGCAGCTCGTTCGAGAGCATTGCCGCGATCCGCTCCGCGATCGAGGAACTGTCGCGTTGATTCCAGGAGCGATCTGGCAGATCGCTGCGAGCCCGCCCGGCGCCGAACCCGATGCATGGCAGGACTGCGCCGCTCCCGCCACGGCCGCCGCCACGCTGCGCGCGCTGGGACAGTGGAACCTGGATCGTCCCGCGCGCCGCTTCGACGCCGAAGACTGGTGGTGGCGCGCCCGGTTCTCCGGCCGGGGCGCGGGCACGCTGTGCCTCGACGGCCTCGCGACGCTCGCCGACGTCACGCTCAACGGGTCGCACCTGTTGCACAGCGAGAGCATGTTCATCGCGCACCGGCTGCCCGTGCAGCTCGCGGGCGACAATGAACTACTGATCCACTGCCATGCGCTCGATGCCGCGCTCGCCACGCGCCGGCCGCGGCCGCGCTGGCGCGTGCCCATGCTCGAGCAGCAGCAGCTGCGCTGGTTTCGCACCACGCTGCTCGGCCGCACGCCGGGCTGGTCGCCGCCCGCCGCCGCCGTCGGTCCCTGGCGCGACGTCAGGTTCGAAACCGATGCGGCGCCGGCGCGGCCGCGGGCCTGGTTGTCCGGCGACACGGGAATCGTCGAAGCCGCGGGCACGATCGAAGTCGTGCGCGGTGGCACGCGGATCCGCGGCGCGGGCCGCGTGGAGATTGCGCGGCCAGACCGCTGGTGGCCGCATACGCATGGCGATCCCGCGCTCTACGAGGTGCGCATCGAGGGCCGCGCGGCGGGCCGCGTGGGCTTTCGCAGCGTCGAGCGCAATGGCGACTTCGGGATCGCGATCAATGGCGTGGATGTGTTCTGCCGCGGCGCGTGCTGGATGCCACTCGATGTGGTGTCGTTGCAGGCATCCACGGCCCAGCTGCGCGCCGCGCTCGAACAGGTGCGCGCCGCGGGCATGAACATGCTGCGCGTG
>Ga0335083_10005639_pt1 | contig 15761 bp, 18 predicted proteins | sample Lox_Sample_42_FD_206716 | JGI IMG/M metagenome (GOLD analysis project Ga0335083, IMG submission 206716) | Soil microbial communities from Loxahatchee National Wildlife Refuge, Florida, United States - Lox_Sample_4.2 | ecosystem: Environmental > Terrestrial > Soil > Wetlands | place: USA... | reverse complement strand
TGCGTAAGCGAGATCGAAGCTGCGAATTCCAAAGTCTCTAACCTGGACTTGGCCGGGGAGAGCACGCGCTGGCAGAGCTTGCGCCACCGCGACACCGAAGGCATCGTCTCCGAGGAAGATGTTGCCCACGCCGGCGATCAGGATGTGCTCCTTCACGCTGTTTCCTTTGTCAGTTCGGCCAGCGGTTCAACCTCTTCGGGTGAAAAGAAGAAACGGTGCCCGGGTTGACGCATCATGCCGAAATCGCGGCCGGGGTCGTCTTCCAGCACGACCGCAAGATGTGCTTGTCCCTCGAAGTCCTGCTCGATGGCTTCGATCACGGCAACTTGTCCCTGCAGCGCCATATCCATAATGTCGGCAGTCTTCTGTGGCCATAGACGGACGCGGTCGCCCACGCGCAGCTCGACGCCGAAGGCGCGCACGCTTTCCAGCAGTGGCTGTTCCGCCAAGGGATCCCAGTTGCCGTCGTTCATTCCCCCTCCTGCTGGCGAACGCGGCGCAGCCCACGAATTGCACCGTGCAACTTCATCATGTGCTCGGCGGGAAGCGTCTCTGTCCGCTCCAGCAATCGGCGTGAGCGCGCATCAGCCGACTTCATCTCAGCCTTCTCTTCGTCGGTCATGGTGAGCACCCGCAGCGACAGCATCTCGTCCATCTCGGTGCCATCGAAGAAATCGCCGGCGCTCTCGGGAGCAACTTGGGGATAGTCGTAGAGAATAATGGGCGAGCACAGCATCTTGTCTCGGCTGCCCGGTTCGCCCACCAGCACGGGATAGACTCCCACATTGTGGCACTCGTTGGCATGCTGCTGAAATTGGTCAGGCGGATCAAGCATGGAGATGAACCGGCCGCCCTCAATGCCCACTAGCAGATGCGCCGAACTGAAAGCGTATCGCAGGGCGTCCTCACGGGTGGCACTCTCGGCGGGCGTGACGTTGGCGAGCTCGATGCCAAGTTTGATCAGGCTACCATCAATGGCTTTTGCGCTGAGCGTCATCTGACCCATCAGAGATCCGAGTAAAAGGTTAACTGCGCAAGACTTCCCGAGTAGATCGCAAATGCCGTGCTCAGTATCCGCATCGCGTTCGACGCCTTCAACCCAGTTGCCAGCCTTAGTCGCTTGTGGCATCTGGTTCGGATCCAGGTGCAGGAAGCGGACGCGGACGGTCAACCTGGCGTCTAAGCTGGCGTCAACCAGGCATTCGACTCGCAGCCAGAATGCCTCCGGAGGCTGCTGCGCTTCGGCAAACCTCTGCGGATACAAGGTTCCGAAGTTCCAACGCTGCCGGTTTTTGGTCGAAGATGGGCGATAGGGATAAAGCATGTATCCCTCATACAGCACCGCATTCGCAATCTTCTGGACCGCTTCGAAGTTCACGTGTTCACCCGTTGCTTCCCTTGGATGCGGCAGCCAGTTCGCGCTCCTGCTGCAACAACTCTTGCAGCGCACGCTCAAATGTCGGAATTGCGTTCTTCACCTTGTAGTCAAGCAGCTTCTCGAAGATGTCGCGCTGGAGGCACAGCCACGCGCTGTTCGGATAATGGGCGTCCATCATTTGCTTCCAAATCTCAACCGGCAGGCGATACGAAGCTTCACGGTCCCACGGAATCTGTGTCGCTTGCAGCCTGCCGTCGCTGGCCTCGTAGAAAACCGTTCCGCTGAACATCACGGTGAGGGGGATTTCTCCTCCCTCAACAGCGTGAAAATATTTCGTCGCAGCGACATTGAAATCGAAGCTGCACGGAAGTTCCAAGTTTACGGTGGTAGTGCCGGTGAACGAAGGTACCGTTACCGACGTGTTCATCCAGTGCAACGGCTTGACAGTTCGCGCCCAGCGCGAAGGCTCTCCGTATAGGTCGTGCAAGCGGCTCTGCTCCTCGGAGGAGTAACGCCGTTTCGCAGGCTCGATTTGGACCTGACAATGCAGAGCGATGGTATGTACCGGCTGTTCCTCGGGCGAGTTGGTGATGTGCAACTTGAGGGCGATCATCGGCACGGCAGCGTAGGCCATGGCTTGGGCACCCTCGATGCGCAAGCTGAGATCAGGCACGCAGCGCTCCCTGGCCCAGCTGCGTCTCGCCGCGGATTTCGCCGAAAAAGTTTGCGATGTGCTGCCAGACCTCGTTGCCTCCCGAGAGCCCTTTCCAATGCAGGCGAATGAGTCCCGCCAGGCGATAGCACTGGTCGATGGGCGCGAGATAGTACTCACGCGTTTGCCCTACGCGATTCACCAGCAGGGTCTCTACTTCGGACTCCATGTTGATGAGCACCGGGTTCTGCGATTCAATTTCGCTCCATGTATCGAAGCTTAGGGCCGACTCGATGGCGCCCGCTGGGCTAGGGTACATGGCGACCACTCTGCCTGTTGCAGCCTGGCGGTGGAAAAACGCGAGGTTGATGGGGATCATTAGCGACTGCCAGAGCTCGTCGGACAAGACGAAAGCTGCGAGCTTGCGAGTATCGCGCGGGATTCGGCGATAGTGCCCAGCACCCTGATTACTAAAGAGCACTGCACAAGCCTCGCAAGAACACAGGATCTGCCGCTTCTCGACTTCCAGCAGGTGGGGGTGCGCCGGCTGTAGCTCTGCACTGCAGAGCTCGCAACGCTCCGCCGGAGTGCGGCGCCGTGCGAAGCGGCGCAACAGGGAGAAAGCATTGTCGGGTTGGGGCACCCCCATCGGATTGTCATTCATTGTGTATCGCCCCTGAAGGGACTGGCCTCATGAGAACAACGCTACCCAGCACTCCGCCTGCGGCTGCGTGCTGGGCTATCATGTTGGTCGCCCTCCGGGCTCAGAGCACCTGTCGCGCGAACCTCATTCCAATAATGCGGAACCCTTAGATCGCAGGGGAAAAACTAAGAACCAAGAGCCAGAGGCCGCTTTTCTCACGCCGGCGGATAGTTCGGCATGCGCGGGTCAATCGGCCGCCGTTTGTCAGGGTTGATGCCGGTCGAGTTCCTGGCTCCTGGATCGCTCTTCCCGCGCCCCGGTTCGGTGTCCTTGCGGCTCCATTCTTCACCTTTGTGAACGCCGGGCTGGTGCGACGGACTATCGGGTCTGGTGTGCTGCATGGCTGACTTCCTCCGCTGTAATCTGCGCAATGGTTACCAGTTGCGTCTGGGTCGGCGTTTCTACCGTTTCGATCATGATGCGCCTCGCGTCGGGAGCGGCTTCGGTGATGGTATCTTCGAGTGCAGCGGCCATGGTTGCGGCAGTCGAGTGACAGCCTCCGCCGTGGTGCAGCAGGCGCAGGCTGATTGCCCCGTCGTGAACGCCTAGAAATTCTGCAGCACAGGAATGTGACTCGAGTTGTGACCGCATTCTTTCTAACCCCGCCATAACCCGCGTCGGCATGTCATCTGGGTGCATGTTGTGGAGAAGAAGCAGGCTCGATACCAGGTTGTCATCAAGCAACCGATGGATAAGCGGGCTTGCTTCATCTTGCGCTGCGAGGATCTGCATAATGCGATCGAGTCCCGTGCCATGCAATTCCATCACGCATTGCAACAGCTCCGTGGCAGTGGCATGAAGCTCGGGATCAGCCGTCTGTTCCAGCTTCGCCGCCAGTTGCTCAATACGTTCCGAACGTACGTGGAACTCACGTTTTTCTTGCATTCATTGGCCTTTTCCGGTGGAAGCCGTCGCATTCATGCGACGGAAACAAAGCCTCCACTCTCGTTGGCTTCGGCCACGGCTAACGCCGCGTTGTTTACCGATTGCTTATCCCCTGCATAAATGCAGGGCACCCATCCTGACATGACTTCCACACGCCCTACTTATGTCCGACACCAAACATAGGCGAATGCCGAGTCTCCAGCACCTTGCCATTGCCCAGGTACATGTGAACGCCGCACGGCAGGCATGGGTCGAAGCTGCGCACCGCGCGCATTATGTCGATGCCCTTGAACTTGTCGGGCCCGTTCTCCTCGAAGATCGGCGTGTTCTGCACCGCATCCTCATAGGGCCCTGGCGTGCCATAGATGTCGCGCGGATTGGCGTTCCACGGTGTCGGCGGATAGGGATGGTAGTTTGCAATCTTGCCGTTGCGAATCACCACGTGATGCGACAACACACCGCGCACAGCTTCATGGAAGCCGCAGGCGATAGTCTCGTCAGGCACGGTGAAGTTTGTCCACGTCTTGTGACGTCCCGCCTTCAGCTCCTCGAATGCCCGCTCCACGAAGTACAAGGCGCAAGCCGCGGCGTAGGCCTGGAAGTAGGTGCGGGCGCGATCACGCTCGATAGCATTGCTCCACTTCGGGATCTTCCATTCGAACTCAACCTCGGGCAGCATCGCGGTCTTCGGCAGATTGATCTTCACGCTGTTGCCGGTCGCCTTGACGTATCCAATATCGACCAAGCCTGAGAGTGCAGTCGACCACAGGCGCGCAATCGGGCCGCCGCCGGTGTCGAGCGCAAGATGATCGCCCGTCCGCTTATCGAGCCAGCGCGGAGACATCACCCACGTGTACTTGCCATTGAAGTCGCGCTTCTGCGGACGCGGCAGCGTGGTCTGATTCCAGGGATGCTTCTGGTCCACCTTGTTGCCCATGGGATCGGTAGGCACCATCGTTTCCTGGTCCTGCCAATCGTCGTAGTAGGAGGAACCCAGCAGAATGCGCATGTTCAAGTTGATGTCGATGAGTTCGTTGGTGACCAACTGCCCATCGACCACCACACCGGGCGTTACGTACATCGCCTTGCCCCATTCGGACATGCGGCGGTAGGTATAGTCGCAAACATCCGGATCGTTGAACGATCCCCAGCAGCCGAGCAGAACCCGCCGCTGGCCGACTTTCTCGTAGCCGGGGAGTGCCTGGTAGAAGAAGTCGAAGAGGTCATCGTGCAGAGGCACGACTTTTTTCATGAACTCGACGTATTTCATCAGGCGAACCAGATAGTCGGTGAAGAGCTGCACCGTCGCAACCGTACCCACGCCTCCCGGATACAACGTGGAGGGATGCACGTGACGGCCCTCCATCAGGCAGAACATTTCGCGGGTCATGCGGCTCATGGCCAGAGTCTCGCGATAGAACTCGCCGCTGAACGGATTCAGCGCGCGCATGATGTCGGCGATTGTGCGATAGCCATGCTTGTCGGCGTTGGGGCACTTCGTTCCCTGGGCTTTGTCCCACACCCCGGGATTGGTCTCCTTCACCATCTGCTCGCAGAAATCGACTCCGACCAGATTGTCCTGGAAGATGTTGTGGTCAAACATGTACTCGGCTGCTTCGCCGAGGTTGATGATCCACTCGCCCATGGCAGGCGGCGCAATGCCGAATGCCATGTTCTGCGCGTAGGTGGCGCAGGTGGCGTGATTGTCGCCGCAGATGCCGCAGATGCGGCTGGTGATGAAGTGCGCGTCACGCGGGTCCTTGCCCTTCATGAAAATGCTGTAGCCGCGGAAGATCGACGATGTGCTGTAGCACTCAGCGACCTCCTTGTTGTCGAAGTCAATCTTGGTGAAGATCCCGAGGCTGCCGACGATGCGGGTAATTGGATCCCAGTTCATCTCCACCAGGTTGCGCTTCTTTGTTGGGACTTCGGGCTTTACTTGTGTAGTCGTTCCCATGACGGAATCCTCTCCCTAGTGCATCGCAGGGCGATAGCCAGTGGTGAGTGACGGCCCGCGGTGACGCCACTTCGGCTCTTTGTTGACGGTGGAGTTTGTGAAGCTGCGCAAGGTGCGAATCAATTTCCCGTAGTTCCCGATTCCGAAGGTCGAGACGCGCGCGCCCGGAGGCTCGTCCATGAAGGGCATGAACTTGTCGGGAAATCCCGGCATGGTGCAGCCGATGCAGATGCCGCCAACGTTCGGGCAGCCGCCGATCCCGCGCATCCAGCCACGCTTGGTGACGTTGCAATTCACCACCGGACCCCAGCAGCCAAGCTTGACGATGCACTTGGGCGATCCATACTCCAGAGCGAAGTCGCCTTGCTCGTAGTAGCCCGCGCGGTCGCAGCCCTCATGGACTGTTTTCCCGAACAGCCACGTCGGCCGCAGTTGATCGTCGAGCGGGATCATCGGCGCCAGCCCCGCGACCTGGTAGAGCAGGTACAGGACCGTCTCCATAAAGTTGTCAGGCTGCACCGGACATCCGGGAACATTGACGATGGGCAGACCTGCTTTCGAACGCCAACCCCAGCCGAGATAGTCAGCGAGTCCCATGCATCCCGTCGGATTGCCGGCCATAGCGTGAATGCCGCCGTAAGTGGCGCATGTGCCTGCGCCCATGACGGCCAGTGCCTTTGGTGCAAGACGGTCAATCCACTCGCAAGTAGTGATAGGCTGACCCGTTTTCGAGTCCGTACCCATTGCAGCCCAATAACCTTCACGCTTTACGCGCTCGTTCGGGATCGATCCCTCCACGACCAGGACAAAGGGTTCGAGCTCACCTTTTTCCGCCTGATAGAAGTACTTCATGAAGTCGTCGCCGACTTCGTAAGCGAGCACCGGATTGTGCAGGTACACCTTAGGCAGGCCGGGAATTGCGCCGAGTACAACGTCCTCGATGCTGGGCTGTTCGGCTGCGGTGACCGAGACACTATCGCCGTCGCAGCTCAGTCCGGCCGTGATCCATAAGATGTGGACCTCCTTCACAGGAGAAGGTTGAACGGGCGAGCGGCGTTGTGCGTCGCTAATCGGTACAGGATCCTGCGGCATAAGATCTCCTCTTGTGAGACAAATGGCTAAAGGTGGACAGTTGCGAACTTTCAGGAATGAGAAATCCTGATAACGCGGTCAAGAGTCTTTGAGCAGGGATGTCACAAGGAATTACTTCGAACACGGGATTTGGCGGGCGAACCAAAATCCCCTACCCCACGAGCTTCGGAAGGAAGCTCTAAAACAAAGTGTGACGAATGTACGCCCCTTTTGAGTTGGCTGTCAAAGCCAACTCTGGTTTCGAGAACAGATAGCTATTTCTGGATAAGCGGTGATAGTCAGCAAATCCTGGGGAGTTGTTCACCGAACATGACGTCGAGAATGCGGGTGCCTCCGACCAGAGTCTTCATGCGAACCATGCCGGAGTGTTCGGGGACGACCTCGCCGATGATCGCAGCGTCTTTGCCTAGCGGGTGTTCGTGCATTCGCCGCAGTACGGGGTCGGCCGAGGTTGCAGCCACGACTGCGATGAGCTTACCTTCGTTGGCTACGTAGAGCGGATCAAGTCCCAGCAGCTCGCAAGCGCCCTGCACGGTCTCGCGCACCGGGATTGCAGGTTCATCCAACAACATGCCTACGCTGGAGCGGGCCGCGATTTCGTTCAGTGTGGTCGCAACGCCGCCGCGGGTGGGGTCGCGCATGACGTGAATCGGACATGTCTCGCGCGGATCTGAGACTTCAAGCATGGCGCTGACCAGCGAATTCAAAGGCGCGCAATCGCTTTCGATGGCGCCCTCAAATTCAAGGTTCTCGCGTTGCGACATGATGGCCATGCCGTGGTCGCCGATGTACCCGCTGATGATGATCTTGTCGCCCGGACGGGCGCGGCTGGCGGAAATTTCGATTGGTCCTTCGATAATGCCCACCCCGGTCGTGGTGATGAATACCTTGTCGCCTTTTCCGCGATTGACCACTTTCGTATCGCCGGTAACGAGCTGCACGCCGGATTCAAGCGCAGCATCGCGCATGGATTCCACGACGCGTTGCAGTTCTTCGGCGAGCAAGCCCTCTTCCAGGATGAACGCCGCCGAGAGATACAGCGGGCGAGCACCGCTCATCGCGAGATCGTTCACTGTACCGTTAATCGCCAGCCGTCCGATGTCGCCGCCGGGGAAGAAAATCGGCGTGACGACGAACGAGTCGGTGGTGAACGCTAAGCGGGTGCCGTTAATCTCGAAGACCGCCTGATCGTCGAGCTTGTTCAAGAGCGGATTCGAAAACGCGGGGAGGAAGACTTTCTCGATCAGTTCAGCCGTGAGCTTACCGCCGCTGCCATGTCCAAGAACGATCTGCTTGTGCTCGAAGATAGGGAGTGGACACGAACCGAACGTGAGGGATGGCGCGTCGCTCATAGGACCTCGATGGACCTATCAGATTACATCTTCTGCGCCCAGGGCAACGTGAGTCAGGTCCCACAAAATGTGCAACAGCGCGACGTGGGACTCCTGGATGCGATGAATGCTGTAGCTGGGCACGATGAAGCAATAGTCGGAAGCATCCGGCATGCGCCCGCCATCCTTGCCCGAGAATGCTATGGTCAGCATACCTTTGCGCCGCGCTGCCTCCAGTGCATAGATCAGGTTAGGTGAGCTACCGCTGGTAGAAATGGCCAGGGCCATGTCGCCCGGCTTACCCCACAGTTCGATCTGGTCAACAAAGACGCGGGCAAAGTCTTTGTCGTTGGAAATAGCCGTGAGCACGGGGATTTGGCTGACCAAGTCAAGTGCCGGCAGAGCGCGCCGCTTCTCGATGATGGGATGGATGAATTCGACAGCAACATGCTGTGCGTCGCAAGCGCTGCCGCCGTTACCCATCACCCACAGTTGATGCCCGTCACGAAAGCGCTGGGCCATTTTTTGACTGAGTTCGCCGATGGCATCGGCATAGCGTTCAAAGAATGTTTGCTTCACCTCGACCGATTCGCGGCACTTGTGCATCACGCGCTCGCGCCACACATGCGGGTCGGTGCTCGGCGTTATTGGAGCTGCCACCTCGCTCACGCAACACCTCCGGCTGTGATGGCTGTAGGTTGGTCGCGCTTCTCCCGCTCCAGGTGGCGGCCGTAAGCGTAGTACGCCGCGCAGGCGCCTTCGGCGGAAACCATGGTTGCGCCCAACGGGTGTTGCGGGTTGCATTCCTTCCCGAACGCCGGACAATCGTGCGGTTTCTTGATGCCTTTTAGGATCAGGCCGCTGATGCAGATATCGGGTTCCTTGGTATCAATCTCCTTCACGTCAAAAAGCTTCTCCGCGTCGTGTTCACGATACTCCCACCGCAGTTTATATCCGCTCTTGGGAATGCTGCCCACGCCGCGCCACTTGCGATCGCCGATCTCGAAGACGCTGAACACCAGCTTTTGCGCAGGCTTGTTCCCGTCGCGATCCAGCACGCGTGAATACTCGTTCTCGACTTCGGCACGACCACTCTCCAGTTGCCGAATAGTCATCAGCGTTCCCTGCAGAAGATCGAGCGGCTCAAAACCGGTGATGACGATGGGTACCTTGAAACGCGCGCTGATAGGCTCGTATTCGCGATAGCCCATCACGGCGCAAACATGCCCAGGTCCCAGGAATCCCTGCACTCGATTCAATGGCGATTGCAGAATGGATGCAATAGCGGGAGGCACGAGCACATGCGAGACCAGGATTGAAACGTTCTTCGCGCCTTGCTCTTTCGCGCAATGCACCAACATGGCATTGGCAGGCGCAGTGGTTTCAAATCCAATAGCGAAGAACACAACTTTCTTGTCGGGATTGGCGCGGGCAATCTTCAGGCAGTCGAGAGGAGAATACACGACGCGCACATCCCCGCCTAGCGACTTGATAGTGAACAGATCGCCTTCGGAGCCGGGAACGCGCAACATGTCGCCGAAGGAGCAGAAGATGACATCCGGGCGGCGTGCGATGGCGTGCGCTTTGTCGATCATCTCCAGCGGAGTGACGCACACCGGACAGCCGGGGCCATGCACCAGTTCGATGCCCTCGGGCAGCAACTGATCGATTCCGTGCTTCACAATGGAGTGCGTCTGGCCGCCGCAGACCTCCATGATCACCCAAGGCTTAGTTTGAATTCTTCGAATTTCGTCTACGATTTTTGCCGCGAGCTTGCCGTCACGATACTCATCCAGGTACTTCATGGCTTCTCTTTAGGCGCGCCGATTTCCTCGACCACGGGCGCATTGAGTTCTGTGAGTTGGTCCATTTGTTCTAGCAATTCGTAGGTGCGTTTGGCTTCCTCTTCGTCGACGGTGCTGATGGCGAAACCGACGTGTACCAGGACATATTGCCCAACTGTTGTCTCGGGAACGTACTCCAGGCAGGCCTCGCGGGTGATGCCGCCAAACTGCACCTTGGCCATCCGCATCCCTTGTTTATCGTAAAGTTCGGTTACTTTGCCGGGAATAGCTAGGCACATATTATTCGCCACCTGATAAAAGGGTGCCCCTCAATGCCGTGGCTATGCAAGTGGATTCGGATCTGCACGGAGTAAAAAGCTCCTGCGCGAATGGTTCCGCCAGGAGCTTAGATGCCGAGTTGAAACCGGAGTTTACCACCGAGGTGCGAGACTATACCACATTCCGTGGCACACCTGCGGGCCTCCTACACTGCTGCGATCTGCACCAGCGGCCGCTGACTCCGGCGGAAGTTGCCCCGGGGCAGGTGCTTGGGCAGCGTGCCGCGGTACATTGCGATCTCATCGCAAGCCTCGAGCCGGGGACATTTCAAGCAGTCCTTATGTATCTTGTCGGGCAGCGCTTCTTTCTCGACCGCGACGAAGCCCAGCTTGCCGAAGAACTCCGGAATACGCGTGAAGAGACAGACACAGGTGACGCTCTGCCGTTTGGCCTCCGCCATAAGAGCGTCAATCAAAAGTCGGCCGGCGCCCTTTCCTTTCGCCTTGCTGGTGATAGTGATGGTGCGCACTTCGGCCAGATGCATTCCATAGAGGTGCAAGGCACCGCAGCCGACAATCTCGCCCTCGTGCTCGATGACGACAAAGTCGCGAATGTTCTCGCAAATTTCCGACAGCGACCGCGGCAGCAGCGTTCCATCGGCCACGTGGACCTGAACCAACTGCTCGATGGCAAATGCGTCGGGCAGGGTTGCATTACGCGCATACATGGGCAACTCCTACAATGGGGGATAGCCGTTCTTTGACGGCCTTTAATGCCGCTTTCACTTGCTGCGGCGCAGTACCTCCGGGAACGTCGTGTACTTCTAAGACCTCTGACAGTGTCAGAGAACGGTAAAAACCGGCATCGGCAGTGATGCCGCAGGCGGCGAGCTCTTCCGTCGATAATTGTTCGAGCTCACAGTTTTTATTCACGCATAACTGCACGGCATTGCCAATCTGTTCATGCGCTTTACGGAAGGAAGTACCTTGCCGCACCAGATATGCAGCTCCGGCCAGCGCATTCATGAACCCGCCGCTCGCGGCTTGCTGCATCCGTTCATAGTTGAACGTGACGGTGGCAAGATAACCCGACGCTACTCGCAACATGCTCGCCACCTGTTCGGCCGCAGAGAAAACTGGTTGCTGGATCTCCTGCATGTCCTTGTTGTAGGCCAGCGGAAGTCCCTTCATCGTAACGAGCAGCCCGGTTGCATCGGCGACCACCTTGCCGGCCTTGCCGCGAATCAACTCCATCGCGTCGGGGTTCTTCTTTTGCGGCATCGCGCTGCTGCCGGTGGAGTACTGCTCCGGCAGCTTGGCGAAGCCGAACTCGGTGGTTGCGTACAGAATTTGCTCCTCGGCCCAACGGCTCAGGTGCAGCGCGATAAGTGACAGCGCCTGCGTGAACTCCAGCGCAAAGTCACGATCGCTGGTGGCATCGATGCTGTTGCTAGTCGGCCCCGGGAAGCCTAGTTCGCTCGCGATGCCTCCGCGATCCAGCGGGAGAATGGTTCCGGCCACCGCGCCCGAGCCGAGCGGACAGACGTTCAGGCGCTGGCGGCAGTCGTCCAGACGATCGAGATCGCGCAGAAACATCTCGACATATGCCAGAAGCCAGTGCGCGACCAGCACAGGCTCAGCGCGCTGCAGATGGGTATAGGCTGGCATAGCCGCATCACCGGCAACTTCTGCCTGCTTCACGAACTCGCCGACGAATTCAACAAGATGGTGCGAAATCGCGTCGATCTGCTCGCGCACATATAGGCGCAGATCGGTGGCAATCTGCTCGTTGCGGCTGCGGCCGGTGTGCAGCTTATAACCAACTTCGCCGGCAAGCTGCACCAGCCGCGTCTCAACGTAGTGGTGGACGTCCTCAATGGAGGGATCGTCGGCCGACGGCACGCCCTCGACCGCAATCTGGTCGAGCGCATCCAGCGTAGCTTTGAGCTCGGCGGGCGACAGGACACCAGCCTTCACCAGTGCCGACGCGTGTGCCTTGCTCGCCGCCACCTCGTACGGCAGCAGGAGGCGGTCGAATGGAAACGACCGCTGCCACTTTTCGAATTCCGCATCCTGCGCCTGCTGGAAGCGGCCTGACCACATCTTCACTGCACCACCTCAGATTCGAAGCCGCCGGCTTCTTCCAGTCCGGCGCTCTCGACGCCAAACTTCGGTACACCCGATTTCACCAGCGCACGCGAACGCGCCGGCAGGCCCAGAATGCGAATGAAACCTTCCGCGTCCTTCTGGTTGTAGCTGGCGCCCATGGTGAAGCTGGCGATATCGGGGCGGTACAACGACGACTCGGACTTGCGTCCCGCGACATCGATGTTGCCCTTGTAGAGCGCAAGCGTCACCGTGCCGCTCACATCAGCCTGCGAGCTGGCGACGAACGCCTGCAGCGATTCGCGCAAGGGCGTGAACCACAACCCGAAGTACACGACCTCAGCGAACTTCAGGCCGATGTGCTGCTTGAAGTGCATCAACTCGCGGTCAAGGCACAGCGCTTCCAACTCGCGATGTGCGGTCAGCAGCAGCGTACCGCCCGGAGTCTCGTAACAGCCGCGCGACTTCATGCCGACGAACCGGTTCTCGACGAGGTCGATGCGACCGATCGCATTGCGCGCGCCGATGTCGTTCAGTGTTTCCACCAGCGCGACGGGGTCCATCTGCACGCCGTTTACTGCAACGGGGATGCCTTGCTGGAACTCGATTGTCACCTTCTCAATCGTGTCGGGCGCATCCTTCGGCGACTTGGTCCAAGTCCAAGTCGTGGGCAGCGGCGCATTGTTGGGATCTTCCAACTCGCCGCCTTCATGGCTCACATGCAGCAGGTTGCGATCGCGGCTATGGATCTTCTCGCGGCTTGCGGCCACCGGAATACCATGCGCCTCGGCGTAATCGAGGCAATCCTCGCGAGAAACCAGGTTCCACTCGCGCCAGGGTGCGATGACCTTCAGCTCGGGAGCCAGTGCCTGGAACGCGTGCTCGAAGCGAACCTGGTCGTTGCCTTTGCCGGTGCATCCGTGAGCCACCGCGGTCGCACCTTCCTTCAGCGCGGCCAGCACCTGGTACTTAGCAATGATTGGCCGTGCAAGCGAGGTGCCGAGCAGATATTTATGCTCGTACACCGCGCCTGCCTGGATCGCCGGAAAGACATAGTCGGTCAGGAATTCATGGCGCAGATCATCAACGATCACCTTGCTGGCGCCGGTTTTGTACGCCTTCTCGACCACAGCGTCGAGGTCGTCTCCCTGGCCGACATCCGCCACGTAGGCAATGACGTCGTAGTCATAGTTTTCCTTCAGCCACGGAATGATGATGGAGGTGTCGAGGCCTCCGGAATAAGCAAGTACGACCTTCTCACGCATGTGCACTCCTCGGGGGAAAGCGGTGCGAACCGGCTTCCAGCAATAAAACCATGATGGCTTTTTGAATGTGCAGGCGGTTCTCAGCCTGATCGAAAACAACGGAACGCGGCGAGTCGATGACCGATGCCGCAACTTCATCTCCGCGATGCGCCGGCAGACAGTGCATAAACACTGCGTGCTTGGCGGCTTGCGAAAACAGCTTGCGATTTACCTGGAAGGGCGCGAAGATCTGCTGCCGCGCAACGACTTCGCTCTCCTGGCCCATACTGGCCCAAACGTCGGTGTAAACGGCGTCAGCGACGGGATCATTGGTGACGACGATCTTCGAGCCGCTGAAGTTCGCCAACTCTTGGGCGGACTCGACGATTGCGGGATTCGGTTCGTAACCCTTCGGCGTCCCAACAGAGATGGACGCACCGAGGCTGGCCGCAGCCAGCAGCAGCGAATGCGCGACGTTATTGCCGTCGCCCACATAAGCTAGATGAACGTTCTTCAGATCACCGAAGTGCTCCTGCAGCGTCAGCATGTCGGCCATCGCTTGACACGGGTGCTCCAACTCGCTGAGCGCGTTGATCACAGGGACCGACGCATGCGTCGCCATCGAGGTGACGGTTTCGTGCGCGAAGGTCCGCAGCACCACGCCATCCACCCAGCGCTCGAGATTGTGCGCGATATCGCTGAGCGGCTCGCGAGCCCCCAGGCGAGAGCCGGTCTGATCAACGAAGAACGACGTTCCGCCCAGGCTGTTTATTCCGGCCTCAAACGTCAAGCGTGTGCGCAGCGACGGCTTCTCAAAGAACAGCACGATCTGCTTGCTGACCAGCGTGCCGCGGAAGTCTGCAGGCCGCGCCTTCATGGCAGCAGCCAGTTCAAGCGAGCAGGCCAGCTCGTCAGGCAGAAAGTCGGTAATGGAAACCAGGTCGCGGCCAGTCACAGCACGCTGTGCGTATGTGTTCGTGCCGGCGGCTGCGGGAAACGTTGTCGCAATCATGTCGAACCTCCTTTTGGGTTACGACTCAAAACAAAAAGAAAAACGCGGCAGATCATGTCCGCCGAAAACGCAATGAATTGCGAGGGAATAGAGGTGATGAACCGCACGCCCTACGCTGGCCCCTCTCGGGCCGACGCAGGTTACGGTTCACCCGATACGTCGCTCGAGTGCGCGGTCATAGGTATGCCTCTTCATGACGCAATGACCTCCGTGCCGCACTCGATAGGATGAGTGAAGAATCCGGGCAACACCTCGGCCTGAGTGGCAGGAAGAATTCGCACCCGGGCGACACCTTTCTTCAGCGCCTTGGTGCATGCTTCGAGCTTCGGCAGCATGCCCCCGCTCACCGTCGCGTCGGAGACCATCTGCTGAATCGAATTCACATCGAGCCAGCGCAGAACAGAGCCCTCAGCATCCTTCACGCCGTCGACGTCAGTGAGATAGATGAGGGCATGTGCGCCGCACGCCACAGCACAGGCCGAAGCCATCGCGTCGGCGTTCACGTTGTAGTACTCGCCGTCGTTCCCCAGTGCAAGGCTCGAGACCACGGGCACTACGCCAGCGGACCAAAGGCGTTCGATCCAATGGGCATCGACCGAAACGATCTCGCCGACGTAGCCCAGGTCGGGGTAGCGTTTCTTCGCGGCGCGGAAAATGCGCAGATCTCCTCCGCAGATGCCGATGGCCGGCTGTCCAGCCGCACCGATCGCTGCTACCAGTTGTTTGTTCAACTGGCCGGCGAGCACCATCATCGCAACGTCGCGCGTCTGTGCATCGGTGACGCGAAGTCCGTTGACGAATGAGGTCTCGCATCCAAGCTGCTTCAGAGTCCGGCTTAATGCCGCGCCGCCGCCGTGCACGATTACCAGCTTGTGCTCCTCCTGACATAAACTGGGAATCGTCTTAGCGAACTTGCTCACCAGTTCCTTGTTGTCGAGCGCCGCACCACCGATTTTTACGACGAGCTTCACTGCAGACCTGCTTTCTCGTCGAAGCCGAACATCAGGTTCATGTTCTGAACTGCCTGGCCGGCCGCGCCCTTCAAAAGGTTGTCAATACACGACACCAGCACCGCCCGCGTGCCATCCGGCGAAAGCGAAAAGCCGATGTCGCAGTAATTCGTGTTCAGCGAAAACTTGATCTGCGGCAGCCGCGCTGCACCAAACACGCGCACCCACGGCTTACCTGCGTAGAAGCTGCGAAGACACTGCTCCAGCTTTTCCGCAGAAGCGGGCTTCGCCAGCTTCACGTAGATGGTCGACAGAATTCCGCGAGGAATGGGCAACAAGTGTGGCGTGAACTGCAACGAGCTGCCATTCAATCCAAGTTGCTCCAGCAT
>Ga0335083_10005638_pt1 | contig 15763 bp, 14 predicted proteins | sample Lox_Sample_42_FD_206716 | JGI IMG/M metagenome (GOLD analysis project Ga0335083, IMG submission 206716) | Soil microbial communities from Loxahatchee National Wildlife Refuge, Florida, United States - Lox_Sample_4.2 | ecosystem: Environmental > Terrestrial > Soil > Wetlands | place: USA... | reverse complement strand
ATGGAACCTCTCCCCGAAATCCTCGTCTTCACAGGGGGGGACTGATGAATCCAATTCTTCAGGATCTACACTTTGCCATCCGGCAGGCTCGGAAGAATCCCGGCGTAACGCTGGCCGTCGTGCTGGTGCTGGCGCTGGGCATTGCGGCAAACGCGGTGACGTTCAGCGTCCTGAAAGCCACACTTCTCAACCCCTTGCCATATCCCGAACCCGACCGGCTGGTGCAATTGTGGGAGACGCGGTCCGCGGGCGGTTTTTCTCGCTTTGAGTTTTCCTCGCCAGACTTCGAAGACTTTCGCGAGCGCAACCAGGTCTTTGAAGCCCTGGGAGGCTACTCATCCGTGGGGGCCACCTATTTGGGTCCGCAGGGCGCGGAACAGGTCAACGCGACGGTGTGCAGCGCGAACTTGTTCGATGTCCTGGGGGTGAAGCCGGTGTTGGGCCGCAACTTCCAGGCGGACGAGGACACTCCCAAGGCGCAGCGCGTCGTTATGCTGTCCTACGCCGGCTGGCAGCGGCGGTTCGCAGGCGACCCGAGCATTGTGGGGAAGAGCGCGGTGCTGAACGACGACCCGCGAGTGATTGTGGGCGTGCTGCCGCGCGACTTCCAGTTCGCTCCCAGCCGCTCATCCGACTTCTGGGTGCCCTACCGGATTACGGGCTGGAGAGAGCGCCGCAATGCCCACTGGTTTCACCCCGTAGGCCGGCTCAAGCCGGGGATCAGCCTGGCGCAAACTCAAGCCTCACTATCCACACTGGCGGCACAGCTCACGCAACAGTATCCGGACTCGAACGCGGGAGAGGGCGTGCAGGCCGTCGGCTTGCGCGAGGACTTCACTGGCCCGGTGCGGCCCGTGCTGCTGCTGCTGATGGCCGCCATGGGCTGCTATCTGCTGATTACCTGCGGAAACCTGGCCGGACTGCTGTTGAGCCAGGCAGTGAGCCGGCAGAAGGAGATGTCCATTCGCATGTCGCTGGGGGCAAGCCGCGGACGCATCGTGCGCCAACTGCTAACGGAAAGCTGCGTCGTCGCAGTGATCGGCGGACTGGCGGGCGTTTGTTTGAGCCTGTGGTTGCTGCCCGCGGCTCTGGCAAGCATCCCGAAGGAAGAGTTGCTGGTCATGCCCGCGCTGCAGGGCCTGCGCGTGGACTGGGGGTTCCTGCTGATCGCGATGTGCCTGGCGATGGGCACCGGAATCCTGTTCGGCCTGGCCCCGGCCCTGCTTGCGTTTCGGCCGCAATTGCGGGCCACCCTCGCGGAGTCGGGGCGATCCTCCGGAGGAGTGGAGCGACACCGGTTGCGCAATACGCTGGTGATCGCGGAAATCGGGCTGGCCATCGTGCTGCTCGATGCCGGCGGCCTGATGCTGAAAAGCCTCTCGCGGGTAATGCAAACCGATCCCGGATTCCTCCCCGGCAATCTGCTGACCATGGAACTGGCACTGCCCGGAAAGAAATATCCGAAGGATGCGGATGTGATGGCCTTCCATGCCCGATTGCTGGACAAACTGGCGGCGCTGCCGGGCGTGCGCGGCGCGGCGAGCACCAGCACCATTCCGTTGACCGGCGGAAACAATACTTCCCGCTTCGTGCGCGAAGGGCACCGCACGCCCGGGGAGACAGAAGCCCAGGAAGCCAACAGCCGCGAAGTGAGCGCGCAATATTTCAGCGTGATGGGAGTGCCGTTGCGCGCCGGGCGCTTCTTCGCCGAAAGCGACGGGCCGGCCGCGCCCCACGTGGCGGTGATCAACCAGACCTTGGCTGACCGCCTGTTCCCCCGCGAAGATCCCATCGGCAAACGGATCGATTTCACATACACCTCGGAACCCAACCTCTGGGAAATCGTTGGCGTGGTCGGGGATGAAAACATGACCGCGCTGGATGCGGCCCCCAATCCAGTCATCTACACGCCGTTCGCCCAGTCCACCGAACCGTACTTCACCGTCACGCTGCGCACTGGGCAGGCGCCGGAAAACCTGGCGCCCTCCGCCACGCGCGTGGTCCGGGAAATGGATCCCACGATTCCGGTCTTCAATGTCCAATCCATGGACCAGATCATCGCGGAGTCGCCCTCCATCTTTTTGCGGCGTTCGCCGGCCTATCTGATTGCGGCTTTCGGCGGATTGGGACTGCTGCTGGCCGCGGTGGGACTCTACAGCCTGCTGGCCTACGCTGTGGCGCAGCGCAGGCGCGAACTGGGCATACGCATGGCCCTGGGCGCGCAGAAGCGCGACGTATTGCGGCTGATTGTGGGCGGGGGGATGCATCTGGCGCTGGCAGGAATTGGTCTGGGCCTAGCCGGGGCGCTGGCGGCATCCCGGCTGATGGCGGGATTCCTCTATCAGGTGCAGCCGAGCGATCCCGGCACGGTCATCGCGGTGTGCCTGCTGCTGCTGGCGGTGGCGCTGGCGGCCACCGGACAGCCGGCGTGGCGCGCGGCGGCCGCGGATCCGATGCACGTGTTGCGGGACGAATAGCGGCGCTTCGCGACGTTAGGTCATCGGGCAGCTCGGTCAGTGCCCTGCTGAGCGTGGCGATCAAAATCGGAGAGGTGATGGCGCTGTGATATCCTCGACCGGTGAGCGAAGCGCCAAAAACTCGCCGGCAAATGCTCGAGGAGTTCCTGGCTGCGAATCCCAACGATTCCTTTCCTCTTTACGGCCTGGCCATTGAATGCAGCAACTCCGGAGACACCGCAGCCGCTGAGGACTATTTCCGCCGGCTGGTGGCTGGGCACCCGGACTATGTGCCCAGCTACTATCATTACGGCCAGTTGTTGCTGCGCCTGGGCCGCGCGAGCGACGCGCAGGCCGCGTTCCGCCAAGGGATCGCCGCGGCCCACAAGGCGGGCAACGCGCACGCACTGAGCGAACTCGAGGCGGCGCTGGAAGAATCCGTGGCCAGCGGCGAGTGACGAGCACCCCCGTCGGCCATGGTCCCGGGAGGCGCGCCGGGCAGCTGGCAACCTCTCCACGCCGCGGCAGGTAAATTCCCCGGCACCCATGCGGGGTTCGACGGTAGAATGCGCGCATGATTGTAGCCAGGCGCCCGCCCGCATGGAGCCGTTACATTCTGTTTGGTGCGCTCGGCGTCCTGGCGCTGTTGACGCTGGTTACCTGGGCCGCCTTTGCGGTGCTTCGTCCCACGCCGCCGCGCCACGTGGCCATGGCCACCGGCCCGGAAGGCAGCAATGCCGCGCGGCTGGGAGCGCGTTACCGGGAAATTCTGGCCCGCGATGGGATTGACCTCCGCCTGGTGCCTACCATGGGAGTGGTGGCGAACGCCGCCCTGCTGCGCGACGCGAAGTCCGGCGTCTCCATCTCAATCCTTCCCAGCGGGATCAGCAACGCGAAGGAGTCTCCCGCGCTGACCTCTTTGGGAACGCTGTATTACGATCCGCTCTGGCTCTTCTACCAGGCAAGGTCCGGCGATGTGCGCGCCAGTCTTGAAGAGATGCGCATTTCGATCGGCCCGGAGGGTAGCGGCTCGCGGGCCTTGTCGCTGGAATTCTTTGCCCGAGCAGGGATCATCGGCCAGGCGTCCGAGCGGCTGCTTACACTTCTGCCCACCGACTCGACTGAAAAACTGGCCAAGGGGGAGATTGACGGTTGCGTGTTGCTGGCCGGCTGGGAATCCCCGCAAGTTCAGAAACTGCTGACTGCCCCGGGGGTGCGGCTGCTCAGCGTGCAACGGGCGGAAGCGTGGGTGGCCCTTTATCCCTTTTTGAACAAGGTGATTCTGCCCGCCGGCGTGGCCAACATGGCGGATAACATTCCGCCCAGCGACGTTGTGATGGTGGCACCAAAGGCGAGCCTGGTGGTCCGCGAGGACCTGCATCCCGCCATCCAATACCTGCTCATGGAGGCCGCGCTGGAAATCCACTCCGCGCCAGGAGTCTTCAGCAAATCGGGAGAGTTCCCCGCGGCAGAAGCCATTGATTTTCCGCTGAGCAAGCAGGCCATCCAGTTCTACAAAACCGGTCGGCCATTTTTCCAGAGGAACCTGCCATTCTGGCTTTCGGTGCTGGTGCAACAGCTTCTGGTGCTGTTGATCCCGCTGATCGGCGTGCTCTATCCCCTGCTGCGCTTTGCCCCACCGGCGTTTGCCTGGGCCATGCGGCGGCGGGTGATCGGGCTCTATAAGGAACTGAGCCTGCTCGAACATGAGATTGACGCGGGATCCGTGGTCGCGCAGGATCGCGCGGACCTGCTCTCGCGATTAGGCCAACTGGAGGAAAAGGTTCTGCACTTCCGTGTTCCCACTTCTTTCGAGCCGCTGGTCTATGACCTCCGGGCGCATATCACCCTGGTGCGCTCAAGACTGGAACGTCTCTGACGGCGCGCCAGAGCAGGATTGCCCGCCCGCGGAGGCGCTCCCGGCGTCCGTGGGGCGTTGAACTCGCCGCTCCTCCCTCATATATACTCTAGGCCATGCGCGCCCGCGCTGTACCGTTGGCCCCCCTGCTGGCTTGCGCCCACGCTGGCCTGCCCTGCCATCCGGCGGATGCGTCGCGGCAGCCTCCCGCGCCACAGAAGCGGACCGCTACCGCGGCGTCCGCGGAATTCAGGGGGTTGACGGGAGACCTGGATGAGATGTCCCGGAGGCGCCGGATTCTCATCTCGTCGGCCTGTTCGAAAACTCAGAGATACGTGGTAATGGGCGCGCCATTGGGCATTTCCGACGAAGCGGGCAGGGCCGTCGGGGCCTATCTCAATCCGACAAATCCTCCCGAAACAAAGAACGCGCGGCTGCACGTTGTCTTCCAGCCCGTGGCGCGCGATCAGTCGCAGCAGCCTCCGGCGGATGGAACTGCGGACATCGCGGTCGGCGGGCAGACCAGCATTCCGAAGCGGCGAAAGGCGCGAGAAACGCTGGAGAAGCAGACCGGCTGATGCCGGGGCCGCGCCCGCGGTTCGACACAACCATGGCTTCCACCCGGATCCCCATCTTTCCACTGGAGGTGGTGCTGTTTCCCGAAGAGGTGCTGCCGCTGCACATCTTCGAGCCGCGCTACAAGGACCTGGTGCGGGATTGCCGGGCAGGCCGGGGAGCGTTTGCCGTGGTTCTGGCGGCCGGGGAAAATCTGGCGGAAGTGGCCTGCACGGCGGAGATCACCGCCATTACCAAGACGTATCCGAATGGAGAGCTGGACATTACCACCATCGGCCGCCGGATCTGCCGCATCCTGGAGGTGGTTGACGAGCGCTCCTATTTTGAGGCGGACGTCGAATTCCTGCAGGACGGCCCGGCCCCGGCGCAGGTGCCATCCACGGGACTGCTGCAGCTTTTTGAGCGCTGCCACGTTGCGGCGTTCCAGAACCGGCCGGACCGCAATGCGATCGCCATGGCGGCTTCGGTCTCCTATCACATTGCCGGCTCGCTGCCCCTGGAACTGCCTTACAAACAAAAGCTGCTGGAAATGCGCGACGAAGAGGAACGCCGGCACAGCCTGGAGCTGAGTCTAGCGCGCTGGCTGGAACAGTTTGAGCACACCAACCGCGTGCGGCAGATTGCCGGGGGCAACGGCCACGCGCCCGCCGGTTAGCGCTCGCGCCCTACCACGTGTAACGCTTGCCCTGCCGGGCACGCCCGGGGCACTCGGGGACGCCCCTGCCGTAGTGGACCGCGCAGGAATGCGCCCGGCAGCGGCGGCGCGAGCCGTGCCGCTTTCGCCAAAGCTTCGGCGGGCAGGCTATAATGACTTTGAAAGGACGCGCATCTAACCTTCCATGTCTTCCACCTCTATGGGAATTCCCAAACTGCCGGGAACACTGGGCGAACTGCGGCGAAGCTCCTGGTCCGAGGAACGCATCGGCAGCCGTAGCGTGAAGCAGGAGGTGCGCGAAAACCTGCTGCGCATGCTGGCCTCCGGCGAGGCGCTGTTTCCCGGCGTGCACGGTTATGAGGATTCGGTGGTCCCCCAAATGGTGAACGCGCTGCTGGCGCGGCAGAACTTCATCCTGCTGGGGCTGCGCGGACAGGCCAAGAGCCGCATCCTGCGCGGGCTGACCGCGCTGCTGGACGAACATCTTCCCGTGCTGGCCGGCTGCGAAATCAACGACAATCCCTACCGCCCGATCTGCAAGTTTTGCCGCGAACGTGTGGCCCAGGAGGGCGAGGCGGCGCCCATCGCCTGGATGCCGCGGGCCCTGCGCTACGTGGAAAAGCTGGCCACGCCGGACGTGACCATCGCCGACATTCTGGGCGACGTGGACCCCATCCGCGCGGCGCGGGGAGGCCGCGACCTTTCCGACGAGCTGACCATGCACTACGGCCTGCTGCCGCGGGCCAACCGCGCGATTTTTGCCATCAACGAACTGCCGGACCTGGCCGGGAAGATCCAGGTGGGGCTGTTCAACATCATGCAGGAGGGCGACATCCAGATTAAGGGCTACCCGTTGCGGCTGCCGCTGGATGTGCTGCTGGTGTTCACCGCCAACCCGGAGGATTACACCGCGCGCGGGAAAATCATCACCCCGCTCAAGGACCGCATCGGCGCGGAAATTCGCACCCACTATCCGGCCAGCGTGGAAGAAGGCATCCGCATTACGCATCAGGAAGCGTGGACGCAGCGGGGCGAACAGTTGCCGCTGGAAATTCCCGGCTACCTGCGGGAGATTGTGGAGCAGATCGCATTTCTGGCGCGCGAGGACAAGCGCGTGGACAAGCGCTCCGGGGTCAGCCAACGGCTACCCATCTCCGTGGTGGAGACGCTGGCCAGCAATGCGGAGCAGCGCGCCGTGCGCCTGCAGGAGCGGCCGGCGGTAGCGCGCGTGGCGGACCTTTACGCCGCTTTGCCTTCGATCACCGGAAAAATCGAGCTGGAATACGAGGGCGAGCTCCGGGGGGCGGATGCGGTGGCCCGCGAACTGATTCGCGCGTCCATCGGGCGCGTGTTCGACCGCCATTTTTCCGGCGTCAACCTGGACAAAACCGTGGAGTGGTTTCAGAACGGCGGAGAACTGAAACTTACCAGTCAAATGTGCGCGGCAGATGAGCTGCCGCTGGTGAAAAAAGTGCCGGGCCTGGTAGAGCGGCTGGATCGCCTGGGCATCGCCGGAGGAGCTTCTGCGGCCGCGGTGGTGGCGGCGGCGGAGTTCGTGCTCGAGGGTCTATGGGCGCACCGCAGGGTGAATCGCAGCGAGGAGCGGGGATATCACGCGGAGGCGCCGCGGCCCACGGAGCAGCGCGAGCCGGAGCCGTATGCCGGGCGTCCGCCCAGAAGGCAGTTCAACTAACCGGACGAGGCCAGGATGTAGGAATGCAAGGAACCGGCGAAACGCACCCAGCACGATGAAGATTACGCGATACTCGAAGTACACCGGCGAGGCCGCAGACGCCGTGGAGCTGGAGGATCTGATCAACCAGCTCTCCGATTTTCTCCTGCAAAGCGGGTTCAATTCGCCGTATTCGCAGTGGGGCGAGTTTGATGCGGAGCGCACCATGGAGTCGCTGCGGCAGGCCATTCTGCGCGCGCTCGAAGAGGGCGAACTGATTTCCAAAGAGCTGCTCGACGAGCTGATGAGCAATCCGCAGCGGCAAAAGGAACTCGAGCGCCTGCTGGACCGGCTGGCGGAGCGACTGGCGCAGGAGGGCTTCATCTCGCAACAGCCGCCGATGGTGACAGAAGCGGGGCAAAAGGCGCCGCGCGGGCGGGCCGGCCGGGACGACCAATCCCGGGTGCGTTTTGAAATCACCGACAAGACCATCGATTTTCTGGGATTTCGCGCGCTCAAAGAGCTGATGGGCTCGCTGGGCAAGAGCAGTATGGGGCGGCACGACACGCGGGATCTGGCCACCGGCGTGGAAACCTCTGCGGCGTCCAAACCCTATGAATTTGGCGACACCCTGAACCTGGATATCGGGGCCACGCTTTTCAATGCCGTGCGCCGCAACGGGCCCGGTCTGCCCATCGAGCTGGAGCACAGCGACCTGCGCGTGCACCAGTGCGATTACCAGAGTTCTTGCGCCACGGTGCTGCTGCTAGATTGCAGCCACAGCATGATTCTGTACGGGGAAGACCGCTTCACCCCTGCCAAGCGCGTCTCCATGGCGCTTTCGCACCTGATCCGCACGCAGTATCCCGGCGATTCACTGCACCTGGTGCTGTTCCACGATACGGCGGAAGAGCTGCCGCTGGCGGAACTGGCGCGTGTGCAGGTGGGCCCGTTCTACACCAATACGCGCGAGGGCTTGCGGCTGGCGCGCCGCATCCTGTCTCGGCAGAAAAAAGATATGCGGCAGATCGTGATGATCACCGATGGAAAGCCCTCGGCGCTGACTCTGGAGGACGGCCGCGTCTACAAGAACGCGTTCGGACTGGATCCCATGGTGGTGAGCGAAACGCTGGACGAAGTGGCGCGCTGCCGCCGCGCGGGGATCATGATCAATACGTTCATGCTGGCCAGCGACTACGCCCTGGTGCGATTTGTGCAGAAAGTGAGCGAGATGTGCCGCGGGAAGGCCTACTTCACCACGCCGCACACCCTGGGGCAATATTTGCTGATGGATTTTCTGGCCAAGAAGACGCGGCACATTCATTAGAGCGATGCCGAAGAATTCATTTCGTTGCCATCCCGAGTTTCGAGATTTTGGGGCCAGGGGGTTTGCTTCTCATGCCATGCAAGCAAGATTCTCACCCCGGCGGATACCGCGGGGTTGGGAATGACCGTCTTACGGGAGCCTGCCTGGCAGGCGAAAAAAACACGGTCAGAACGGCACGGAGCGTTGCCACCCCCTGTTTCCGACAGGGCACAAATACCGTGCTCTACGGATAGATGACCGGGAACGGAATTCGCTAGAATCGTAGACGAATGCTGAAGAAACTCATGCGTGCGCTGCACGGCTGCTGCCCGGAGATGCTCCAGGCGGGGGCCGAGGCTCCGGAAATCGATCTGCCGGACACAGACGGCCGGCAGGTGACGCTCTCGGAACTGGTGAGCAAAGGCCCGGTGGTGGTTGCATTTTACAAAGTGTGCTGCCCGGTGTGCCAGTTCACGCTGCCCTACCTGGAACGCATTCACCGGGCTTACGGAAGTCATAAGGTTACCATCGTGGGCATCTGCCAGGACGAGGCCGGAGAAAGCAAGGATTTCGGCACCGAGTACGGCCTCAGTTTCCCCTCGTTGATTGACGCCGCCGGCTACCCCGCGTCAAACGCTTACGGGCTGACCAATGTGCCGTCGATTTTTCTGATCTCACCGGAAGGAAAGGTCGCCGTCAGCTTTTCAGGATTCGACAGGCAGGGTCTGGAAGAGATCTCCGCAGCATTTGCAAAACAAGTGGGCGTGCGCGCGGCCCCGGTCTTCCAACCCGGCGAAAGCGTACCCGATCACAAACCCGGTTGAGGCTCGAAAAATTAGGTCCCGTGCGGACCTTCCTGCAAACGATCAAGTCTGAATGGAAGTCACGCAGGGCGCTGCCCCGCATTCTGTTCACCCTCGAGGGGCATCCAGAACGGTTAGGCCGCGTGGACCAGCTCGGCGTGCCTCGGAACGGCAACGGCACGCTGGAGAAGGATATGCATCGCGGGACCGTTGAAACGTACGGTGACCGCGGCGGGATCCACTTCCGCGCTCAATTCGTGACTGCGGAAAATCCAATCCTTGCGGGTGATCTGGGAGGACTTTTCCCCTGTCCGGTCCAGTTTGGCCGATGCCGCGGGCCCGCACACCGTGACGCGATGCGGTTCAACCCACAGTTCCAGGGTGCCCGGGCCAAAACAGGAGAGGTTTGTGGTCAGGCAGACGCGATGGTCCTGCACAATCGTGCCGCAATCCATGGGCTGCAGGACGTCTGCCTCCGCCAGGCTCCAATCTTCGATTTCATGTCCTCTCATACCGCCGCGACCTTCGTAGAGAGCGAAGGCCCGCCAGGAAACCGCGTCGTGAATTTTCTTCTTCAGCGCGTCGGGGGCCGGCGGCATGATTCTCACCTGATGCGTGCGTTGGAATTCGGTGACCTCGGCGATGGCTTTCATTTGGCACCTCCGCGCTGCTTCCCGCGTCTAGAGTACGCATAGCGCGGCGCGCGAGGGCAAACTATGACTGGCGTCACCTCAGCAGGTGACGTCGATCACCGCGTTTTTGCGATCATGGTGCTAGAAGGAAAGTGAATCAGAAGAAGGGCTGGAGGAGCTCCGACTCGATTGAAGTTTGCGGCATGCTTCGTCGGGGCTAGCGAGACCGCCGGCAAATGCCGGCACAGAGCGAGGCGGGTAGCAGCAGGAGAAGTCCCGCATCGCTCCATGGGGGCAGTGGAGGCGTCCGAAGCGTACACGAAGCGCCCCAGGGTTATGGCGCTCCGGCCTTGTCAGGCCGGTTCGGCTTCGGCGATGGCCACTGCCCCTCTGTTTTTGATCTCAATGTCCCGCCGGGCAAAGTCGCCGCAGAGCCCATTCCGCTCGAGCAATGCGGAGGCCGGACCATGAAGACCAAAGCGTCCTGGAAACCGATCGGTCATTCTGCGAACAAATGGCGGGAAGCCATGCACCGCAGGAAACTGGTCTTGAACACGGCGAAGACCGGCGGTCCGAGGAGGAAGAACCGGAACCGGAATCCGCTGGCGGCTTGAACCGTGCCTAGAACTGCTCCTCGGCGGCGATGGGCTTGCGGTGTTTGGGCGGCCTGCGGCGCTTGTCGGGGATGATACGCTCGACCGGCGGCTGGCCGGCAAGTGTGCGCGCGGCGCGGCGCGCGGCCTGGCCCTTGTTGAATTTGCGCCGCTTCTTCGCTGATCCCATTTTCGCGGCCACAGTCCATTCCAGGCGTCCGCCCGCGGTCAGGTGTGGTGCAGGCGTGCCTGCTCCTCCGGCGGCAGCGCGGCAATCCAGGCAGCTTCCTCTCCCGGCTCCGGCAGGATACGCCCCAGTTCCGCCATCTGGCTGGAGGGCAGTTCATGGAGGTACACCCAGACGTTGGCCTGGGGCAGCTCGGAGATTCGGCTGGTTTCCTGCTGAATGGACACGATGAGCCGGCGCTTCACTTCCCTGGAGCGTCCCGCGCGAATCTCCCCACGCACAAAAATCTGCCCGTGCTGTGCGGCCACGCCTCCGACGAAATGATCGCCCCGCGGCAGTTCGTGAAAGAACACCTGGGCGAAACCACGAGGGGCGCCGGTGGCTTCGCTATGGAGGCGCGTGATTTCGCGGGCCAGCACCGCCTTCTGCTCCTCGCTGAGGATGTCTTCAGGAATCATCAGGGTGTAGGTGGGCATAAGCCGCTCCTTACGAAGCAATTTCGGCCACAGATGCGGGCGGCGAGAGGCTCCGCGCCGCCGAGTGTGCCAGAGAGGAAGCGGGCAGGGCAAGTGTGCGTGAGCGGGCCAATCGCGCTAGAATCCCGGATTCATAGAAAAGCCGGCGAAGGGGAGAATCCTCGCAATGATACTCAAACGGGCACAAGCATGCGGATTATGCCTGAGGTGCATCGGCTTACTGTTCTTCGCGGTCATGGTGGCGGCCGGCCCAGCCGTGGCGCAACGTGCCGTTCCGCGGGACCCGGCAGAGCCCGCGCAGGCGAAGCCACAACCGAGGATTTTACCGCGGCCTGCGGGACCCGTTCTGCGGGCAGCAGTGGATGAAAAATCCATGAAGGCCCTGATCGAAAAGCTGGTGGCCTGCGGAACACGCCTGACGCTTTCTTCGTGGACGGATGCGAAACGCGGCATCGGGTGCGGGCGCGACGTGGTGGTGGGGCGGTTCAACGAGATTGCGAGGGATTCCGGTGGGAAGTTGAAAGTGGTGGTGGACAAGTTCGAGTCCCAATCGGCGCGGACCGGGGAGAAGCCCGTTCCCCTCGAGAACGTCTACGCGATTCTTCCGGGATCGGACCCCACGTTTGCAAAAACAGTGTTTCTCGTCTCCGGACACCTGGATTCGCGGCCGTCCAACACCATGGACGCGCAGGCGGACGCTCCGGGCGCGGATGACGATGCGTCCGGAGTCGCGGTGAGCGTGGAGTGCGCGCGCCTGCTGAGCAAAGCGGGCGCGAAGGGACACGGGACCTATCGCGCGACGCTGATTTTCGCGGTGGTCTCCGGCGAGGAGCAAGGATTGCTCGGCAGCACGCACATGGTGGACTGGCTGAAGCAGCAGGGATACACGGTGGGCGGCATGCTGGATGACGACATCGTGGGTGCGGACCCTGCTCCGGGCGCACCGCATCGTGTGCGTTTATTTTCAGGAAACGGCGAGGTGGACGACGCGGATTCACCTTCGCGGGAACTGGCCCGGGCGGTGGAAGAGATTGACGGGCGCGCGGCCATCCGCATGATTTTCCGGGTGGACCGTTTCGGGCGGGGCGGGGACCACTATCCTTTTTACAAGGCGGGGCTGCCAGCGGTGCGGTTTACGGAGCCGCTGGAGGATTACAACCACCAGCACCAGACACCGCGCACCGAGAACGGCGTGGACTATGGAGATGAGGTGAAATATCTGAACTTGGCGTTCCTGGGCGACGTGGCGCGGGACAATGCGGAAGCGTTGCGGCAACTGGCGCTCGCGCCGCTTGCGCCGACGAATGCGAAGCTCACTGGAGCGGTGACCCCGGACGCGAAGGTATCCTGGGCGGCGGAAGACGATGCGGAGCGGGCCGGGTTCGAGATTCTGTGGCGGGAGACGACGGATCCCAGGTGGACGGTCTATGATTTTGCCGCAGCCGCGGGGCAAGTGGTGCTGAAGGGCGTTTCCACGGACAATCACTTCTTTGCGGTGCGCGCCGTGGGGAAAAGCGGCGCGCGGTCCCTGGCCGTGCCCACGGAAATCGAACGGAGACCGCCGCCCGCGACCGCGCCGGCAAAACAGTGATCCTTGGCCGGGATTCCGGAACTGACCTCGCCGAATCCGGGGCGTTTCTTTCGCGGCGGGATTCGGACTCTCTCCTGGAGCAATCTCCGCGGCGGCGCTGTTGAGGGCGAAGGCCCGGCGTCCTGTGCTGCTTACCCGCGCCGCCGGCATGAGGACTGCACCTCGTGCTGGGAGAAGCGCTAGAACACGCGGCCAAGTGCAAAAAACCACTTGGCGTGTCCGGTGTCTCCCACGCTGCCGCCGATGAAGATGGGCCCAATCGCCGTCTCCGCGATTGCCCCTGCGGCGCCGTCGGTGGGGAGCCGGCTGATTCCCGGGGCGTTGAACATTTTCCCAACCTCATAAAACGAAACCGCGTACACGGATTTGCCGAGGAACGGCGGGAGGGTGAAGATGGAGTGCAGGTACCCCGCTCGGAACAGGTAGTACTGATCGCTGCGCAGCTCATTTTGGCCGTACGCATACCAGCCGGCCGTCCCACCAAGAAGGTATTGAGGAATGCCGGTGTGGTCGTAGCCCACTGTGGAGCCGCCTTGGGCGGTGAGGAACACAGAACCCGGCCGGGAAACGGGCTTGAAAAACTCAGTTCGCAGATCGAGAGCCGGAAATGCCGAAGCCGCTTGGGGGCTGGTGTCCACCCAGTGGAAATTGAAGTCCGCGAGATAACCGCGGCGCGGAATGATTGGATCGTCGAGGTGATCGGTAATGAAACGAAACCGCGCTGCGCCGACTCGCCCACTTACTGAAGAAAACTCAGGGGTGCCCAGTTTCAGGGTCGCATCCAGGTAACCAATGTCGTAGCCGACCCGGACCTCGCTGAAACGGCTGACCGCGTATCCGATGTCCAGCCCGAAGTCCGCGTTCTCCAAACGGTAATCGGCCCTGGGGTCGCCGTTTGAATAGATCCTCTGCTGCGAATCGCTGGCATTCATGTGCGGCGCGATGAACCATCGAGAGGAGTGGGTGAAGGGCTTGTAGAGTTCGCTGGAAATGCCATAGGTATTTCCAAACTGGAAATCGGTGCGCAATTCGGAGCGATACCCGGCCAGATCCAGGATGGTCAACCGCCCTCCCAGGGTGAAGGTGACGTGATCGGGTTGCGAGCCATCGACTTCAAAGGCAGGCTGCAAGACCGGCGGGGCGTACCCCTTTTCGTGGACGGTGACCAGCAGGCCGACCTGGCCGTCGTTCTGAGTCAAGCCATAAGACACGCTGTCAAACCTGCCAATCCCAGTCAGGCGGGTCAGCAGGGTGTCCAGTTCGGAGGTTTGAATCGGCTTGCCCACCAGGGGCTGGAGAAATTTCTGGATTTTCTGATCGAAGTCCGGGTTGCTGCCTTGCACCTTCACAAACTGAGGAATGCCGACCGCGCCTTTCTTGCGCGCGGCGCGCTGCGCGAGGTAATCGGCCCAGGCGGCGTCATCCAAAGCGTAGGGCCGCAAGATGGTTGATTTCGCTTCGGCAGCCTGCATGCCCTGGGCAATCAACGCCTCCGCCTTCCCGTAATCCAGGCTGCTGAATTTCTCGACATCCACTTTGACCACCAGGTCCGCGCCCGCCATTCCCCGGACTTCCGTATTGGCAATTCCGACGGTGATCGAACGCCCGAGAACGCCGAACAGTGATTGAATTTCATCGGCGGTGGCCGGAGAGACCTGAAGATGAACGCCAATGACGACGTCAGGCCCCATTTCGCGTACCAAGTCCGTGGGCAGGTTATCCACCAGGGCGCCGTCCACGTACAGACGGTCTCCGTCTCGAACGGGAGAAAATACCGCGGGCAGAGACATGGTGGAACGCAGGGCCACGCCGATAGGTCCGGTTTCGAAGACATGAGCCTTTCCCGATATCAAATCCGTGGAGACGCAACGGAAGGGGATGGGCAGGTCGTCGAAGGATTTGACCGTCGAGTAGGGCAGCGTTTCATGGTCAATAATCAAGCTGATCTGATGCCCCGCATTCAAACCGGGAGGGAGGGACACCCCTCGCCGGAAGCCCAGGGACAGATCATTGGGAATGGCGCGCGCATCCTCTTTGCGCCGGAACGACAGGTCCCCGTAAGGCGTTCCACCACCAATGATGAGGGGCCAATCAATCCCTTTTACGAGACGTTCGAGTTCATCGGGACTCTGGCCAGTCGCGTACAGGCCGCCCACCAGGCCACCCATGCTGGTTCCAGCGACGTAGTCAACGGGAATGTGGTGTTGTTCGAGCCACCGGAGCACGCCGATGTGGGCCAGGCCGAGGGCGCCGCCGCCCTCGAGCGCAACCCCAATCTTTAAACGCTTTGTGGCGGATGGACCGCTCTGCGCGCCGGCGGCCGCCACCGACAGGAATATCGCCAGGAGAGCGAAGACAATCCTTGCCCTTGAAATATAGGGAAACAAGCAACTGCCCTCACACGGATCAGTACGAATCATTGGGGCCCCCAGTCTCCTCTTTGCAGGTCATCATCCCAAATAAGCGGGCCGACGGCGCTCATGCTGCCGGCCTAGAAGGATCTTTCCACCATTCACAGAACGCGAAGGCCGCCGTGGACGCAGCCGTCAGAGAAAAGAGCAGATTCGCCAAAGCCTTTCGATTCTATGCCACGCCAGGCGGTGAATTCCCTCCAGCGAGAGCCAGCTCCTGCGCAGATTTCCGCAATCAGACCCGTTTACACGCAGTGAACACTCTGCGATTCTTGCGGGCCTCCGCAACCTCTCCACACAGTCCCGCCGAGACACACTTCCCCGGAGTCATCGATCTCGTCCAAACGGACGCGGTCCGGGCCGCCAGAAACTTTAGGTTGCGGCGGCTTGCCAGGAGACTGTCAAAAGTTACAGAGCCCTGCAGGTCACGGTGGGTTGAAGACCATTGAGGCGCCCATCAGAGAGTGGTCGCTGGGAACCACTATCTCTCACTGCCGCATCCTGCAGAAGCTCGGCGGGGGCGGCATGGATGTGCTTTACGAGGCCG
>Ga0335083_10005637_pt1 | contig 15766 bp, 15 predicted proteins | sample Lox_Sample_42_FD_206716 | JGI IMG/M metagenome (GOLD analysis project Ga0335083, IMG submission 206716) | Soil microbial communities from Loxahatchee National Wildlife Refuge, Florida, United States - Lox_Sample_4.2 | ecosystem: Environmental > Terrestrial > Soil > Wetlands | place: USA... | reverse complement strand
CGCCTCGCCCGCCTTGGCCTCGTCGAGGTCTCGCGCCCGGATGGCAGTGTCTGCAAGCACTGTTATCACATTCGGCTGTACCTCAAGAATCCCGCCAGCAACGAAGATCAATTGCTCTTCCGTCTCCCCTGGCACCCTAATGCGCACCGAACCTGGTCGGATGCGGGTGATCAAAGGCGTGTGCCGCGGGTAGATGCCAAGCTCGCCCGCTTCTCCGGGGAGCACGACGAACTCGGCTTCCCCGGAAAAGATGGATTCTTCGGCGCTTACTACGTCCACATGTATGGTGTTGGTCATTCCGTCTCTTCAGAGAATTTACGAATCTCCTGCGGCGCTACTGCAGTGTTTTCGCCTTCTCGAAGGCTTCCTCGATCGCACCTACCATGTAGAAAGCCTGTTCGGGGAGCTGGTCGCACTCGCCGTTTACGATCATCTTGAAGCCTTTGATTGACTCCTTGAGCGGCACGAACTTTCCGGGTGTGCCGGTAAACACCTCGGCCACGTGAAACGGCTGCGATAAGAAGCGCTGGACCTTACGCGCCCGCGCAACGGTTAGCTTGTCTTCGGGTGAGAGCTCGTCCATTCCCAGGATGGCAATGATGTCGCGCAATTCCTTGTAGCGCTGAAGGGTCGCTTGCACCTGGCGCGTCGTAATATAGTGCTCCTCGCCAACGATGTTTGGATCGACCTGGCGCGATGTCGAATCGAGCGGGTCGACAGACGGGTAGATCCCAAGCGCCGCGATGTCGCGCGATAGAACCACGGTGGCATCCAAGTGCGCAAACGTAGTTGCGGGCGAGGGATCCGTCAGGTCATCCGCAGGAACGTAAATCGCCTGGACCGAAGTGATCGAACCAACTTTGGTGGAAACGATTCGCTCCTGCAGCCTGCCCATCTCTTCCGCCAGCGTAGGCTGGTAACCGACAGCCGAAGGCATCCGGCCCAGCAACGCTGACACCTCGACCCCCGCCAGCGTGTACCGATAGATGTTGTCGATGAACAATAGGATGTCACGGCCGTCGTCGCGGAAGCGCTCGGCCATGGTCAGCCCGGTCAATCCGACACGCAGGCGGTTGCCCGGTGGCTCGTTCATCTGGCCGAACACCATCGCCACTTTGGATTCGGACAGGTTGTCCAGCTTGATCACACCCGCTTCCGACATCTCGTGGTAAAAGTCATTGCCCTCGCGAGTACGCTCCCCGACCCCGGCGAACACGGACAAACCGCTGTGTTGAGTTGCGATGTTGTTGATCAGCTCCAGCATGGTGACCGTCTTGCCAACGCCCGCGCCGCCGAACAGGCCAATCTTGCCGCCCTTGGCGAAAGGACAGATCAGATCGATCACCTTGATCCCCGTTTCGAGCAGTTCGACCGACGGAGACAACTCGTCGAATTTCGGTGCCGGCTGATGGATTGCGCGTCGCTCGTCAGATTGGATCGGCCCGACCTCGTCGATGGGCCGGCCCAGTACGTCCATGATGCGTCCCAACGTGCCATTACCTACCGGCACGGAAATGGGTGCGCCAGTGCTCCTGACCCGCATCCCGCGGCGCAGGCCGTCGGACGAGCCTAGGGCGATGCAACGCGCGATGCCATCTCCGAGTTGCTGCTCCACCTCGAAGGTGAGGCCCCGCTCCACGAAGCTGTCGCCCGAATCCTCCAGCACCAGCGCGTCGTAGACCTTTGGCATCGCCGCGCGCGGAAACTCTATGTCCACTACCGCGCCGATGCACTGCACGATCGTCCCTTCAGCTTGTTGCGTTTGCATGACTGCTCCTGCGCTATCGATTCTCGATGTTGCTAGACGGCGGCCGCGCCACCGACGATCTCGGCGATCTCTTTGGTGATCGCCGCCTGGCGGTTCTTGTTATAGATCAGCGTCAGCTCGCCGATGAGCGTTGCGGCATTGTCGGAGGCAGCCTTCATGGCCACCATGCGGGCGGACTGTTCCGATGCCATGTTCTCGGCAACGGCTTGATAGATGAGCGCTTCGACGTAGCGTGTCAACACGTAGTCCAACACACCTTTGGCTTCGGGTTCGTAGATATAGTCCCAGGCACCTTCGGGTGCCCCGAAACGCTCGCCGGTTAGCGGCAAGAGCTGCTCCATGACAGGCTCCTGCCGCATGGTATTGATGAACCGCGTGTAGAAGATCATGAGGCGGTCGAAGCGGTCGCTGCCGTAGGCGTCGAGCATCACTTTGACCGGACCAATGAAGCTCTCGAGATGCGGCCTGTCGCCTAGGTTTGTGACGTACGAGAGAATGTTGGCACCCAGTCGTTGCATGAAACCGAAACCTCTGTTGCCGATGCAGCAGACGTCGACCTCTTCGCCCTGGCCCTGCCAATCCTTATATTGGTTCAGCACCATGCGCAGCACATTGGTGTTCATGGCGCCGCACAAGCCTTTGTCCGTGCTGATGACGATGATTCCGACGCGCTTGACCGTGTCGCGCGCCACCAAAAAGGGATGGCGGTACTCGGGATTCGCATGGCTGATGTGCGCCGCGACGTTTCGGATCTTGTCGGCATACGGCCGCGCAGCGCGCATCCGCTCCTGCACCTTGCGCATCTTGGACGCCGCCACCATCTCCATCGCTTTGGTGATCTTCCGAGTGTTCTGCACACTCCGGATCTTCATCCTGATTTCTTTGGTGCCTGGCATAAAGTCCCGTTTTTTGCCGCCTACCTTCGCCCCGCGTAAGCGCGGGCGGGAAATTCGCGCGTAAGCGCTTTGCTTAGTCCCTGCAAGCGCTCAACTAATAGCTCCCGTTCTTTTTCCAATCTTTGATCGCCTCATGGAGCAGCGCCTCGTCTTCCTTGGACAGGTCCTTCTTTTCTTCCATGCGAGTCACCAAGTCAGCGTATTTACTCCTGATGTAGTCGCGCATGGAACGCTCGGCAGCCAACGCCTTCTTCACGTCGACGTCGTCGAAATAGCCGTTGTTGACCGCGAACAGAGTCAGCGCCATCTCCCATACCTGCAGTGGGGAATATTGCGGCTGCTTCATCAGTTCAGTTACCAGCCGGCCGCGCTCGAGCTGTTTGCGCGTGGCCTGGTCGAGGTCCGATGCGAACTGTGCAAAGGCGGCGAGCTCGCGGTACTGGGCCAGCGCCAGTCGCACGCCGCCGCCGGTGTCGCGCCGTTTCATGATCTTGGTCTGGGCTGCGCCGCCTACCCGTGACACCGAGATTCCCGCATTGATCGCGGGACGGATACCAGCGTTGAACAGATCGGTCTCGAGAAAGATCTGCCCGTCGGTGATCGAGATGACGTTGGTTGGTACGAATGCGGTTACGTCCCCGGCTTGTGTCTCGATGATCGGCAGTGCGGTGAGTGAACCAGTCCTGCCCTTTACCGCGCCCTTAGTGAAACGCTCGACCCACTGCTCGTTTACACGCGCGCCACGCTCGAGCAGACGGGAATGTAAGTAGAACACGTCGCCTGGATACGCCTCGCGTCCCGGCGGGCGCCGCAGCAGCAGCGAGATCTGGCGGTAGGCCCACGCCTGTTTGGTCAGATCGTCGAAGATGATCAACGCGTCCTGTCCGCGGTCGCGAAAGTACTCGCCCATGGTGCAGCCGGAGTATGGAGCGATGTACTGCATCGCGGCGGACTCGGAAGCAGAAGCCGCAATGACCACGGTGTATTCCATGGCCCCGTGCTCTTCCAGCTTGCGGACTACGTTCGCGATCGTGGATGCTTTCTGTCCGATCGCGACGTATACACAGAAGAGGTCCTTGCCCTTCTGGTTGATGACCGTGTCGATGGCGACAGCGGTCTTGCCGGTTTGCCGATCGCCGATGATCAACTCGCGCTGCCCGCGCCCAACAGGAACCATCGCGTCGATTGCCTTGAGGCCAGTTTGCACCGGCTGCGAGACCGACTTGCGCCAGATCACGCCCGGCGCCACTTTTTCGATGACGTCGGTTAGTTTCGCGTTGATCGGGCCCTTGCCATCGATGGGCTGGCCCAAAGCGTTGACGACGCGCCCGAGGAGCTCGGGCCCGATCGGCACCTCTAGGATACGGCCGGTGGTTTTGACGGTGTCCCCCTCGGTGATGTGCTCGTAGTCTCCGAGGACCACAGCTCCTACCGAGTCGCGCTCCAAATTCAACGCAAGACCGAACGTGTTGTTCGGGAACTCAAGCATCTCGCCCTGCATGACGTCGGCAAGCCCGTGGACGCGGACAATGCCATCGGTCACGGACACTACGGTTCCCTGCGTGCGCATCTCCGCGCCAACAGCGAGATTCTGGATCTTGCTCTTGATCAGTTCGCTGATCTCAGAAGCGTTCAGCTGCATCTTTTGCTCCTACCCTCGTCCTAGTTGGTGAGCGCCGTGGCCATGTGGTCAAGCTGGCCACGTACTGAGGCGTCCCAAACGTCGTCTCCAATCTTTACCGTGACTCCACCGATAAGCTCGGGCGCGGTGGAAACCGTCGCCTGCACTTTGCGCCCCGTGCGTCGCTCGAGGCGCGCAACCAGGCGCGCAAGCTGCTGGTCGGACAGCGGGAAAGCAGAGTCGACCGAGACCTCGACGATGTTCTCGTATTCTTCCCGTAACTGTTCATACAGTTCGAGAATGTGCGGCAGAACCGGCAACCGGTCATTCTGCACCAGAATCACGAGGAGATTACGCGCAACACCGTCCAGCTCTTCCCCACAGATACCAAGCAGAAAGTGCTCGATGTCGTCCTTCGTGAAGTTCGGGTTGGCCAACGACAACTGCACTCGCTCGTTGCGCCAGATGTCGGTCATGAAACGCAGCATTTCGGACCACTGCGCGAGGCGCCCGCCGTCCTTCGCAAGGTCGAACGCGGCCTGCGCGTATGGGCGAGCAATGGTGACGAGTTCGGCCATGATATTCGGTGGCTAGAGTTCCGCCGCGACCGCATCGAGCAGAGCAGAGTGTGCCGTGGCGTCCACCTCCCGACGCAGTATCTTTTCCGCACCCTTTACTGCCAGGATCGCGACCTGAGTTCGAAGCGCTTCCTTTGCGCGAAAGACCTCCTGGTCGATCTCAGCCTTGGCACCGGTGATTATCCTGTCACCCTCCTTCTTCGCCTGGGTTTTTGCCTCTTCGACGATCTGGGCAGCCCGCTTTTCGGCTTGAGCCAAAATTTCCTGGGATCGCTCGCGCGCCTGACCTACGATATCTTCGGCGCGCCTGGAGGCAAGTTCCAAATCCTGGCGACCGCGCTCGGCTGCAGCCAGTCCGTCCGCGATTTGCTTTTGCCGGGCATCGATCGCCCGAAGTAGCGGCGGCCAGATGAATCTAGCTGTGAACCAGATGAAGATGCCGAAGGCAATGGCTTGAGCCAGCAGGGTGAGATTAATGTTCATGACTAGTGCCTAGCTAACGGATGCCGAGCGCCGGCAAACTCTACTGGGTGATTACCGCGAGCAGCGGATTTCCGAACGCGAAGAGCATGGCTAAGCCAACTCCAATGATGAATGACGCGTCGATCAGACCAAGCAGCAGGAATACCTTAGCTTGCAGTTGCGGCATCAGCTCGGGTTGCCGCGCCGCGCCCTCAAGGAATCTGCTGCACATAATGCCCACACCAATACAAGCGCCGGCGGCGCCCAGCCCGATCATGAGGCCGATTCCAATCCCGGTATATGCCTGGATCATCGCCAACAGTTGCAGTTTGTCCACGTTTGCATCCTTTCTGGATCTGAGGTTAGAAGTGATCGAAAAAATTCAATGCGTTTCGTAGGCCATTGCCACGTAAACAATAGTCAGCATCATGAAGATATAGGCTTGCAGCACCACGATCAGGATATGGAAGATCGCCCAGCCAGCACCAAGCAGCGAACCGAACACGGTCCCTGCGAGACCAGTCGCCGCCCACAGGCCCAAAAGAAGAAAAATTATCTCGCCGGCATACATGTTTCCGTACAAACGCAACGAGAGCGATAGCGGCTTGGATAGATACTCGACAAGATTGAACAGCAGATTGGCCGGCCAGAGCAGGGGATTCGAGCCGAAAGGCGTACAGAAGAGTTCATGCATCCAACCACCAAAACCCTTCACCTTGATGCTGAAAAAGATCATCAGGGACAACACCGAGAGGGACAACGCGAATGTGGTGTTGACGTCGGCCGTAGCGACCTGTCGCCAGTAGGGTAGATGAAGCACGTGTTCGTAGAACAACCCGGTGATGTCGACGGGAAGAAAATCCGTGGCGTTCAGAAGCAATACCCAGACGAACACCGTCAGCGCGAGCGGTGCGATGAAAACATGCCGGTCGCCGTGAAAGATACCCTTGACCTGGTCATCTACGAAATTGAACGCCAGCTCTACGAAGGCCTGACGTTTGGTCGGTACCCCGGAGGTCACACCCCGGACCACCCACCACAGGGCGCCGAATCCCACCACACCTAACAAGACGGATACCACTACGGTGTCGATATTCAGAGTCCAGAACGAACCGTGGCCAACCGGATGGGTCAGGTTAGTCAAATGGTGCTTTATGTAGGTGGTCGCTGTGAGCTCTTCGGAGGCCATTTTGGGAACTAGTTAACCGGCGATGTAGCGATAGGATCAGTCATGCATCGCGCACAAAAAACGCCATCCCGAAAATCAAGATGGAAACAGCAAACGAGCCAATAAACCCAATTGCGACGACGTCCTTGTACGTCGCAAACACAAGCCACAACAACAACACGGCGACGAAGACCTTAGCCGCTTCGGCCCGAAACGCCGTGACTAAAGTCCCTGCAAGCGAGTGTGACCTGCTCAGAGAGATGACGATCGAGAACGATATTCCGGCGCAGATGCTGACCAAACCACCCAGCATCGCAGACACGGCACCGTGAACGCTCGTTAGGAGGCCCAAGACCAGCGTCATTGCGCCGGTGGCGATGATCTGCCAGCCCAGGACGGTCCGGATCGCCTTGTTCTGCACGAGAACCATCGTCGACGTGAGTCCGCCCCAGCGCAAAGTTCGCGATTTTAATCAGCTTGCTCCACGGCCGTCAACGCAATCGCGCAGCGCAACAGACGCGATTTGCCTCATTTCCGAAGACGACTCAGGACAACTTCAAGCTGATCCAGGCTCCCATACTCCACCACCAATCTTCCCGCACCTTTTTTCCGCGCTACGATCGATACCGTAGTTCCCAGGTGCTCGGAGAGTTCCTCCTCGAGTGCGACCAGATCGCGGTCCCGTGGTGAGGTCTTATGGGACCTGGGTGCCGACAGGGCCTGATTGACTAGGTGCTCAGCCTGCCGCACCGAAAGTCTTTTCGCCACCAATAAATTTGCCAGCTCGATTTGCTTGGCTCCCGATAGCGCAAGAAGAGCACGTGCGTGCCCCATGTCGAGCTTGCCGGACAGGACCAGGTCTTGAACCGGCTTAGCCAATGACAGTAGGCGCAGGAGGTTGGAGACGCCGCTGCGCGACCGACCAACTGCCTCGGCCGCCGCCTCGTGCGTCATCTCGAACTCGTCGATCAGCCGCTGGATGCCCGACGCCTCTTCGATGGGATTGAGATCTTCGCGTTGAATATTCTCGATGAGCGCCATGGCGAGCGCCAAGTCGTCGCGCACGTCTCGCACCAACACCGGAATCGAGTCCAGGCCAGCGAGCTTGGCCGCTCGCCACCGCCGCTCGCCGGCTATGATCTCGAAACGACCGTCGCTTAGAGGACGCGCGAGGACAGGCTGAATTACTCCCTGGACCTTTATCGATGCAGCCAATTCGGCGATCGCACCCGGATCCATTTGCGTCCGAGGCTGATACTTGCCGGGCCGCAACTGGGTCAAGGCAACGTTCATGAGTTGCTCCTGAGGCTGCGTGTCCTCCCCACCAAGCAGCGCATCCAACCCACGCCCGAGACCTTTCAACTTAGCCATGGACGTTTCGAGCCGGTCTGGACAGCATTTCGCCGGCAAGGGCGAGATACGCAAGCGCACCTTTCGATTGCCGATCCAGGGCGATGACCGGCATGCCATGACTCGGGGCTTCGGCCAAGCGAACGTTTCGTGGAATCACCGTGCGATAGACCTTGTCCCCAAAATGCTGCTGCAACTGGTCTGATACTTGTTGGGCCAGAGTGTTGCGGGGATCGTACATGGTCCGCAGCAAGCCCTCGATTTCCAGGGTCGGATTGAGGTGAACGCGGACTTTCTTGATCGTCTGCACCAAGTCAGACAAACCCTCCAAAGCGTAGTATTCGCACTGCATCGGAATCATTACGGCGTGTGCAGCGCAAAGACCGTTGACTGTCAGAAGATTAAGTGCGGGCGGGCAGTCGATCAGAATAAAGTCATATCCGCCCCCGGTCTCTCTTATCGCTTCTCTCAATCGCGTTTCTCGTTCCGGCATATTTACCAACTCGACCTCCGCCCCCGCGAGGTCGCGATTCGCCGGCACCAGATCGTAGTTGGCGCTAACTTTCAGCTTTACCCCTTGTAGTGGTTGCACTCCAAGCAGGACATCATAGACGCTGGCGCGCACCGCGCGCTTATCCACGCCGCTGCCCATGGTCGCGTTGCCCTGCGGATCCAAGTCAATCAAGAGAATACGCCGCCCAGCAAGAACGAGACTAGCGGCCAAGTTGATACTAGTCGTGGTCTTACCGACCCCACCCTTTTGATTTGTAACGGCAAGGATTCGCGCCATTACGTGCAACCGGGCTCGAGTAGCACCAGATGCCGGCTTGCGCGTACTCCCGGAACATGCAGATCTACAACCTTTCGAATTCGTGCATCCTCGCCAAGCTGAGCAAGTTCCTCATCTGGATGAACTCCTTTCATCGCCGCCAATGACCCTCCTACGCGGCATAGATGCCGCGCCGCGCTTACAAAGCCTGGGAGATCCGAAAAAGCTCGCGAAATTGCGATATCAAAGAGTTGGGCCGGGCGCCAGCGCTCTGCCCTCTCCGTCACAACTTCCGTCCCCTCGAGCTTCAGTTCCAACACGGCTTGCCTCAGAAACGCAGTTTTCTTGTGACTGCTGTCAAGCAATACCACGCGCCATTCCGGCCTGGCTACTGCCAAAGGTATCCCTGGGAGACCCGCGCCGCTACCCACATCCACAACAGAGGTTCCCTCAAGGAAAGGAAGCACTGCCAGACTATCCAGTACGTGGTGGGTCACCAATCTGGATGGTTCACGAATCGCTGTCAGATTGTAGGTGCGGTTCCATTTGGCTAGCAGGGCAAGATACTGGAGAAGGCTATGTTGCGCTTCCAAGGACACCGTCAGACCAAGGTCACCAAGACCTTTGCTGAGCTGTGCTTCTGCATTCATCCAGCGGAGACGTTAAGGTCCGACCTGGCTGAAACGCAGGCTTTCTTCTCACTCTCCGTCACCACATCCGGAGACTTCAGCCCCCGCTTAAGATGGACGAGCAGCAAAGAAATGGCCGCTGGCGTAACGCCTGAGATGCGCGCAGCCTGTCCCAGGGTCTCCGGACGGTACTGGTTTAGCTTCTGCTGGACCTCCATCGAGAGACCGCGGACTGATCGATAGTCAAAATCGGGAGGAAGAGAGGTCATCTCGTGCACCAGTCGCCGCGCGACTTCATCCTGCTGCCGGTCGATATAACCTTGGTATTTGATCTGTATTTCGACCTGCTCCGCCGCCTGAACGTCGCTCAGACCTGGGCCGATCCCCGGAAGTGTCATGAGCGTACGATAGTCTACGGCCGGCCGCCGAAGCAGATCCTCGACGGTGTATTCCCTTTCAAGAACAGCATTGAAGGTGTCTTCCATCTGAGATCGGGTCAGGGTCTTGGGATTGACTCGCGTCGAGTGCAGCCGCTCGAGTTCGAGCTGAACCTGCTCGCGTTTCCTTTGGAATGCTGCCCACCGCGCGTCATTCACCACGCCCAGCCGATGCCCGATCTCTGTGAGGCGCAAATCCGCATTGTCCTCCCGGAGACTAAGTCGATACTCTGCGCGGCTGGTGAACATACGATAAGGCTCGCTGACACCCGCCGTAATCAGGTCATCTACCAGTACGCCCAGGTAGGCTTCATCCCGGCGTGGGCACCAGGGCGCACTCCCTTGAGTTTGAAGCCCTGCATTCATTCCAGCGAGCAATCCCTGTGCGGCGGCCTCTTCGTAGCCGGTAGTGCCGTTGATCTGGCCAGCGAAAAATAGGCCTTGGATTGCCTTGGTTTCAAGCGACGACTTAAGTCCCCGAGGATCGAAGTAATCGTATTCGATAGCGTATCCCGGCCGCGTGATATGTGCGCTTTCTAAGCCGCTGATGGAACGCACAAATTCGCACTGGACATCGAACGGAAGGCTAGTAGAAATACCGTTTGGATAGATCTCATGCGTGCTCAGCCCCTCAGGCTCGAGAAAGATCTGATGGCTATCCTTTCCTTCAAATCGCACTATCTTGTCTTCGACTGAGGGACAGTAGCGAGGACCCACACCTTCAATGATCCCGGTATACATCGGGGATCGATCCAAGCCCCCTCGGATGATCTCGTGGGTGTGAGGATTGGTATGTGCTATCCAGCAGCACACTTGGCGGGGGTGATCCTCTGGGCTGCCAAGAAAGGAAAAGACCGGCGCTGGGTAGTCACCGCGCTGTTCGCTCAGCTTCCGATAGTCGATAGTCCGTCCGTCAAGGCGAGGCGGTGTTCCTGTTTTCAACCGTCCGACTGGCAACGCGAGCTCCCGCAAACGCCTCGCTAGGCGCTCCGATGGAGCCTCACCCGCGCGCCCACCCTGATGCTGCCTCAGCCCGACATGAATCAGCCCGGACAGAAAGGTTCCTGCCGTCAATACCACCGCTCGAGCGTAAAATTCACTACCAAGTTGGGTACGAACGCCGATAACTCGGTCCCCTTTAAGCAGAAGATCTTCGACGCTTGACTGAAACAGCGACAGGTTCTCTGCTCTCTCCAACCTCCCTCGAATCGCCTGTTTGTAGAGCAGGCGATCAGCTTGAGTACGTGTGGCGCGAACCGCCGGGCCTTTGCTAGCGTTGAGAATCCGGAACTGGATTCCGGCCTCGTCTGCGGCGGAGGCCATGGCACCTCCCAGCGCATCAATCTCTTTGACCAGGTGACCCTTGCCGATCCCGCCTATCGAGGGATTGCAGGACATCTGCCCCAAGGTCTCTATGCTTTGGGTAAGCAAGAGGGTCCGTTGGCCCATACGCGCCGAAGCCAATGCGGCCTCGGTACCGGCGTGGCCTCCGCCGATGACTATAACGTCCAGTTCTTGCGGGAAAAGCATGTTGAGATCAGCAGGCCTAAAGGGGCGCAAATCATACCGCAATGTAAACCGACCTGTGAACCTTCAGGGTGTTCCACGTGGAACAACGGAAAGTCAGTGTTCCACGTGGAACAGTCTAGCGCTATTTCCCAATGCAGAATTTGGAGAAGATTTCCCCAAGGAGATGGTCCGCAGTGAACTTACCCGTGATCGCCGACAAAGCTAGTTGCGCCAAGCGAAGTTCTTCGGCAAACAACTCTAGTCGAGTGACTACGCGCTCAGCATTTTGGAGATGCGTATCACCGCGTACCAAAGCTTCCAGATGCCTTTCCCGTGCGAGGAACAGTCCTTCGATTTCAGGCGAGCGACCAGCGGCAGAGAGGATTGCTAATCGCAGTTGGGCTAGCCCTTCGGATGTTTTCGCAGACACCGCGATCGTTGCTTCGTCACTCGCCCTTCGCTCATACGGTTGATCCACAAGCAAGTCAATCTTATTCAGCACCTTAATTCGCCTTGTGCCAACAGGAAGCTGCGCAAACTCCCAGTCCCGCTCCATCAACCTTGGCTGCGTAACATCCTCAATAAGAAGAATTAGATCCGCATCCTGTACCGCTCTTCGCGCGCAGTCGATCCCCATCTGCTCTATCGGATCCTGTGTCACGCGCAAACCCGCGGTATCAATTAGCTGAAGCGTCACGCCATCCAGCACAATCTCATTGCGGATGAGATCTCTTGTTGTCCCGGGAAGTGGCGTGACAATTGCGACCTCATCCTCAGATAAACAATTGAGTAGACTCGATTTTCCAACGTTAGGGGGTCCGATCAAGACGACTTGCACTCGATCCCGCAGCACTTTGCCAGCCGCGGCGCGGGCGTAGGTTCGGTCTAGTTTTTGCCGCAGCTGCGTAAGAACTACCGACCTTCCTGCCTCCGGGTAGGAGTCGACCTCTTCCTCCGGGAAGTCGATAGCGGCTTCGATCTGTGTCCGCAAAGCTGTCAAGTCGGACACCAGGCTACGAATCTCCTGAGAGAACTCGCCCCTAAGCGAAAGCAGGGCCGCGCGTACCGCCGCCTCCGAACTCGCTTCAATCAGATCAGCGACAGCCTCAGCCTGAGCTAAGTCTAGCTTTTCATTTAGAAAAGCTCGGCGGCTGAACTCTCCTGGCTCGGCCAGACGAGCGCCGACTGCTAGGCACCGGCGAAGCAAAAGCTGAAGCACCGCGGGACCGCCATGACCCTGTAGTTCCAGAACATCCTCCCCTGTGTAGGAATGTGGACTTGGGAAGAACAGCGCAATCCCCCTATCCAGCGGGAGCCCGTCACTATCAAGAAAGTCAGTCAGTGTCGCTTGTCGCGGCGCGATTTCGCGCCCAAACAGCGGACACATGAACGGAGCCAACTGAGGCCCCGACAGACGAACGACTCCTATCGCGGCGCGGCCATTGCCAGTGGCGATTGCTGCGACGACATCAGTTGCCATCATGAGCGGTCTTCGCCCGCTCGAGCACGTGGGTAATCCGCCACTGCTGGGCGATAGAAAGAACGTTGTTCACAAGCCAGTACAGCACCAATCCAGACGGAAAGAAGAAGAAGAACACGCTGAAGGCAATCGGCATGATTTTCATCAACTTCGCCTGCATTGGATCCGGTGGCGTCGGGTTCAGCCAGGTCTGGATAAACATCGTGGCACCCATGAGCACCGGAAGAATGTAATACGGATCGGGCCGAGACAAATCGTGTATCCAAAACACGAAAGGAGCTTGTCGCAGCTCGACGCTCAGTAGCAGGGTCCAATAAAGTGCGATGAAGACAGGAATCTGAACCACAATCGGGAGGCAGCCCCCCAGAGGATTAATCTTCTCTGTCTTGTACAACTCAACCATGGCCTGATGCATCCGCTGCCGGTCGTCGCCGTACCGTTCCTTCAAGCGTTGCAGCTTTGGCGCAAGAACCTTCATCTTCGCCATCGATTTATAGCTCGCAGCCGAGAGCGGATAGAAAATCAGCTTAATAATGACTGTAAGAAGAATAATGGCCACGCCCCAATTCTTGACGAGCTCATGAATTTCGTTCAGGAACCAGAACAGCGGGACTGCGAGGGGCCGCAACCATCCATAGTCCACGGTCAATTCCAAGCCCGGCGCCAGCGTCTTCAGTAACGCCTGCTCCTGCGGGCCTGCGTACAAGCGAGACGTAACCACGTTCGTCGCGCCAGGCTCGACTCGACCAACCGGCAGGATCACTCCCGCCGCAAACAAGCCGTTATCGAGCGTCCGCACAAAATACTCGCGTGGCTCGCCTGCCTTCGGCAACCAAGAACCCAGAAAATAGTGCTGGACGACAGCAATCCAGCCATCCGAAGCCGACTTAGGATAGGCAACCTTGTTCTTGACAATGTCATCGAAGGAGGCTTTGTGCAGTTTGTCTTTCTCGGTATAAATCTCGACTCCGTTGAACACCGGAACCATCTTCGAATCGCCCGCCGGCGGCTTCGTGTCACGAACCAGCTGAAAATAGGCGAACGGCTCTATGGCTTCGGCGCCAGCGTTGGTGGTCTCAAATACAACATCGATCACATAACTGCCGCGATGGAAAACATAGGTCTTGACGAGCTGAATCCCATTGTCCGCCGCCGTCTTGAGGCGTACGGTGATTGTGTCGGCCGATGGAAGCAGTTCATACGACTTCTCGGCTGCTCGAAATAACGTGGTGTGATTGGGTAGTTTCTCCCCAATGAGGCCACTCTGCGCGATGTAGACGTTCTGGTCGCTTTGCTGCAACAGAATGAAGTTTTGCTTCTGATCGAACGTATCCCGATATTTGGTCAACTCGAGTCGGCGCAGATCTGCGCCCATGGTGTCGATTTCCGCGACAACGACGTCCGTCGCTACATGAACGCGTTCACCTTGGGCGAGCTTTGGATCTGCCGCGTGTGGCAGCGCTGGCGCAACTTGCCCTAGCGCGCCAGTAGGTGCCGGCGGCGCAGTGTCTCGCTGAGCAGGAGTTGCAGGTGCTACTGCTGGCGCTGATTTTTGATGGTCGCGTACCCACGCGTCCACCAGCAGAAAAACGGAGATGGCGAATACCATCCCGGCGAATATCCTAAAGCTGTCCATGGAATCAGCGTTGGCGCTCGACGCCAGGTACCGGATCGTAGCCCCCAGCATTCCAAGGATGGCAACGGAGAACACGTTTCGTTGCCAGCCAAGTCCCGTGCATCAATCCATGCCTCAGGATAGATTCCTCCGCATAGTGCGAACACGTCGGATAGAACCTGCAGCAGGGACCGACTAGCGGACTGAGAGTAACCTGGTATATGCGGATCAATGCTGCCGCGATGCGCTTCATGATTTGGTTGCGCTTGTGAGCAGTAGGCGCAAATCCTCGCGCGCGATGGCGATTTCGTCGCCCGACACAGCGCGACGCGGCCGTACTACCAGATCAAAGGCCCCCAGCTCGACTTGCTGGTGCCTGAATATTTCACGCACAAGTCGTTTCAGCCGACTGCGATCCACTGCCCGGCGGGCAATGCGCGTCCCCACTACAATTCCTAGCCGAGCAAAACCCTGGCCGTTAACGGCCGCTTGCACAAGGAAGCGCTCACTTCGAGCAGCGCGCCGAGAACGCAGAACGGTGCCAAAAGCCGCTCCCACCAAGCGAGAGCGTCGACGAAAGATCTCAGACCGCAAGCCGTTTGCGGCCCTTCGCACGGCGACTATTGAGGACTTTACGGCCACCCAAAGTCTTCATTCTGGCCCGAAAGCCATGCGTACGCGCTCGGCGAATCTTAGAGGGCTGGTAGGTGCGTTTCATGTAACGAAATGGAGAGGTGCGGGAAAAAGCGTGGTATTAGATGGCGGACTGACCCTCCTTGTCAATTGCCCGAGACCTTCGGGTCGACTTCTTAGATGCCTGTGGATAACTTACGCCGGCCTCGGTAGAATGCGCGGTTCCGGTCACACGGAGACTTCAGTCCACTCATCCAACCGACCCCATGGACGGCCTCTGGGACCACTGCCTTAGACACTTCGAGAAGGAATTGCCCCCTCAGCAATTCCGCACCTGGATCCAGCCGTTACAAGCATTGGCAAATGATCGGGTGCTCACGATCACTGCACCAAATCGATTCGTATTGCAGTGGGTAAAGGACCGCTTCCTGCCGGTTATCGAGCAGCTAGCGCGCGAAGCGGTCCCACATCGCGTGGCGGTCGTACTACAGCTAGGAGACAGCTCGGCGACCAGAGCGGCAGGCTCTCAGATGCCTTCGAAACCCTCCCCACCTGAACCTGCAAAGACTAAAGTCCGCGAGCATACGCGGCTGAACCCTACGTTCAGTTTCGACTCGTTTGTCACCGGCAAAGCGAACCAACTCGCTCGCGCAGCTGCGCTTCAAGTCTCCGAGCACCCTGGCACAGCTTACAACCCGCTTTTCATCTATGGCGGAGTTGGGCTAGGCAAGACACATTTGATCCAGGCAATTGGAAATCTCGTACATGATCAGAGCCCGCAAGCGAAAATTCGTTACATCCATGCCGAGCAGTACGTGTCCGATGTTGTCAAGGCGTATCAACACAAAGCG
>Ga0335083_10005636_pt1 | contig 15771 bp, 15 predicted proteins | sample Lox_Sample_42_FD_206716 | JGI IMG/M metagenome (GOLD analysis project Ga0335083, IMG submission 206716) | Soil microbial communities from Loxahatchee National Wildlife Refuge, Florida, United States - Lox_Sample_4.2 | ecosystem: Environmental > Terrestrial > Soil > Wetlands | place: USA... | reverse complement strand
CGAACGTGTTGTCGACCACAACGCGCGCTTCGCGCTCGTGCGCGACCCGCGCGATCGCGGCGATGTCGACGATCGAGAGCAGGGGATTCGTCGGCGTCTCGACCCACACCAGCCGCGTCTCCGGCTGCCACACGGCGTCGAGCGCGCGTGGGTCGCGCAGGTCGCACGCGGTCCAGGCGATGCCGTGTGGCTCGTGCACGCGTGCGACCAGCCGGAACGTCCCTCCGTACGCGTCGGTGGGGATGATGACGTGATCGCCCGGATCGAGCGTGCGCAACACCGCGTCCTCGGCCGCGAGCCCGCTCGCGAAGCCGAGGCCGTGCCGCGCGCCTTCCAGCGACGCGACACACGCTTCCATCGCGGCACGCGTGGGGTTGTCGCTGCGCGAGTACTCATAGCCACGGTGCTTGCCGACGGCATCCTGCGCGAAGGTCGTCGCGAGGCTGATGGGCGGGACGATCGCGCCGGTCGCGGCGTCGGGATCCTGGCCGGCGTGGATCGCCCGCGTCTCGAAGCCGTCGCCCGCCTCCACGCTCACGGCCGTACCCTCATGCCGGCGAGCGGGCCGCGAGGAAGCCGAGAACGTCGGAGCGCGTGAGCACACCGATCGGGTGCCCGCCGTCGAGGACGAGCACGGACGGACCCGCATCGAGGCACTCGACCACTCGTCCCACCGGTTCGCCGGTACCGATCATCGGCATGGGCGGGTCCATGATCTTCTCGATCGGCCGGTCGAGCACGGCCGGATCGCGGAACGCGAGATCCATCAGCTCGAGCTCGCGCAGCGTGCCCGTGACCTCCTTGGCGGCGAGCGGGAGCTCCGTGGTAACCGAGACCACGAGTTGCGAGACTCCCGTCTCGTGCATGAGCGCGATCGCGTCGCGCACGGGCCGCTCGGGCGTGATCAGCACGAGTGGCGAAAGCGAGTGACCCTTCGACTCGAGCACGTCGCCGGCAACCGCGCCCTCGGCACGCAGGAAGCCCATGTGGTACATCCAGTCGTCGGTGTAGATCTTCGAGAGGTAGCCCCGCCCCGAGTCGGGGATCAACACGACCACGACGTCGTAGGGCCGGCACTCTCGTGCGACGGTCAACGCCGCGTGCACCGCAGTGCCGCCGGAGCCGCCGATGAGCAGACCTTCCTCGGATGTCACCCGCCTCGCGGTGAGGAAGGCATCGGCGTCGCTCACCTCCACGACACGGTCGACGATCTGCGGGTCGAAGGTCGTCGGCCAGAAGTCCTCGCCCACGCCTTCGGTGAGGTAGGGACGGCCCGTGCCGCCCGAATACACGGAGCCGGACGGATCTGCACCGATGATCTGCACGCCGGCGCGCTGCGACTTCAAGTAGCGCGCGACCCCGGTGATCGTCCCGCCCGTGCCGATCCCGGCGACGAAGTGTGTGACACGACCGCGGGTCTGTTCCCAGATCTCGGGCCCGGTCGTCCGCTCGTGCGCCTGCGGGTTCGCCGCGTTGGAATACTGGTCGGGACGGAACGCGCCCGGCGTCTCCCGGACGAGCCGTTCGGCCGTCGAGTAATACGAGCGGGGGTCCTCGGGCGGTACCGCCGTCGGGCACACGACCACTTCCGCGCCATATGCGCGCAGCAACGAGACCTTCTCGTCGCTCATCTTGTCGCTCATCACGAAGATGCACCGGTACCCGCGCTGCGCGGCGACGATCGCGAGCCCCGAACCAGTGTTTCCCGAAGTGGGTTCCACGATCGTGCCGCCCGGCCGCAGCAGGCCGTCGCGCTCGGCCGCGTCGACCATCGCGATCGCAACCCGATCCTTGACGCTGCCTCCCGGGTTCGTCGTCTCGAGCTTCGCGACGAGTGTGCAGCGGATGCCCTCGGCGTCGCTCACGCGCGGCAGACGCACCAGCGGCGTGTTCCCGACCAGGTCGAGGATCGAGTCGGCCGCGTCGATCTCCGGCGGCGTATTCGCCATGGCGCCGACGCTACATCCGCCGCCGCTCCAATCCGGCCGATCCGGCGCCGCGTTCGCCTACTTGCGCCCCGGTGGGCGACCGCATAGAAGAATCGCAATGGTGCAGCGCCACGAATACGCGATCGAGCTGGGCGCGCCTCCCGATCAAGTGTGGGAGGTGTTCTGGTACCGGGCTCCCGACCGTCCCCAGCCGAAGGACGTCAAGACGCGCATCGAGATCCTGTATCCCGGCGACGACGACGGGAACGGCCTCGTCCGCCACTGCTACTTCCCCGTTCCGAGATGGCTGCTCTCGGGCGGAGTCGGCCAGTCGTGGGAGTGGCTCACCGAGGTGAAGCCGTTCGAGTCGTGGCGTTACGACGCCATCGGGAAACCGTTGTGGTCGAGAGCGACCGGCCGGACCAAGCTCACCGACCTCGGCGCGGGCCGGACGCGCGTCACCTTCATCGAGGAGTACGAGGCGTTCAACCCCGTCATGCGCGCACTGTTCGAGAAGCGCGTGCACAGCAGCCTGTCGCGCGACAACGACACGATCCTCGCCGCGCTCGAGGGCGGATTGAGATGGCACCGCAAGCGGCGGGCACGCGCGGCCGGCGATTGACGGTCCGATTGTTCGTGTACGGCACCCTCGCGCCCGGTAGCGAGGCGTGGCCGGTCCTCGAGCCGTGGACGGTCGGCGTACCCCGCCTCGACGCGGTCGCCGGCCGACTCTACGACACGGGCCGTGGCTATCCGGCAGCGACCTTCGGCGACCGCCCCCCGCCCGCGGACCAAACGGGCGTGGTCGAAGGCCAGACGGGCGTGGTCGAAGGCCAGACGGGCGTGGTCGAAGGCCAGACGGGCGTGGTCGAAGGCCAGACGGGCGTGGTCGAAGGAATAGTCGTCACCATCGACCCGGCGCGGGCCGAGGAGGCCCTCGCCGCACTCGATCGCTACGAAGGCGCCGAGTACCGGCGGGTGGCCGTGCGGACCCGTGGCGGCGTGGAGGCCGCCGCCTATGACTGGATCGCACCGATCGACGGCCTGCATCCCATACCGGGCGGTTCGTGGCCGGACGCGGAGCGGCAAGCCGAAACTCGGCGCCGGGATCGCCGATGAGGAGGGCGTGACGGTCGACGGCGTCGCCGCGGTCCAGGCGCGCATCGTACAGATCCAGCAGCTCATCTCGGGCTCGATCTCGGCCGCCGGCGGTCCCGACGCGACCGGCGCGGCGGCATCCGGCACCGCGTCGTCGGCAGCCGGTACCGCCGACCCCGAGTTCGCGTCGTTGCTTGCGGACGCGATGGCGTCGGGCGCGGCGACCTCCGACCCGCTCTCGGATTCGTCGAGCGACACGACCTCGACCGGCGACTCGACGATGCTCTCGCAGCTCGCCCAGTTGTCGCAGATCGGTTCGGCGGGCACGAGCGGATCGAGCTTGCTCGACACGATCCTCGGTGCGAACTCCACGGGGGCGAGCGGGACCAGTGGGACGACCGACATCGGAGCGCTGCTCGGTGCGAACGGATCGAGCCCGCTCGACGCCGCGCTCACGAGCGCCGGCATCACGGGAGCTGACACCGCAAGCCTGCTCGCACCCACGGGCAACACGCTCGCACAGTCGTTCCTCACGACCGCGTTGCAGGAGCAGGGCAAGCCGTACGTGTACGGCGCGACCGCGTCGCCGACGGACCCGAACCCGAAGGCATTCGACTGTTCCGAGCTGACCAAGTGGGCGGCGGCGCGGGTCGGGGTGACAATTCCCGACGGCGCGACCGCGCAGTACCTTTACATCCGCGACCACGGAGACACGATGACTGTGCAACAGGCGTTGCACACTCCGGGCGCGTTGCTCTTTCACTTCTCGCACGAGCCGAAGAACCTCGGCGACATCCCCGCCGACGGGCACGTGGCCATCAGCCTCGGTGACGGTGTGCACACGATCGAGGCGCGAGGTGCCGCGTACGGCACCAACGTGTTCGACAACGCGGCCGGCCGCGACTTCGACTTCGCGGGCATGATCCCCGGCATGACCTGAGGCGACGGACCGGCCGGCCCCGAAGCGGGCGGCGCGCCACGCGACCCCTAGCCTGCACGACGTGAACCATTCCTTCGCACGCGCGTGGCAGACGGTCGCGGCCCTCGCGCCCGAGCGCATCGCCCTCGTGTGCGGCGACCGCCGCGTGACGTTCGGCGATTTCGACGAGCGCGCCGAGCGTCTCGCCGTCGTGCTGCGCGACGCCGGCGTCGGCCCCGACGACAAGGTCGCCATCATGTGCGTGAACGCGCCCGAGTACCTGGAAGCGTTCTTCGGCGCGCAGAAGCTCGGGGCCGTCCCCGTGAACGTGAACTACCGCTACGTCGGCGCCGAGCTCGCCTTCCTGCTCGACAACTCCGACGCGTCCGCGCTCGTGTTCCACGCCGACTTCGCGGCGACCGTCGCAGACGCGCTCGCCGCCCTCCCCCTCGCGCGCCGCCCGCGAACGCTGTTGCAGGTCGCGCACGGCCGCGCGGCCGCCGGAGCCGCGTCCGGCGAGGTCGACGGCGCGCTCGACTTCGACGCGGCCTTGGCAAACGCCGACACGAGCCGGCCCGCGACGACACGCGATCCCGAAGGCGACGATCTCATCTTCATCTACACGGGCGGCACGACGGGCTCACCGAAGGCGGTGATGTGGCGCAGCGACGACCTCTACGTGTCGCTGTGGCAGATGGCCCGGCCCGGTACCGAGCCGCCCGACGTCGCCGCGTCGATCAACGAGGGCAAACGCGCGGCGACACTCCTGCCCGCGTGCCCGCTGATGCACGGGACCGGCCTATTCATCACGCTGTCGACGCTCTCGGGCGGCGGCACCGTCGTGCTCCTCGACGACGCGCGCCTCGATTCCGAGGCGGTGTGGAGCGCGATCGAGCGCGAGCGGGTACAGGTGTGCACGATCGTCGGCGACGCGTTCGCCCGCCCGCTTCTCGCCGCGCTCGACGCCGAACCCCACCGCTGGGACCTGTCGTCGTTGCGCGCGATCACGTCGTCCGGCGTCACGTGGAGTCCCGAGACCAAACGCGGCCTGCTCGCGCTCCTCCCGAACGTCACCCTGATCGACTCGCTCGGCGCATCGGAAGGCGTCATGACGCGCACGGAGACCCGGGCATCCGACGACATCGCGCCCGCGCGTTTCAAGGCGAGCGAACGGCTGGTGGTCGTGAGCGACGATGGCGACGTCGTGCACCCCGGCGAGGAGCGCGTCGGCATGCTCGGTGTCGGCGGACCGATCCCCCTCGGCTACTACAAGGACGCCGACAAGACGGCGACGACGTTCCGTACCGTCGGCGGCCGCCGCTATTCCATCCCCGGCGACTACGCCACTGTCGGGGCCGACGGGACCATCACGCTGCTCGGTCGTGGGTCGGCCTGCATCAACACCGGTGGCGAGAAGGTGTATCCGGAAGAGGTCGAGCTCGCGTTGCGGTCACATCCCACGGTGTTCGACTGTGTCGTCGTCGGCGTCGCCGACGATCGGTGGGGCGAGATGGTCGTCGCGCTCGTACAGGCCGCGGGCCCCGATGCGATCGACGGCGGTGAGCTCGCCGAGCACTGCCGTACCGTGCTCGCCGGATACAAGGTGCCGAAGCACTTCGTCGGCGTCGATTCGCTCCAGCGGTCGCCCGCGGGCAAAGCCGATTACAAGTTGTTGCGCAATGTTGCCGAGGAGGGGCTGGCATGAGCATGTGGCAAGGGCAACGCATCCAGGAGGTCGAGGCCGACGAAGCAAGCGCGGGCCGCGCGCAGAACATTCTGCTCGACGTGCGCGAGACCGACGAGTGGGAGGCCGGTCACGCGCCCGGAGCGCAATGGGTACCGCTCGGGCAACTCGAATCGGCGCGCTTCCAGATCCCGATCAACCGGCGCATCGTCTGCGTTTGCCGCTCGGGCGTCCGCTCGGCCAAGGCGACCGAGCAACTCGTGCAGTGGGGCTTCGACGCGGTGAACCTGGCCGGCGGCATGAAGGCCTGGGCGGCGCAAGGGCTGCCGGTCGTACGCGACGACGACACGCCGGGAACAGTCATCTGAACACGCTGCGTTCGCATCGGTTCGCGCGAGGGGCCAACTAGCCTGGCGCGGTGACGTTCGACCGCGCTGCGAACATCCGCCGGCTCTCGAGCGAGTCCTTCGATGTGCTCGTCGTCGGCGGCGGAATCACGGGCACGGGCGTGGCGCTCGACGCCGTCTCACGCGGGTTGCGCACGGCGCTCGTCGAAAAAGGCGACTTCGCGTCGGGAACGTCGTCGAAGTCGTCGAAGCTCGTGCACGGTGGGATCCGCTACTTGCAGCAAAAGGAGGTCGGCCTCGTCTACGAGGCCCTCGCCGAACGGCAGATCCTACGCCGGACGGCTCCGCACCTCGTGCGGGTCCTGCCCTTCCTGCTGCCGGTGTTCACGAAGGACGGCCTGCTCCCCCGCCGTATCGCGCGCCTCCTCGGCGCCACGATGTGGGCGTACGACCTCACCGGCGGGCTCCGCATCGGCAAGCTGCACAAGCGCGTCAGCAAGGAAGACGCACTGCGCTACATGCCGACGCTGCCCGCCGACAACATCGCCGCCTCGTACATCTACTACGACGCGCAGGCCGACGACGCCCGGCTCACGCTCACCGTCGCGAAGACCGCCGCGAGCTTCGGAGCGGCCGTCGTCAACTACGCGGCGCTCACCGGCATCGTCAAGGACGCGGGCGAACGCGTGCGCGGTGCGCGGGTCCGGCTCGACGGCGACGAGATCGAGGTGCAGACCCGCACGGTGGTCAACGCAACGGGTGTGTGGTCCGACGAGATCCGCGCGCTCGACGACGAGGATCACACGACGACGATCCGTCCCGCGAAGGGCATCCACATCACGGTTCCATGGGAGCTCGTACGCAACGAGATCGCGGTGGTCATCCCGGTTCCCAAGGATCGCCGATCCGTTTTCGTCGTCCCGTGGGGCGGCGAAGGCGGGCCCCACCGCTTCACGTACATCGGCACCACCGACACCGACTACGACGGACCCGTGGACGATCCGCAGATCACGGCCGCCGACGTCGAGTACCTGTTGCGCGCGATCAACGGCGCGTCGACCACCCGGATCACCGAGGCCGACATCGTCGGAACCTGGGCCGGTCTGCGCCCGCTCGTCGCGGCGGCAAAGAGCGAACGAACCGCCGACCTCTCGCGCCGCCACTCGGTGCACCGTTCGCCGGCGGGCGTCGTCACGGTCACGGGCGGAAAGCTCACGACGTATCGCCGGATGGCCGCCGACGCGGTCGACGAGGTCGTCGACCTCCTCGGGCGGGGCGGCGGCAGCCGCACCAAACGCATCGCGCTGCAAGGAGCCGATGGTTGGGACTCGCCGGGGATCCCGCGGAACCTCGCGGAGCGATACGGATCCGACGGCCTCGCGGTAGCCGCGCTCGAGCACTCCGACGCGACGCTCTCGCGGACACTGATCGAATCGCTCCCTTACTCGCGCGCCGAGGTCGTGTACGCGGCCCGCGCCGAAATGGCAATGAGCGTCGACGACGTCCTGTCGCGGCGCACGCGCGCACGGCTCCTGGCGCGGGACGCGTCCGCGGCGGTCGCCGACGACGTCGCGTCGTTGCTCGCACGTGAGCTCGGTTGGTCGGAGGCGGAGCGCGCGGGCCAGGTCGCGCGTTACCGCGGCGTGATCGCGGCGGAGAGGCAGGCGGGCGGGCTCCCGGAGACGGCGCTCGACGCCCTGTCGCAACCACCCGGCTGATTCCGTAGTCTCCCCGGGTGCAAACGAACCGGGGCACCCCGACTCCTCCGATCGCGTTCGGTAGCGAAGGGATCCTCGACCACCTGAGAACCGCGCGCGTCGACGTCGACGGCGGTACGCGCGAGCGCCTACGCGGCACCGGAGCGGTCGTCGACGAACGCGCCGAGGTCGTCGCCGAGGCGAGTCGCGACTGGTGGCCGCTCGCGATGATCTGGGCCCTCGACTCTCAGGTCGCCGCACGCGCGGCCCTGGTGGTGAAGCCGCACGACACGGACCAGGTCCGAGCCGTGCTGCGCATTTGTAACGAGGCGGGCGTCCCCGTCACCGCCGCGGCGGGACGCAGCGGCGTGTGCGGCGCGAGTGTGCCCGTCTTCGGCGGCGTCCTGCTCGATCTCACGGCGCTGACCGGCATCGTCGGCGTCGACCGGGAGTCGCTGCTCGTCGACGTGCGCGCGGGAACGTTCGGAGACATCTTCGAGGACGAGCTACGCGCGACCCACGGTGTGACCTGCGGGCACTGGCCCCAGTCGATGGCGCTGTCAACGGTCGGTGGTTGGATCGCGTGCCGGGGCGCCGGTCAGTTGTCGACGCGATACGGCAAGATCGAGGACATCGTCGAGGGTCTCGACGTCGTGCTGGCCGACGGCACGCTCGTGCATACGGGCGGCGCGCCCCGCGCCGCAGTCGGCCCCGACCTCACACAACTGCTCCTCGGCTCGGAAGGCACGCTCGGGATCGTCGTCGGCTCACGGCTGCGCGCGCACCGGCTGCCCGAGTCGGAGGTGCGCGGCGCGTACGTGTTCGCAACGTTTCCGGCCGGGCTCGACGCGATGCGCCGCATCGTGCAGCGAGGTGCGACTCCCGCGGTCCTGCGCCTCTACGACGCCACGGAAGCCGACCGCAGCTATCACACCGGCGCGGTGAACCTCATGCTCATGCTCGACGAGGGCGACGCGCACGTCACCGAGGCGACGCGCCGGATCGTCGACGACGAATGCTCCGGCGCGGAGCGCGCCGACTTGGAGTACGTGGAGCAGTGGCTTGGGCATCGCAACGATGTCTCCGCGCTCGAAGCCTTGATCTCGCGCGGGTTCGTGGTCGACACGATGGAAGTGGCCGGGCCGTGGCGCGTGCTGCCCGACGTGTACGCACGCGCGATCGCGGCGATCCGCGGCGTGCAGCACACGGTGGCCGCGTCGGCCCATCAAAGTCACTCCTACCTCGACGGCGGGTGCCTCTATTTCACCTTCGCAGGCCGGCCGCCGGAAGATGCACGCGAGGAGTACTACCGAGCGGTATGGGGCGCGGGCCAGGACGCCGTCCTGACCGCGGGCGCGTCGCTTTCGCATCATCACGGCGTCGGCCTGAACCGGGCGCGGTTCGTCGCCCGCGCGCTCGGCACCGGTCATGGGGTACTGCAGTCGGTCAAGGACGCGCTCGATCCGAACGGCATCCTCAATCCGGGGAAGCTCGGACTCCGCAACCCGTTCGGCGATCTCGCATGGCCGTGAGCACCGGCCGAGTTCTCGTCGTCGACGTCGGCACGAGCAGTATCCGAGTCGGCATCTTCGAGGCCACCGGCGAGGTGACCCACTTCACCGAACTGGAGCTGCTGCCCGACTCGCCCGCCGACGGTCTGGTGCAGTTCGACGCGCGCGCGATGGCCGATGCTTGCGTCGAGCTGGCCGCGGCCGAGCTGCAGGTCGCGGGACCCGTCGACGCGGTAGGCATCTCGAACCAGCGGGGTTCGACCGTGCTCTGGGACCGCGCGACGGGCGAGCCCGTCGGCCCGGGACTCGGCTGGCAGGACCTGCGGACGATCGGCGCGTGCCTTGCGCTGCGCGCGCAGGGCGTGCGGTCGGCGCCGAACCAATCCGCGACGAAGTTGCAATGGCTCCTCGAGCAGCTGCCCGACGCCGCACGCACCGAGCTTTGCTTCGGGACCGTCGAGACGTGGATCGCGTGGGCGCTCTCGGGTGGGACCCTGCACGTCACCGATGCCACCAACGCGGCGGTCACCGGTCTCGTACCCTCGCGCGACCCGTCGACGTGGGACGCGGAGGTCCTTCGCATACTCGGCATCCCGCCGGAGATCATGCCGGTGATCGTCGACTCGACCGGCGTGGCCGGAGCCGCGGCGGCGCTGCCCGGAGCGCCACCGATCTCGGCACTCATCGGCGATCAGCAGGCGTCGCTGATCGGGCAGGGTTGCGTCCGTCCCGGCGACGCCAAGATCACCTTCGGTACGGGGGGCATGCTCGACCTCGTGCTCGGCGATCAACGGCCGGACTTCGCGCAGCGTGGTGCGGCCGGAACGTTCCCGATCGTCGCTTGGCGCGAGCGAGGCCACATCGCCTGGGGCATCGAGGCTGTCATGCTCGCGGCAGGAACCAACGTGCAGTGGTTGCGCGACGATCTCGGCCTGATCGCGAGCTCCGACGAGTCGGACGAGATCGCCGCCCGTTGCGACGACACCGGCGGTGTCGTGTACGTACCCGCGTTGCTCGGCCTCGGTACGCCCGCGTGGGACTACGGCGCGCGCGGCGCGCTCTTCGGACTCACCCGGGGTACTGGGCGGCCCGAGGTGGTCCGAGCCGTCCTCGAAGGCGTTGCGCATCGAGGCGCCGATCTCGTCGAGTCCGCGGTCGCCGACAGTGGCGTCGAGATTCCGGCGCTACGGGTCGACGGCGGCATGACCGACAACGAGACGTTTGTACAGGCGCTCGCCGACGCGTCGCAACGCCCGGTCGAGATCTCGCCGATGCGCGAAGCGACCTCGCGCGGCGCGGCACTCATGGCCGCGCTCGCGATCGGCCATCACGCTTCCGTCGACGATCTCGCGCGCACATGGAATCCGCGCCTGCGTGTGGAGCCCCGACGGGTTCTCGACCGCGAACGCTGGCGCGAGGCCGTGACCCGCTCGCGGGAGTGGATACCGGAGCTCTCAGGTATCGATTTCTGAATCGGCGCGGACGCGTTCGTCGGCGAGCGCGCGCGCCGCGAGCAGACCGATTGCCGCCGCGCCACCACCGGCGAACGAGACGACTCGGGACCGCAGGAGGAGGCCCGGAGTCACGAGGCTGACGACACCGTCGACCGCGTCCGCGACCGCGCCCATCCCGACCCACTCCGCGTCCATCGTGCCTTCCTTCAGCGTGGTGATCGCGCCGACGCCGAGCACGAGATCGCGAACTCCGACGATCCGCAGCAACGCGCGCGTCGTCGGCTGTGCCCCCGCGCGGCCGAAGAGCACCCGACCGACCAGGCCGGGCACCACGAGGAGTACGAGGCCGTTGACCGCCCGCGCGCGCGCGAGGATCAGCGCGACGCGGCGGTGATCGAAATCCATCCGGTCATCCTGGCACGGCGGAGCCACGGCGAACCCGGTCGAAACCAGAGAATTGCCCGGGGTCGGTACTACTCGGGCTCGCCGGACCACGACCAACGCCGCTCGCCGTCGACCAGCGCCAGCGTGCGTTCGGCAGGGGCGGCGCCGGTCGGCACGATCACGGTCGTCATGCCCACGCCGGTCAGCGGCTCGGGATCCGGAGCGCGGTCGTCGTAGAACCAGCCGTGCCCGTCGATCTCGTGGCGCGCGCGGCCGACCAGGACATCGCCGTGCACCGAACCCGCAGGGAGCCCGCTCGCCGATACCTCCCACTCGAGGTCGAGACCGACGGCCATGCGTTCACCGATCTCGCCGCCCGGCCGCAGGACATCGGCCGGCGCGTCGAGACGAACGCCGAACGACTCGAGTCCGAAGGTCCAGTGCTCGTCCCGCGTCTCGCACACGAGCTCCGCCCACAACCCGTCGGCGCGTATTTCGAGACCTTGTCGGGGCGGGAGCACGTCGTGGTCGCGCACCACGAGGATGCCGTCGACGTCGGGAACGCCGACGAGATACGTCCAGTACCACGCGATGCGTTCCCGATCGACCAGTGCGAGGCGAACGAAGCCGGCGATGCCGCCTGCGCCGTCGCTTACGAAGTCGAGCTCCCACCGCCTCACTGGAGGGGTAGGTAGTACGAGCTGGGTGTCTCCACGGGCGCGTCGGGCGGCGGCGTGATCGCGCCGTCGACGAGCTCGAGAAAGGGATAGAGGTCGGCGCTGTCGCGAGGGACGGTCCAGTCGACGGCGACCGCCGCGAGCTCGGCGAAGGGACGCAGGAAGGTGAAGTACACGTACGCGCCGGAATCGATCTTGGCCCGGCGTTCCATGCTGGCGATCTTGCGGTAGAGCTGCTTCTGCGCAGCCTTCGCGGCCCCCGCGACGGAATCTCGCGCCGCACCGTCGAGGGGCACGAGCGAACCCGACGACACGTCGAAGAACGCGAACGACTCGACGTGCGGCCAATAGTCCTCGGGCTTCGTCACCGACGTGCCGAAGTCGGTGACCCGCAGCTCGACATCGCGCACCACGAACGCACCGAGGAGCTCGGAGTACGGCATCACGCCGGAAACCTCCGCGCTCCAGGGAAAGTGTGAGACGCCGAGCCGGTTATAGGCGCGCAGTAACAGCGTGCGGCCGTCGGGAAGCGGGTACGGGCCCGTGTCCTGGTAGCCCGAACGCGTGTCGAACCAGAGGAGGAACAGATATGAGGTCAAGAGTGCGTTGAGGCGGCTGATCGCGGCGCGTTCGGCGGGGTCGGCAACCGGGCGGCACGCGGCCGCGATCTCGTCCACGAACGACCGGTATGGGGTCGCGGCGCCGGGGACATCGGACGCCTGGAACGTTCCGTCGTCGAAGCGGTACGCGCCCGCCGCGCGCGACCAGAACTCGAAGATCGTCGCGAGGCGCCGCGCGTCATCGGCCGGATCGACGAGACCCGCCGCCATGAGCACCTTCCGTCCGACGAGAGGGAAGTTGGGTACCGCCCACAAGTGCACGGGATCGATCTGGGTGGCCAACCGGTGTCCGGCGCGCCCGAGCTCCTCCGGCGCGACCGCGGTGCCGATGCCGTCGATGATCTCCGGATAACGGCGGTAACACTCGACGCATGCGATCAGGATGTACGCGCTCACGGGGATCAGGGCCGACTCGAGCGCCGTGCGCTCCATCGTCAACGCGAACGCCACCTCGCTGTGGTACCGGATCCAATGGTCGACGTCGGCACGGTCCATCGTCACGCGAGGGTCCGGACCACGCCCGGATCGGCCGAGCAATCGACCTCGATCCGCTCGCCGTCCGGCGGAACCTGGGCGAGGACCGCACCCATCACGCACGGGACCTGGTACTCGCGGCTCACGATCCCGATGTGCGACTGCGGCGTACCCGACAGACATACCACCGCGGCGAGCTCGTCGAAGATGGGCGCGAGGAACGTGGCGCCGGCGTCGGCGACACACGCGACGACCCCCACCGCGCTGGTATCCATCAGCTCGAGCACGTCGTCCGGAGACGTCAGGCTGCGCCACGATCCGTGCACCGGAAGGGCCTCGAACACGCGGGTTCCCGTTCCGATGTCAGCCACGGCGATCGAATGTAGCCCGGAACGCGCCATTACGATCCCGGCGTGGCCGCGCCCGACGACGCGACGTTCCGCCTGCTCCACGAGGTCCGTCTGCGCGGCGTCATCGAGATCGAGGACAGCCAAGCCGTGACCGTGCTCATCGAGGAGGGATACGTTGCCCGCAGTACGCGCGGCATCCGCATCACCGCGGTCGGCCGCACGACGCATTCGTCGTGGGCCCGCCTACCGGCCGGCGGCGACGAGGAACAGCTGGCGCGGCGGGCGTACGAACGTTTTCTCCCCCTGAACCGCGAGCTGGTACGCATCTGCAGCGACTGGCAGGTGCGGCCGGGAGGCGTCCCGAACGACCACCGCGACGCGCGCTACGACTGGTCCGTGCTCGACCGCCTGCACTCGGTCGACGAACGGGTCGCCCCGCTGGCGTCGAGGCTCGGACGCCTGGTCGACCGCTTCGCCGCGTACCGGCCGCGGCTGCGCGCCGCGCTCGCACGCGTCGACGAGGGTGACACGGAATGGGTCAACTCGCCCCGCCTCGACTCGTATCACACAGTGTGGATGCAGTTGCACGAGGATCTCCTGCTGGCGATCGGCGGGAACCGCGCGGACGAGCCGGAAGGCAGGGGCGACTCGATCGCATGAGATCCATCATCGCCGCGCGCACGCGCACGATCGTCGGAGGCGTGGTCGCGGCGACGGTCGTCGCCGCCGCGTGCGGATACCAGAAGCAGTCGGCGACGGTGGTGCAGCTGAAGGACCCCGGCAAGTGTGTGGCGGTCGACGTCGCGGCCGCGCCCGAGACGGCCCCACTCCTGAACGACGCCGCGTCGCGTTTCAACGGATCGCCGAGCGCGAAGCTGCGCGGCGGGGGCTGTGCCTTCGTACGGGTGCACCCGGTCGACTCCCCCGTAGCGGGGCGTGAGTTGCTCACGGGCTGGCCCGACGCCGACCGGCTCGGCCCTCCGCCCGTCGCTTGGGTGCCCGGTTCGACGATGTGGGGCGAGCTGCTGAACGCCCAGCTGACGGATCGGCACCGCCCGCCGATGGCGCCGAACGGCACCCCGTTCGCGCACACACCCCTCGTGATCGCGATGCCGCAACCGATGGCCGCCGCGCTGGGCTACCCGCGCCGGCCGATCAGCTGGGACCTGCTCGCGCAGCTCGCGCACGATCCGCGCGGCTGGGGGGTCTACGGGCACCCCGATTGGGGACCGTTCCGGCTCGGCAAGGGCAACCCGTTCTGGTCGACGACGGGACTCGACCAGACGATCGCGCTCGACAACGAGGCCGGTGGATCACCGCAGCCCGCGCAGCTCGAGCAGTCCGTCGTGTACTACTCCGCGCTGCCGCAGGTGTACTTCGACAATTGGAAACGACTCGCGAAACAGTCGCCGACCCGGGCACTCGAATACGTTTCGGCGGTCGTGACCGACGAACGTACCGTCGTCGCGTACAACACCGGGCACGACGTGACCGACGACAAGCTCGTCCTCCACGCCACGCGACCACGGATGCGCGTCGTCGCGGTATACCCGAGCGACGCCACGATCGAGAGCGACAACCCGATCATCGTCCTGCACGCGCCGTGGGCGTCGGAACAGGCTCGCGCCGGCGCGCGACTCTTCACCCGTTTCGCGCTGCAGCCCGCGACCCAGGAGAAGGTCGCGGCCGCGGGCTTCCGGCCCTCCCGCGGCGAGCCGCTCGCGACGCTGGTCTCCTCGAGCAACGGCGTCGACGCGCACGCAGCGGGCCGGTCGATCGCCCCGGCGTCGCCCGGCGCGATCGAGCAGGCGCTCGCGCAGTGGGAAACGAATCGCCGCCCGGCGCGGGTGCTCCTCCTCGTCGACGTCTCCGACTCGATGGGCGATCAGGCCGATCCCGACGAGACCGGCGGCCCGACCAAGCTCGCGGTCGCGCAAGCCCAGCTCGCCAAAGCCCTCGGCGAGCTCGGCCCGGCCGACGACGTCGGGCTGCGGATCTTCACGACTGGCCTTCGCGGCCCGGCCGGTCCGGCCGGTCCGGCCGGCGCCGACTGGCGCGACCTCGTGGCCATCGGCCCAATCGCGAGCCGGCGCGCCGCGCTGGTGAACGCCATCGCGGCCTTGCACACCGGCCGCGGCTCTCCGCTCTACGCGGCGATTCACGACGCGTTCGACACGATCGCGGAGCAAGCCGACCGCGAGCACATCAACAGCGTTGTTCTGCTCACCGACGGATACAACGAGGACGAGCACGACACGAGCCTGAGCGTGCTGCTCGCCCATCTCGCGACACGCGACGTGCGGGTGTTTACGATCAGCTACAGCAACGACGCGGATATGGCCTCGCTGCAAGAGATCGCCGATACGACCAACGCGTGGAACTTCGACGCTCGCGACACACACGATCTGCAAGACCTGCTCCCTCGCGCGCTCGCGGGGTTGTAGAGCGTCGCGGTCAGCTTGCAGGCTCGTGGTAGACGTCGGGCTCGACGAAGATCCAGGCCGCCCGCGGTTCCGCGGCGCGGATGTCGATCTCGAGCGCGTCGATCGCCTGCGCGAGCTGCGCGATCGAGAGGTCGGGATCGAAGTCGATCTTGGCCGCGACGATGATCTCGTCGGGGCCGAGGTG
>Ga0335083_10005635_pt1 | contig 15771 bp, 12 predicted proteins | sample Lox_Sample_42_FD_206716 | JGI IMG/M metagenome (GOLD analysis project Ga0335083, IMG submission 206716) | Soil microbial communities from Loxahatchee National Wildlife Refuge, Florida, United States - Lox_Sample_4.2 | ecosystem: Environmental > Terrestrial > Soil > Wetlands | place: USA... | reverse complement strand
TGGGTCTATGCTTGCCGCGCTGGCTGCGGCTGAAGGTGAGAATCTGGTCGACGAGATCGTGGCCGCGGGTGGCCGCAGTGAGCACGTTCTGCGCGTAGCGCTTCCGGGGCGCGTCGTCGGGCGCTTCGTCGAAGAGCATTTCGCCGTACGCAATGATTCCGCCGAGAACGTTGTTGAAGTCGTGCGCGATGCCACTCGCCAGCCGGCCGATCGCTTCCATCTTTTCGGCCTGGCGCAGCCGCTCTTCCAGTTTCGCTCGCTCCGCCTCGGCGCGCTTGCGCTCGGTAATGTCGCGTGACAAGGAAATGAAAAAGGTGGCCTCGTCGTCGCGGAAAGCGCGCACGCGCACCTCGACCGGAAACAGGGTCCCGTTCTTCCGGCGGTGGCGCGTCTCGAAGCTGAAGGTTTCCCCTGCATCGAGACGTGCCCTGATGCCTTGCCGCATCGCCGGGCTCACATCCGGATCGAAGTCGAGCGAAGTCATGCCGATCAGCTCGTCGCGGTTGTAGCCCAGACTTTCGCAGGTCTGGCGGTTCACGTCGAGAATGGCGCCGTCTTTGTCATGCAGCATGAACGCGTCGGAAGCGTGGTCGACGAACGTGCGGAAGCGAGTTTCGCTCGCCCGCAACGCCTCCTCGGCGTGCCTTTGCTCGGTGATGTCCTCGCATACGATCAGCAGGACGGGCTGATTCTTCAACAGAACGGCATTCGCTGTTTCCCGAACCCAGAGAATCGTGCCGTCCTTGCGGATCTTGCGCGCTTCCCACCTCGTCCTGCGACCGGGATTCTGAAAACAGCTCTCGGCATCGCCCTGAACGCGCTTTCGATCGGCTTCCACAAAGATATTCAGCATGGGTTGACCGATCAGCTCGCTCGCGCTGTACCCCAGCTGCTCGGCACCGAATTCGTTAACCGATAACATCGTCCCCGCCGCATCCACGATGAAATACATCGTCGGATTGCTCGAGTAGGCCGCTCGCCATTGCTCCTCGCTTTGTCGCAGAGCTTCTTCTGCCCGCTTCTGCTCGGTAACGTCGCGCAGGATGACGGTGAACACCAGCTCGCCGCCCAGGTCGAGCTTGGATATGGAAGCGTCGGCTGGGAACTCGCCCCCGTCCTTTCGTCGGCCGGAGACCTCGCGTCGCTGCCCCATGATTCGCGCCGTATCCGGCGACCGGGCAAAGGCTTCGATGCGTTTCCGATGAGCGTCTTCGAAGCGTTGGGGCAGGAGCAGCTCCAGAGGCCGGCCGATGACCTCCGCTTGCGCATAGCCGAAGACCTTCTCGGCGCCTTGATTGAACAGGAGGATTCGCTGATGCGAATCAACGGATATGATCGCGTCCCGGGCGATGTTCAGAATGCCTTCCAATCGGGCATTTGCGGTCCGCGCCGCTTCCTCGGCGCGCTCGCGCTCGATCCTCTCCCGGGCTTCACGCAGCGTTCGCTGCACCGACGGCGCGAGCCTGGCTAGCCGTTCCTTCAGGACATAATCCGTCGCCCCCGTCTTGAGGGCTTCTATCGCCAACTCTTCGCCGAGCGCTCCCGAAACGAAGATGAACGGCACGTCGAGCGATCGCTGCGCGGCGATCTTCAATGCCGACATGCCGTCGAAGGAAGGAAGCGAATAGTCGGCGAGGATGACGTCGAAGCCGCCCTTGTCGAGCGCCGCGACGAACTCCTCGCGGGTCTGGACGCGCGTGATGTCGCAGACGATCCCGCCTGCCTCGAGCATGTCGCAAACGAGCTCGGCATCCCGGGCGTCGTCCTCGAGGTGCAGCACGCGAAGCGCGGGGTCCACTTCACTTTCTCCCGGCGACGCTTCCCGGCGGCGGCTCGTTGATCACGGCCCAGAAGACGCCGAGCTCCTTGACGGCGTTGACGAACTCGTGGAAGTCGACCGGCTTCACGACATAGGCGTTCACCCCGAGCTTGTAGCTCGCCACCATGTCCCTATCCTCGCGGGAGGAGGTGAGCACCACGACGGGGATGAGCTTCAGCCTTTCGTCCGACCGGATCTCCCGCAGGACTTCGAGACCGTCGACTTTCGGCAGCTTCAGGTCGAGCAGAACCACGGCAGGGTTCTCCCTGGCGCGCGACCGGTAGTTGCCCCTCGCGTGGAGGTAATCGAGGGCCTCCACTCCGTCGCGCACCACGATTACCTCGTTCGCCAGGTTGTATTCCGCCAGTGCGGCAAGCGTGAGGTCGATGTCCTTGGGATCGTCCTCGACCAGCAGGATCCGTCCGAGTCCGTTCACGATGCCTCCTCATGGTTTCGGCAATGAGAAATAAAACGTGGCTCCGCCGTCGACGACGCCTTCGGCCCAGACCCGGCCGCTGTGGCGGGCGATGATGCGTTGCACGGTCGCGAGCCCGATGCCGGTCCCTTCGAAGTCCTCCGGCAGGTGCAGGCGCTGGAACACGCCGAACAGCTTGTTCGCGTATTTCATGTCGAAGCCGACGCCGTTGTCGCGGACGAACATTACCACGTCCTCGCTCGGGCCATTCCTGCACCCGATCTCGATCTCGGCATGCGGGCGCGTGCGGGTGAACTTGACCGCGTTGGAGACCAGGTTGGAGAGCGCGAGCCGCAGCATCGAGCGGTCGCCGTGCACGCTCGGCAGCGGCGCCCCGACCTTCCACGCGATGTCGCGCCCGGCCGTCTCGCGCTCCACGTCGCGCAACACCTCGCGCAGCACGTCGCCTAAGCTCACCAGCGTCATGCGCGTCTCGACCCGACCGATGCGCGAGAACGCGAGAAGGTCGTCGATCAGCGCGCCCATCTTCTTTGCCGATTCCAGAACGTTGCTTACGTAGCGCCGGCTCCGCTCGTCGAGGACCGAGGCCGCGGTCTTCTGGAGAAGCTCCGCATACGCCGCGACATGACGCAGGGGAGCGCGCAGGTCGTGCGAGGCGGAGTACGCGAAAGCCTCGAGCTCCTTGTTGCTCGCCTCGAGCTCCTTGTTGCTCGCTTCGAGCTCCTGGCTTCGCCGCTCGAGCTGCGCGTTGAGCCTGCGGATATCGTCTTCCCTGCGCCTGCGCTCGGTGATGTCGTTGTTCGTGTCCAGAATCGCGAGCGGCCGCCCGTCCGGATCGCGCTGCAGCGACCAGCGGCTCGCGACAACGACCTGCTTTCCGTCGGCCGTGGTCTTGGTAAGCTCGCCGTCCCATCGCCCGGTGCGCAGAAGCTCCGCGTGAATCTCGTCGAAGGGGCGTGGAAAGACTGTCCGCAGAAGCTCATGGGCGCGCTTGCCGACGGCTTGCTCCGCGGTCCATCCCATGAGCTCCTCCGCGCCGCGGTTCCAGTAGGTGATCACGTCGTTCAGGTCGCGCACGAGGATCGAGTCGTGGGTGAGATCGAGGAGGCCCGCCTGGCGCGTGCGGACGGCGACTTCCTTCTTAAGGTTGTCGAGTGCGCCGTGGACGTCGCGCTCGACGCGTCGGCGCCTCGCGGCGAACCCGCCGATGACCAGCGCGAAGACGACGAACACGCCGATGTTGGCGAAATCCTGGCGCTCGAAGCTCAACGCGTATCGCGGCGGAGTAAAGAAATAGTCGACGCAGAGGGCGCCCGCGACAACGGCGGCTACGCCCGGCCGCGGCCCGCCGTACCACACGGTCGCGATGATCGCGATGATGAAGAGCGGTCGGTAGATGTCCTCGAGTCCGACGCGCTCGGCGGCGAGCCCGAGGCCGAGCGCGACCGCGATCGCGAGAAGAGCGAGCCCGTACGGGCGAAGCGCGCGCACGCTCATGCCTGCAGCACCGGAGCGACGCTTCTCGCCAACGGCAGATAGATCGAGAACGTGCTCCCCTCGTCCGGCACGCTCTTCACGTCGATGACTCCGCCAAAGTCGGTAACGATGGCATGCACGAGCGCGAGCCCGAGCCCCGTGCCGCGACCGACTTCCTTGGTCGTGAAGAACGGCTCGAAAATGCGCGCCAGCATCGCCTCGTCCATGCCGCATCCGCCGTCCTCGACGCTCAGGCGCGCGTAACCGCCCTGTTTCAACGTTCCGTGCGACAGCGCACAGTCGGCCCCAACGTCCTGCGGTGTTATCGCCACGCGCAACGGCCCCCCATCCGACATGGCGTGAATCGCGTTGCTGCACAGGTTCATCACGACCTGGTGCAGCTGCGTGGGGTCGCCCATGACGACCACCGGCGCATCCGGAACCGTGGCGTAAATCGTGATCGATGCGGGCAGTGAGCTGCGGACGAGCTCGATCGTCTCCGCCACGGTGCGGCAAACATCGGTCGGCTCACGCTTGCCGCGCTGGCTGCGCGTGTACGCGAGTATCTGGTCGACGAGATCCCGGCCGCGCGTCGCCGCAGTGAGCACGTTCTGCGCATAGCGCTTGCGAGGCGAGTTCTCTGGCGCGTCGTCGAAGAGCATCTCGCCGTAGGCGGTGATGCCGCCGAGCACGTTGTTGAAGTCGTGCGCGATGCCGCTCGCAAAGCGCCCGATCGCTTCCAACTTCTCAGCCTGGCGCAGCCGCTCCTCGAGCTTCAGCCGCTCGGCCTCCGCGTGCTTGCGCTCGGTGATGTCCTGCACCATGCCGAACACGCGCCGAGGACGGCCGGACTCGTCGCGCTCCGCATGGGCGCGTTTCTGGACGATCCGCAGCGCGCCGTTCGGATACACCAGCCGGCATTCGACGTCGAAGCGCGAACCTCTCTCGACGACAGCCGCAAACGCTTGTGACACCCTTGCGCGGTCGTCCGGATGGACGAGCTCGCCCAACCGTTCTTGCCAGTGCGCAAGGTCCCGCTGCTCCATGCCGTGGATCCGACCGGCTTCATCCGAAAGCGTTACGCGATCGGCGTCGATGTCGTACTCCCAGTACCCGACATGCGCGATGCGCTGCGCTTCTTCGAGCTTGGCTTCGCTTTCGCACAGGCTGCGGAACACCAGCAGACTGGTCAGCGAGTCGGCGAGGCGCCGGCCGATCTCCTGGAACAGCCGCTGCTCCTGCGCCGTCCAGGCTCGCGCGTGGGAGCACTGGTGCAGGCCGAACAGGTAGGGCTGATCCACCTTGGGGTAAACGGCCATCACCATCGTCGATCGAATGCTGAAGCGCTCCGCGACTTGTGCCGGCACCGGATGTTCGCTGGCTGGGCCGAACTGCACCGCACCTGTGGCAGCCCGCGCGCTTCGGAAGACAGTCGCGACTTCCGTATCGACGGGCAGATCGGTTGCCATGGCGAAGGCTCCAGGGAACTCGGGCCGCGTATGCTCCATCACGGGTCGCCAGGAAGATGCCTCCGGATCACACGGATAGACCAGCCACGCTCGGTCGCCGGCGAAGATCTCGAGCACGGCTTCGAGCACGTCGCTCATCATCTGCGCGAGGTCGTTCGTCCCCTGCATGGCGCGGTTGATCAGGTCCATGCTTTCCAGAAACCAGAGATGCGCGGCATGCTCTTCCTCGGCGCGCTTGCCGTCGGTCACATCTGCCACCGTGCCGATGTATTCGATGAGCTCTCCGTTCTTATCGAAGACCGGATGCCAAATCACATGGAGGTGCTTGATAGTTCCATCACGCAGCAGCAGCCTGTATTCAATCGTAACTTCGGCTTTTTCCCGGAATGCCTCGAGAACGACTCTGGAAGTTCTGTCGCGATCGTCCGGATGGACAAGTTGAGCGGCCTCAACAGGATCCGGGAGACCGCGCTGAGGATCCAACCCGCAAATTCGGAACACTTCCTCTGACCAGTACAGCGACTCCCTGCTCACCGGGTCGTAGGCGAAAGTGCCCGTGTGGCTCAGCCTTTGTGCTTCGGCCAGATAAGCCTCGGTTTGCCTTAGCGTTTGTTCCGCCCGCTTGCGTTCTTCGATATCGATCGCCAGCCCGTACCACTGGAGGACCCTGCGGTGTTCGTCCTGCAGCGGCACCGCGCGCACGAGGAACCAGCGGTATCCGCCGTCTTCCACGCGGCGAAGCCGCGCCTCGTTCTCGAACGGGACACCGGTCGTGGCGGACGTGCGCCACTTGGTTATGTGTCTATCGACGTCATCGGGGTGAATGGCGGCCAGCCAGGCCGAGCCTGACAGAGCTTCCGCCGGGAGACCCGAATATTCGGTCCAGCGCCTGCTGGCGAATACGTTCGACCCGTCGGCACTGATGGTCCAGGCAATCGCCGGCATCGTTTCGACGAGGTCGCGAAGCTCCTTTTCGCGTTGCCGAAGTTCCGCCTCGGCGCGCTTGCGCTGCGTGATGTCCCGCCCGACACCGCGGTAGCCGACGAACCGTCCAGCTTCGTCGAACACGGGCACTCCGGACACGGACACGTATCGCTTGCCACCTTCCGGCGTAGGCCGAGCGAGCTCGAAGTCGCGGAACGGGAGATGGGCATCCATCGTGGCCCGATGCTTGCGCCAGGCTTCCTCGTCAGGCTCGAGATACGGAACCTCCCAGCGCGTCCTGCCGATCTCGGAACCGCGAGGCGGGGCGTTGACGAGGCCGTCGCCAAATTCCTGCCGGGTGAAGCGATGGTTCTCGTCGCTCTCCCAATAAACGTCGAACGAGAACTGCACGAGCATGCGAAAGCGCTCTTCGCTCGCGCGCAGCGCCTGCTCGGCACGCTTGCGGTCTTCGATGTCGGTAAGCATCCCGTACCAAGCCAGGATGCTTCCTTGCTCGTCCCGCAGCGGCTCGGCACGAGCCAGGAACCAGCGGTATTCCCCATCGGCGGCGCGACGGATGCGCGCCTCGTCCTCGAACGGCTCGCCGCTCGACAGCGACGCGCGCCACTTCTCGACGTAACGATCGATGTCGTTGGGATGCACGGCGGCCCGCCAACCCCATCCGGCGGTCTCTTCTGCCGAGAGACCCGTGTATTCGGTCCAGCGCCTGCTGACGAATGTGTTCGACCCGTCCGACAGCGCGCTCCAGGCCAGCGCCGGAATATTTTCGATCAGATCCCGAAACTGACGCTCGTCGCGGCGAAGCGCTGGGCGCATCACGGATCCCTCGGCAGAAGCTCCGCGACAATGCTGAGCAGATCTCTTCGCTTGAACGGTTTCGCAAGCGCCCGGGCTGCGCCGAGCGCAACGACGTCGTCTGCGCTCATCCCGAACCCCGACTCGAAGAGACCGGAGATCGCGATGATGGGAATCTCGGGATGATGCTGTTTCAGCTCACCGATCACTGCGCCGCCGCCCGTTCCCGGCATGTGGAGATCGGTCACGACCAGTGCGGGCAGCTCCTCGTTCACGGACGCGAGCCCGGCGGCGCCGTCTTCGGCGGTGCGCACCCGGTACCCTGCTCCCCGCAGCCACTCGGCGACCGCCTCCCGCATGATCGCATCGTCTTCGATAACGAGAATGTCTGCGGCCATCGCGGGTATGATATGCGGGCAGCCGCCGAAACGTCACAACTGTGACGAAGCCGAACAAAGCTTGCTAGGCTTGGCGTCACAAGGTTCAGCGGGTTCAGCGGCTATGGCTACCAGCACCCCTGCGGTCATGAGCACGGAGTCCCAACACCGAGCACCGATGATGCACGTTCTGGTCGTCGACGATGATCCGATCATCCGCGCGGCAGTTGCCGACTACCTCGGTGAGCATCAGTTCCGCGTCACGGCTGTAGCGGATGGCGATGCCATGCTCGAGGCGATCGCGGACAACGTCGTGGACCTGGTGGTGCTCGACATCAGGCTCGGGCGCGACGATGGAATGGCGATCGCGCGCCGCCTGCGCGAAGAATCCGCGATTCCGATCATCATGCTGACGGGCCGGCGCGAGGAGGCTGATCGCGTCATGGGCCTGGAGCTGGGCGCCGACGACTATGTGACCAAGCCCTTCAGCCCTCGCGAGCTTCTCGCCCGTATTCGGGCCGTGCTGCGACGGCGGCCGGAAATCCAGCAGGGCCGGCCCGCGGGCGTGCGCGCTTACCGATTCGATGGCTGGGAGCTGAACCTCAACACGCGGCGGCTGATGAGTCCCGATGGGCGTCCGGTCGCGCTCAGCAATGGCGAATTCAGCCTGCTAGTCGTTTTCCTCGGCGCGCCGCATCGTGTCCTTACCCGCGACCAGCTCCTCGACATGTCGCGCCTGCACGGCGACGACGTCTACAACCGCTCGGTCGACACGCAGGTGATGCGCCTGCGGCGCAAGCTCGAGATCGACGAGGCGAAACCCCGGTACATCCAGACCGAACGCGGCGCCGGATACATGTTCAGCGCCGCGGTCGAGACGGTGTACTGACGACTACGGCGTCCGCGTCTTGGCGGACGTTACATCGGTAATATTTCCGGCGGCGGTTGCAACGGGTTCTCGACCGCCCGCACGTAGGCTCATGTCGACGTTGCCTGCATCATCGCGCAGGCACGTCCCGATTCCCTGCTCCTGACATGACGCCGACCTTCGCGTGGAGAAAGGCCCTTCAGCTCGGCCCGTTTTCGGCGGAGCTGCTCTCGCCGGGGCGCGCCGCTCGAGTGACTTTCGGCGTCGTGCTGCCGCTGATCGTGGGCTGGCAAAGCGGCTACCTCGCCTACGGCGCGTTCATGGCGCTCGGAGCCCTGCCCGCCGGGATGGCGTCGTTCCAGGGCGCAACGCGCAGCCGCGTGACCGCAGTCGTCGTCGCGAGCATCGGCATGGCGATATCGACATTCGTCGGCACGGTCACGGCCGCAAGCATGCCCTGGCTGCTCCTGCCGATCATTGCCGTCTGGGGGTACATGACCGGACTAGCGGTCTGCCTCGGCCCAAGGTGGAGCGTGACCGTTCTGCAGTGGTCGGCCGCTTTGCTGATCGCGGTCGGCTTCCCGCAAGGTCCTTCCGAAGCGGCGTTGCGCGCCGGCCTGGTGCTTGCGGGCGGCCTCTTGCAGGCGATCCTCGTGGCCGTCTCCTGGACCCTTCGGCCCGGGCGAGTCGAACGCGCGGCGTTCGCCGCCTCGTATCGCGGTTTGGCGAAGTATGCCTCCGATGTCGCACAAGGTATGTCCGGGCCACCGCCGCCGATGCCCTTCCCCGCGCGAGCGGCGGTCGAGGACCCGAATCCATTGCTCGCACACGACCTGCGGCTGCTCTACATCGATCTCGTCGAGGAGACGGAACGGATTCGGGCCTCGCTTGCCGCGCTTGCGGCGCAGGTGCGCAAGGACGCGGGCGATGTCGGCGATCTGCGTGCATTCATGGCGCAAGCAGCGACCGTGCTCGCGCAACTCGCCGATGCGCCTGAAATGGCCCGCAGAGACCGCGAGATGCTGCTGCGCGATCTCGAGCCGCGGATGGCGCAGCTCTCCATTCCCGGAAACGCGACATGGCGGTGGTCCGGCGAGGCGCTGCTTGGACAGCTCCGCGCGGTCGCACGCATGATCGCCTGGGTCGACGCGCCGCGGCCACCTGTCGCAGGAACCCATACGACCGATGCGGAGGCTTCTCAGGTGCCAGACGAATTCGCATGGTCGCTCGCAACCTTGCGCGCGAACGTGACCACGACCGGTGAAGCAGGACGGCACGCGCTGCGGCTGGCCCTGATTGCGGCGCTCACCGAAGCTATCGTTCAGGCAACGGGACTCTATCAGGGGCGCTGGGCGACGCTGACGATCTTCCTCGTCCTCAAGCCCGATTACGCGTCCACGATGTACCGCGGTTTCCAGCGAGCGCTGGGCACGGCAGTGGGCGCTGCCGCCGGAACGATGGTGGCGGAGCTGGCGCATCACAGCCAGGGCGCATGGGTCGCTGCGGCGGGCATTGCGATCGCGATCGCGTATGCGGTGTTCGATGCGAGCTATCTGCTCTTCAGCGTGTTCCTTACGACGTTCATCGTCGTGCTGCTCGTCATGATCGGCATGCCGGCGGTGTCTACGGCAGAAGCGCGGATCTACGAAACCTTCATCGGCGCCGCCTTCGCGCTCGCGGCGTACATGGCCTGGCCGACGTGGGAGCGAACGACGGCGTCGGAAAAGTTCGCGCGGCTCATCGACGCACATCGCGAGTACACCATGGCGCTACTCGGCGGGTTCGCGCATCCGGGCAGCGTGCAACCCGCAGAGCTGCGGGCTTTGCAAATCGCCGCACGTCGCGCCCGGAGCGATGCGGAAGCGGCGGCGACGCGCGTCGCGGCTGAGCCTGCCGGCGGTCAATTCACCGCGGAGATGGCGGAGCTTGTCATAGCAGCCGTCGCGAGGTTTGCGCACGCCGAGCTTTCATTGCACGCGCTGGTCCTGGCTCCAGGTCAGCAAACTGCCGCAAGCGACGCGTCGCGCGAGGGCGCGTCGCCCGTCGATCCGTTGAAGACGGCAGTCGGCCAAGCGCTGAGCAGCGTCGCGCTCGGGCTGCGAACGCTGCGCACGCCCGACCCTATCCCGGCCTTGCGCCCGATCTACAAGAAACTGTCGGAGGATCCGACGCTGCGTGACAGCCCGCTCGTCGCGATCGCCGATCAAATGGTCGATGCCACGAACACCCTGGACGGAGTGGTGCGGAGTCGCTTGCCCGCGTGAGGCATGGCGCGAGCTTGCGACGCTTTCGCCCGCCGGGCCCGGGCGCTGTCCATTGCAAACGTAACGCGAAAGGACAGTGCTGGAAACGAGCCTGACACACGCGGAAGGGAAGCTTCGATCAACGAGCGAGCAGCTCAATCACGAGGACGGAACCATGGCTTTCGACATCACCACTGCAAAGCAAACGAGACGGGAAATAGCCGCGGATCGCAATGAAGACGATCTGAGCGCGGCGCGGGGGATTTTCGCGGGTATCCTGATGGCCGCGGTGCTCTGGGTGCTGCTGATCCTCAGCGTCAGCCTCGCGCACGCCGAGCCGCTCGTACACCCGGCGACGCCGGCTGCCACGATCTGCGGTGCCTGGTGAGCACGACGAGCACGAACGAGTGCTTGCCGTCCGGCAAGGCGGCGGTGATAGCCTGTCAGGAGGCTGTTCGCACAGCCCGCCATGTGCTGGCTGCCGTGGCGCGCATCGCCGAACAAATTCGCGCGCGCGCCGTTCGTGCCTTCGTACTCTACCTGGCAACGCCGGCCGATGCGCTTGCCACCCTCACGAGCTCGGACCAGCGGGCGCTGGCGGCAGTGCTCGACCGCGGAGACGTCCTGCTCAGCGCTGGAACGACGCGCAGCGCGGCACTTGTCAAACGCATTACCCGCTCCGCATGGTCGCACGTGTCCATGTACGTCGGCCCTCTTGACGACGCATCCGATCCCCTCTGCATCGTCGAAGCGGACATCGCCGGGGGCGTGCGACCGATACGGCTCTCTGAGCTGGACGCACGTCGCGTCTGCGTGTTGCGGCCCAACGGGCTCGATGAAACCAAACGTCGCCGGCTTGCCGATTCCGTCGTAAGCCGGATCGGAAGTGAATACGACCTGCAGCATGCGTGGATGCTCGCACGCAACATGCTCGTGCGGCCGTGGCGGGCACGTTCCGGCTCCATTGCCACAACGAAGAAAAAGGGTGCGACGCGTTTCATTTGCTCGAGTCTCATCGCACAGGCATTCGCCCTCATCGGACACTCGATCCTTCCGGGCGAGCCGCCTGGCGGTCGCGCGGATGTCGCCGATCACGCCTATCTGACGCCTGCCGACTTCGAGCGCGCGCCGGTCTTCGAGGTCGTGTGGCGCGCAGATAGTTCCGGCCAACCTCGCTAACGGAGCAATGCAATGGCAGATAACGCAGGTATTGGGATGCCGCACGACGCGACGGCGCCGACGACCGGCCGCGGCTGGCAGATCACATGGGGCGTCCTGCTGATTGTGGTGGGTGTCGCGGCGATCCTCATGCCGGGGATCGCGGCACTTGCCACGGTTTTGTTCTTAGGCTGGCTGCTCGCTTTCGGCGGAGGCTTCGAGATCGCGTACGCCATTCATACGCGTGAGCAGCAGGGATTCGGCTGGAAGCTCGTGTCGGCACTCCTCACGCTGGCACTCGGCATCGCGATCGTCATATGGCCGGTTGCCGGCATCGCCTCTCTGGGCTTGCTGGTTGGCGCGTTCTTCTTTGTCGGCGGGATAACGCGCACCTGGCTCGCGTTCCGTCTCAAGCCGGCGCGCGGCTGGGGCTGGGTGCTGTTCGACGGATTGCTTTCGGTCGTGCTCGCCGTCCTCATAGCGATCGGGTGGCCCGGGAGCTCCGTCGAGATCATCGCCGTTCTGACCGGATTCTGGCTGCTCTTCAGTGGCATCTGGCGTGTTGCGCTGTCACGCCGCGTCGCTGCGTGAGCCGGCCGTCGCCGACACGATCTTGAATTTTGAACCGCTGAGGAAGACAGGTGGCTAAGATGCCCGATGAACTTGACGATCTGTATCGTCGCATGTGCCAGACATACCTGGCTTGGGGCAAGGAATGCGATCCCGCGCTCTATGCCGAGTATTACCGGCTGAAGACGGAATTCAACCGCAAGGTTGAGCAGACCTATGCTGCGTTGGCCAAGGCCGCGTGAGACAGGTTTAGTTCTGGCTGCTCTTCAGCGGCATCTGTGGCTCGCGTGAAATTCAACGCCTGGGGCAGGTTGCCCGGCCCCAAGCAGGCCGGCGTCACGCTCTGGACGCGCACGGATCCGCTGCCAGTCGTGAGCGGCAGCAGCGTATTGCCATATGGACAAGGTCGCAGCTATGGCGACTGCTGTCTCAACGCCAATGGCGTTGTCCTTGCAACCGAACGCCTGGACAGATTCATCGATTTCGACGCCACCGACGGCAAGCTCACGTGCGAAGCAGGGGTGCTCCTCGGGGAAATCATCGACGTCTGCCTCCCGAAAGGCTGGTTACTGCCGGTGATGCCCGGAACGCAATTTGTATCGGTGGGAGGGGCAATCGCCAATGACGTCCACGGCAAGAACCACCACCGCGCGGGTACTTTCGGAAATCATGTCGTCAAATTTGAGCTGCTACGCTCGAACGGCGAACGCCTAGTCTGCACAGACGAGGCCAACGCCGGATGGTTTCGCGCAACGATAGGCGGATTGGGACTGACTGGCTTGATCGCTTGGGCCGAGCTGAGGCTCAGGCGAATCAACAGCGCACTGATCGACGTCGAAGACGTTCCGTTTGCAAGTATCGAAGAATTTGCAAGACTTTCTGATAAGTCAGATCGAGATTTCGAGTACACGGCAGCCTGGTTTGACTGCTACTCATATAGCCGTGGCTCGTTGCGGGGAATCTTCAGTCGCGCGCGACACGTGGACGAGACCGACGGAACATTATCCCGGAGTCGACCTTCTCATCATCTTTCGGTCCCGTTAGACATGCCCATATGGACGCTCAATCCTGGCGTCATGAGGCTGTTCAACGCGGTATATCATGCAGGAAAACGTCGCCGTGGCATCCGCCGAGAAAGAATGGAATCATTTCTGTTTCCGCTCGACGCCATTCGCAACTGGAACCGGCTTTACGGCCGTACGGGCTTCATGCAATTTCAGTGCGTCTTTCCGCAGGCGGTAAGTGCGCAAGGCGTGTCGGAGCTTCTGCAGATAGTTTCCAGCGCGGGTGAAGGATCTTTTCTGGCGGTATTGAAGCGCTTTGGCGCTCGGCGTTCACCTGGGCTGCTCTCGTTCCCGATGCCCGGAATCACCGTCGCGCTGGATTTTCAGAATCGAGGGCCAAGCACGCGCGCGCTGCTGGGCGATTGCCAAAACCTCGTAACAAACTACGGTGGACGCGTATATCCAGCGAAGGACGCTTGCATGACACCGTCGGCCTTCGACACGGCGTACCCAGCCTGGCGCGACTTCGCGCCGTATGTTGATCCGAACTTCTCCTCGAGCTTCTGGCGCCGCACAGGCGGTTCGATCGCGACCTGAGTCAGCCGTGCCACGCAACGTACTTGTCTTCGGTGCGACGTCGGCGATCGCGCATGCCATTGGACGTCGCTACGCCAAGGAGCGGGCCAACTTCGTGCTGGTCGCGCGCGATCCGATCAAACTCGCCGCGAATGCCGCAGATCTGTCCGTTCGCGGTGCAGCGAAGGCCATAGCGCTGACTGCCGACCTGAACGACTTCGCCGAGCATCAGGATTTGACCAGCCGTGCCGTATCCGAGCTTGGAAGCCTCGATGTTGTGCTGATTGCGCACGGAACGCTTCCCGATCAGGAGCGCTGCGAGAACAACATCGACGAAATGCGGATGGCGATCAATACGAACCTGCTCAGCGTAATGAGCCTGGCTACGATCGCGGCGGCGCAGATGGGGAAACAGCAGCGCGGAAGCCTTGTGGTTCTCTGCTCGGTCGCCGGCGATCGGGGCAAACGCAGCAATTATGTCTACGGCGCAGCCAAAGGCGGCGTCGCGGTGTTTCTCGACGGCCTCCGCGCTCGGCTTTGGTCCCGCCATGTTCATGTTCTTACCGTGAAACCCGGACTTGTGGACACGCCGATGACCGCGCGATTCCCAAAGGGCATTCTCTGGGCAACGCCGGAACAAGTCGCCAAGGCGGTCTATAGGGCAGTCGAGCAACGCCGTAGCGTCATCTACACGCCTTGGTTTTGGCGCCCGATCATGTTCGTCATTCGATTGCTGCCGAACGCAATTTTCGATCGATTGAACATTTAGCGCCATGACCGTAGCCGCCCACCGCCGGCGTTAGCGACCTGCTAACGATATCGCTCCCGTCACGCGAGACCACGACGACGGCCGCTCGCGTCCCCACCGCGCCGCCCGAAGCCGCGAAGCCGTCGAAACGCAAGCCCCGCATCCACCGCGGTGACATCCGTAACGTTCGACGAATGGCGTGACATCGGCCGGCCACGAGGCACACCTATTGTGCTGGCGAGACCACATGAACCCTTATCGCAACTATATAGGTCAGGCGGGCAACCTGGCGGCCGGTGACGCGACCGATCTTGGTCTGCCCGCAAGATCTCGCCAATGGCTCGCCCGTAGGGCAACGGAGGCGACACGCCATCCCCTCCTCGATTCGGCCTCAGCGCAGCGTCACCTCGTTCCAACAAAGTCGGGCCCGCGCTTCACGCGCAACGTTAGGGCATCAGTGCCGTTGGTGGTCGATCTCGATGGCACTTTGGTCCGCTCGGACCTGCTGGCCGAGTCCATATTCGCGCTGGCGAAGAAGGCTCTGCTCGATTGCCTCAAGCTGCCGCTATGGTTCGCAAGTGGCCGAGCAGGTTTGAAGAGAAAGCTCGCGCAGCGCGCGCAACTGGACGTTTCGAAGCTCCCCTATTGTCGCGACTTACTCATCTATCTCGAAGCGGAGAAGCGGCGTGGCCGCACGCTGGTCCTCGCTACTGCAGCTGACGAAAGCGTCGCGCGCAAAGTGGCTGCGCACGTTGGCCTCTTCGATGTCATTCTCGCCAGTGACGGCCACACCAATCTGGCCGGGAGGGAAAAGGCGGAGCGCTTAGTGGCCATGTTTGGCGCGAAGCGCTTCGACTACATCGGAAACAGTTGGCAGGACATCGCGGTATGGAAGGAAGCGCGTAAGGCGCTTCTGGTTCAGGCTGGAGCTTGGCTGCGTCACAGAATCACGAAGGCCGTCGATGTGGATTACGTATTCGCATCCGATGATCACAGCCCAATGGTCTACTTGCAGGCTCTGAGGTGGCATCAATGGTTCAAGAACGTGCTCGTGTTTGTGCCGTTACTCGCGGCGCATCGGCTTTTTGAGCCTGCGCTACTGGGCGGCGCCTTGCTCGCCTTTGCCGCATTCAGTCTTTGCGCGTCGAGCATCTACGTGCTCAACGACCTGATCGATCTCCAGACCGACCGGTTGCATCCTGTCAAGAAGCAACGTCCACTCGCGTCGGGGCGCCTTCCGATCGGTCACGCGGTGGGCTTGATTCTGGTTCTCCTTGGGGCCACGCT
>Ga0335083_10005634_pt1 | contig 15771 bp, 13 predicted proteins | sample Lox_Sample_42_FD_206716 | JGI IMG/M metagenome (GOLD analysis project Ga0335083, IMG submission 206716) | Soil microbial communities from Loxahatchee National Wildlife Refuge, Florida, United States - Lox_Sample_4.2 | ecosystem: Environmental > Terrestrial > Soil > Wetlands | place: USA... | reverse complement strand
CCGCTTCGCGCGCAGGTCGGCCAGCCGCGCCGCCTGGTTCGCCTCAATGGCCGGGTCGAAGCGCAGCGGCTCGTAGGGCTCGTCGCCGTTGACGGCGAATTTGTTCACGCCCACGACAACGCGCTCGCCCTCGTCGATTTCCCTGGCCACCTGGTAGGCCGCGCTCTCGATCTCGGCCTTCTGGAATCCGCGCTCGATGGCGGCGGCCGCGCCGCCCATTTCCTCGATGCGGTCAATCAGGGCCTCGGCGGCCGCCTCGATCTCGTCGGTCATCGCCTCGATCGCGTACGAGCCGGCGAACGGATCCACCGTCGCGGTCAGGTCGGTCTCGTTGGCGATGACCTGCTGGGTGCGGACGGCCAGCCGGGCCGCCTTGGTGCTGGGCAGCGCGAGCGCCTCGTCGAAGGAGTTCGTGTGCAGGGACTGGGTCCCGCCCAGCACGGCCGCCAGCGCCTGGAGGCTCACCCGGATCAGGTTCACCTCCGGCTGCTGCGCGGTGAGCTGCACCCCGGCCGTCTGGGTGTGGAAGCGCAGCATCTGGGACTTGGGGTCCTCGGCCTTGAACTCGTCCTTCATGATGCGAGCCCACAGCCGCCGGGCGGCGCGGAACTTCGCGACCTCCTCGAGCAGCGTGGTCCGCGCGACGAAGAAGAACGAGAGCCGCGGGGCGAAGTCGTCCACGGCCAGCCCTGAGCTGATCGCCGCGCGGACGTACTCCTTGGCGTTGGCCAGCGTGAACGCGATCTCCTGGACCGGCGTGGCGCCCGCCTCGGCCATGTGGTAGCCGGAGATGGAGATCGTGTTCCACCGGGGGAGTTCGGCCCGGCAGTAGGCGAAGGTGTCGGCGACCAGCCGCAGCGAGGGCCGCGGCGGGTAGATATAGGTGCCGCGCGCGATGTACTCCTTGAGCACGTCGTTCTGGATCGTGCCGGTCAGCTTGTCCGGACGGGCGCCCTGCTCCTCGCCGGCCGTCTGGTACATCAGCAGCAGCACGGCGGCCGGCGCGTTGATCGTCATCGACGTGGACACCTTGTCCAGCGGGATGCCGTCGAAGAGCATGCGCATGTCGGCCGCGGAGTCGATGGCCACGCCGACCTTGCCCACCTCGCCGTGGGCGACCCGGGCATCGGAGTCGTACCCCATCTGGGTGGGCAGGTCGAAGGCGACAGACAGCCCGGTGGTGCCGGCCTCGATCAGCTCGTGGTAGCGGCGGTTGGACTCCTGGGCGGTGGCGAACCCCGCATACTGGCGCATCGTCCACGGGCGGTCCACGTACATCCGCGGATACACTCCGCGAGTAAATGGATACTCTCCCGGCCTGGCGAGCTTTGCTTCCGGCCGGAAATCCGTAAGCTTGCTTGCGTCGTAGACGGGATCGATGGGCAGGCCTGACTCGGACGTGCGTTCCATAGTGATCAGGTTACTTCGGAGCGCTCAGGCACCCCAGGAGGAGCGGGGAGGCTCATGCTGGACCGGTTCGGTCCGCTGCGGACCGTGCTGGCCGCGGCGGGTACGGTCGTGGCCGCCTGCACCGTCATCGCCCCCGTCGCGAGTGCTGCGCCCGCGGCCTCTCCCCCGCCGCCCTCGGTTTCCCCGTCGGCGTCCGCCGGGACCATCGGCGGGCCGCAACTGGCCGGGCGCGGCGTGATCGTCAACTACTCGCCGGGACCGGTACCGAAGCTGCCTGCCATCAAGGCCGCGGCCTGGGTTCTCGCCGACGCCGGCACCGGCCAGGTGCTCGCGGCCAAGAACCCGCACGGCTGGTTCCGGCCGGCCAGCACGCTCAAGGTGCTCACCGCGATCTCGCTGATCCCGGCGCTCGACCCGGACGCCACCACCGTGGCCAGCAAGCAGGCCACCTCGGTATCGCCCAACATCGTGGGCCTGCTGGCCGGGCACGCCTACAAGATCTCCGACCTGTTCACCGCGCTGCTGACGATCTCAGCCAACGACGCCGCGGTGGCGCTGACCCAGGCGACCGGGTCCTACGCCCGGGGCATGGCGACGATCAACGCCGAGGCCAGGCACCTGCGGGCCGACGACACGGTGGCGGTCACCCCCAACGGGCTCGACGCCCCCGGCCAGCACACCTCGGCCTACGACCTGGCGCTGTTCGGCCGGCAGGCGCTGACGATGCCCGCCTTCATGAAGTACGACCAGGTGACCAGCGCGCAGTTCAAGATCAGCAAGAAGAAGTCGGTCGGCCTGTGGAACCAGAACTCGCTGCTGGCCACGTACCCGGGCGCGCTCGGCGGGAAGATCGGCTGGACCACCGCGGCCGGCGCCACGTACGTAGGAATGGCCAAACGGGGTGGCCACACGCTGGTCGTGACCCTGCTCCACTGCCCCGCGCTGACCGAGATCACCGCCGCCAAGCAGCTGCTGAACTGGGGCTTCAAGGTCGACGGCACGATCTCGCCGGTCGGCACGCTGGTCGGCCCGCAGTCGTCGGCCGCCCCGTCGTCGGCGGCGTCGCCCGCCGCGCGCCGGACGGCCGCCGCGGCCCAGGCCGCGACCCGCGACCAGGCGGCCGGGGCCGGTCCCTCGGTGCTGGCCGCGGCCGGGTTCAGCGCCATGGCGCTGGTCGCCGCCGGGCTCGGCTTCGCCTATAGCCGCCGCCAGCGCCCGGCGCGCGCTGGGGCTTCTGGACCCACTGGGGCCAGTGGGATTCGTGAGAGGTCTGGGACTGGTGGGGCCCGTGGGGACGCGGGCGCGGGGCACGACCGGTCGGGGCCGCGTGCTGGGAGTGACCCGGGGGCGCGGCGGAGGCCGTAGGCCGAACCCCGTTCGGTCGCTAGGGTTTGAGCAGGCCGATACGGTCGCGGACGGTTGCCATGGTCTGGCCGGCCACCTGGCGCGCCCGCTGCGCTCCGGCCGCGAGCACGCGGTCGAGTTCGGGCTCGTCGGCGAGGAATTGCTCGGTCCGCTCCCGGATCGGGGTGAAGCTGGCCACCACCAGTTCGGCCAGGTCCTTCTTGAAGCCGCCGTAGCCCGAGCCCTGGTACTTGGCCTCCAGGGTGGCGACCGGCTCGCCGGACAGCGCCGAGTAGATGCGCAGCAGGTTGGTCACGCCGGGCTTGGCCTCGGCGTCGGCGCGGACCTCGGAGCCCGGGTCGGTGACCGCGCGGGCGATCTTCTTGCGGATGACGCCCTGGTCGTCCAGGACGTCGATGATGCCCTGCGGTGAACTCGACGACTTGCTCATCTTGGCCGTCGGGTCCTGCAGGTCGTAGATCTTGGCCACGTCGGCCAGGATGTACGGCTGCGGGGGCACGAACGTCTGGCCGTACCGGTGGTTGAACCGGTTGGCCAGGGTCCGGCTGAGCTCCAGGTGCTGCCGCTGGTCCTCGCCCACCGGGACCTGGTCGGCCTGGTACAGGAGGATGTCGGCGGCCTGGAGGACCGGGTAGGTGAACAGGCCGACCGAGGCCTGGTCGTGGCCTTCCCTGGCCGACTTGTCCTTGAACTGCGTCATCCGGCTGGCCTCGCCGAAGCCGGTCTGGCAGCCGAGGATCCAGGCCAGCTCGGTGTGCTCGGGCACGTGGCTCTGCACGAACAGCGTGCACCGGTCCGGGTCGAGCCCGGCCCCGAGCAGCTGGGCCGCCGCGACCCTGGTCCGGCGATTCAGCAGCTTGGGGTCCTGCGGCACCGTGATCGCGTGCAGGTCGACCACGCAGTAGAACGCGTCGTAGCTGTCCTGGAGCGTCACCCACTGGCGCAGCGCGCCGAGGTAGTTGCCGAGGTGGAACGAGTCGGCGGTGGGCTGGATGCCGGAGAGGACGCGGAGCCGTGGCGGCGCTTGAGCCATGCGCTGGAGTCTAGCGGCGGCTCGACGGCGGGCCGGAATCGGCGACGACCACCTCGACCCGCTGGAATTCCTTCAGGTCGGAGTAGCCGGCCGTGGCCATGGTGCGGCGGAGCGCTCCCATCAGGTTCATCGAGCCGTCGGGGACGGTCGACGGGCCGTGCAGGATCTGCTCCAGCGTGCCGATCGTGCCGACCCGGACCCGGGCGCCGCGGGGCAGCTCGGTGTGGTTGGCCTCGCTGCCCCAGTGCCAGCCCCGGCCCGGCGCTTCCTGTGCGCGGGCCAGCGGGGAGCCGACCATGACCGCGTCGGCGCCGATGGCCAGCGCCTTGGCGATGTCGCCGCTGGCGGTCATGGATCCGTCCGCGATCACGTGCACGTAGCGGCCGCCGGACTCGTCCAGGTAGTCGCGGCGCGCCGCGGCCACGTCGGCGATCGCGGTGGCCATCGGCACCGCCACGCCGAGCACCTTGACCGTGGTGTGGCAAGAACCGCCGCCGAACCCGACCAGCACGCCGGCCGCCCCGGTGCGCATCAGGTGCAGCGCCGCCGTGTAGGTGGCGCAGCCGCCGACCACCACCGGGACGTCGAGCTCGTAGATGAACTGCTTGAGGTTGAGAGGTTCGGCCCGGCCGGAGACGTGCTCGGCCGATACCGTGGTGCCGCGGATCACGAAGATGTCCACGCCCGCGTCCACCACGGCCTTGGCGTACCGCGCGGTGCGCTGCGGGGACAGGCTGGCGGCGGTGGTCACGCCGGCCCGCGCGACCTCCTCGATCCTTTTCCCGATGAGATCCTCTGAGATGGGCTCGGCGTACATGGCCTGGAGGCGTTTGGTGGCCGCCTGCTCGTCGAGCTCGGTGACCTCGGCGAGCAGCGGCTCCGGGTCCTCGTACCTGGTCCACAGGCCTTCCAGGTCCAGCACGGCCAGGCCGCCGAGCCGGCCGATCTTGATCGCGGTGTCCGGTGCGACCACGCTGTCCATCGGGCAGGCCATCAGCGGCAGCTCGAACCGGTAGGCGTCGATCTGCCAGGCGATCGACACCTCCTCCGGATCCCGCGTCCGGCGGGCGGGCACGATGCCGATCTCGCTCAGCGAGTAGGCCCGCCGCCCGGTCTTGCCTCGGCCGATTTCCACGTCGGTCATCTACTTCGCTCCGTCGCGGCCGGGGCGTCCCGCGTAGTTGGGCGCCTCCACCGTCATGTGCACGTCGTGCGGGTGGCTTTCGGTCAGGCCGGCCGCGGTGATCTGGATGAACCGGGCCTGCTGGAGGTCGGCGATGGTCCGGGCGCCGCAGTAGCCCATGGCCGCGCGCAGCCCGCCGACCAGCTGGCCGGCCACCGCGGCGAGCGGGCCGCGGTAGGGCACTTGCCCCTCGATGCCCTCGGGTACCAGCTTGTCCTCGCGCAGCACGTCGTCCTGGAAGTAGCGGTCCTTAGAGTAGGACCGGCCGCGCTCCCGGTTCCGCATGGCGCCGAGCGAGCCCATGCCGCGGTACTGCTTGTACTGCTTGCCGTTGATGAAGACGACCTCGCCGGGGCTCTCCTCGCACCCGGCGAGCAGGCTGCCGAGCATGACGGCGTCGGCGCCCGCGGCGATCGCCTTGGCGATGTCGCCCGAGTACTGGAGGCCGCCGTCGCCGATCACCGGCACCCCGGCGGGCTTTGCGGCCTTGGCGGCCTCGTAAATCGCGGTGACCTGGGGCACGCCCACGCCCGCCACGACGCGGGTGGTGCAGATGGAGCCTGGTCCGACGCCCACCTTGACGCCATCCGCGCCCGCGTCGATCAGCGCCTGGGCCCCTGCTTTGGTGGCGACGTTGCCGCCGATCACCTCGATGTCGGAGTTGGCCTTGAGCTGCCCGATCATGTCCAGCACGGCCTGCGCGTGCCCATGCGCGGTGTCCACCACCAGGAAGTCCACGCCCACCTCGACCAGCGCCTGGGCCCGGCGCTTGGCGTCCTCGCCGACGCCGACGGCCGCGCCCACTACCAGGCGGCCCTTGGGATCCTTGGTGGCGCTGGGGAACTTCTCGCTCTTGGTGAAGTCCTTGACGGTAATCAGGCCGCGCAGGCGGTTTTTTTCGTCTACGAGCGGCAGCTTCTCGACCTTGTGCTGGCGCAGGAGCTTGAGGGCCTCGTCGGGGTGGACGCCGACCGGGGCGGTGACCAGGGGCATCGGGGTCATCACCTCGGCCACCCGGCGGGAGTGGTCGGTCTCGAACCTGATGTCGCGGTTGGTCACGATGCCGACCAGGACGTTATCGCCGTCGGTCACCGGGACGCCGGAGATACGGTAGCGGCCGCACAGGTTGTCCACGTCCGCGATGGTGGCGTCGGGCCCGCAGGTGACCGGGTCGGTGATCATGCCGGCTTCGGACCGCTTGACCATGTCGACCTGCTGGACCTGCTCCTCGACCGACAGGTTGCGGTGCAGCACGCCCACGCCGCCCTGGCGGGCCATGGCGATCGCCATCCGGGCTTCGGTCACGGTGTCCATCGACGCGGACACCAGCGGAACGCGGAGCCGGTAGCGGCGGGTGATCTGCGCGGAGGTGTCCGCCTCGCTCGGCAGCATCGCGGAATGGGCAGGCAGCAGGAGCACATCGTCAAAGGTCAGGCCGACGGGCGCGAACTTGTCGTCCTCGTTTTGCTCGTTTTGCGGGCCCGGAGGGACGTGGTCAGTCATGGCACCTTCAGCGGGAAGTGGCAGCGGGGATCCTTCCATCCTATTGAGGACCGGGGCGAGCCGCCGGGCGTGGCCCTGGCTCGGCCAGGCGCGGAGCTTCGGCCGGTCGCTGGGGGCCCGGCCGGTCGCTGGGGGCCCGGCCGGTCGCTGGGGGCCCGGCCGGTCGCTGGATCTCGGCCGGTCGCTGGGGCCCGGCCGCCGGTCACGGGCAGTGGCCGGCGGGCCCGGCGTGCTCGCGGGCGGCGAGCGTGCGCAGCCGGATCAGCGCCCGGTGCTGGGCCACCGGACGGCGCCGGGCGACATCCCGAGCACGTACCCAGTGTCCTCGGCGGAAAGGCCCGCCACCACCCGCGGCAGGAGTAGTAGCTGCTGGCCGGATTCGAGGGGTTGGAGGTCGTGGAGGTACAGGTCGGGTTCGTGGAGGTTCAGGTCGGGTTCGTGGAGGTTGGGTTGAGAGTGCTGGGGGTGGGAGTCGGAGTTCCTGGAGTAGCGGAGGTCGCGGTCCTGGGAGTGGAGGTCGGGGTCCTGGGGGGTGCGGTGCGGTACCGGATTCCGGTTTGAGGCGGCCGGGGCCGACCAGGTAATCGAGGGGGTCGTTTCGTCGCCGATCGCGAGGCAGTTCCGTCCCGTCACGTAGAGTTAATTCCCGCGTGGTGGCCGGATGTCTCCGCGAAACGCCGGCTGGGGCCGCCACATTCTTGTGGCGCTGGCGTTACCCGCACATTGCCTAGGGTCGCTCAGCGCGCCCGACGCGACCGCCAGGGTGCTCCCTGACGCCCTGCCGAACGACATCGATGTGGCACTGATGTCGCTATTACGACATGGATGTGGCAGCGATGTCGTTCGCTCCGGGACCGAAAGCCAGTATCGCCACTGATGCCTGGTTACCGGCGGAACTGGTGGGGCTGCGGAGGTGAATGCGGCAACGAGGCACAACGAGGAAAGTGGCCTGTGGCGCACAGGCCACGTAAGAACGTGGCCGGGGGCACACATGATGCCGCGAGGCGGGTGGGGCTGGTGGGGCCAGTTAGGGCGGGCGGAGGCCGGGTGGGGGAACGGCGGGAGGCCGGGTGGGGGAACGGCGGGAGGCCGGCGTTGGGGGGCGGCGGAGGCGGGGCTCGGGGGCGGAGGCCGGGGCGCGGGGGCGGGGAGGCTGGGCGGGGGTGGGATGCATGAAGGCCGGGTTCCAGGGCGTCGGAACGCGGTGGAACCCGGCCTTCGGGGCCTGGCGGGCCCGAGGCCGGAGGCCGCCGGGGGGCGGCGCGGGCCTGGGGCCGCTGGGCTTAGTGCGGGTGGCTGTGACCGTGGCCGTTGGCCGCGGGGGCCTTCTCTTCCTCCGGCTTCTCGACCACCAGGGTCTCGGTGGTGAGCAGCATGCCGGCGATCGAGGCCGCGTTCTGCACCGCGGACCTGGTCACCTTCACCGGGTCGATGACGCCCTGGGCTGCCAGGTCGCCGTACTCGCCGGTGGCGGCGTTGTAGCCGTGCCCGACGGGCCCTTCGGCGATCTTGGCGACCACGACCGAACCCTCCTGGCCCGCGTTCAGCGCGATCCAGCGGGCCGGCTCGACGAGTGCGCGCTTGACCACGCTCACGCCGATGGCCTCGTCGCCCTTGCGGCCGAGGTCATCGAGTCCGGCGGCCACGTGCACGAGGGCGGCGCCGCCGCCGACGATGATGCCTTCCTCGATGGCCGCGCGGGTCGCCGAGATGGCGTCCTCGAGGCGGTGCTTCTTCTCCTTGAGCTCCACCTCGGTGGCGGCCCCCGCGCGCAGCACGCAGACGCCGCCGGACAGCTTGGCCAGGCGCTCCTGCAGCTTCTCGCGGTCCCAGTCCGAGTCGGTGTTCTCGATCTCGGTGCGGATCTGCCTGATCCGGTCCTCGATCTCCGACTTGTCGCCGGCGCCGTCGATGATCGTGGTGTCGTCCTTGGTGATGACGATCCGGCGGGCGCGGCCCAGGTCCTCGAGACCGACCGACTCGAGCTTGATGCCGAGCTCGTCGCTGACGACGGTGCCGCCGGTCAGGGTGGCGATGTCGGCCAGCATGGCCTTGCGGCGGTCACCGAAACCGGGCGCCTTGACGGCCGCCACGTTCAGCAGGCCGCGGATCTTGTTGACCACGATGGTGGCCAGCGCCTCGCCCTCGATGTCCTCGGCGATCACCAGCATCGGCCGCTTCACCTGCGCGACCTTCTCGAGCAGAGGCAGGAAGTCCGCCATCGAGGAGATCTTGGCCTGGTGGATCAGCACGTAGGCGTCCTCGAGGACTGCCTCGAGGCGCTCGCCGTCGGTGATGAAGTACGGCGAGATGTAGCCCTTGTCGAACTGCAGGCCCTCGGTGAACTCCAGCTCAAGGCCCATCGTCGGCGACTCCTCGACGGTGATGACACCGTCCTTGCCGACCTTGCTGAACGCCTCGGCGATCATCTCGCCGATCTTGGAGTCCTGGGCGGAGATGGTCGCGACGTGCGCGATCTCGGTCTGCTCCTCGACATCACGGGCCGACTTGAGCAACCGCTCGGAAACCTCGGCGGCGGCGGCGTCGATACCGCGCTTGAGGTCCATCGGGTTAGCCCCGGCGGTGACCGAACGCAGCCCGTGGTGCACCATCGCCTGAGCCAGGACGGTCGCCGTGGTGGTGCCGTCCCCGGCGATGTCATTGGTCTTGGTGGCGACCTCCTTGGCGAGCTGGGCCCCCAGGTTCTCGTAGGGGTTCTCCAGCTCCACCTCCTTCGCGACGGTCACGCCGTCGTTGGTGATGGTGGGGGCGCCCCATTTCTTGTCAATCACGACGTTGCGGCCACGCGGCCCCAGCGTCACCTTGACCGTGTCGGCGAGCTTGTTGACGCCGCGCTCGAGCGCGCGCCGGGCGTCCTCGTCGAACTCCAGGATCTTGGGCATTACTACCTCAACCTACGGGGTTGGATTTTTTCTCAGTCAGCATGCGTGCGCGCTCCGGCGGCCGAAGCCCCCGGAGCGCGCGCACACAACTACTTCTCGATGACGGCGAGCACGTCGCGCGCGGAGAGCACAAGGAACTCCTCGCCCGAGTACTTGACCTCGGTGCCGCCGTACTTGCTGTACAGCACCACGTCGCCGACCTTGACGTCGACGGGCACGCGCTTGGTGCCCGCGTCGTCGAAGCGGCCCGGGCCCACGGCCAGGACTTCGCCCTCCTGGGGCTTCTCCTTGGCGGTGTCCGGGATAACGAGGCCGGATGCCGTGGTCTGCTCGGCTTCGAGCGGCTTGACCACGATGCGGTCCTCAAGCGGCTTGATAGTTACTTTGGTGGCGGTCGACAATCTGACCTCCCCCTCCGAATGGCTAATGGCTGAGTTGCTAGAGAGGGACGCGGCTGCCTGTCGTCGCGGGTGCCAGACTGCCTCGTCGCGTTAGCACTCTACCGTAGTGAGTGCTAATCCGGAACAGTAGTGGGCGCGAGCGAGCGCGTCAAACAAGCGAGCCGGGACCAATCGGTTACTTCATTATCTGTACTTGAATGATTACTGAAAGCTACTAGAGTCGGCGGGATGGTCAACCCTTCCCTGGAGGCATCATGGATCAGCCGGGCAGTCACACCCTGATTCGCGGAAACCAGCCGGCCGCCGACCGCATGCGTGAACTGCTCGCCCGCACCGTACAGGACCAGTTCACCGACCAGCGGTCGAACGCGGCGCCCGGGAGGACATCAGGCAGCGGATGGAAGGCCTCGAGTGGCTGGTGAAGGAGGTGCGCGAGCGCGAGGACCCCGGCATGACGACACAGCTGGAAGAGCTGACCAGGCGCCTGGACGAGAACACGCAGAAGCCGCCGCAGTGGGCCGGGTCGCTGGCTGAGCACATGGAGCTGCTCCGGTCCCAGGTCGCGCCGGTGGCCGAGCTGCATTCGCTGTGGGCTGACGTGGGCACCGTCTCGGAGAACGTCGAGGTGGCGCTGCCCAGCTCCAGTCGGTGTGCGACACCGTGGGCCAGGCGGTGGCGGCGCTGCGAGCCCAGGACGACCAGCTGACCAAGCTCCAGCAGAGCGTGACCAAGCTCCAGCAGAGCATGGAGTCGGCGGCGAGCCGGTTCAGCCGCCTCGACAAGGCGGTCGCCGAGCTCACCCAGCGGACCGGCCAGCTCGACAAGGAGATCTCGGCGGTCAAGGGGCGCGCCGAGGTGAGCTTCGGGGTGCTGACCGCCAAGGTGGGCCAGACCGCCGAGGGACTTTCAGGACAGATGGCGGGCATCGGCGGCCAGGTCGACCTGATCGGCGGCCAGGTGCAGGCGGTCCACGGCCGCATGGTCGAAGGCAAGATGGGCACGCTCGACGGCCGGCTCGACGGGCTCGACGGCCGGCTCGAGGGGCTCGACGGCCGGCTTGAGGGCGTCGGTGCCCGGATCGACGGCTTCGGCGACACCTTCGGGGCGCGGATCGACGGGCTCGGCGACTCCGGCCGGTCCCGGCGCCCAGGGACGGCTCCGAGGTCTAGCGGCCACCGGGGCGACCGGGACCACTGGGTCTGCTGGGGTAGCTGGGGTAGCTGGGGCTGCCGGAGCAGCGGGCGGTGGCAAATGGCCAGCAGCCCGCGACGCCCCGCGGCCAGCGGCCCGCGACGCCCCGCGGCCAGCGGGCCGTGGCGGCAGCGGGCTTCGGGGGCGGGACCGGCAGGGCCACAGGGACAGCGCCACTGGCCTGGGAGTTATGGTGAGCGGTATGTCCCAGGTGCTGGAGCGGGCTTACGCCGAGGAACTGGACGCGGCCGATCCGCTGGCCGGGTTCAGGGAGCGGTTCGCGCTGGACGACCCGGGCCTGGTCTACCTGAACGGCAACTCGCTCGGCGCGCTGCCGCGGGCCACGCTGGCGCGGCTCGAGGCGGTCATCCGCCAGGAGTGGGGCGCCGCGCTGGCCCGGTCCTGGGATCACTGGGTCGACCTGCCCACCCGGGCCGGCGACGTGGTCGGTGAGCTGACCGGGGCCGCGCCCGGCCAGGTCATCGTGGCCGACAACACCACGGTGAACCTGTACAAGCTGGCCTGCGCGGCGCTCGACGCCCGTCCCGGCCAGACCGTGATCGTCACCGACCGGGACAACTTCCCTTCCGACCGCTACGTGCTCGAGGGCATCGCCGCCCAGCGCGGGCTCGAGCTGCGCATGCTGGACACCGACATCGACGAAGGGCTCGACCCAGCCCAGCTCCAGGCGGCCGTCGGGCCGGATACCGCGCTGGTCAGCCTGTCCCACGTGGCCTACCGCAGCGGGGCGCTGGCCGACATGGCGGTGGTCACCGAGATCGCGCACCAGGCCGGCGCGCTGATGCTCTGGGATCTGTGCCACTCGGTCGGCGCGGTGCCGGGCGGGCTCGACCGGCACGACGTGGACCTGGCCGTGGGCTGCACCTACAAGTACCTGAACGCGGGCCCCGGCGCCCCGGCGTTCCTGTACGTCGCGGCCCGGCATCAGGAGGCGCTGCGCCAGCCGATCTGGGGCTGGTTCTCCCAGCGCGACCAGTTCGCCATGGGGCCGGCCTACGACCCGGCGGCCGGCATGGCCAAGTTCGCCACCGGCACCCCGTCCATCCCGGGCACCGCGGCGGTCGAGGAGAGCGCGCGGCTGCTGCTCGAGGCGGGTCTGGAACCGATGCGCGCCAAGAGCCTGAAGCTGACCGGCTACCTGGTCGAGCTGGGCGAGGCCGAGCTGGAACCGCTCGGCTGCGTGCTGGCCACGCCGCGCGACGGCGCCCGCCGCGGCGGCCACGTCACCTACTGCCATCCGCGAGCGGAGCAAATTACCGAACGGCTGGCCGATGCGGGCATCATCACCGACTACCGGACTCCGGACCGGTTCCGGTTCGGGCTGTCCCCGCTCACCACCCGCTTCACCGACGTCTGGGCCGCGGTGGCCGCTACCCGAGACCTGGTGAAAGAGGAGGTAGGGGGGACGTCTGGTGAAAGAGGGGGCAGGGGGACCTCGTGAAGGCTGGGGAGGGCGCATAACGATGGCTGATGGTGAAAGAGGGGGCAGGGGGACCTCGTGAAGGCCAGGGAGGGGCATAACGATGACTGAACCCGTCACCTACTCGGGGTACCTGCGGCTCGATCAGCTGCTGTCGGCGCAGCAGCCCCGGTCGGCCGAGCACGACGAGATGCTGTTCATCGTCATCCACCAGATCTACGAGCTGTGGTTCAAGCAGCTGCTGCACGAGCTCGGCAAGGCCCAGGCCGAACTCGAGGCCGGCAGCACCACGCACGCCATGCGCACGCTGCGGCGGACGCTGGCCATCCTGAAGATCGTGGTGTCCCAGCTCGACGTGCTCGAGACCATGACGCCCACCCAGTTCACCCGGTTCCGCGACTGGCTCGGCACGTCCAGCGGGTTCGAGTCGGCGCAGTTCCGTGAGCTGGAGGCGGTGCTCGGCCGCCGGGACAAGGTGATGGTCTCGGCGCACGCGCTGACCGACGCCGAACGGGCGCGCATCACGGCGGCGATGTCACGGCCGTCGCTGTTCGACTCGTTCGCCCGCTACCTGGCCGGACAGGGCTACGACGTGCCCGCCGAGATCATGAACCGCGACTTCACGGCGCCGCTTGCGGGCTCTGACGCGATGCAGCAGACGCTGAAGAAGGTCTACGACGACGACACCGACGCGACCGCGGTGTGCGAGCTGCTCGTCGACCTCGACGAGGGCATGCAGGAGTGGCGCTACCACCACGTCAAGATGGTGGAGCGGACGATCGGCGGCCGCCGCGGCACCGGCGGCTCGGCCGGCTCGGCCTACCTGCGCTCCACCCTGGCCGCGCCCACCTTCCCCGACCTATGGGCCATGCGAAGCCTTGGTTAACGGGGCATAGCCTCGGTTAGCGGGGCGGCGCCATTGGCTGTGGACACGGTGGGCGCGGGCGAGGGATCCGCCAGCTCTACGCGGTTCCTGCCCGGCCGGCCGCGTAGGCCGCGTCCATGCTCCGGCCCAGCTGGCCGGTCACGACCGCGGTGGTCAGCTCGTCGCCGGCGAGCTGGTGGCAGCCCTGGCAAGCGTCCGCATCAACGGATAGTAACGGAAGGTAAATGGCCGATAAGGAAATGGCGACGAGGGCAATCCGCGGTCATTAATTCCGTTATTCCGGAATTTACACTCTTTTCTTCGCCATAGCTCAAAGCCATATACCGAACGAAGATGGTTCGTCGTTCGGTATATAAATTTTTGTTATTCCCACTCGATCGTGGCGGGCGGCTTGCTGGTGACGTCGAGCACCACGCGGTTGATCTCGGGGACCTCGTTGGTGACGCGGGTGGAGATCCGGGCCAGCACCTCGTCGGGCAGCCGGGCCCAGTCCGCGGTCATCGCGTCCTCGCTGGTGACCGGGCGGAGCACGACCGGGTGGCCGTAGCTGCGGCCGTCGCCCTGAACCCCCACCGAGCGGACGTCGGCCAGCAGCACCACCGGGCACTGCCAGATCAGGGCGTCGAGCCCGGCCGCGGACATCTCCTCGCGGACGATGGCGTCGGCCTCGCGCAGCACCGCGAGGCGCTCGGCGGTGACCTCGCCGATGATCCTGATGGCCAGCCCGGGCCCCGGGAACGGCTGGCGGCGGACGATCGCGGGCGGCAGCCCGAGCTCCTCCCCCACCCGGCGCACCTCGTCCTTGAACAGCGCGCGCAGCGGCTCGACGAGTGAGAACTTCAGGTCGTCGGGCAGGCCGCCGACGTTGTGGTGGGACTTGATGTTCGCGGTCCCGGTGCCGCCGCCCGACTCCACCACGTCCGGGTAGAGCGTGCCCTGGACCAGGAAGTCGCAGGCCTCGCCGTGCTGGCCGGCCTCGTCGGCCACCTCCCGGGCGGCCCGCTCGAAGGCGCGGATGAACTCGCGGCCGATGATCTTGCGCTTGTGCTCGGGGTCTTCGACGCCGTTGAGGGCGGTCATGAAGACATCGGCCTCGTTCGCCACCTTGAGCTTGACGCCGGTGGCGGCGACGAAGTCCTGCTCGACCTGTTCGGCCTCACCCTTGCGGAGCAGCCCGTGATCGACGAAAACGCAGGTGAGGCGGTCTCCGATGGCCCGCTGGACGAGCGCCGCGGCGACCGCGGAGTCCACCCCGCCGGACAGCCCGCAGATGGCCTGGCCGTCGCCGACCTGCGCCCTGATCGCCGCCACCTGCTCCTCGACGATGTTGAGCATGGTCCAGGACGGGCGGCAGCCGGCCAGCCCGAGGAAGCGGGCCAGGATGCGCTGGCCGTGCTCGGTGTGCATGACCTCGGGGTGGAACTGGACGCCGTACAGGTTGCGCTCCGGGCATTCCACGGCGGCGACCGGGGTGGCCTCGGTCTTCGCGGTCACGGTGAAGCCGGGCGGGGCTTGCGTCGCGGTGTCCCCGTGGGACATCCAGACGCGCTGGGTACTGGGCGTCCCGGCGAGCAGGGTGCTCGAGCCGGTGGTCTGGAGGGTGGTGGCGCCGTACTCTCTGATGCCGGTGTGGGCCACGGTCCCGCCCAGGCCGTCCACGATCAGCTGGAAGCCGTAGCACAGGCCGAGGATGGGGACGCCCGCCCCGAGCAGGCCGGCGGGGGCGGGCGGGGCGCCGTCGGCGTAGACCGAGGAGGGGCCGCCGGACAGGATGATCGCCTTGGGGTTCTTGGCCAGCATCTCGGCGGCCGTCAGGTGAGAGGGGACGATCTCGGAGTAGACGTGGCACTCGCGCACCCGGCGCGCGATCAGCTGCGCGTACTGCGCGCCGAAGTCGACGACGAGAACGGTGTCGAAGCCAGCGGGCACGCTGATCACCCTTTCTAGGGGCTTTTCGTTACGGGATCCCCCTCCTGGGGAGCCTCCGAGTCTAGCCGGAGCTGACCAGCGGAAATCGGCGTGCTGACGGGCGCTGGAGCGCTCGCGGTGACGCGGAGGCGGGCGATGCGGCGGCCGTCGAGCTCGGTCACGGTGATCGTGCGCCCCGCCACCTGGACGCTGTCACCTTCGGCGGGCAGGTCGCCGAGGGCAGCCAGGACGTAGCCGGCGGCGGTCTCGTACGGGCCCTCGGGCAGCTCGATGCCGGTCTGCTCGGTGAACTCGCTCAGGTTGAGCAGGCCGTCGACCTCGACGTCGCCGGCCGGCAGCTTGGTCGCCTGGTCCTGCTCGATGTCGTACTCGTCCCTGATGTCGCCGATCAGCTCCTCGACCAGGTCTTCCAGGGTGACGATGCCGGCCGTGCCGCCGTAGTCGTCGATCACCACGGCCAGGTGGGCCCGCTCGCGGCGCATCTCGGACAGCGAGGAGAGCACCGTCTTGCTGATCGGCAGGAACT
>Ga0335083_10005632_pt1 | contig 15774 bp, 14 predicted proteins | sample Lox_Sample_42_FD_206716 | JGI IMG/M metagenome (GOLD analysis project Ga0335083, IMG submission 206716) | Soil microbial communities from Loxahatchee National Wildlife Refuge, Florida, United States - Lox_Sample_4.2 | ecosystem: Environmental > Terrestrial > Soil > Wetlands | place: USA... | reverse complement strand
GGAAACCCGGCCGCGGATTCGGCAATCGTGCCGAATCCGTTCTGATGATGGTTGCGACCGGTCAGGAAGGTCGAGCGCGTCGGCGAGCACACGGAAGTCGTATGCCACTGCGTGTACGTAAGTCCGTTCTTTGCCAGCCGGTCGAGCGTTGGCATCTGGATGCGGCCGCCGTATGTCGACCACGCCGCGCAGCCGGTATCGTCGTACAGGATCACGAGGACGTTCGGCGCGTCCTTGGCAGGTGGCTTGTCGAGGAAGAAGTCCCAATCGGGCTTGGACTTACGGATATCGAGGTCGATTTCACCCGTGAATTTCTTCGCCATCTCGGCAGCTCCCGCTTGCTTGATCAGAAGTCATCGATGCCAGCACAAGCCTACTCGCCCGGCGATCGTATTGCTGGTTGCTCCATTTGGCTGCTGCGACGCCGTAGCTTCGCATGGCCGCTTGGCAGGCACACCTCTTGCTTCCCCCTCGCCGTATCTACCGGCGCTACGGCTTGGCTTTGGGTGGTGTGTACGGGTCAGGCGTCCCGGGTGCGATGGGCGGGTAGCGTTTCAGGCTTTCCTCGAATTCAGCCAGGATCTTCAACGGCGGCCCCGCATTCCAAGTGCTGCGGATGCCGGTCTGGGGGTATTCCTCCTTGGGATCGGTGATGAGGTCGAAGGCCTTGGGCTGCCCGAGCTTGAGGGGTGGCGTCCACCAGTCGCGCTCCTCATCGTAGAAGACAATCTTCCAATTTCGCCACTTCACGCCCTCTATCCGATCGGCCACCAGCACGGGGAACCCCTCGCGAGCCGACTTGTCGCTCTTGCCCAGGAGAAAGTCGGTCTGGTCCACGCCATCGATCGCACGGTCTTTCGGTACTTGTGCGCCCGCGATTCTCGCGATGGTGCTGAAAGTGTCCACTTCGTGCACGATCTCGTTGCTGACCCTACCCGGCGCGATTCTCCCCGGCCAGCGAATGATGAACGGCACGCGCAGCGAACCCTCCATGTGCGTGAAGTAGTAGCCCCGCCACGGACCCGATGATCCCTGCCAGGGCCAGGTGGCTTCCGGGCCATTGTCACTGGTGAATATGACGATGGTGCGGTTCCGTATGCGAAGGTCATCGATCGCATCCAGGATCTCTCCCACGTGCGCGTCCATCTCCACGACTGAGTCCGCGAAGTCGCCGAACCCGGTCCTGCCAGTGAAGGCGGGATTCGGCAGGGTGGGGAAGTGTACCTGCGTAAAGGGCACGTAGACGTAGAAGGGCTTACCCGTGGAGACCGTGCGTTTCATGAAGTCGATCGTTCGACGGGTGATCTCCGCGTCGATCAGGCGGCGCTGTTGCAAGTCATAGACCTGAAGTTCGCGGCTTTTCTCTCCTCTACGACCTTCCATGATGTGCATGAACGGCACACCAATCGACTGGGCGGCGGGGTCTGTCGGCCAGAAGGCCTCGTCAGTCGTACGCGGGATGCCGTACCACTCGTCAAAGCCCTGATCATTCGGCAAACGACCTTGCTCACTCCCCAAGTGCCACTTGCCGAAACACGCGGTGGCGTAGCCGACGCCTGAGAGCAATTTGGCAGAGGTCACCTCCCAACGCGTCAGTCCGTCCAGACCACCGCCGATCGGAATCGACTGGGTGCCGGAGCGAATCGCAAAGCGCCCGGTCAGGAGCGCGGAACGGCTCGGCGTGCACTGTGCTTCCACGTTGAAATTGGTGAGGCGCATACCCTCGCTGGCCAGTTGGTCCACACGAGGCGTAGGAGCGCCGCGCGTGATGCCTCCGCCATAGACCCCCGGCTCCCCATAGCCGAGGTTGTCCATCAAAATGAAGACGATGTTGGGTTTCTCCTGGTGCGCCGTGACCGGTGTTGTCGCCCCAAGAGCGCTGACGGTCGACAAGGCGCCCAGCGTTGCGGCGACGACGGCTCTCAAGACGAGTAAGCGGGACATGCCAGAGCCTTTCTTCGATCGTTCGATCGTCTTTGACTTCCTGACATTCTGCAGGGCACGGACCGTTGGCCGCCACGGGTGGAATCGCGCGGACCAATTCGCTTGCCGATACGGTCGCCCGCGCACGGCGCTAGAGCTTTAACGCAGCAGTCAGGTAGATCGCATTCCCCTCGAGATGGTTCTGGGCGTCAAACTCGTGGTACCAACGCAGTTGCAGGTCAGCGTCCGTCTGACCGAACTTCGCCGAGTACCCGAGGACGGCCCCCACCGCGTAGATATCGGACTCGAAGGACCCTAGCGTAGCGCCGGAGCCGCTATCGCCAGTGACCTGCACAACCGCATAGCCGCCCACGCCCACCTTCCATTGCTCGGTGAGGTTCTGTCCCACGGCCAGGTCAAGATGTGCGACATCTCCGCTTTTGTAGTGCGTGCTCGGATTCTCGAAATTGACCGTATAACCGAGACAGCCGGACATATCAAAGCCCGTCTCGGTGAGGAAGCTTGCACTGTACGAGCCGTCGATCGCCCAGAAGTTCTTGGAAAGATTGATCGCCTGATTCTGATCGTACTGTCCCGTCGGCGCGAACACGCTGAGAGCGAGGTTCGTGTGCCAATTACCCGAGTGCCAACCGATTACAGCCGGCACCAGGATCGAATCACCCAATGTGGACGTCGGAATAAACCCGGTCGGCATTGACCGCTCGGCTTCCTCCTTCGGACTGGCGGAGACTACGGTTTCGGACTTGCGGTACCCGTGGGATACGTCAATGTGACACTGGTTCTGACGTTGAGCGCCACTTTGCCATTGACGGCGACCGACGCGGTGTTTCCATTGTAGTAGTAGAGGTAATTGGCGAGGTACGTCCCGGGATCCGTCGGTAAGTAGCCCGCGGCGAATCCGGTGAACCCTCCGACATATTCGGTGCTCGCCCCTTCCGCTGCCCATCCACAAACGGGAAGCGACAGCACCAGCGTGGCAGCGAAACCCACTCCGGTCTGCTTGCGCCTATCCGACATGCCTACGCTCCTGTCTACGGTGCATCCTGCCAGTTGTCGGCATCGTTGAATGTGGGAGGCCTGACCCTGTTGGGTCACCAGACCATTGTCTCGCGGCCCAGTCGTTGCGGAAAGAACCTCCGGTCCTGCGATAATGCGGCACTTTGCCCGGAGGGCAAATGTCTGATGGAGCACGACAGCTATCCTCACCGACAACATTGACTGTCACAGGCGAGGTTAAATTGACTCCTTCGGAGCTCGCGGAACGAACCCTGCACCGACGCGCGGTCGAGGCCGTGATCTGGGGCATGCCGGCGGTCAACTACGACCTCATGAATCAGGCACTGGTGCGCGACGCAAACGGTGCCTTTAATCAGATCGCCTACTGGTCGCGGCTTCCGGACTGGAAGATCCAGACGCTGACCCCCAACCCCGATGCGATCTACTTCACGCCCTTCATCGACACGAAAGACGCGGGCCCGATGGTGCTCGAGATTCCACCCGCCGACGAGGGCTCAATCACCGGTACCGTTATGGATGTCTGGCAATGCGCGCTGGAGGACGTTGGGCCGGCGGGCATGGACAAGGGCGCGGGCGGCAGGTACCTCGTCGTGCCGCCCGGTCACCGGGAGAAGCTGCCTGAGGGCTACTTCCCGTTGCCGTCGGACACGTACCAGGGTTACGCGCTGCTGCGCTCCATCCCGAGGAGCGGCAGCGATGCCGACGTGGCGAGGGCGGTCGCCTATGGGAAGCGGATCAGGCTCTATCCACTCTCACAAGCTACTCAACCGCCACCGACGATCTTCGTTGATGCGGTCGACGTTGTGTACGACAGCACCATCCCCTACGACATGCGCTTCTTCGAAGCGCTCAACCGTGTCATACAGGCAGAGCCCTGGCTGGAACGAGACAAGGCAATGATCGATCAGCTCGCCTCGATCGGCATCGAGAAGGGCAAGCCGTTCGATCCCGACGCGAGGACACAGGACGTACTCAATGACGCTGCGCGCGAAGCGCATGCATGGCTCGTGGCCCGATACGAGGCGGCGCTCGCAACGCAACCCTTCTATGAAGATGGTCATTGGGCACGGCCGGGGTCGCGCGACCTGCTCGAAGGACAGGCGACGTTCTTTACCAAGCCGGAGGTCTACCCCGTCGACGTTCGGGGCGTCACGTTCTCCTACGCGTATTTCACGCCCAAGCATGCGGGCGCGGGTTCGTCCTATCTGCTGACGATCGCGGACCATGACGGCCGATTCCTCGACGGGGGCGACGCCTATCGCCTCTCGGTGCCGGCGAATGCGCCGGTCAAACAGTACTGGTCAGCAACCGTCTACGACCGCGCAACCCATGCGCTCATACGCAATGCCCGCTGGCCGAGCCGCTCCTCCCAGACACCGGGCCTGCAAACGAATGCTGATGGATCGGTGGACGTCTACTTCGGACCTCAAGCCCCCTCCGGAAAAGAGTCGAACTGGATTCCGACGAGCGCTGGCGGAGGGTTCGAGGTGCTCTTCCGCTTCTACGGCCCGGAGAAGCCGCTGTTCGAAAGGACCTGGCGGTTGCCGGACATCGAGAGAGTCTGAAACTCCACGCCAGGAGTACATGACCATGAGTACAGTCGAGAACGGACCACATACCATCGAGACGCGCATCGGCAGGCTCGAGTTCACACACGACTTCGCCAACGGCTATCCGACCGATGCAACTGTCCAGAAGCTCTATGACGAGCGCGACTTCCAACGCGCCTGTCAGGCCTATCTCTGGGCGCTTCCGGCCGTCGCCTTCTCGGCGTGGCAGCGCGGCGTCACGAAGGGGCTCGGTGCAAGGAATGGACAGATCGTGGCGATCCTTTCCTACGAGGCGCGACGCGGCATCCTGACCGCTAACGCTACAACGCCATATTACCTCGGCTTTGCCGATCTATCCGGTGGGCCGCTGGTGCTGGAGATGCCGGCGCGCGGCGTGCAAGGCGCGATCAACGATTCCTGGCAGAACTCCATCCCCGAGACCGACGCGGCCGGGAAGTACCTGGTACTGGCGCCAGCGCATGAGGCGCCAGATAACGTCACCGGCTACGCCGTGCGACGCGCCCCGACCGTCAACATCTTTCTCGGCGTGCGACTGACCGACGCCGATCCAGATAGCGCGAAGACGGCACTGGCACAGCTGAAGATGTATCCGTACGCGCAAAGGGAGAGACCGCCACAGATGGAGATTCTGGACGCGGGCACCAAGGCGTGGAGCGGCCTGCCGCCGCGGGGCATGGAGTACTGGGAGAGGCTCGACGACGTGTTCCAGCGTGAGCCAGTTGAGCCGCGCGACATTTTCTTCCACGCGATGCTGCGCCCGCTGGGCCTCGAGAAGGGCAGGCCCTTCGAACCAGACGCGCGGCAGCGGAAGATCCTGACCGACGCTGCCTTGGTCGGTGAAGCCATGGCAAAAGCGAATTCGGCGGACCGCCGTTTCGCGGGCGTTCAATATCGATCCGACGCGCACTGGGACTTCGCGCTGTGCCTGGACGCCGACGATCCGAGTGCTTTCTGGGACCTCCTCGACGAGCGCGCGTCCTGGTTCTACGAGGCCGTCGGCGCTGGTGCGGCCATGGCGCCCAAGCGACCGGGTCCGTCGTCCGCGTATCTCAGTGCGTACAGGGACAAAGCCGGCAAGTGGCTCGACGGCGGAAGGTCGTATCGGCTGCGCGTACCGTCGGACCCGCCCGTCAAGTTGTTCTGGTCGGTCACCGTGTACGACGTCGATACACGCGCACTCATCCTCAACGAGCAGAAGATCGCCGACCGCTCGTCGCGCATGGACCTGACCAAGAACGCGGATGGTTCGGTGGACATTTGTTGCGGACCCAAGGCACCGGCCGGCTTGGAGAAGAACTGGATTCCGACCGTGGCCGGCAGGAACTGGTTCGCCTATTTCCGCTTCTACCAGCCCACCGAGGCCTACTTCGATCGGTCCTGGCCGTTGACCGATTTCGAGGAGAGCTGATTGGGTTAACGTCGTCGTGAACTCAGCATCGCGGCCGGTGGTATGGCCCCCGCTTCGACCCCTGAATGACGGGTCCTGCGGCGGACCCCATGTCTGATGATTGTCGCAGCTGCATCTCCGGCGGCCATCGCCATCAAGGCGGCAGGGGCGGGCGACTCGCGAACTTTGTCAGGAAGGTGGCTGAGTTCAGGGTCCTGGCACACGAAATAAAGTTTGCGGCGCCGAACGTCTTCGCGTGGGCGCTGGACAATTCGCTGGACCACGTTTGATTCGATCGCGCCACCACACCTGGTCCGGGGCAGTCACGGACGGGCTGACAGTCCGCTGTTCTCGTCAGCAAGGCGTGCAGCGGCGCCGCCGACCGTGTTGGTGCGCACAACTGCCAAGAGTCGAGTCGCAACCAGTCGACAGCGCGCTGCACTAGCTTCCGATTCGGCGCTTACTTCACCGTAATCCGTCGGGGCTGAGCTTTCGCTTGCTTCGGAATCAGAATTTCCAGCACTCCGTTGCGTCCGGAGGCATTCACGTTCTCGGCGTCCGCTGTATCCGGGAGAATGAAGCGCCGGTGGAATCGGCCCATGCGCCGTTCCAAACGCTGCTGCTGGGCCTCGGACGAGTTGGATCCGACGAGGTTTTCCTCCAACCTGGTGCCGGATACCGTGAGGACGCCACTGTCCAGAGTGATCTCTACGTCCTTTGGTTCGACTCCGGGGACATCCAGTAGTAGCTGGAACCGGTCTGCATATTCTCGAACATCGACGGCGGGGCTCCAGTCTGAGGTTGCGCTATTGCTGTCAGCATCGCTCAAGTTCCCAAAGACCCGATTGATCTCGTTCTGAAGCTGCGATACGACGCTCCAGGGTTCATAACGTGAAACAGCCATGACTCTTTACCTCCTTCGCGGGCATGCTGTTGAACATCGGTCTCGGTCGAACCGCGGGGGTTCACATCGCCATATAGGGTGGGTGTTTCGGTCTTCAAGAGCACGAGTGCCTCGCAGTTCGCTGAAGCGGAGTGCACAAGCGCGCGTGCGCGGCCTGCCGAAGGCTGCGGATCCCACTGAATGCGGGCTCTCTTGCGAGAGCTGCGGGTGTTCCCATGACATGTAAGCGTGTGCGGAATGTCTTGCGCGGATCATCTGTAGTGCGCGGAAGTTAGGGCCGTAGTTGTCTAGAAGAGAGATGAATAAAGTTTTGTAACGCTTTGAAAGGTATGACAGTCTATGAGATAGAATGGAAGCAGCCCGGGCCGGATTCTACTTGTCCGGCTCCCAGGCAACCATTACGTCATCCGCGTTGGCGTACGCCTTGACCGCAATCATCGGCGGCTCCTTGCTAGTGCTGCCGCGGCGACGAACCGTTCGCTACCTAAGTCTCCTGGTCTCTATCGGGTTTATCTACCCCTGCACGTCGCCTGACTTGTCGTGTCGCCCGTATCGCGGCGCAACACGGGGCGCCGAGTCATGCGAATCACAATTGCGATTGCTCCGGGTACGGCAGTTGTGTGCGGGCGCACAAGCGAGTCCGCGGGTCAACGAAGCCGTCGATCGCAACGACTCAGGCTGCTCAACCTCCGCAATCGCTGAATGGCATTCCATGACGATCTCCCAGGTAGCGTGGCGAAGCCATATTGCCACTGGACCATAAAAAGACTATATTTGGTCCGACTATTGATGTGGAGATGCCAGTGCGCTATTCGACCCAGATCAAGCCAATCAGCTACCTAAAGGCGAATGCCGCCGATGTGCTCGAGGAGCTCGAGCAGCATCGTAAGCCTTTGATCATCACACAGAACGGTGAGGCCAAGGCGGTGATTCAGGACGTTGCCTCCTACGAGGAGACGCAAGAGACGCTTGCGCTGCTGAAGATCCTGGCTCTCGGCGGGCGACAGGTTGAACGAGGTGAGGTGACGCCCATCGGCGAGGCGGTAAAGCGTTTGCGCGCCAAGGCTGCCACGCCCTGATGACCTACGAAGTCGCGCTTACGAGGGACGCAGAGCGCGACCTCGAGGACATCTATCGCTACATCGCTGAGCACGATTCTCCCGGGAGTGCGGACAATGTTCTCGACCGACTCCTTCAAGCCACCGAAGCCCTCAGGACGCATCCGGGTCGAGGTTCGTGTCCGAAGGAGCTTCGTTCCCTCGGAATTTCCGAATACCGCCAGGTCTTCTTCAAGCCCTATGGGCTGATCTATCGCGTCCATGCGCCGCAGGTGGTTATCTACCTCATTGCGGATAGCCGCCGCGATATGCAGTCTTTGCTCGCGCGTAGATTGTTGGGGCCATAGCGGCATTTCTCGGACCTTCGCGACTGGCCGCTTCCGAGGAATGGAGGCCTGCGCTGCGGACGACCGGAGCTGACCCCCTGCGGGCGATCGCGAATGGCCGCATTGCGGCGCCCGAAGTGGTAAAGCGGCAACGAAGCGCGGCTGACTTCACCCCATCTCTCAATCCTTGCATCGGGCTCGGGGTCACCTTCGCTGAGCCACGTCTGGCGCGAAGCGCAGTTGTTGCGGTTACGACCACGGGCGTCCTCCTGAATATACCTTAGGGGGGTATACTATACGTCTAGCGTTTTGGATTGAGAGTCATGAGCCACACTATCCGCGCGAAAAACAAGCTGCTGAACCGCATACGGCGCATTCGCGGGCAGGTCGAGGCCATCGAGCGCGCGCTGGAAGCAGAAGCTGGCTGTGCCGATGTGATGCAGCGGATTACCAGTTGTCGCGGTGCGATCAATGGCCTGCTGGGCGAGGTCCTACAGGATCATGTCAGGACCCATTTTTCAAGCACACCCGCCAACGTCGAGGCCAGCGAACAGCTGCTGGACGTCGTGCATAGCTATCTCAAATAAGGGCCCGCTCATGAAGACGGTCAGCGATGCCACCGCCATGGGTGGGCACAGTCACGTGTTTCTCGGCACAGGCCATGAGAAGAACGAGCGCAAGACCTGGGGGGTAATCGCGCTGTGCGGCGTCATGATGGTGGTCGAGATCATCGGCGGTAACCTGTTCGGCTCGCTGGCGCTGGTGGCCGACGGCCTGCACATGTCGACGCACGCCGGGGCCATGCTGATAGCGGCTCTGGCTTACACCTATGCGCGGCGCCACGCCGGCGACAGCCGGTTCGTATTCGGTACAGGCAAGCTCGGGGACTTAGCCGGGTTCAGCAGCGCCATCGTGCTTGCGATGATCGCTTTGCTGATCGGCTACGAGGCCGTTTCACGCTTCCTCTCGCCGGTGCCGATCCATTTCAGAGAGGCCATTCCGATTGCCATAGTCGGCCTGCTGGTCAACATCGTCAGCGCTTGGATGTTAAGCGGCGGCGATCATCACACCCATGGACACGGGCATGGCCACGCGCACGGTGACGCGGGCGATCACCCAGGTCACGACCACGAGGGGGAAGGTAAGCGCCTGATCACGGCAACCGGCTCCGCCGACCTATCGATATTCGAAGAGGGCGTACCGCCGCACTTCCGGTTGATATTCAGCGAGCCCGAATCCGCGCGTGTGTTGAGCCTCGTGACCCTCCGACCGGACGGGCAGCGCCACGTGTTTAGCTTCGAAGATCGGGGTGACTATTGGGAATCGCGGGAAGAAATTCCAGAACCCCATGCGTTCAGGGCCGTAGTGCGGCTCGCGGACGGTGAGCACGAGGTGGTTTTCGAGGAACAGGCTCACGACCGCCACGAAGAGCCAGGTCTGGCCAGCGCCGCGCTACGTGACAACAGCATCCGCTCCGCCTACGTCCACGTAATTGCCGATGCGGTGGTGTCCATTCTGGCCATCACCGGCCTGGTGCTCGCTCGAACATTCGGCTGGCTTTGGATGGACCCGCTTGCCGGCATCGTCGGCGCATTGGTGATCGCCAATTGGTCCTACGGCCTGCTACGCGATACCGGTGGCGTCCTACTGGATATGAGTCCAGACCCGATCCTGGCCGAGAAACTGCGCAATACCGTGGAGAGCGATGGGGACCAGTTGATCGATTTGCACCTTTGGCGCCTCGGTCCCGGACACCTGGGAGCGGTCGTATCCGTCGTGACTCGCAAGCCGCGTGATGCGTCCTTCTACCGTGCGGCACTCAGCCGGTTCAAGCCGCTGTCGCATGTCACCGTGGAAGTGACACGAGCGGCTGCGTAAGGGCAGTACGATGCTCGAATCACCCTGTATCGAAGTTTGGCGTTTTGACGGCTGCACGAGTTACTGCTTTGGCGTTCTGCGAACGCTGGCGGAGGTCCGCGTTTGCGGTAGCCGAGTTTGGAACCTGTGCCTGGTTAGCCTACCGCACGGGAGATCGTGCCGGTTTTGATACGCGCCATCGCAAGTTCCGTCCAAGCAACTGGAGCTTGACAGCAGCTCCTCATTGACAGCCAGAAAATCTCGCTGGAGAGTGTGGATCCCTTTTTTTTTGGAGGCGGCCTTGCGAGAGTCGGGATGGCTCGTGCTGCCCCGCGTTTTGCATTGACCCCGCACAAAGCCAAGGAGATGTCCCATGCCGACAATCAAGACCCGTGACGGTACTGCAATCTACTATCGTGACTGGGGCTCCGGACCGCCAATAGTTTTCTCGCACGGCTGGCCATTGACCGGCGCGGCGTGGGAAGCACAGATGCTGTTTTTCAACGCCAAAGGTTTCCGTACTGTCGCCCATGACCGGCGGGGAAACGGCTCTTCCGATCAACCTGGAATCGGTAACGATGTCGATACGTGGGCCGATGATCTTGCCGAGCTCATGACCGAACTCAATCTTCGCGGCGCAGTATTGGTCGGGCATTCGACGGGCGGTGGCGAGCTGGCCCGGTACATCTCGCGCCACGGAACATCGCGGGTCGCCAAAGTAGTCCTCCTCGATTCGATCGTGCCTGTGATGATGGAACGGGAGGGCATTACCGGGGGCACGCCGAAATCGGTAATCGACAGCATTCGTGCCGGTGTGGCACGTGATCGTTCGTCGTTCTACAAGGAGCTGTCGGGACCGTTCTTCGGGGCCAATCGCCCGGGTTCGCCCGCGACGCAGGGCATGCGCGACCTGTTCTGGTTCCAGGGTTTGCTGGGCGGCGCGAAGGCCCAGTATGAAACGACCTACAGCTGGGAACTTGACTACACCGCCGACATTGCCAAGTGCACCGTACCGCTACTCGTCATTCACTGCGAAGACGACCAGATCGTGCCGATCGGTCCAACCGGCCGCCGCGTACCATCTGTCGTCCCTCACGCAATTCTGAAAGTTTACCCCGGTGGTGCTCACGGTATAGCAATCACTGACCCCGAAAAGGTAAACGCCGATCTGCTCGCCTTCGTCAAAGGTGAGATGAAAGCGTAAATGGGCTGTGGCGCCCGAGTGCGAGGCGCCGCCGCGCTAATTCCTACGTGCGTGATGAAATTCGCGGACGCAGCATGGGTATGCTCAATCGATGCGTCCTGCACACTCACGGGGTGAGCCCTTATTCGTGGGCACGTTTCTTACAGAAGGTCAAGCGGCCCGGGCGCGGGCCCGAAACGGCGCCTCGAGAGGAGGCTTCGTGATGCTGCCCGTGTAGTTCGTGATCCTCGACGCGGCGACGATCGCAATGACTGCCACCCCTAGTAGGGAAGCTCTGCGCACTCGCCTTGGGGAGATTCGGGGTCGACGCTTGGCCTGGCGCGCCACCGACGCGACCGGCGCTTTTGCGGCGGCCTCTCGTTTGTCACTTATCAACAACCCCGGAAGCCGCCGCCTTCAGCGCCTCAAGACGAACTCGTGGAGCTTCGTCGTCGCCGTCCCGTAGTTGCCGAGGTGGTAAACGGCCGCGCCGACCGGCGAGAACGTGAAGGAGTCAAACGGCTCTGCAGCCATCTTGTCGAGGTATTCCTTCCTGGCCAGGCCAGTGGTGACATGCGGCATGTAATGCTCGCCGGAATGATCTGGCACAAACACCTCAACGTATTCAACCAGGGCCGGAACAATGGAACCTTCGGCCGGGGGGACGAAAGCGGCTGCGGTTCCGTTTTTCACCACGAACGGAGTTACGGCGTCGACCACCGCCCGCTGCACCTTCAGCAACTCCGGAGTCGACTTGACGACAATACCCTGAAGGCCAAGAGGACCATTCGCAATATAGTAGTACTTGAAGGCCTCCAGCTTCAGGCTGGTGACATGGGCGCTGTCCAGAGCCTTGCCGACGGCGGCATACACCTTGTCGAGATCGCCGGTGCGGACGTATCTCTGGACCAGGGTCACGTGCGGCCGGTGGGAGGCGTCCAACGAAAATCCCTTGGGGAAATCCTTACGCAGCTGTTCGTTGATCGCCGCCGCGCGATTGAGCATCGTAGCGTCGGGCTGGAGCAGGATATCAATGGCGATGACGTCGTCGTTCTTATCGGCGGCGGCCGCCGGCTGGTTGGTGCCGCCGATAACGAGCGCGACCAGTGCCAGCGCGGAGAGCCCGAGATCGTTTGCTGTGCTCATCTTCACGGCAGTTGCTCGCGGTAGTGTTTTGCTGTTTCAGTTAGTCAACGGTCATCTCTGGACCGGCCGGCGCGTAGGCACCGCTGCTCCCGGCTGCCATGAAGTCACAGGCTGGAAGAGTGCGTCAACCGGCACAAGGTCCAATGGACGCATTGGAGCCGAAATTTCAGTATCCCGATCGCGGAGTTGGGCCGCCCAGCGACGGTCGCCCCCTGCATGCCGGCTGTCGACCCGACACCGGCGGTGAGGCGAGGCTGCCGATCTTCAATACCCGACAGGGCAGCGATGAAAATGATTCCTTCGCATTCAGCGTTTGCCCGCATCCTTGCGTCGGGCGCCCTGACCGTCCTCGGTGCGTGCGCCCAAGCTCAAACATCGACCGACCCGTTGCCCTCGTGGAATAACGGCCCCGCCAGGCAGACAGGACCTCCTGCGCTTATTGGGCATTAAGACTCTTTTCGACCCAACTCCCGTCGCAGCGCTTCCTCCCGGGCATCCTCGACCGCCACCAGAACACCCTCGGCGTCAGCGGTCCGCTCGTCCCGGGCGAATACGCCATTGAGCTTGCTGTCCGCGGTCAGCTCACCCTGCTCGTACTGCGCCCACATCTCGCGCGCAAACTCGGTTTCCACAAGCTCCGGCGCGAAACGACCAAGCGTGCCGCGGATGTTATTCACGTCCCGCTCGAGGATCGCGAGCGCGCCGTTGTTGCCCGCCGCATTCACGGCCTGGGGGAGATCGATGATGACTGGACCATCGTGTCCGACCAGCACGTTGAACTCCGAGAGATCGCCGTGGATGAGCCCGATGCTCAACATGCGCACGATCTGCTGGATGAGGAAGCGGTGATACTCGCGCGCAGTCTCGGGCGACAGATCCACTTCGCCCAGGCGCGGGGCAGGGTTGCCTGCGGCATCGGTCACCAGCTCCATGATCAGCGTGTCGTTGAAATAGCCGTAGGGCTTTGGGACCCGCACGCCGGCTGCGACGAGTTTGTACAGCGCATCCACCTCGGCGTTTTTCCACGCCGCTTCCTGCTCTTTGCGACCGAAGCGAGTGCTCTTGGCCATGGCGCGTGCCTGGCGACTGCCACGCACCTTGCGGCCTTCCTGGTACCGTGCACGCTTCTGGAAGCTTCGCTGCCGCATGTCCCGATAGACCTTCGCGCAGCGGGTATGCGCTCCCGAGCGCACGAGATACACGGTGGCTTCCTTGCCGCTCTTGAGCGAGCGGATGACTTCATCGATCACACCATCGTCGATCAGGGGTTGCAGGGCAGCAGGGGTCTTCATGAGTCCTTAAGGGCACGCTGGGAAGCTTTCCGGTCGCCACGCGGCCTCACAAATGAGCCCGCGCAACCACATATAGAAAGAGTGGGCAGGATCCCACCCGCGGACGGTACGATGAGCGCTCGCGCTCACCCCGCTTTCGCCCCTTCGGCGAGGCGCCAAAAACCTCAAAGAGAATATCAAATAAACGCTAACTTATTGTTTTTATTGGCGCCCGGGAGGGGACTCGAACATGAGTAATTTACTCAATAGATTCATCGTATTAGGAAATCGCGCGAGCTTCTTACCCTTCGGACCACCCGCCATCGACCGCTTACTTGAATGCACTTTCTGCTCAAGGAGTAGCGGGTAACAAACAATTCTCCGGCGGTTTGCGCTCGTTCGTCCAAGTGCGTTCTTGTGGTCCTATTTTCAGGCGTGAGCCGCGAAATGCTGGAAGGTACTCGTCACACGCCCCGCTCGCGAAGATCGCAATTTCCCATCGGCGAACCGACATGAGCAACTAACCAGGCACCACCACGCCCAGGGCGACGGGGCGAATGCGGTAGTGAAGCGGGCCGGCCATGAGGCTCACCTCGCCGTCCGTCGATACATTTATCCGAGGGGTTGCGGCTTCCACCCAGATCTCCTCGACCTCGATGGCATTCAGCTCATGGTCGCTGACGCGGCCCGTGAGCGTCCTCCAGGCCATGCCGATGAGATTTCGCCGAGCGGCGTGGGGCGCCGTGCATACCCACAGCCGACCGGACGTCAGGCTGAGGCGCCGACCAATCTCCAGACCCGCGACTTCGTATTTGTTGTTGCCCACGAACAAGAAGGGCGTCAGCCGCGCAAGCGCTTCCGCTTCGCTCAGGTGCAGTCTGACGCGGAGCCGAGCATAGCGCCGCAGCACCGCGCCGACAGCGATGACGAACGCCAGTGACTTGGGGTGGCCATGGCGTTGCTGCGTTTCGCGCTCACGCACCAAATGAGGATAAACGCCGATCCCCGAATTGTTCACGAACACGCGGCCGTTTACCTCGCCGACATCGACCTTGACGACTCGGCCTGTAAAGAAGGTGCGGACGGCCTCCTCCAAGTCCAGTGGAATCCCGGCATCCTTGGCAAAATGGTTCAGCGTTCCCATGGGAAGAACCCCGAGCGCTGTATCGGTTCCCGCCACCGCCCCGGCCACAGCATTAACGGTTCCGTCGCCGCCGCCGGCCGCCACGCGCGAATTCTTTTCACTGACGGCACGCCTTGCCAAGGGCGCGAGCTCGTCGCCGGTTCGGGTCACGATCACTTTTGCCTGCGTGCCAATCTCGCCCGATATGCGGGCGATGAGTGCACCAGCCGCTGCCGCGTGAACGGAGGCGCCGTTGAGGATACAGGTAGTGTTCGCAATCTCTGTCACCGGACGGACCACCATGGCTGTTGCAGATCACGGGAAATTGCAGCGGTCGTCAGCGCGCCAGATGGTTCGATCTGACCTCGATTTTGCAGCCACGCCATCAGCACCCAGCAGAATATGGCCCAGGCCGCACCGATGCACCACCCCGCGAGAACGTCGGTCGGATAATGAACGCCCAGGTAAATTCGACTGAAGCCGATGAGCAGGGTCAGAAACACGGCGAGTTCCATGAAATAAAGGCTTAGCGTCGCTGAGGGAGAAGCTCGCGAAAGCAGAGCTCCGATGGTCAGGTAGGCGATCGCGGACAGCGTTGCATGGCCGCTGGGAAAACTCGTCGTAAACACGCGTGCCGCATGGGTGACGACATCGGGGCGGTGGCGTGCGAACACGAGTTTGAGCAGGTTGTTCAGCGCAATGCCGCCCGCGACTGCGAGCAGGATCAGCCAAGCGACGCCGGGCTTGTGAGCCAGGAAGAGATATCCGGCAACGGCAGCTGTTGTGATTACGACGACGATGATGCTGCCCAGACTGGTTATATCGCGCGCTGCTTCCTGCACCCAGGCTGGGCCGATGGGGCGGGGCGGGTCGTCAGAGCTCCGCAGAGCGAGAGTGACGCGGCGATCGAGCGCCGTCGGTTTTTCTTTGGCGACCGCATGGGCGATGAAGCCAAATAATAGGAGAAGGCCTGTTATCGCCGACAGT
>Ga0335083_10005631_pt1 | contig 15774 bp, 15 predicted proteins | sample Lox_Sample_42_FD_206716 | JGI IMG/M metagenome (GOLD analysis project Ga0335083, IMG submission 206716) | Soil microbial communities from Loxahatchee National Wildlife Refuge, Florida, United States - Lox_Sample_4.2 | ecosystem: Environmental > Terrestrial > Soil > Wetlands | place: USA... | reverse complement strand
CAGTTCGAAGGCCAGCCCGAAGCCGATCAGCATGTACGTGAAGTAGCCGAGGTAGGTGGACACCGGCGGCAGGTTGACCACGCCGTGCGGCGTGAGGTGCAGCAGGTAGGCCAGGCCACGGCTCATCGCGAAGTAGGCGATGAACGCGCCGGCCACGAACAGCGGGACGGCGGTGCCGACGAACAGGTAGGTCCACTTCTTTTCCCGGCGGTACAGGCCGGGCGCGACGAACGCCCACAGCTGGTACAGCCAGATCGGGCTGGTCACGATCAGCCCGAAGAAGAACGCGATCTCCACCCGCAGCATGAACGGGTCCAGCACGCCCTGCAGGGTCAGCTGGTCACCGATCTTGTGGCAGCCGGTCATCCCGTTGATGGTGGCCCGGCAGAACGGGCGCTCGACGAGGTTCCACACCGGGTACCAGATCGCTGGGATCAGCCCGATGCCCACGCCGACGATCAGTGCGAGGCAGATCTTGACCAGCCGGTTGCGCAGCTCACGGAGGTGATCCATGAGCGGCATCCGGCCGTCCGAATTGCTGTCCCGTATGCGCGCGCTGAGCACGCGCGCGCCCTTGACGGTGTCGCCCAGCTTCGTCATCGCGGGTTACCCGCGGCGGGTCAGCTGGCCTGGGTGCGCGGCGTCTCCACCGGAGCACCCTGCCCGGCGTCCGCCTTCTGCGCCTGCAGGTCGCGGATCTGCTGCTGCAGCGCGTCCACGTGGGCCTGGGTCGGCTCGGCCGGCTGGGCTGGCTGCGCCGTGAGGGCCTGGGCCGGCTTCGGCTCGTCGTCGTGCTCGCGCATGTCCTGCACTTCGGTCTTGAGGATGCGCATCGACTTGCCGAGGGACCGGGCCGCGTCGGGCAGCTTCTTGGAGCCGAACAGCACGATCAGCACGACGGCGACGATCAGGATCTTCCACGGGCTGTCGAACAGGTCGCCAATCATTTCCGCCCTCTTCACCGGGGGGTGTCTGTGCCCCCGCGACTGGGTCACTTCAGAACGAGCCTACACGTGAGACCTTCATATCCGGTCTGACGCGTCGGCCGGGTCACCTAACGGTGACGGTTTAGCTAACTGGGGCAAGCCGCCCCGGTCCCGTCATTGTGAACGCGATCAATCGTACTGGGCAAGTGCGGCGGCTGCATCCTCCCTGACCTGCGCGGCCAGGTCGGCAGGCGCGGCGACCCGCCCGTTTTCGCCCAGCCGCAGGGCCAGCCGCCGGACCATACGGCTGTCCGAAGTGCGCAATTTCACCCGCAGCCGCCCGTCGCCCAGCTCCGTGCTGCTCTCACACGGGTAGTACTCGGCCACCCACCGGCCGAGCGGGGCCAGTTCGATCTCCACCTGGAGATCTTCCGGAGCGGGCCGGTACAGGCCCTGGTCCACGTCCTTTGGCTCGGCCTCGGCGGGCACGCTGGCGGGCTCGTCGCGGACCCGCAGGCCGTGCACCCGGTCCAGCCGGAACAGCCGGACCGCCTCGGCCCGCCGGCACCAGCCCTCCAGGTACGTGCGGCCCTCCACGACCAGCAGCCGCATCGGGTCCACGTCGCGTTCGGTAGTCTCGTCCCGGCCCGGGACATAATATGACAAATGCACCAGCCGGCCGCGGGCCAGCGCGTCCTGCAACTGGGTCAGCACGGCCTGCTGTGCGACCTTATCGACCTGGACCGCCACCTGCGCGCTGGGCACGCCCGCCTCGCCCGCCGCGGCCTCCAGCTTGGCGATGGTGCGGCTCAGCGCATCCCCACCCGCGCCCACCTCGGCCAGCATGCGCAGCGCCACCAGCAGCGCGCTCGCCTCGTCCACGGCCAGCCGGAGCGGGCGGTCCATCTGCTCGGCCTGGCTGACCACGATCTCGCCGCCCTCGTAGGACAGGTCGATCGGGCAGTAGGGGTCCGGCGCGCGCAACTCCACGCACCACAGCAAGTTGAGGTCGTCGACCAGTTCGCGCTCGCTGACCCCGAACGCGGCGGCCGTCTCGGCCAGCCCGACCGCCTTGCGGCTGACCACGTAGGGCACCAGGGCCAGCAGCCGCTGCAGCCGGGCCGACCCGGTGGCGGGCGAGGTATTCACGCCAGCGCCCCTTTCAGCTGGGTGATGACGGCCTCGCGCAAGTCGGTGGGCTCCACCGCGATGACCGCCCGGCCGAATGACGCCAGGTACTCGGCGTACCAGCCGGCGTCGGAGTACCGCGTCTCGACCAGATCCCAGCCGTCACCGTCCGGCCGCACCGAGGTCGCGTGCCGGCGCAGGCCATGCCCAGCCCCGGCGCGGACCCGGAGCAGCGCGGGCCGCTGGGCCGGCGGCTGAGTGTCCATCTCCCGGACCATCTCCCGCACGTCGGTACCCTCCGGCACGGTCACAGCACCGGCGGGTCCGGTGAACCGCACCGGGCCCTCGATCCGGCTGAGCCGGAACACCCGTACCGCGTCCCGGTCGCTGTCGTGCCCGGCCACGTACCACCGGCCGTGCCGGTTGACCACGCCCCACGGGTCGAGCCGCCGCTGCTGCGGCTCGCTGCGCCCGGGGGCCCGGTAGGCGAACGTGACCGGCCGCCGGTCCCGCACCGCCTCCCACAGCGGCCCGAACGCGGCCTCGCCGGTCAGCCGGGGCTCGATGCCGGGCTGCGGCGTCTCCTCGGCGTCCACCCCGGCGGCGCGCAGCTTGAGCAGCGCGCCGGCCGCGGCCCCGGCCAGTTCCGCCTGCCGCCACACCCTGGCGGCCAGCGACAGCATGGCCGCCTCGTCCGGCTCCAGCCGGATTTCCGGCAGCTCGTAGGCCTGCCGCGGGATGCGGTACCCCAGCTCCTCGTCCAGCGCCGAATTGGACCCGGTCTCCAGCGGGATGCCCAGCTCGCGCAGTTCTTCCTTGTCCCGCTCGAACATCCGCTTGAACGCCTCGAAGGACTCCGGGTAGCCGGGCACGGCAGCGCGGATCTGGATGGCCGTCAGATACCGCTCGCTGGACAGCAAGCACACCACCAAGCCGAGCAGACGCTCGGTCTTCCTTCGTGACATCGCAGTTCCTCGCCCAATCCCGCCCGTCGACAATGACGCTACCCTGCGGGAGTGATCAGGTGGCGCAGTGGCACAGTTTTGGCGGTACGCCGCGAGTGGCCCGGTGCGGTAGAGCTCGACGCGGCCACCGGCGAGGGCACGGTCCGGGCGCTGGCCTACCCGCAGCTGTCCGGCCGTCCTGAGCCCGGAGACCGGGTGCTGCTGAACACCACCGCGCTGGCCAAGGGCCTGGGCACCGGCGGGTATGCGCTGGTCGTGGCGCTGCCCGACCGGCTGCCCGCCGACCCGGACGGCCCCGGCCACGTGGTCAAGGCCCGCTACACGCCGCTGCAGGCCACCGTGCTCGGCGCCGACGAGCAGGACTCACCGCACCACGAGGTGCTGCGCGCCGCGGACGACATCGGCGGGGCGCCGGTGGTGATCGCCGATCTGCATTCGGCGCTGCCCGCGGTGCTGGCCGGGCTGCGGGCCAGCCGCCCCGCCGCGGCGGCCTACGTGATGCTGGACGGCGGCGCGCTGCCGGCCTGGTTCTCCCGGACGGTGGCCGGGCTGCGGGCGGCCGGGTGGCTGCGCGGCACGATCACCACGGGACAATCGTTCGGCGGGGATCTGGAGAGCGTCACCGTGCACACGGGACTGCTGGCCGCCCGGCATGTGCTGGGCGCCGAGGTGATCGTGGTCACCCAGGGCCCGGGCAACCTGGGCACCGGGACCCGGTGGGGATTCTCCGGCGTGGCCTGCGGGGAGGCGGTCAACGCGGCCGCTGTGCTCGGCGGGCGGCCGGTGGCCGCGCTGCGGATCAGCGACGCCGACCCGCGGGACCGGCATCGCGGGGTGTCGCACCACAGCCTGACCAGCTACGGCCGGGTCGCGCTGGCCGCCGCCGACGTGGTGCTGCCGGAGCTGCCCGGGCCGTTCGGGGCCCTGGTGGCCCAGCAGGCGGCGGTGCTGGCCGGCCGGCACAAGCTGGTCACGGTGGGCACCGGCGGCCTGGCCGGCGCGCTGCGCGGCTGCCCGGTGCCGCTGTCCTCCATGGGCCGGGGCCTGGACCAGGACATGGCGTACTTCCTGGCCGCCGCGGCGGCAGGGCGGCACGCCGCCGCCCTGCTCCGCGACTGAGCGGCTCAGCCGGCCGTCGGGTTGACCGCGCCCAGGATGTCCACCACGAACACCAGCGTGTCGGTGCCCTTGATGCCCGCCTGCGTGCTGCCGGTCTTGCCGTAGCCGTCGGCCGGCGGCACGATCAGCATGACCCGGCTGCCCACGGTCTGCCCGACCAGGCCCTTGTCCCAGCCGGTGATGACCTGGCTGGGCGTGGCGCCGATGGTGAAGCCGAACGGCTCACCACGGGACCAGGACGAGTCGAACACCTTGTCGGTCCGCCAGATCGACCCGACGTACTGGGTGACCACGGTCTGGCCCTTGGCCACCACCGGCCCCGAGCCCTTGATCAGCGTCTTGGTCACCAGGCCGGCCGGTGGCTTGCTGCTCGACTGGATCTTGATGGTCGGCGCGGACCCGGACTTGGCGGTGACCGAGGGCAGCGAGCCGCCGCCGGTGGACACCTGTGAGCCGGTCGCGGCGGCGTTGTTGGGGAACTCCTTGAGCATGTCGATCACGAAGACCAGGGTGTCGGTGGCACTGACACCGGCCGAGGAGTTGCCGGACTTGCCGTAACCGTCCTTGGGCGGGATGACGGCCAGCACCCGGCTGCCCATCTTCTTGCCCTGCAGCGCGGTTTCCAGCCCGGGCAGCAGGGTGCCGCTGAACAGCTGGGGCGTCTTGGTCTGGAACGTGCTCTGGGCGAGCTTGTGCGTCTTGCCGCTCCAGATGTACACGGCATAGTTGCCGACGAACGCGTCCGACTTGCTCAGCACCGGGCCGGCGCCCTTGATCAGGGTCTTGACGGTGAGGTTGGTGCCCGCCGTCTGGTCCGGGATGGTGATCTTCGGGCTCGACCCGAACTGGCCACTGACCGTGACGTTCGGGGCCGAGGAGGAGGAGCCGGACGACCCGCAGGCGGCCACGGCCAGCGGGGCCACGGCCAGCAGCGGGGCAGAAAGCAGCACGGCAATGCGTCGCATGAGAAACCTTGTCATCTCCGACAGTGAGCGCCGCCAGCCTACCGGCATCACCAGAACGCGGCGCGCAGGTTACGTTGCCATACCATTACGTTGCTACGTGGCCGTGCCTGCCCGGTTACATACCGGCGATGAGCTTCTCCACCCGTTCGTCCACGCTGCGGAACGGGTCCTTGCACAGCACCGTCCGCTGGGCCTGGTCGTTCAGCTTGAGATGCACCCAGTCCACGGTGAAGTCGCGGCGCCGCTCCTGGGCGCGGCGGATGAACTCCCCGCGCAGCCGGGCCCGGGTGGTCTGCGGCGGGACCGACTTGGCCTCGAAGATGTCGATGTCCCGGGCCGTCCGTGCCACCGCGCCGCGCCGCTGCAGCAGGTAGTACAGGCCGCGGCCGCGGTGCACGTCGTGATAGGCCAGGTCCAGCTGGGCCACCCGGGGCGAGGCCAGCGGCAGGTCATGCTTGCCCCGGTACCGCTCGATGAGCTGGAACTTGGTGATCCAGTCGATCTCCCGGTCGACCAGCCCGAAGTTGCCGGTGTCCACCGCGAGCAGGGTGCGCTCCCACAGATCGAGCACCCGCCTGGTGATGGCGTCGGCGCCGCGCCGGTCGGTGAAATCCTTGGCCTTGGCCAGGTACTCACGCTGGATGTCCAGCGCGCTGGCCTCCCGGCCGTTGGCCAGCCGGACCCGGCGGCGGCCGGTCATGTCGTGGCTGACATCCCGGATGGCCCGGATCGGGTTCTCCAGCGTCAGGTCCCGCATCACCGTGCCCGCCTCGACCATCCGCAGCACCAGATCGGTCGCGCCCACCTTGAGCAGCATGGTCGTCTCGCTCATGTTCGAGTCGCCCACGATCACATGCAGCCGCCGGAACCGCTCCGCATCCGCGTGCGGCTCATCACGGGTGTTGATGATCGGCCGCGACCGCGTCGTGGCCGACGACACCCCCTCCCAGATGTGCTCAGCCCGCTGGCTGACGCAGTACACCGCCCCCCGGGGCGTCTGCAGCACCTTCCCCGCCCCGCAGATCATCTGCCGGGTGACCAGGAACGGGATCAGGATGTCGGCCAGCCGCCCGAACTCGCCGTGCCGGCCGACCAGGTAGTTCTCGTGGCAGCCGTAGGAGTTGCCGGCCGAGTCGGTGTTGTTCTTGAACAGGTAGATGTCCCCGGCGATGCCCTCCTCGCGGAGCCGGCGGTCGGCGTCCACCAGCAGGCCTTCCAGGATCCGCTCGCCGGCCTTGTCGTGCACCACCAGGTCCAGGATGTTGTCGCACTCCGGGGTGGCGTACTCGGGGTGGCTGCCGACGTCGAGGTACAGCCGGGCCCCGTTGCGCAGGAACACGTTGCTGCTACGGCCCCAGGACACCACGCGCCGGAACAGGTACCTGGCCACCTCGTCCGGTGACAGCCGGCGCTGGCCACGGAAGGTACAGGTGAGGCCGTACTCCGTCTCGACTCCGAATATCCGCCGGTCCACCCTCCCAACCTACGTGCCCTCCGGACCGGGGTCACCACCCCAGCCCGCGCGCCGGCCGTTCCGCGTCGGGCTGATGGGCCGGCGCCGGTGGCGGGGGGAACGTCACGTCGATGGCCAGGCCGCCGCTGGGCCGGGGCTGCGCGCTGATGGTGGCGGCGTGCGCGGTGGCGATGGCCCGGACGATGGACAGGCCCAGGCCATAGCCGTCCCGGCGGGCCGGGCGCGGGCCCAGCCGCTGGAACGGCTGGAACAGCCGGTCGACCTCGGCGGCCGGGATGACCGGCCCGGAGTTGGCCACCGACAGGACCGGGTGGCCGCCGCTGGTTGTGACGGCGACCTGGATGTCCCCGCCGGGGATGTTGTGCCGGATGGCGTTGTCGATCAGGTTGGCGGCCAGCTGCTGGACCAGGAGCGGGTCACCGTCGAGGGCGGCGGGCTGGAGGTCGGCCTGGACGCTCAGGCCGAGGCGGCTGATCGCGGGGCGGGCGGCGGCCAGGGCAGCGTCCGTGATCGCGGCCAGGTCAGCGGGCTCGCGTTCGCCCGGGCCAGCTTCGCTGCTGGCCAGCGCGAGCAGCGCCTCGATGAGGCGTTCCTGCTCGGCGTTGGAGGCCAGCAGCTCAAGGCTGACGGCCTGCCAGGTCGTGGTGGTGGCGGCCGGGTCGGCCAGGGTGACCTGCAGCAGGGTGCGCTCACGCGTCAGCGGGGTGCGCAGCTCGTGCGAGGCGTTGGCGGCGAACCGCCGCTGGGCCTCGAACGACGCCTCCAGCCGCGCGAACAGCCCGTCGAGGGTGTCGGCGAGTTCCTTGAGCTCGTCGTCGGGACCGCCCAGGGTCAGCCGCTCGTGCAGGCTGCTGGCGGAGATCCGGCGGGCGGCGGCGGTCATGGTGCGCAGTGGGCGCAGCACCCGGCCGGCCAGCAGCCAGCCGATCACGGTGGCGACGACCGCGAACACCGCCAGCGCGATCGCGGAGGCGATCAGCAGCTGCTGCCGCTGGGAGGCCAGCTGCCCGAGATGCACCGCCCGTGCGGCCTGCTGTTGCTGCTGGGCGGTGAGCGGGAGGGTGATGATGTCGTAGCGGCCGTCCCGGCGGACGTCGGCGGCCGGGGCCTTGATCACCCGGTGGAACGTGGGGGCGATGTTCACCCCGGAAAAGTGCACCGTGCCGCCGTAGAACACATAGGTGAGGGCGAGCACGGCCGCGCCGCAGGCCAGGAACGCCGCCCCGTACAGGATGGTGAGGCGCAGCCGGGCCGTGGGGCGGGGCAGCCGTGGCCAGCGCCGGGGCCCTGGCCGGGGGTTGGGCATCATGGTTCTCCGATGCGGTAGCCGCTCTCACGGACGGTCTGGATCACCGGCGGGTCGCCGAGCTTGGCCCGTAGGCGGCGGATGGTGGTCTTCACCGTGCTGGTGAACGGGTCGGCCGCTTCGTCCCAGACCCGTTCGAGCAGCTCCTCGGCCGGGACCGGCCGCCCGTCCGCGGCCAGCAGGCATTCCAGCACGGCCAGTTCCTTGGTGGTGAGCGGCAGCCGCCGCCCGGCCCGGACCGCGACCCGGCGGGCCGGGTCCAGGCTCAGGTCGCCGTGTTCCAGGCTGGGCGGCAGCGGAGCGGCGGCGCGCCGCCCCAGGGCCCGGATGCGGGCCACGAGCTCCCCGAAGTCAAACGGCTTGGGCAGGTAGTCATCGGCGCCGAGCCCAAGGCCTTCGACCCGGTCCCTGACTGATCTGGCCGCGGTGAGCATCAGCACCCGGGTCCCGGACCGGCTCGCGGCCAGGGCCCGGCAGACGTCGTCGCCGGGCACGCCGGGCAGGTCCCGGTCCAGCACCAGCACGTCGTAGCGGTTGACCGCCAGGTGCTCCAGGGCCGTGGCGCCGTCCAGCACCACGTCGACGGCCATCCCCTCGCGGCGCAGGCCCGCGGCCAGCGCCGTGGCCAGGATCTCGTCGTCCTCGGTCACCAGAACCCGCATCGCCCGCCCCGCCGCTTCGTGTGCCCACGGTCTGTCAGCCGCGCTTTCCCAAGATCGCAGATGGCCGGTGACACCAGGGTGACATTTTCCGTCACCGTCGCGGCACCTCCCCTTCTGTACAACAGCTTGCGACGGGAAAACAGCAGAAGGTAGATGAGGAGACCATGATGAACGGCAAGTACGGCGCCGGCCGGGGTGCACGGCGCGCGGGCGTCCTGGCGGTCGTGGTGGCCGCGGCCCTGTCGACGGCGGCGTGCGGGGTGCTGCATGTCTCGGTGGGCGCCGGCCCGGCCTCGACCGCTGGCTACCAGGCGAACCTGGCCTACGCGCACTGCATGCGGAACCACGGCGTGCCGGACTTCCCCATCCCGGGTCCGGGGGAGAGCTTCCATGTCAGCATCAGCGGGCACCTGCACGGCAAGAAGGCCGGCACCAAGAAGCTCAGCACCCCGAGGGCCCGGGCCAACGCGGTCTGTGAGCACCTGCTGCCGCCCGGCAGCGTGACTCGCGGCTGATGACGGAGGCGGCGGCCTTGACCGGCCGCCGCCCGTCAGGCGATAGTTGCTTCCGTGATGCGAGAGTACAACTGGCCGGACCCCCATGGCTGACTGGACCGCCCCGCGTGACCTGGCCCTGGGCCAGGCTCGGGCGCTCATCCAGCGGGCGGTGGACAAGGCCGAACAGCTTGGTGTGCGCGGGGCCATCGCGGTCGTCGGCGCGAGCGGCGCGCTGGTCTCGGCGTCGCGGATGGACGCCGGGGGCCCGGGCGGGATGGCCCGGGCCCGGTCCAAGGCCTGGATCTCGGCCACCCAGCAGATTCCGACCGCCGAGCACCATCACCGGATGACCACGCTGGCACCGCCGATCGCGACGGGCTTCGTGCAGGCCTCACCGGAGGCGATGTTCCCCGGTGCGGGCGGCCTGCCGATCCGCGCGGACGGGGTCGTGGTGGCGGGCGTCGCCGCTTCCGGTGCCACCGTCTCCCCGTTCTTCCCTGACGGGGTGGAACCGGCCAGCCTCAGCGTCGACGGCCAGCCGGCCAACCCCGAGGACCTGCTGATCGCGTATGCGCTCCAGCTGCCCTACACCGGCCAGCACGGCGACGACCAGCCGCGCTGGGCGGCCCGCTTCGGCGACCTGAGGATCGACCCGGCCGACAGCGCCGGGATGTCACCGGCGCCGGCGGCCCGCCGGCAGGCCGAACTGAGCTGGGCGAAGGGCCTGTGTGACCGGGTGCTGCGCGAGGCCGAGCGGCGGGACCTGCGGGTGGCGGTGGCCGTGGTGGACCGCGGCGGGGACGCGATCCAGCAGGACCTGATGGACGGGGGGCCGGCCGGTGCGGTGGCCGTGGCCCAGGCGGTCGCGAACACCGCGGCGCTGTTCGACGGGCCGAGCGAGGAGGTGGCCCAGCGGTACGGCGGAGCCGAGCGGCTGGCCCCGATCGTGGTCCCGGCGCTGCTTGGGGTGGCAGGCGGCCTGCCGGTCCGGGTGGCGGGCCGGCTGGCCGGCGGGCTCGGCGTGGCCGGTCCCGAGCCGGCCAGCTGCGCTGGCCTGGCCGCCGCCGCGCTGGCCACCCCCTGACCGCGGTGTGGTTCCGGCCGGCGATCGTGCCGGGCATGTAGTGCGGGTAGTCAGCCGGCCGCCGCGGGCAACGGCAGTTGTCCCGCGGCCAGTGCGCTGATCAGCCCTTCGATGAAGTCCGTGGTCCCGGCCGGGCTGAGCGCCCGGGCCAGCAGGTAGTCGAACTCCGAGCGGCACCGGCCGACCAGTTCGGGATTGTCGGTGGAGTACTCGGCCAGCAGCGTCTCGGTATAAGCGATTTTCGGGTCGGCCGGGTTGCTGAAGCTCAGGATGGTGAACGCGAACCCGTCGCCGGGGTGAGCCGCGGCGCTGAGCGGCAGGACCTGGATCGTGATGTGCGGCTTGGCCGCCTCCTGGATCAGATGGCGTAGCTGCGCCAGCATGACCTCGGTGCCGCCTGCCCGGCGGTGCAGCGCGGCCTGATCCAGGATCGCGTGCAACTGCGGCGGATGGCTGCGGGCCAGGATGGCCTGCCGCTTGAGGCGCAGCGCCACGCCGCGCTCCACATCCTCGAGCGGGGTGTCCGGGCGGGCGGTCATCAGCGCCCGCGCGTAGCCTTCGGTCTGCAGCAGCCCGGGGACGTGATGGGTTTCGTAGCTGTGGATATGGGCGGCCTCGTCCTCCAGGCCGATGAACGTCTGCACGTCCTCGGACAGCAGGTCGGAATACGCGTGCCACCATGCCTTGGTGCGCGAGAGCCGGACCAGTTCGAGCAGTTCGTCGCGCTGCTGGCCGTCCACCCCGTAGCAGTCGAGCAGGCCCCGGACGTCATGCACCCGGACGCCAACCTGGCCCGTCTCGATGCGGCTGATCTTGGTTGCGGAGAACTCCAGGTACTCGGCCACGTCTTCGAGGGTCTTCCCGGAGTCGGCCCGCAACCGCCGGAGCGCGGCGGCCAGCCTGCGGCGCCGCACCACCGGACTGCTGCCGTCTGCCGTCATGCGATCTCCAAGGTCGGTCTCTGGCCCGCTCGCGGTGCGCTGGCCCTAAGTCTGCCGGGCATGCCGGTGCAGCCTGCCGAGTATGCCGGAGATGAGCCGATACAGCAACTTGCGGATAGAAAATCGCGTTTTGTCATTGTTGAACGCGAATCGCGCTAGTCTCTCAGGCCGGTGGGCCGTGCCGACCGGGGACGGCGCGGCCCACCAGCAGGTTGCCGTGCGCCCGCAACCGGGTATCCATTTCTCAAGGGCAAGAGAGCTGTGCCGCCGGGGGCGTCGCGCCACAGCGTTAGCAGGCTGTCGACCGTTCCCGGCACAGGGGCTGACGGGAGCGATGGATCCCATCGAACACGCGGAGCGCGCCGACCTGGTTCCGGTCGGCCGCGAGCGCTTAGGGAACCGTTCCACACTTCCATTTTCCGCCTCCCGCGGCGGGCTGGCCGCCTGTCCCGGCAAGTCTCACCGTGCCTCTCCGCTCACCTCCGTTCCATTCACTGGCTGCCGAGAGGAGGTGAGAGGTTGCAGAACCTGGACCTGGGGAATTCGCACTGGACGCGGAGCAGCTTCAGCAGTTCACCCGACAAGACCTGCGTCGAAGTCGCGGTGACTCCGGCGGGGGTCGCGGTGCGGAACTCCAACGAGCCATCCCATTTCGTCGCCTTTACCTGCGCCGAGTGGGAGATGTTCCTGAAAGGAGTGCAGTCCGGCGAGTTCAACCTGCCGGGCTAGCTCGCGTACCGTAAGGGCCGATGCCAGCTATGCCCGCCACCCCAGCGGCTGGCCCGCTGCTGGTGACCGACCCTGATTCGCCCGGTGGCACCGGGCTGATCCTGTTCCCGCGGCCGGGCCTGCTGCCCACAGCGTGGCTGGGGCCGGTGCCGGCGGGCGGGCTGGACCCCGCGGATGTGGCCGCGCTGCTGGCCGCGGCCCAGCCGTGCGCGCTGCTGCCCGAGCACGGCCTGGGCTGGTTCGGCCGGCCCGGCCTGTCCGGCTGCCGGCTGGGCCGGGGCGCGGATCCGGCGGCCGGGCGGGACTGGTCGCCAGTGTTCACGCCCGCCGGGATCACCGGCGGTGGGCGCCGGGCCCGGGTCGAGGCCGTGGACGTGACGGCCGGGCTGCGTCTGGTCACCGAGGCGGAAGCGGTGCCGGGCGGTGCGGTCCGGGTCCGGCATACGGTGACCAACACCGGTCCCGAGCCCTATACCGTGGCCGGCCTGGACGTGGTGGTCCCGCTGCCCGCCCAGGTCGGGGAGGTGCTCGACTTCACCGGCCGGCAGACGGCCGAGCGGACACCGCAGCGCCATCAGCTGGGCGACGGCCTGTGGCTGCGCGAGGGGCGCCGCGGTCACACCGGCCACGACTCGGCCACCGTGGTGGTGGCCGGTGAGCCCGGCTTTGGCTTTGCCCGCGGCGACGCCTTCGGCGTGCACGTGGCCTGGAGCGGCAACACCGTGCATCGCGTCGAGCGGCTGGCCCCCAGCCGCACCGTGCTCGACGACGCGCAACGCCAGCTCCCGGGGCTGACCACGCTCGGCGGCGGTGAGCTGCTGCTGCCGGGTGAGATCGTGCTGGCCAGCGGGGAGTCGTACGCCACACCGTGGGTGTACCTGGCCGCCAGCCGGGCCGGGCTTGACGGCCTGGCCGCGCAGTTCCACGGGTACCTGCGGTCGCTGCCCGCCCATCCCGGCTCGCCACGGCCAGTGAACCTGAACGTCTGGGAGGCGGTGTACTTCCGGCACGATCTCACGGCCCTGGCCAAGCTGGCGGGCCTGGCCGCGGACATCGGGGTGGAACGCTACGTGCTGGACGACGGCTGGTTCACCGGCCGCCGCAGCGACCGGGCCGGGCTGGGTGACTGGGCCGTGGACGAGGAGGTCTGGCCCGGTGGGCTGCACCCGATCGCGGACTACGTGCGATCGCGGGGCATGCAGTTCGGCCTGTGGTTCGAGCCGGAGATGGTGAACCCGGACTCGGACCTGTACCGGGCGCACCCAGAGTGGATCTTGTCGGCGGGCGGGCGGGTGCCGCCGTTGCAGCGCCACCAGCTGGTCCTGGACCTGACCCGGCCGGACGTCGCGGACTATCTGTTCGGCCGGATCAGCGGGCTGCTGACCGAGTACCCGATCTCCTACGTCAAGTGGGACTGCAACCGGGACATCATCGACGCCGGTTCCGGCCTGCGGGCCGGCGCGCCGGCCGCGCACGCCCAGGCGCTGGCCGTCTACGCGCTGCTGGACCGGTTGCGGGAGCGGCATCCGGACGTGGAGTGGGAGTCGTGCGCGGCCGGAGGCGGCCGGATCGACCTGGCCATCCTGGAGCGGGTCCAGCGGGTCTGGCCCTCGGACATGACCGACGCGCTGGCCCGGCAGCCGATCCAGCGCTGGACCGGGCAGCTGCTGCCGCCGGAATACCTCGGGACCCACGTGTCCGCGCCGGTCTCCCACCAGACCGGGCGGTACCTGCCGCTGCCGCTGCGCTGTGCCACGGCGCTGTTCGGGCACCTGGGCGTCGAGTGGGACCTCACCCAGGCCAGCCCGGCCGAGCTGGCCGGGCTGGCCGAGTGGATCGGGCTGTACAAGCAGCACCGCGGGCTGATCCACTCCGGGCGGATGGTCCGGCTGGACACGGCCGCGGACGCGGCCTGGCTGTACGGCGTGGTCGCGGCGGACCAGTCGGCCGCGCTGATGTGTTACGTGCAGCTGGATGAGCCGCGCAGCGATCAGCCGGTGACCATGCGGGTGCCCGGGCTCGACCCGCTGCGCCGGTACCGGGCGAGCGAGGTCACCCCGGCCGGCGGCCGGGCCGGGCTGGCGGACGTGGTCGTGCCGGGCGCCGCGCTGGGCGAGATCGGCCTGGCCATCCCGGCGCAGCGCCCGCTGACCGCCGCGGTCATCTTCATCCAGGCTTAGCCCGGCTTGCGGGCCACCCCGGCCCACAGCGCCAGCGTGCCGTTGGTCTCGACGGGCGACCGCCAGTGCTGGACCTGGACCAGCCCGGGCTCGACCAGTTCAAGACCCCCGAAGAACCGCATCACCTGGTCGTGGCTGCGGCCGGTGTACTGCTGATAGCTGAGCTGGTTGACCCGGTTCTGCAGGTCGCTCACCTTGTCCGGCTCGATGTCCGAGGCGGGGTGGGAGATGCCCAGGTAACTGCCGCCCGGGATCGCGGCCATGATCCGGCTCATGATCGCGAACGGATCGTCCTCGTCGCTGATCGCGTGCAGGGTCAGCAGGCTGATCACCGCCACGGGCTGGCCGAAGTCCAGGGTGCGCGCGGCCTGCTCCAGGATCGTGCCGGTGTTGCGCGCGTCGGCGTCGATGTAGTCGGTGGCGCCGTGCGGGCCGCTGGACAGCAGGGCGCGGGCATGGGCCAGCACGATCGGGTCGTAGTCGACGTAGACGACCCGGCAGTCCGGCGCCACCTCCTGCGCGACCTCGTGGGTGTTGCCCGCGGACGGGATGCCGGTGCCGATGTCGAGGAACTGGCGGATCCCGGCCTCACCGGCCAGGAAGCGCACCATCCGGCCCAGGTAGGCCCGGTTGGCCCGGGCCAGCTCCACCATCGCGGGGTAGGCCGCCTTCAGCGCATCGCCCGCCTTGCGGTCGGCGGCGTAGTTGTCCTTGCCGCCGAGCAGGTAGTCATAGATCCGGGCGTGGTGCGCGATGCTGCTGTCGAAGGCCGCGTGCTCAGCATCCACGCCGGACAGGTTACCCCCCACGGCCTAGGCCGGCTGGCCCGCGAGCAGAGCCCGGGCCTTGCCGATCCGGGTGTCCAGGTCGGCGAGGAAGCCGTCCAGGGCGTCCCGCTTGGCCTGGACCGTGGCCCGCAGGTCCTCGGCCAGCGCGAGGCACTCCCGGGTCAGCTGGCGGCGTTCCTCCTCGCTGGTCCGCTCGTCGTGGTAGCTGAGCCGGATCTGGGCGATCCGGTCCTCGTTGCGCAGCACCACCGCGATCTCGTCGAGGTTGAGGCCCAGCAGGCTCTGCAGCTCCCGGATCCGGGCCACCCGGGCCAGGTCGTCCTCGGAGTAGCGGCGCAGCCCGCCTGGTGTGGTGCGCGCCGGGACCAGCAGGCCGATCTGCTGGTAGTAGCGCAGCGCGCGCTCGGACACGCCCGCCCGGGCCGCGGCGGCGCCGATGCCGAGCAGTTCCTTGGTTGTCATGGGCATCGCTTTACTCCTTGGCCGGGACATCCACGTCGCTGGACGCGACCGGCTCGAGCCCGGCAAGCCCGCCGATCTCGGCCGCGCCGTCGGCCAGTTCGTCGGCGACCGGCTCGATGGCATGCTGGGGGCGCCGGCCGCGGACCGCGGAGGCCACGATCGCGATGGCCGTCGCGATGGCCGCGAACGTGAACGCCAGGTGCAGGCCGCTGGCGAACGGCTGCTCGATGAGCCGGGGGAAGAACGACCGCCCGGTGACATAGGCGGCCTGGCTCGGGCTCAGATGCTGCAGCGCCCCGGTCGGGCCGAGCAGTTCCTTGATCGGGTTATAGCCGAGGAACGCCGAGAACAGGCTGCCGATCGGCGGCTCGCTGGCCACCAGGTGCGCGGCGGGCGCGGGCACGCCCGCCTTGACCAGCCCGCGGTAGAGGTGCGACGGCAGGTTGTGTGCCAGCCCCAGCGTGACGATGGTGAAGAACAGGCCCATGGACAGCACGGTGGCTGAGTTCTGGAACGTGTTCAGCATGCCCGCACCCGCGCCGCGCTGC
>Ga0335083_10005630_pt1 | contig 15775 bp, 6 predicted proteins | sample Lox_Sample_42_FD_206716 | JGI IMG/M metagenome (GOLD analysis project Ga0335083, IMG submission 206716) | Soil microbial communities from Loxahatchee National Wildlife Refuge, Florida, United States - Lox_Sample_4.2 | ecosystem: Environmental > Terrestrial > Soil > Wetlands | place: USA: Florida... | reverse complement strand
ATCAGAAGGACGCGGAATTGATCGCTGAAATGAGCAGGCAGACATTCTACGATACATTTGCTTCGGTCAACACAAAGGAAAATATGGACAAATTCCTGCGTGAACAATTTACAAAAGAAAAATTAATGGCTGAAGCAGGCGCTCCTGGTAATTTTTTTCTGCTGGCATATTTGAATCAGGAACCGCAGGGATATTTGCATTTAAAAAAAAGTGTTAATCCCGAAGAATTGCAAAATCTTGCTGCGATCGAGATTGGAAGGATCTATGCTGTTCAAAAAGCAATTGGCAGGGGAGTAGGAAGCAGTTTAATGCAGGCAGCCATAGATTTCGCACAAATAAAAAATGAAGAAGTGATCTGGCTGGGTGTTTGGGAACATAATCAAAAAGCCATTAAATTTTATTTAAAGTGGGGGTTTGAAAAATTTGGTGAACATCTATTCATGCTGGGCGATGATCCGCAAACGGACTGGCTGATGAAAAAAAATCTTCGTTAGAAAAGATAGCTGCCGAATTATTTTATTCCGACCGATTGCTTTACCCCGCTAAAAATGGATTTCCATAATAAATTGAAGAGTGAGCGATGGATATCTCTGTCATAATTAATAGCCGCCCTTCTCGTTTCATTGTTGGCAGGATTTGAATCTTTCAGGATAATATTTGTGGCAACGGTTGGGATCAGCTTTTTTGTGTATTTATTTTTTTCCTCATCTTTTTTTAAAAGTGAAACATGCAGATCATGATATAACAATAACAAATTTCCTGTTGCGCGGTGATTGTCTCCAATGAAAGAAAAACTCATTTGATTGATATTGCCCTTATCTATTCTCGCAAGAGCCATCGGCTCTGTCATCCTATTCAGATGTTCGCCGGGCATATTTTGCATATTTCCTTTGATTTTGAAATTCCCGTTCCTGCTGGCCAGTTGCATGTCGAGCCGGGCATGTATTATTGCTTTTCCCAGGAACTTTGAATTAAAATCCAAGGAACAAATATTTTTTTCCCGGATGCGGGATGGGATATTTGTGAGGTTTGAAATAGTAGCATAACTATCCGCAAACTGAACCTTACCGCTGCTATCGCTTTTTGTGTTTTTTTCCTTGTATTCAATAAAAGTATTTTTAAAAACGATTTTCCGGATATATAAAGGAATTGGAATTTGCATCAACTGCTGCTGCGGATAATTGCTTGTACGGTCCACTGAATCATGTGGGTGGGAAATATCGCGATAAATTTTAAATGAACCGCTTTCGATGAATAATGAATCTGCCCCGATGACCTTTCTCCAAAGTGATTTTCTATCGACGTGGAAGAGCTGTATATTTTCAAAACTGAAATTATATCTGTCTTTTGAATACCTGAAAGCAGCAGCATATGCTTCTTCACTTAGTTGAGGAATAATTCGGATGCTGCCTGCCTTAATACTATTGATCTGGCTGATGAACTCCAGTTTTTCGAATTGGAAATTGTATTTTTTATCTTTTGATGGCAATACAATTTCACTGCATCGCAGGTCCAGGTCTTTTGAGAATAAAATACTGCTGCTGTCATTGCGACGGGCGCTATCGATCAAAAAATCAGACATGACTGATGAAAGATTTTTACCTGTAAATATTATCTTTCCCGAATTGATATCTCTCACTAAAAGGTTTGCATGGGTGATGATGATACTGTCAATATGAATGCTCTTCAATTGTCCGAGAACCTGTTTGTAAACATCTTTCCCGGGGTTGTATCCCGAAGTATCCTTTAAAAAATTATTGACGCCGATTTCAATTTCCGGGTGGTCGACCTCTAGTTTGGCTCCCGTTATTTCCTTGTTTAATAAAGCCTTTGGTGTTTTCACACCCGTAATCTTTAATCCGGATACCCTCAGACTCAACAACACGGGTGGCGCATCATGATTGCTGACCATTTCATGGTAATAAGATGTATCAGGAATGAGCCTGACTTTATTTACCTGTAAAACACCATTTACTTCATCGATTGCCAGGTCATCATATTGAATTGAATACAGACCTTTTGTTTTTTTTGAGACCAGCTCATGGATTTTTTTATTGGCAAATTTGTATTTATACCATGTCCAGGCAACGGAAGCTATCATCAGTATGAAGACAATGCCGATGATGTAGACACTTCTTTTAAGTTTGCGATTCTTCTTGGTTCTCATTCATATGATTTAAAAAAGGAGTCGACCACCTGTGATCTCCGGAAGCCGATCCGGAATAATAAAATTTCAAAAACGATACCATTAGAATTATGAGGGCATTGTGTTGGCTTCCATGCCAAATAAGAAGAAATGTGTAAGGATTTCCACAAGTTTAGGCTCGGGTCAGTGCAATTGGACTTTTATGGCAATGTTTTGAAAAGAGGTTTAAAAAAATTAATTAGTAAGTGATCGTGCGATTCAAATCGCAAATCATAATATTGTGTAATTATTTCCACGAAATGAAGGTCAGTCAGGGCTAAAAAAAGTGGTACTATTTTTTCAATAACAATTATGTAATTCAATTCATTAATTAAAAAAACTTACCGTTATGGAAAAACAAAAGAATAACGATAAAAGAAATGCTGAGGATAATAAACAAAAGCAGAATCAAAGAAAAGAGAATGATAAGAAGGTTCAGCATTCATCCAAACATAGTAATCACAATAAAAACAAAATGCAGGATAATGAAGATACAGACACAGACAGAGCATTGGCCCGTTCGGGATCCGACGATGATGTAAAAACAAATATTGATGATAACCCCGATGAAACGCAAAGAAAGCTTCCCAGGATGAAAGAAAAACATGAGGAGTAAAATTGGTCCGAATTGAACACAATCTTTTTTGAGAATTGTTTAATAAAATAGTGTTTAGTCGGAGCGAAGGTCAGAAAGTGATATGGTTGTGGCTTGATGCGAAAAATGGGAAAATTCCAATTTTCCCATTTTTATTTATGATGTTCAAAAAATAATATTCAAAATTTGAAAAAAAACCCAATACAATATCTCAAAGAGAATATTCCGATTCAGGGATTCCTTACGCAATTGCGGATATCTTTTCTGGGTGATGACCTCATGCACAAATACGACAATGAGAAGCCTCCTATTCGTGCTGAATTATTCAGCCTGGAACAAATGGAGCAGTATGCAAAGGTTTTGGCAAGAGAACATCTAATTACTCCTGAAAAAACATCCGAGCAGTTATTGAAACGCCTTGCTGAGAATGAAGAAATATTATTGGAAGTACACAACCTGATGACGGAATCTTCCAAAAAAAATTTGAGAATAACACCTGCGGGAGAATGGCTGCTTGATAATTTTTACCTTATCGAAGAACAGCTATACACCGGAAAAAAACATTTGCCAAAAGGATATAGCAAAGGATTGCCTCAGTTGGGAAAAGGCGCTTCGGCCGGATTGCCCCGTGTATATGATATAGCAATTGAACTGATTTCGCACAGCGACGGAAGAGTCGATCTTACAAGCCTCAGCAGTTTTATCGCAGCCTACCAGGAAGTTTCTAATTTGAACCTGGGGGAATTATGGGCGATCCCGATCATGTTGCGACTTGCCCTGATTGAAAATTTAAGGAGACTTGCTGCCCAGATAGCGAAGGATCGTATCAATAAGAACCTGGCTGATTATTGGGCAGATCAAATGACTGAAACTGCAGAGAAAGATCCAAAGAGTCTCATACTCGTGATAGCTGATATGGCCCGTTATGGCCCGCCGATGGTGAGTTCCTATGTTGCAGAATTGACGAGACGATTGGTGGGTAAAGGATCTGTCTTTGCACTTCCATTGAGCTGGATTGACCAGCGATTGTCGGAACAGGGGTTGACAAGCAGTGAATTGGTTCATCTTGAAAATCAAAAGCAGGCAGCAGACCAGGTTTCAATAGCAAACAGCATCAGTAGCCTTCGTTTTTTGGGAACAAATGACTGGAGGGAATTTGTCGAAAATATAAGTATCGTAGAAAACACGCTCAGGCAGGATCCGGTATATGGCGCCATGGATTTTCGTACGCGTGACCATTACCGTCATATCGTTGAAAAAATTGCAAAGAATAGCGATGTTAGCGAACAGGAGGTGGCCCTGACCGCCATAAAATTTTCAAAGGAAAATATAACATATGAAGATGGTAGTTATCGTGAATCACATGTAGGATACTATCTCGTTGCAAAGGGATTAAAACGGTTAGAAAAATCAGTCAGCAGGAAATTATCTGCAGTCGAGTCGATTCAAAGGTTCGCTCAAAGTATTCCGCTGACCCTATATGTTGGTTTGATATGTATCGTATCGATTATTTTTAGCGGTGCAATGATCAAACGGGCATACCTGGATGGAACTCATCAATGGTGGATGCTTGGGCTGCTAAGTTTTTTTTCGGTTATAGCTACCAGTCAGCTTGCAATTACACTGGTCAATTGGGTAACCACCATACTAACAAAGCCACATTTGTTGCCGCGAATGGATTTTTCGAAGGGAATCCCCGCGGAATACCGGACGATGGTCGTGATTCCCTCCATTTTTAATAATGCGGCTGAACTTGAACACCTGATTGAAGGGATAGAAGTTCGTTTCCTGGCTAACCGTGACGAAAATATTTATTTTGCCCTTCTTACTGATTTCCGCGATGCGAAGGAAGAGATTTTGGACGAAGAACAAGCACTTTTACAAACAGCCCGCTCAAAAATAGAAGAGCTCAATCAAAAATATCATCGGAAAACAAATGATATATTTTTTATTTTTCATCGTCCACGGAAATGGAATTCGTCTGAAAAAAAATGGATGGGATATGAACGAAAGCGTGGAAAACTGTCTGAATTGAATGCCTTGTTGCGTGGTGGATCAAGAGAAAATTTTTCACTGATCGTGGCTAATGAGACGGTTTTTCCCTCCATAAAATACATAATCACTTTAGATACTGATACGCAATTACCCAGAGATGCGGCCTGGAAAATTGTGGGTACAATGGCGCATCCCCTGAATCATCCTTTTTTCAACAGAAAAAAACAAAGAGTCACAGAAGGATATGCTATTCTTCAACCACGCGTAGCCGTTAGTCTGCCCCATGGTAACAGTTCTTTATACGAGCGGATGCATGGACATGAACCCGGTATTGATCCTTACACGAGGGCGGTCTCGGATGTGTACCAGGACCTTTTTCATGAGGGGTCTTTTATCGGGAAGGGTATTTATGACATCGATGCATTTGAGCAATCCCTGCGCGGTCGTTTTCCGGAGAACCGGGTTCTCAGTCATGATTTACTGGAAGGAAGCTATGCGCGCTGTGGTTTGTTAAGCGATGTGCAATTGTATGAAGAATATCCCTCCAATTATATCACTGACATGAAAAGACGTCATCGCTGGATTCGGGGCGATTGGCAAATTGCGAGTTGGTTGCTTCCATTTGCACCCGGTCCGGGAAAAAAGTTATTAAAGAATCCGATATCGGCTTTATCACGATGGAAAATATTTGATAATCTCCGGCGCAGCTTTGTGCCCGTTTCTTTTTTATTGTTATTGTTGTTTGGATGGATTTTATCTCCTTATCCTTTATTCTGGACAACAGTAATTGTCTTGATCATCATATTGCCATCTGTCATCAATGTGTTTTGGGAAATCTGGCGAAAGCCGGAAGATGTTTTATTGCTTGAACATTCGATGCTCACTATCCGATTGTCGACCCATCATTTCATTCAGCACCTGCTCACATTCGCGACTATTCCATTTGAGGCATTGCTGAATGCAGATGCAATTATTCGCACCAACTGGCGTATGCTTATTTCGCACAGGAAATTATTGCAATGGAATCCGTCCGATACGCCGTTGACGGATCATCATAGAAGTATTTTCGGCATTTACCTCTATATGATCATTTCGCCTTTGTCGGCCCTGGCTGTATTTGCATATCTCTCATATAAAGAACCATTCCACCTGATTATAACGATTCCTGTGCTGATCATTTGGGCGCTATCACCGGCGATTGCATGGAAACTAAGTATGCCTTTTTCAACGCGAATTGTCAGGCTCAGCGAAGACCAGAAAACTTTTTTGTTCAAGCTTGCAAGAAAAACCTGGACCTTCTTTGAAAATTTTGTCACGCAGGAAGACAACTGGCTTGCTCCTGATAATTACCAGGAAAGCCCGGTTGCCAAGCTGGCGCATCGCACTTCGCCCACCAATATCGGTATGTCAATGCTTGCGAACCTGGCAGCTTATGATTTCGGCTATATATCCCCGGGAGAGTTTATTAATCGCACGGGTAATACGATGGGTTCATTACAGCGCATGGAACGATACAAAGGACATTTTTATAATTGGTATGATACACAGTCATTGCTTCCTCTGAAACCAAAATATATTTCTTCGGTTGACAGCGGCAACCTTGCAGGCCATTTGTTCACACTGAGACAGGGGATACTTGACCTGCAACATGATAAAATAATAGCACCGCGACTATTCGAAGGTATCCGCGACACGGTGAATGTACTTGCTGAAAAAACAGAGGATTCTGATTTACTCAAAAATATCACGGAAGACGTGGAGCATGCCTGTCATGCGCAGACAATCATACTTGAAACGGCAAAATTATATATTGACAAACTTCAAAAAAGTGCCAGAGAAATAGCAAATACAATAAAGGCAAACGACAAAACCGAATTCAACTGGTGGGCGAATGCGCTGGTAAGGCAATGTGCCGAAGCGCATGATGATATGGTTACAATAGCTCCCTGGTTACTATTACCCAATCCTCCTGAAAAATTTGATGAGTTTAATCATATTGTTTTTGGTATTCCCACGCTAAAGGAATTGTCGGCCATTGATGCTGATTTATTGCCAAGAATTAATGGCAAATACGGCAGCGAAAATACACATGAGGAAATCGAATGGCTTGAACTATTCAGGAAAACCATCATTGAAACAGGTCGCCGGGCCAGGGAACGTATCCGGACGATACAAACCCTGGCTCAGCGTTGCGTGGAATTCTCAAATATTGAGTTTGATTTTCTTTTTGACAAATCACAACGCTTATTGTCGATCGGTTATAATGTAGATGAACATCGCAGGGATCAAAGTTATTATGATCTTCTTGCATCAGAATCACGACTTGCAACCTTCGTCGGCATCGCACAGGGGAAATTAGTCCAGGACAGCTGGTTTGCATTGGGAAGGCAGCTCACAAATCCCGGAAGTTCACCCGTGTTACTCTCATGGAGCGGATCCATGTTTGAATACCTGATGCCATTGCTGGTGATGCCGAGTTATGAAAATACCTTGCTTGATCAGACATACAAAGGAGTAGTTCAACGCCAGATTGAATATGGAAAAAAGAAAGGAGTGCCCTGGGGAATTTCTGAATCAGGATATAATATGGTCGACGCCGCGCTTGACTACCAGTATCGTGCATTTGGTGTTCCGGGCCTCGGTCTCAAACGCGGACTGGGTGAGGATTTGGTGATAGCCCCATATGCTTCTGCAATGGCTTTGATGGTTTCACCGGAAGAAGCCTGCAAAAATTTATCCGAGCTTTCGGATGATGGATACCAGGGACGGTTTGGGTTTTTTGAAGCGATCGATTTTACACCGTCAAGATTATCGCGCGGACAAAACAGTGCCATCGTCCGGTCTTTCATGGCGCATCACCAGGGGATGAGTTTATTATCCTTCGATTCTTTATTGCTGGATAAGCCCATGCAACGACGATTTGAAAGCGTGCCGCAATTCCGCGCTGTTCTTTTGTTATTGCAGGAACGCATTCCGCGTGCAACTGAATTTTATTCTCCCTCCGTCCATGTTGCCGACAGCAGTGTTGTTTCCAACGATGTTCAAATGCGTGTTATCAATACCCCGAATACGCCCGTGCCGGAAGTGCAACTTTTGTCCAACGGGAGATATCATGTTATGATTACCAATTCAGGCGGAAGTTATAGCCGATGGAAAGATATTGCGGTTACACGTTGGCGTGAGGATCCAACCTGTGACGACTGGGGCACTTTTTGTTTTATCCGGGATATCGAGAATAATATTTACTGGTCATCCTCATTTCAACCCACGCTGCACCAGGCTGAAAACTATGAAGTTGTTTTTTCACAGGGCCGTGCGGAATTCCGCCGGCGTGATCAAAACCTGGAAACACATACCGAAGTGGTTCTTTCTTCAGAAGACGACGTTGAATTGCGAAGGGTGAGAATTACCAATCGCTCGCGTAAACGCCGTTATATTGAAATTACCAGCTATGCTGAAGTCGTACTTGCCCCCTATATGGCTGATCTTACCCATCCAGCTTTCGGAAATCTTTTTGTGCAGACTGAAATTGTTCCGCAACGTCACGCTATTTTATGCACACGCAGGCCGCGATCAGAAGAGGAAGTCAATCCATGGATGTTTCATCTGATGAAGGTAAACAATGCAGAAATAAAAGATATATCCTATGAAACAGATCGTTCAGCCTTTTTAGGAAGAACCAACAATATTCATTCTCCGCGTGTGATTACCGAAGGCGCTGATCTTTCAAACAGTCAGGGATCAGTGTTGGATCCGATTGTTGCGATTCGATACAGGATTATGATAGATTCGCACGAATCAGCAACAGTCGACATGGTTTACGGAGTGGCAGATACAAGAGACACATGCAACGGACTTGTCGAAAAATACCAGGATCGTCCGATGACTGACCGTGCATTTGAATTATCATGGACACATAGCCAGGTTGTATTGAGACAGATCAATGCGACGGAGGCAGAAGCGGAATTGTATAGCCGGCTGGCAGGATCAATCATTTTTGTAAATCCATATTTGCGGGCGGATCAGAATATTATTTTCAAAAATACACGCGGGCAATCGGGGTTGTGGAGTTATGCCGTTTCGGGCGATTTGCCGATTGTATTATTGCAGATACAGGATCCTGCAAATATTGAATTAGCGAGGCAATTGGTGCGTGCGCATGCATATTGGAGACTGAAAGGTTTGGTGGTCGACCTTGTGATATGGAATGAAGATTATGGAGGGTACAGGCAATCGCTGCAAAATGAAATTATCAGTTTGATATCTCCCGGAATTATTGCGGATGTGCGTGACAAACCCGGTGGAGTATTTATCCGCTCGGCCGACCAGATATCCAACGACGACAGGATATTGTTCCAGGCCGTAGCGCGCATAGTCATCAGCGATAGTGCCGGCTCGCTGGAGGAACAAATCAACCGGAGCAGTAAGGTAAAAACACAGATCCCGTATTTTACTCCGTCGAAATTTCATGCATCTATGATCAGCCCCATTGAAGTGCCTGCAGATTTGCTTTTTTTCAATGGAACCGGCGGTTTTTCAAAAGATGGAAAAGAATATGTCATCATCAGTTCTTCAGGGAAAAGAACACCTGCTCCATGGGTAAATGTAATTGCCAATCCGCTTTTTGGATCGGTTGTTACGGAAAGTGGCCAATCTTATACCTGGATGGAAAATGCGCATGAGTTCAGGTTAACGCCATGGAACAATGATCCTGTAACTGGTTTGAATGGTGAGGCATTTTATATACGGGATGAAGAGAGCGGAAAATTCTGGTCGCCATTGCCTGCTCCCGAACACAGCAAATCGATTTACATCACAAGGCATGGATTTGGTTACAGTTCGTTTGAACATGCTGAAGATGGCATTTATTCTGAAACGCTGATGTATGTTGATATTGAAGCGCCGGTTAAATTCTTCAAATTAAAAATCCGTAACCATTCCAACAGACAACGAAAACTCAGCGTCACCGGATATGTTGAATGGGTGCTGGGTCATTTACTTCTGAAATCAAAAATGCATATTATCACTGAAATTGATAGCAGCAGTGGTGCTCTTTTTGCGAAAAATGCATATAATCATGAGTTCGGATTTTATGTTGGTTTTTTTGATACGGATGAAGCGGTGAAAACATTTACTACTGACCGAACAGAATTTCTTGGAAGAAATGGGATTTTGCAGAATCCAGAAGTGATGGGAAGAACAAGACTCTCGGGAAAGCTTGGCGCAGCATTGGATCCATGTGCTGCTATACAAACAGTGATAGAGCTTGCCGACGGTGAAGAAAAAGAAATCGTATTTCGAATGGGTGCCGGAAAAGATCCCGGTACTGCTTCGGCAACAGCGAAACAATTCAAAGGAATGCTTGCCGCACGCGAAGCATTGGAAAGAGTGCAGGAATACTGGCAACGAACACTGGAAACAATTCAGATTGAAACGCCTGATGCTGCATTGAATGTATTGGCGAATGGCTGGCTGAATTACCAGACGATCGCAGCGCGTGTATGGGGAAGAAGCGGGTTTTATCAATCGGGTGGCGCATTTGGTTTCCGCGATCAGTTGCAGGATACATTATCATTATTACATAGCGAACCCGGGGCTGTCCGCAATCAGATTTTACTCTCCGCATCGCGTCAATTTAAAGAAGGTGATGTACAACATTGGTGGCATCCACCCACCGGAAGAGGTGTCCGGACCACCTGCTCTGATGATTTTCTCTGGTTGCCTTTTGTCACCAGCAGGTATATTTCGCATACTGGTGACAGTACGATTCTGCAGGAACCCGTTTATTTTATCGAGGGTCGGCTCCTGAATCCGGGAGAAGAATCTTATTATGATCTTCCATGGCGCTCGGATCAGTCAGCATCATTGTACGATCATTGCGTAAAGGCCATTGAACATGGTCTGCGATTCGGCGAATATGGATTGCCGTTAATTGGCTCCGGCGATTGGAACGATGGCATGGACAGGGTGGGAAACCATGGCAAAGGAGAGAGTGTATGGCTTGCTTTCTTCCTCTACAGTACTCTGACACATTTTATCGACATTGCAAAGCTCATGCATGATGGTGCTTTTGCGGATAAATGTCAGCACGAGGCTGAGCTGTTGAAAATTAATATTGAAAAAAATAGCTGGGATGGAGAGTGGTATCGCCGTGCATATTTCGATAATGGGATGCCGCTTGGATCGAAAGAAAATCCCGAATGCAAAATTGATTCAATTCCTCAAAGCTGGTCCTTGTTATCTGTTGCAGGAGATCCGGATCGCAGTCGTATTGCAATGAATTCGGCATATAAATTTCTGGTGAGGAAAGAACACAGGTTGATACAATTATTTGATCCTCCATTTGACAAATCTGATTTGAACCCGGGTTATATTAAGGGATATGTCCCCGGTGTTCGTGAAAATGGCGGACAATACACGCACGCAGCTATCTGGATGGTCATGGCGTTTGCTGCACTGAAGGATAAGCAAAGAACATGGGAGCTATTGCAAATGATCAACCCGATCAACCATGGCAATACCGGTGAAAATATTTCAGTTTATAAAGTGGAACCTTATGTGATTGCCGCGGATGTTTACAAAGAACCGCAGCATGAAGGACGAGGAGGCTGGACCTGGTATACAGGCTCTGCCGGCTGGATGTACCAGTTGATTATCGAATCTTTTATCGGATTGAAAAGGAAGGGAAATATTCTTCAGTTTGATCCCTGCATTCCGGAAGACTGGCCATCGGTCAACATGCACTATCGATATGAAGATACGGTTTACCATATCAGTTATATACAGGATCCTGCTCAGGAAGAAAAGATAAAATTACTAGTGGATAATGAATTGCAAACGGATCAAACTATTTATCTGGTGAATGACCAGGCAGAGCATAAAGTTGCCGTGACGCTTTCTTTAAAAAAAACAGATGGACAGATCGTGAACAGGGAATTGGCAAAAATCGTGAAAAGTTGAGCATTGCAGTTGACTGATAGCAGTTGCCCAATTAATAAAGAGACTTATCTTTGATGGAGGCCGGGATTTTGAATGCAACGATGATGATTGAAGGCCCATCATATTTTTATACAATGAAAATTGCCATCATCAACGGACCTAATTTAAATTTCCTGGGTACACGCGAGCCGGAAATATATGGAAGCAAAACATTCGAACAGTTTTTGGATGAGCTGAAAAAAAAATATCCATCGGTTGAATTCAGCTATTTTCAAAGTAATATAGAAGGAGAGTTGGTCGACGAACTTCAGAAAAAAGGGTCTTCCTTTGATGGCATTATCCTCAATGCCGCAGGGTATACACATACATCCGTTGCCATTGGCGACGCCATTGCCATGATCAAAACCCCCGTTATAGAAGTTCATATCAGTAATGTATATGCGCGGGAGGAGTTTCGGAAAATATCGCATATATCCGCAAAATGCAAGGGAACGATTGTAGGATTGGGACTGAAGGGATATGAATTAGCGCTTCAGTATTTTATCAGCAAATAAATCATTTCATAAAAAGACTCTCATCATCAGGGCAAAACCCGTATCTTTTTTAGGCTCTTCTGTTTTTTTGATGATATGCAATCCGTTTTTACTCCAGACCCTGAATACTTCTCCTTTTTTTCTTTTTGGTAATTCCCGGGCAATCTGAGGTATCAGAACGCCGTCGGCCACCCAGCCAAGATCTCCCTGGGTAGAACTTTCACCCCCCATTGAATAAGCTTGTGCCATATGTTCGAAACTCTCTGAACCAGATTTTACTTTGTTGATAATGACATTTCCCAATGAATCTGCAAACCTGTATCCGAATATGGCAGTGTCAATGAATATCTGGCTGATTCTGTTAAATGTATTCGGCGCTTTAGCCAATACCTGTACCAGAAATTTACTTCCCTTTTGATTATAGGGACCATAAACTTTTTTTATATCTCCTTTATAAGCCAGGCTGTCAGCCAGACTGCTAAAAAAATTAAGTCTCCCAACGATAATCGTGTCGATCTTGAATCTTTTTTTTAAAACCTGCTTTACATACAAGGGCGAATTAGGGGATTTCTCCAGTTCCTGTTTCATTTGAGCTACCGACATCGTTTGAGCATTTGTAAAAAAACCGGTCAGACACAAAAAAACAGCTATCATAATTAGTTTCATATAAGCCAGTTGTGGTGCAAATATAAAGACCGGGTTCAAATTCGAACACTGACAACAAAATTGGAATGGTTTTCGTTATTTTATAGGAAGTAAAACAGGCCAATATGCGTATCCTTCTTATCTTTTTTCTGCTGATCTCTCTCAATGGCTATTGCCAATGGAAATCTTATATTATCGGTGTGAAAGGTGATACCCTGAACAAAGTCGACAAGAAAGATATGAAACAGGGAAAATGGGTCAATCATATAGATGCGATCCGTGAAGAACCCGGTTATGAGGAAGAAGGCGAATATAAAAATAACCGGAAAGAAGGCGGCTGGCGTATTTACAGTCTCTCCGGCGACCTGATCGGTCTTGAGAATTACCGCTGGGGAAATAAAGACGGAGTTTGTCAGTATTTTAATTCTTCGGGCGAATTGATCAGGGAAGAAGGGTGGCGTGCGATGAATCCTGAAAAACCTTATGATACTTTGGAAATTGAAGATGTCGATCACCTCGATCACTACAATACAGTCATCGTAAAAAATGATGGAGTGGCTATCAAGCACGGAGTATGGAAATATTACAGTCCAAACACAGGAATGATTATAAAAACAGAAACTTACACACTCGGCAAGCTGGAAACTCCGAAATCAACGACTGTCAAAGATACCACGACAACCACCGCAAAGTCAATGGTAAAGCCGAAAGAAGTCCAGGATTACGAAAAAAAGAATGCAGGAAAAAAGAAAATAAAAGTGAGAGATGGATCAGTGGGATACTAGTAATTTTCTTTTAAATATTTCTTCATCTCTTCCCTCAGGAATTTGGCAAATTCAATTATTTTAAAATTCTGTTATTTAAAACAGAGACCTTTTGAATGTAATTCCCGCAATTATTAAACATGAGCTATATTTGAAACTTAAAATTATTTGCTGATTGATGATGTATGAGCATTGTAGATCAGGGAATGATATATATCTGCCTGGTACTCTTTAAAGTTGCTATACCGCATTTATAATTCATTTTGTGTACAATGCATTTGACCTTTAGACAAAAAAAATTATTTTTTCTCGTTGCGATTTTGATCAGCCGCTTTTCGGTTTTATCACAAGTCCCGCCTTATTGTACTTACCCATCTTACCTGAAAACAACTACTCTGACTTATATTTCTTTACCCTCATCCGGAGGAACACTTCTTCCGAATTTCCGGTTCTTATATACCGTGACTACCGAATGTGGTACCAATGCATTTGACTATGGATCAGAAGTCCTGACCCTTGTCAATCCAACGAATCAGTCTAACCCGATCAAATCTTATGGTCTTATAAAGGATTCGGATATAAATGTGACCGGGGTTATCGATCCCTGCCTGAATCTATTGAGTCCGCCCTGCTATCATAAGTACTATTATCATGCGGATGTTTATGTAAATCTCATGACTGTTAATTTAACAGCTTCTGTTACGAATTGCTGCAGGCCGAGGAATATTGCCAACCTGCTGATAACACCTGATTATGTCGATTATCAGAATCCGCCACCTCCTCCGGCTGAATGTCCAAGCTCCTGTGGACCCATTGGCAATGCCATTGTGAGTTGGCTCAGGATTCCTCATGTCGCTTTGGTTTCTGCAAACAGCAGCCCTCAGTTCAATTCGCTGGACACTATTATAAATGTTTGTAAGAATAATCCATTTTCGTACCAGGTGGGTGCTTCGGATCCTGATGGAGATTCCATGGCTTATCATTTTTCTGCTCCTTGTTCCATCACATTGCTCCCACATGTTCCTTCATGCGACCATCAAAGTTTTACTCTATTTCCGAAATTGTATTTCAGGGACGGATTTTCAGAACAGCAACCAGTTGGCAGTTCCGTAAGTCTTGATCCGTTTACCGGACTAATAAGCGGGAGTATGCCCGATACAGGAGTTTATTTGATTACAGTAAATATTCCTGAATACAGGAATGGTGTTACTCTTGACTCTGTCACACAGGATTATTATATCCATGTGTACGATTGCAGTTTATTGCCCAGGCCAAAAGCATCGATACCTGATTCAATCAATAACTGCAATGATTTTACAATCCAGTTCCCAAATAACAGCACTCCCATCTATGCAGATGTGAATTGGAATAATACTGCTTTTCTCTGGAATTTTGGAGATGGAGATTCTTCCGGCCAGGTTTATCCGCAACATACTTATTCGGATAGCGGAACTTTTAATTTACGGTTGATTATTTTCCCGGGACTTTATTGCGCCGACACTGCTTATAGTAAGGTACTTGTTTATCCTTCACTCCATTCGGATTTTACGCATGTCGATTCCTGTTCGGATCAACCTGCAGAATTTTTGAATGAATCCACTGCGACAGGTCTAGCGGGAAAGATCGATTATTCAAAATGGCTGGTTCTTAAAAAAAATACCGCTATCGACAGTTCAAATATGTTCAATGCAAATTTCATTTTTCATATGGCTCCTGAAACTTATTTAGTGATTTTAACTGTTGGGACGGAAAAAGGCTGTATCTCGAGTGATTCGCAATATGTCAATATCCGGAAAAGTCCTTATCCACTCGATTCACATGATACGATTCTTGCAAGAGGAGCTTCTCTGCAGTTAAGCGCCAATGACGGTAATTATAATTATTATGGCCAGTTTAATTGGTGGCCGCCAGAGGGGCTCAGCGATCCTACTATTGCAGATCCGGTTCTGAATACCACGATGGATAATACTTATTATGTGAGCATGCAAAATAATTTTGGCTGCAAACTACAGGATTCTATTCGCGTGAAATATTACACCGGTCCTGAAATCTATGTTCCAAATGCGTTTACACCTAACGGTGATGGTAAGAATGATATCTTCCGGCCAATTCCTGTTGG
>Ga0335083_10005629_pt1 | contig 15775 bp, 13 predicted proteins | sample Lox_Sample_42_FD_206716 | JGI IMG/M metagenome (GOLD analysis project Ga0335083, IMG submission 206716) | Soil microbial communities from Loxahatchee National Wildlife Refuge, Florida, United States - Lox_Sample_4.2 | ecosystem: Environmental > Terrestrial > Soil > Wetlands | place: USA... | reverse complement strand
CCGCGCGCACCGGGGTCCAGGCCGCCACCCGCGAGGCCCCGGCCCCCGTGGCTTCGGTCCGCAGCGCACGGGTGACGTCGCGGCCATCCAGCAGCACCCGCTCGGAGCCATCCGCGTGGCTCTGGAACTGCACGTTCATGAGGCCGGCCTGCAGCGCGTGGCCTTCCACGTCCTGCGGATCCAGGCCGCGCTGCTCGCCCGCCAGCGCCACCAGCCGGTACAGCGCACCGCTGTCCAGCAGATTCCAGCCCAGGCGCTGCGCCAGCAGGCGGCTGATGGTGCCCTTGCCCGCGCCGCTGGGCCCGTCGACGGTGACTACGGAAACAGGAACTGCTGTGGCGGCGGACATGGGTCAGCAGAGCGAGAGGTCGATGCCGATGGCCCGCGCATGGCCGGGAAAATCCGGGAACGAGGTGGCGACGTTGGCCACGTCGAGAATCTCGATCGGTTGCTGCGCACGCACACTGGCCACCGCGAACGCCATGGCAATGCGGTGGTCGCCCCGACTGTGGACGGTGCCGCCGCGGATCGTACCGCCCTGGATGCGCAGGCCATCGGGCAGCAGCTCGTTCTGGATGCCCACCGCGGACAGGCCGTCGGCCATGGCGGCAAGCCGGTCGCTCTCCTTCACGCGCAATTCGCCCGCGCCGGTCACCACCGTCTCGCCCTGCGCGCAGGCGGCCGCGATGAAGAACACCGGGAACTCGTCGATCGACAGCGCCACCAGGGATTCCGGGATGCGCGCCCCCCGCAACGGCGTGGCACGAACGTGGATGTCGGCCATGGGTTCGGGTCCCGCCTCGTCGATGGGGTCGACGCGGATCGCGGCGCCCAGCAGGCGCAGCATGTCGATCAATCCGGTGCGGGTGGGATTCACGCCCACGCGCCGCAACGTGAGGCCGCCCTTCGCCGCGAGACAACCCGCGACGATGAAAAAGGCGGCCGAGGAGAAATCCGCGGGCACCTGCACATCGCAGGCGCGCAGCGTCTGACCGCCGGCCAGCGCAATGCGCGGTCCCTCGACGCTGACCTGCACGCCGAAGCCGCGCAGCATGCGTTCGGTGTGGTCGCGCGTGGGCGCGGGTTCGGTCACGCTGCTGGTGCCGGCGGCACGCAGTGCGGCGAGCAACACCGCAGACTTCACCTGGGCGCTGGCCACGGGCAACGTGTAGTCGATGGCGTGCAGCACGCAGCCACCCTTGATGCGTACCGGCGGCCGGCCGGCCAGCGTTTCAAGCTGTGCCCCCATCTGCCGCAGCGGACTCGCCACCCGCTCCATCGGACGCTTCATCAGCGAGCTGTCGCCGATCAGCGTGGAGTCGAAACGTTGCGCGGCCAGCAGACCCATGAACAGGCGCATCGCGGTGCCGGCGTTGCCCATGTCGAGCGGCGCGGCGGGTGGCTGCAGGCCCTGCATGCCGACGCCGTGCACGACGACGGAGGTCGGAGTCGGACGTTCGATCTGCACGCCCATGGCCCGCAGCGCGCCCATGGTCGAGAGGCAGTCTTCGCTGGCGAGGAAGCCCGTGACCTGCGTGGTGCCGGTGGCGAGCCCGCCGAGCATCAACGAGCGGTGCGAGATGGACTTGTCGCCTGGCACGCTGAGCTCCCCGCCCACGGTCGAGACGGGTCGGGCGAGGTATCGCGCCGGCGGAACCGGCTCGCTCACGGTTGGATCCTTCACAGCTGCAGCGACCGCGCCAGCGTTTGCAGCAACCGGTCGTTGTCGGCCGGCTTGCCAATGGAGATGCGCAGGTAATCGGGCAGGCCATAGCCGCCCACGGGACGCACGATCAGGCCCCCATGCAGCAACCGTTCGTAGATGCGCGGCGCGGCGGCGCCGAAGTGCGTCAGCACGAAATTGGCGGCGGTGGGAATGGTGCGCAGCCTCAGATCGGCCAGGCCCTGCTGCAGGCGTCGCACTTCGTGCACGCTCTGCTGCATCACCTGGTCGAGGTAGGTCGCGTCCAGGAACGCGGCGCTGGCCGCCACCTGGGCAAGAGAATTCACATTGAATGCCGGTCGCAAGCGATTGAGTGCGCTGGCAACTTCAGGATGGGAAATGGCGTACCCGATGCGCAGTCCGGCCAGCGCGTAGGCTTTCGAGAAGGTGCGGAGCAGCACGAGGTTGGGACGCTCCTTGACCCAATCCGCCGCGTCCTGTGCTCCCATGAGGCGCCCGTACTCGAGATAGGCCTCATCCAGCACCACCAGCGCCGTGTCGGGCAGTCCGTCGATGAACGCCAGCAGTTCCTCGGGACCCACCCAGGTGCCGGTGGGATTGTTCGGATTGGCGATGAATACCAGCCGCGTGTCGGCGTCGACCGCCGCGCACATCGCCGCGAGGTCATGGCCCAGTGGCATGGCAGAGTCCAGCGGCAACGCAGGGATCTCGCGTGCCTGCGCGCCGGTCGCGAGCGTGACCAGCGGGTAGTACGCGAAGCCGTACTGGCTGTAGACGGCGTTGCTCGCGGGCGTGAGGAACGCTTCGGCCAGCAGCACCAGCAGGTCATTGGAGCCGTTGCCGATGGTCAGGCAGTCGGTGTCCACGCCCAGGCGCGTGCCAAGCACCTGCTTGAGATCATGGCAACTGCCATCCGGGTACAGCCACACGTCGGGGATGGCCGCCGTCAGCGCCCTGATCGCCGCGGGACTCGGCCCCCACGCATTCTCGTTGGACGCGAGCTTGATGATGTTGTCGATGCCCAGCTCGCGCTCCAGCTCCGCGATGGGCTTGCCGGGCTGGTACGGAGCCAGCTTACGCAGCGCGGGAACGCCCAGGGCTCCGGGATGCGCGGCCATGGGCTAGAGCACGGCCTGCGGGTAGGAACCCAGCACCCGGAACAGCGATGCGCGGCGCTTGAGCGCGGCCAGAGCCTTGGCGACCTTGGGATCGCGCGCGTGGCCTTCGATGTCGACGAAGAACACGTAGTCCCACTTCCTGCGGCGCGAGGGCCGCGATTCGATGCGCGTCATGCTGATGCCGTAGCGCGCCAGCGGCTGCAGCAGTTCGTGCAGCGCGCCCGGCGAATCGGTGTGGCCGGCCGACATCAGCAGCGTGGTGCGGTCCTTGCCGCTGGGTTCGAGCAACTTGCGTCCGATCACGAGGAAGCGCGTCGAGTTGTCGCCGATGTCTTCGATCTCCGTCGCCAGCAACTTGAGCCCGTACACTTCGGCGGCCACCTCGCCCGCGATGGCGGCGGTGCCGGCTTCGTCGCGCGCGCGCCGCGCGCCCTCGGCATTGCTGGATACCGCGACGCGCTCCACGCCCGGCAGATGTTCCGTGAGCCACCCGCGGCACTGCCCCAGCGCCTGCGCATGCGCGCACACGCGCTTGATGCGCCTGAGATCGTCCATGCGTCCCATCAGGCAGTGGTGGATGCGCAGTTCTTCCTCGCCGCAGATCAGCAGCGGGCTGCTGATCAGGCGGTCGAGCGTGTTGGTGACCGTGCCTTCGCTGGAGTTCTCGATCGCGACCACGCCGAAATCCGCTCCGCCCGATTCCACCTCGTGGAACACGTCGTCGCTGGAAGTCAGGGCAAGCGCGCGGACCGAGTGGCCGAAGTGCCGGAACACCGCGGCCTGCGTGTAGGTGCCCTCGGGCCCCAGGAACGCCACCTTGAGGGGTTCCTGCTGCGCCAGGCACGCCGACATGATCTCGCGGAACAGCCGCGCGATCTCCTCGTTGCGCAGCGGGCCCTTGTTGCGGGCCAGCGCGGTCCGCAGCACCTCGGCTTCGCGTTCGGGACGGTAGAAATCCACCGTGTGGCCAGCGGCGTGCTTGGAGATGCCGACCTGCTGCGCCAGGCGCGCGCGCTCGCTCAGCAGCTGGTGCAGGCTGGCGTCGATGCGGTCGATTTCAGCGCGGATGGCGTTGAGATCGACGGCCGCCGGTTTCGTCCCCGCCTTGTTCCCGGACCTGGCTGCCATCGCGCGGCGGCCCTTCAGGACGCCAGCGGCGGAACCAGGCGCGCCGACAGCACGCCCTCGATCTGCCCGATGCGGTTGATGAGCGATTCCTCCACCGTGCCGTCGGTATCGAGCAGCGTGTAGGCGTATTCGCCGCGCGACTTGTTGAGCAGGTCGGCGATGTTGAGGCCCACGCCCGCCAGGCAGCTGGTGATCTGCCCCACCATGTTGGGCACGTTGCTGTTGGCGATGGCGATGCGGCTGGTGCCCGCCACGCGCGGCAGCACGGAGTCCGGGAAATTCACCGAGTTGCGGATGTTGCCGTTCTCGAGGTAATCGCGCAGCGTGTCGGCCGCCATCACGGCGCAGTTTTCCTCCGCTTCCGCGGTCGACGCGCCGAGGTGCGGCAGGCACACGGCGCGCGGATGGCTCTTCAGCGCCACGGTCGGGAAATCGCAGATGTACGACTGCAGCTGGCCCGAATCCAACGCCGCGATCACATCGGCCTGGTTGACGATCGGCGCACGCGCGAAGTTCAGCACCGCGCTGCCCCGCTTCATGAGCTTGAGCCGCGCCGCATTCACCAGCCCGCGCGTCTGGTCCATGAGCGGCACGTGCACCGTGATGATGTCGGAACGCGCGAACAGGTCCTCGAGCGACAGCGCCTGCCCGACCCGCGACGACAACTGCCAGGCGCGCTGCACGGTGATCTGCGGATCGTAGCCCAGCACGTTCATGCCGAGCCGCAGGCTGCTGTTGGCCACTTCCACGCCGATGGCGCCGAGCCCGATCACGCCCAGCGTGCGGCTGGGGAGTTCGAAACCGGCGTAGTCCTTCTTGCCCTGCTCGATGGCCAGTTCCAGCGCGTGGTCATCGCCCTGCAGGCCACGCGCGAAGTTCCATGCCTGGCAGATGTTGCGCGCGGCGAGGAACAGCCCGGCGATGACCAGCTCCTTGACCGCATTGGCGTTGGCGCCCGGTGCGTTGAACACCGGGACGCCGCGATTGCTCAGCGCCGCCACCGGGATGTTGTTGGTGCCGGCTCCGGCGCGGGCCACGGCCAGCACCGACTCGGGGATGTCCATCTTGTGCATGTCCGCCGAGCGCACCAATACGCCCTGCGGCTGCTGGACCGCGCTGCCGACCTGATAGCGATCGGTGGGCAGGCGCTCGAGGCCCTTGCTGCTGATGTTGTTCAGCGTCAGTACGCGGTAGGCCATCAGCCGTTCTTCCTGGCGAATTCGCTCATGAAACCGGTCAACGCGCGCACGCCTTCGATGGGCATGGCGTTGTAGAGGCTGGCGCGCATGCCGCCCACCGAGCGATGGCCTTCGAGGTTCACGAGGTGGGCCTGCTTCGCTTCGGCGATGAAGGTCTTGTCCAGCTCGGGCCTGGCGAGCACGAAGGGCACGTTCATCCACGAGCGGCTGCCCGGGTCGACCGGGTTGCGGTAGAAGCCGCCGGACTGGTCGATCGCGCTGTACAGCAGCTCGGCCTTGGCGCGATTGCGCTCGGCCATCACCGCGAGGCCACCCTGCCTGCGCAGCCACTTGAACACCAGGCCCGCGAAATACCAGCCGAAGGTCGGCGGCGTGTTGAGCATCGATCCTTCATCGGCCATCGCCTTGAAGTCCCACACCGTGGGCGTGCCCGCGCGCGCCTTGCCGAGCAGGTCCTCGCGCACGATGACCACACAGATGCCGGCGGGACCGATGTTCTTCTGCGCCCCGGCGTAGATCAGCCCGAAGCGGCTCACGTCCAGCGGCCGCGACAGGATGGTCGAGGAGAAATCGCCCACCAGCGTGGACCCGCTCTGCGGGATATAGGGAAATTCGACGCCGCCGATGGTTTCGTTCGGCGTGTAGTGCAGGTAGGCCGCGCCGGGCGTGAGCCTGAGCTCGGCCTGGCTGGGCGTGGTGTTGTAGCCGGAGGCGGCGGCATCGGCCGCGACGTTGACCTTGGCGTAGCGCTTGGCCTCGCCGATGGCCTTCTTCGACCATGCGCCGGTGTTGAGGTAGTCGACCGTGCTCTCGCTGGTGGCGAGGTTCATCGGGATGGCCGAGAACATCCCGGTGGCGCCCCCCTGCAGGAACAGCACTTTGTAGTTGGCGGGTATCCCGAGCAAGGCGCGCAGGTCGGCCTCGGCTTCGGCCGCACAGGCCACGAACGCCTTGCCGCGATGGCTGACTTCCATGACCGACATGCCGCCGCCCTGCCAGTCGAGCATTTCATCCCTGGCCTGCTCGAGCACTTCGAGTGGCAGCACGGCGGGACCGGCGGAGAAATTGAATGCACGCACTGTTGGCAGTTCCTCGTTCAGCAAAGGGGTTTCACGGCAGGGCGATCAGGCCGGACTGGCGGCGTCGCCCGCGTCCGGCGCCTCGCCATCGGCCTCGTCGATGGTCTCGATGCGCTCGACGCCGGTGAGGCGTTCGCCTTCGCCCATGCGGATCAGCCGCACGCCCTGCGTGTTGCGGCCGACCACGGAGATTTCGTTCACGGCGGTGCGCACCAGCGTGCCCGCCGAGCTGATCAGCATGAGCTCGTGGCCGCCGGACACCTGCAGCGCGGCGACCATGTCGCCGTTGCGCTCGCTGGTCTGCAGCGCGATCACGCCCTGGGCGCCACGGCCGTGCGAAGGAAAGTCGTCCAGCGGCGTGAGTTTGCCATAGCCGCTCTCGGAGGCGGTGAGGATGTGACCCTCGCCGATCACGATCAGCGCGATCAGGCGCTGGCCGTCGCCGAGCCGGATGCCGCGCACGCCCGCCGCGTCGCGTCCCATGGCGCGCACTTCGTCTTCATGGAAGCGGATCGCCTTGCCGCCGCTGGAACACAGCATGATCTCGCGCTGGCCGTCGGTGAGCGCGACGCCCACCAGGTGGTCGTCGTCGTGCAGATCGACCGCGATGATGCCCGAGGCACGCGGGCGCGAGAACGCGGCCAGCGGCGTCTTCTTGACCGTGCCGAGGCTGGTGGCCATGAACACATGGTGCTGCTCGTCGAACTGCTTGATGGGCAGCAGCGCGTTGATCTTCTCGCCCTCCTCCAGCGGCAGCAGGTTCACGATCGGTTTGCCGCGCGCGCCGCGCGCCGCCATCGGCAGTTCGAACACGCGCAGCCAGTACACCTTGCCGCGGTTCGAGAAACACAGCAGCGTGTCGTGCGTGTGGGCGACGAACAGCTTCTCGATGAAGTCCTCGTCCTTCACCTGCGTGGCCGACTTGCCGCGGCCGCCGCGGCGCTGGGCCTGGTAGTCGGAGACCGGCTGGCTCTTGGCGTAGCCGGCATGCGAGAGCGTCACCACCACGTCCTGCGGTTCGATCAGGTCTTCGGTGGACAGATCGAGGTGGTCGCGGTTGATCTCGGTGCGCCGCGCGTCACCGAACATCTGCTGCACTTCCACCAGCTCTTCGCGCACCACGGCGGTGAGCCGGTCGGGATTGGTGAGGATCTCGGTGAGGTCGGCGATGCGCTCGAGCAGCTCGCGGTATTCGCCGACGATCTTGTCCTGCTCCAGGCCGGTGAGCCGGTGCAGCCGCATGTCGAGGATGGCCTGGGCCTGCGCCTCGCTCAGGCGGTAGCCGCTGCCGGTGAGGCCGAGCTCCGCGGCGAGTCCGTCGGGCCGGGTCGCAGCGGCGCCGGCGCGCTCGAGCATGCCGCTCACGGCACCGGGCAGCCAGCCGCGCGCCAGCAGTCCTTCCTTGGCCGCCGCGGGCGACGCCGCGGCGCGGATCAGCGCGATCACTTCGTCGATGTTGGCCAGCGCGACCGCAAGTCCCTCGAGGATGTGGGCACGTTCCCGCGCCTTGCGCAGCTCGTGGATCGTGCGGCGGACCACCACTTCGCGGCGATGGCGCAGGAACGCCTCGAGCATCTCCTTGAGGCCGAGCAGCTTGGGCTGCCCGTCCTGCAGCGCGACCATGTTGATGCCGAACACCGTTTCCATCGGCGTCTGCGCGTACAGGTTGTTGAGGACGATCTCGCCGACTTCGCCGCGCTTGATCTCGATGACCACGCGCATGCCGTCCTTGTCGGACTCGTCGCGCAGCTCGGAAATGCCGTCGATTTCCTTGTTGCGCACCAGATCCGCGATGCGCTCGAGCAGCCGCGCCTTGTTCACCTGGTACGGCAGCTCGGTGACGATGATGGCCTGGCGGCCGCTCTTGCCGTCGATGTCCTCGATGGTGGCGCGGGCGCGCAGCGACAGGCGGCCGCGCCCGGTCTTGTAGGCGGTGGCGATTTCCTGCGCGCCATTGATGATGCCGGCGGTGGGGAAATCCGGGCCGGGCACGTGCTGCATCAGCGCCGCGAGGCCGAGCGAGGGGTCGTCGATCAGCGCCAGACAGGCGTTGGTGATTTCCGTGAGGTTGTGCGGCGGGATGTTGGTGGCCATGCCCACCGCGATGCCCGACGCGCCATTGACCAGCAGGTTCGGGATGCGCGTTGGCAGCACCGAAGGCTCGGTTTCCGACTCGTCGTAGTTGGGGACGAAGTCGACGGTTTCCTTGTCGATGTCGGACAGCAGCTCGTGCGCGAAGCGCGACATGCGCACTTCGGTGTAACGCATGGCGGCCGGCGCGTCGCCGTCCACCGAACCGAAGTTGCCCTGGCCATCGACGATCAGGTAGCGCATCGAGAACGGCTGCGCCATGCGTACGATGGTGTCGTACACCGCGGTGTCGCCGTGCGGGTGGTATTTACCGATCACGTCGCCGACCACGCGCGCGGATTTCTTGTAGGCCTTGTTGTAGTCGTTGCCCAGCTCGCGCATGGCGTGCAGCACGCGGCGATGCACCGGTTTCAGGCCATCGCGCACGTCGGGCAGCGCACGACCTACGATCACGCTCATGGCGTAATCGAGGTAGGACTGGCGCATTTCCTCTTCGAGGCTGACGGAGACGATTTCGCGTGCGATGTCGGTCATTAGAAGCCCGGTTTACAAGCGCGGAATATTACCATAGCGGCTATACTTGCCGCCCCTTTTGAGGCGTCTTGGCATGCTTGAACTCGACGATGTCCGGGGCAACGCCGACCCCGCGGAAATCGGCAAATTCCACCAGCTCGCGCACGAGTTCTGGGACCCGCGGGGCTCGTTCCGTCCGTTGCATCTGCTGAACCCCGCGCGCTGTGGATACGTGGCGTCGCGCAGTCCCCTGGCCGGCGCGGCGCTGCTCGACGTGGGTTGCGGCGGCGGCCTGCTGGCCGAGGCCATGGCCGCGCGCGGCGCGCGGGTGACGGGTATCGACCTGGCGCCGGCGATGATCGAAGTGGCGCGCCTGCACGCGCTCGAGGGGTCGCTGGATATCGACTACCGATTGCAGTCGGCCGAAGCCCTGGCTGCGGAAGCGAAGGCTCCGGAGCAGGGCTTCGAGGTGATCACCTGCATGGAAATGCTCGAGCACGTGCCCGATCCCGCCGCCCTGATCGGTACGCTGGCGCGGCTGTTGCGGCCGGGTGGCCAGCTGTTCGTGTCCACGCTCAACCGCAACCTGCGTTCGTTCCTGATGGCCGTCGTCGGCGCCGAATACGTGCTGCGCCTGCTGCCGCGGGGCACGCACGAATACGGCAAGTTCCTGCGTCCCGCGGAACTCGCGGCCGCCGCGCGTCGCGCCGGCCTGGGCCTGCGCGATGTGAGCGGCCTGCATTTCAACCCGCTCAACGAGTCGTGCACGCTCGACGGCGACCCGGGCGTGAACTACCTGGCGCACTTCCAGCTCGAGCCGCGGCATTGAGCGCCCCATCCGGCAAAGCCCGCGCCGTGCTGCTCGACCTGGACGGTACGCTGCTCGACACCGCACCCGACATGGCGACGGCGCTCAACCGCCTGCTGGCGGAACAGGACCAGCCGCCGCTGCCGTTCGCCGCCATCCGGCCGCAGGTTTCGCACGGTTCCAACGCCGTGGTGCGCGCCGGATTTCCCGCGGCGGACTCCGAGCACTTCGAGCGGCTGCGGGCCCGCTTCCTCGAGCTCTACAGCGCGTGCCTCGCCGAACAGACCCGTCCGTTCCCCGGTTTCGACGCGGTGCTCGACGAGCTGGACGCCCGCGGCATTCCATGGGGCATCGTGACCAACAAACCCGCCTTCCTCACCTTGCCGCTGCTGGCCGCCCTGCAGATGCAGCAGCGCGTCGGCTGCGTGCTGAGCGGCGACAGCCTGCCGGAGCGCAAACCCCATCCGCGACCGTTGCTGGTGGCCGCCCAGCAGCTCGGCATCCCGCCGGCGCAGTGCCTGTATCTCGGCGACGCGGAGCGCGACATCACCGCGGCCCGCGCCGCGGGCATGATCGCGCTGGGCGCGGGTTTCGGCTATCTCGGCACCGAGGATCAGCCGCAGACCTGGGGCGCCGCGGCGTGGCTGGATTCACCGGCGGAACTGCTCGACTGGGTCGGGATGCGGGCCGACCGTGAGTGAAGCGACCCTGCTGGGCGTTCTGGTCGGCCTGTTGTCCGGTTTGCTGATCGGCGCGTTCCTCGGCTGGCGCCTGCAGCGGCGCACCCAGCTCGAGCGGCAGGGAGAACAGGAGCGCGCCGACGCGGCGCTGCGCGAGAGTTTCAGCGCAGCGGCGCAGAGCGCGCTGCGCGCCAGCACCGAGCAGTTCCTGCAGCTCGCGCGCGAGAGTTTCGGCCGCGAACAGGCCGGCGCGCAGCACACGCTGCGCCAGCTGGTGGACCCGATCCGCGCCGCGCTGGAAAAAACCGAAAAGCAGGTGGGACTCATGGAGCGCGAGCGGCGCGACGCCTTCACCAGTCTGCGCACCCAGCTCGAACTGCTGGCGAGCGACCATGTCTCGCTGCAGAAGGAGACGCGCAACCTCGTGAACGCGTTGCGCCGGCCCGAAGTGCGCGGCCGCTGGGGCGAGCTCACGCTCAGGCGCGTGGTGGAACTCGCCGGCCTGTCCGAGCACTGCGATTTCAGCGAGCAGCCCAGTGTCGACACCGGCCAGGGCGTGCAGCGACCCGACCTCATCGTGCACATGCCCGACGCGCGCGAGCTGGTGGTGGATGCGAAAACCCCGCTCGACGCGTATCTCGAAGCCGTCGATGCGGACAGCGACGAGCGCAAACGGCTGGCCCTGCAGCGCCACGCGCAGCAGCTGGAAGCCCGGGTGCGCGAGCTCGGTTCGAAGGCGTACTGGAACCAGTTCGAACGCAGCCCGGATTTCGCGGTGCTGTTCCTGCCGGGCGACCAGTTCCTGAGCGCCGCGCTCGCGGAACGTCCCGAGCTGCTGGACACGGCGTTGCGCATGAGCGTCATCATTGCCACGCCCTCGACGCTGATCGCCCTGCTCAAGGCCGTGGCCTTCGGCTGGCGCCAGACGCAGGTGGCGGAGAACGCCGCGTTGATCCGCGACCTCGGCCAGCAGCTGCACCAGCGCATCGCGAGCTTCGTGAACCATCTTGCCAGGCTGGGGCAGCGCCTCACGGGCGCCGTCGAAAGCTACAACGCCGCGGTGGGATCGCTCGAGCGCCAGGTGCTGCCGGGCGCGCGCAAGTTCACCGAACTGGGTGCGGCCACCGGCGAGACGTTGCCGACGCTGGAGCCCGTCGACCTGCTGACCCGCCGGCCCGCCGGCAACACCGAAGAGTCTTCCGCCAGTGAGTGAACCGACGCCCTCCGTGCCCGATTTCAGCGGTTACACGCTGCCCCCGGACGCTCTGCTCGGCCGCGTGATCGCGCTCACCGGGGCCAGCGATGGCCTGGGCCGCGCGCTGGCGGTGGCCGCTGCCCGTGCGGGCGCCGAAGTGATCCTGATGGGCCGTGCGGTGAAGCGCCTGGAAGTGGTGGAGCGCGAGATCCAGGCGCTGGGCCGCCACCCCGCGACCCTCGCGCCGCTGGACCTGGAAAAAGCGCTGGCCGGGGACTACGACCAGATCGCCAACGCGATCGAACAGCGTTACGGCCGGCTGGATGGCCTGGTGCACGCCGCCGCCCTGCCCGGCGCGCTGGCACCCATCGAACACTATGACGTCCCCACCTGGTGCCGCCTGCTGCACGTCAATCTCACCGCACCGTTCGCGTTGACGCAGGTGCTGCTGCGTGCGCTGCGTGCCGCGCCGGATGGGTCGGTGGTGTTCGCCAGCTGCGCGCAGGCGGTGCGGCCCGAGCCCTGGTGGGGCGCCTACGCCGTTTCCAAAGCCGGCCTGGATGCGCTGGCGCTGACACTGGCCGAGGAACTGGAAGGGCAGCCTGCGCTGCGTGTCAATCTGGTGGATCCGGGACCGATGCGCACCCGGTTGCGGCGTGCCGCCTATCCGTCGGCCGATCTTTCGCCCCTGCCGCCGCCGGAGGCCGTGGTGGCGCCGTTCCTGTGGCTGCTGTCGGGCGCCAGCCGCGGCTGCAACGGCCGCCGTCTCACGCCGCGTCTGGATGCACCGGATTCGTCGCGCTGAGCAGGCCGTCGAGCTCCTCCGGCGTGAGTTCGCGCCAGTGCCCACGCGGCATGTCCCGCTCCAGCTGCAGCGTCCCCAGGCGCACCCGCAGGATGCGGCTCAGCGTGGCCGCCTGCCGCTCCAGCAACTGGCGGATCTGCTTGCCGCTGGCGCCCAGCGCCACCAGCCGGTACCAGCGATTGGCGCCTTCGCCGCCCGACGCCTCCAGCAGCTTGACCTGCAAGGTCTCGCCGCTGTCGAGCTGCCCGCGCAGCGCGGCTTCGATCTGCCCGGGCAGCAGTTCACCGCGCACCCGGATGCTGTACTCCGCCTCCAGCCCGTGCACCGCGCGCTGCAACTGCGTGATCGCCCGGCCGTCCGCGCTCAGCAGTTCGAGTCCGCCGTCCATCGCCGGCATCGGGCTGACGCTCATGAAGCGCTTGCCGGCGCTGCGCGGCAGGCGTTCCGCGACGCTGGTGCGCAGTTCGATGCCCGACGCCGTGGCGCCCGACACCGGCAGCAGCGGCTCGCCCGGCGAGCGGTGCACCAGGAACACCGGCGCCTCCTCGCTGCTCCGCTGCCGGATCAGCCGGCCATCGAGCCGCAGCTGATCGGTGGGCTGCACGCGCACGCCGAGCACGGCGGGTACGCCATTCACCGACAGGCGACCATCACGGATCCACGCTTCGGCCTCGCGGCGCGAGGCCAGGCCGAGCTGCGACAGCAGTTTCTGCAGGCGCTCGCCGTCGCCCGCGGGCGCGTTGCGCCTGCCGCCCGCCTTCGGCGCGGACCTAGGCTTCACCGTGGCTCAGGGATTCGTCCGCCGTTTCCAGGTTGGCGGCCGCCTCGTTCGCGGCCTCCTGGCTGGTGGCCTCCTGGGCGATGGCCTCCTGGCCCAGGTCTTCCACCGGCAAATCCAGCTGCGGATTCGATTCGCCGAGGCTCAGCAGTTCGGCCAGCGGCGGCAGCTCATCGAGGCTGCGCAAACCGAAGTAGTCGAGGAACTCACGCGTGCTGCCCAGCAGCTCGGGACGGCCGGGCAGATCGCGGTGACCGACCACGCGGATCCAGCCGCGCTCCATCAGCGTCTTGAGGATGTTGGGATTCACCGCCACGCCGCGCACGGCTTCGATTTCGGCGCGCGTGATGGGCTGCCGGTACGCGATCAACGCCAGCGTCTCGAGCAGCGCTCGCGAATAGCGCTGCGGACGCTCCGGCCAGAGACGCGCGACTTCGCTGGCGAACTCCCGCCGGATCTGCACGCGGAAACCGCTGGCGGTCTCCTTCAGTTCCAGCGCGCGACCCGCGTAGTCGGCATCGAGCTGGTGGAGCGCGGCGCGCACGGCGTGGGCATCTGGTCTCGAAGATTCATCAAATAACGCTGATAACTCACTGAGTGTAAGCGATTTTCCTGCGGCCAGCAGGGCCGCTTCGAGCACGTTGCGCAGATACGGTTCGCTCATGGTTCCAATACTTCTCTAGTCCATCAACTCCGGCGGCCGGGGTTCGGCGCCGCGGACATGCAGCGGAGCATAGGCCTCCGTCTGGATGATATCGATCAGGCCTTCGCGCACCAGTTCCAGCACCGCCACGAAGGTCACCGCCACGCCGAGCCGGCCCTCCTCGGGCTGGAACAGGGCGGCGAACTCGACGAACGCGCCCGGCTGCAATGTCGCCAGCACCTGGCTCATGCGTTCGCGCACCGACAGCACTTCGCGGCGGATGTGATGGTGCGCGAACATCTGGGCGCGCACCGCGACTTCCTTGAACGCCACCAGCATTTCCTGCAGCGTGATCTGCGGCAGCACGCGCGCCACGGGGCGATCGCGCAACTCGGCGCTGGCGGTCCATACATCGCGCTCCAGCCGCGGCACCTGGTCCAGATCCAGCGCGGCCTTCTTGAAACGCTCGTATTCCTGCAGCCGCCGCACCAGCTCCGCCCGCGGATCCTCTTCGCCTGCGGCGGCATCGGCCGGACGCGGCAGCAGCATGCGCGACTTGATCTCGGCGAGGGTCGCGGCCATCACCAGGTACTCGCCGGCCAGCTCGAGCTGCAGCTCGGTCATGACTTCGATGTACTGCGTGTACTGGCGCGTGATCTCCGCGATCGGGATGTCCAGCACGTTGAGGTTCTGCCGGCGGATCAGGTAGAGCAGCAGATCCAGTGGTCCCTCGAAGGCCTCGAGGAAGATCTCGAGCGCCTGCGGCGGAATGTACAGGTCGCGCGGCAGCTGCGTGACCGGTTCGCCATGCACGATGGCGAACGGCATTTCCGTCTGCGCCGGAACCTCGCCCTGCAACGGCGCTTCGGCCGGCACCGGTCCGGGGTTCGATACCACCAGTTTCAGATCGGGTTTCATTCGGGTCGCAGGTTCATGCAGCGGCGCACGTCGTCGAGCGTCTGGCGCGCGACTTCGCGCGCCTTCTCGCTGCCCTCGGCGACGAGGTTGTTGATCAGTTCGGGATTCTCCTGGTACTCCACCGCGCGCGCCCGGATGCCCGTGATCTCCTCCACCACTTTTTCGATCAGCGGCTTCTTGCACTCCAGGCAGCCGATGCCGGCACTGCGGCAACCCGCCGCCGCCCAGGCCTGGGTCTCGGGCGGGGAATACACCTTGTGCAGGTCGAACACCGGGCACTTGTCCGGATCGCCCGGATCGGTGCGGCGCACGCGGGCCGGGTCGGTCTGCATCGCCTTGAGCTTGCGCGCCACCGAGTCCGGATCCTCGCGCAGGCCGATGGTGTTGCCATACGACTTCGACATCTTGCGTCCATCCAGCCCGGGCAGCTTCGGCGTGGGTGTCAGCAGCGCCTGCGGTTCCGGCAGGATGCTCACATGGCTGCCCTCCAGGTAACCCAACAGCCGCTCGCGGTCCGCGACCGTCACGCGCGTATTGGTCTCCACCAGCGCGCGCGCCTGCAACAGCGCTTCCTGCTCGCCCTTCTCCTGGAACTTGCGCCGCAACTGGCGATACAGCGTGGTGTTCTTGCCACCCAGTTCCTTGATGGCGCGCTCCGCCTTGGTGTCGAAGTCCGGTTCGCGGCCATACAGGTGGTTGAAACGCCGCGCCACCTCGCGCGTGATCTCCACGTGCGCCACCTGGTCCTCGCCCACCGGCACGAAGCCGGGGCGGTAGAGCAGGATGTCGGCGCTCTGCAGCAGCGGATAGCCCAGGAACCCGTAGGTGGCGAGGTCGTGGTCCTTGAGCTGCTCCTGCTGGTCCTTGTAGGTGGGCACGCGCTCCAGCCAGCCCAGCGGCGTGATCATCGACAGCAGCAGGTGCAGCTCGGCGTGCTCCGGGACGTGCGACTGGACGAACAGGGTCGCGACGCCCGGATTGAGGCCAGCCGCCAGCCAGTCGATCAGCATCTCGCGGATGAATTCCTGGAGGTGGGCGGTGTTTTCGTAGCCGGTGGTCAGCGCGTGCCAGTCGGCGATGAAGAAATAGCACTCGTACTGGTACTGGAGGTCAATCCAGTTGCGCAGTGCACCATG
>Ga0335083_10005628_pt1 | contig 15778 bp, 7 predicted proteins | sample Lox_Sample_42_FD_206716 | JGI IMG/M metagenome (GOLD analysis project Ga0335083, IMG submission 206716) | Soil microbial communities from Loxahatchee National Wildlife Refuge, Florida, United States - Lox_Sample_4.2 | ecosystem: Environmental > Terrestrial > Soil > Wetlands | place: USA: Florida... | reverse complement strand
AGCCGAAGGACTTTAAGGATCACTCGTATCTTCCCGCCGTACCGAAAAACCCCGTCGTCCTCGATTCCGATGATGCAGGAAGGAATATCGATTGGGCGAAGCTCCGCGCGTACGACGACACGAACCTTCCGGATGCGCAGATCAAGCCGTACAAAAATATTTTTACAAGCCTAACTATCGTCCCATTTTTGCGGGTCGATAAATACAGCACGACGAATTCAGGGCTCGATTATCTCAAGCCCGGCTTTTATTTTACGTCCTCCGACGTCGTCGGCAAATACGACATTTTCGGGGGAGCGGCGCTTAATCGCCAACTCGAACGCGACCTCTTTTTTATCTTTGAATACAACGACCGGATCCCGGGACTCTACCAGCTCGGACTCTCGCCCTCGGTATCGCTCGAGTTATACAACATCACCCGAAAAGCAAAAGCCGTCGACGGCGTGTTCGGCATCGACACGGTCCAGTTTGACCCGAGCTACGGGCTGTTGGAATTCGACGTCAACTTCCGCCAAAATCTGTTTACCGATGCCGACGTGCTGACGCTCGGCTTTGCCCACAGCAGGTACAGTCAGGATATTGCTTCGACGTTTTCCCCCTCCCTTCAGGAGGATATCCCGGGGTCGACCGAATATTATTTTATCGGGAACGATTTTTCTCTGTCGTGGAATTTCAGGGGCATCGTCCATTCGCGCGATGAAAGCATTAACCCCGTCGGAAGAAACTTCTACGTGCGGTACGATTACAACCTGAATCATTTCAACTATAACAATGAGTATGCTGAAACGCCGCTCGGATTGTCCCCGGTACTTTCGCCGTTCGATTTTCATAAGCTTGAATTCAGATATAACGAGTACCTACAACTGCCCGGCTGGAAACACACATTCGGACTGACATTGCGCGGCGGAACCATATTTGGGCCAGAAGTGCCGGACTACTTTGATTTTTATGCGGGTGGTCTCATTGGCATGAGAGGCTATCCTTTTTACGCGCTCGGAGGGAACAGGATGGCGAGCGCGAACGCAACATACCGTTTTCCGCTTTGGGATAACCTCGATGTCCGTCTCCTCCCCGTGGTCGTTCAGAAACTGTACGCGTCGGTTCATTACGATATCGGCGACGCATGGAACGGCGACCCGGTTCTCAGATCGTTCAAGCAGGACGCCGGGTTTGAATTCCGCCTCGAATCGTTCTCTTTCTATGCCTATCCGACAAGAATATTTTTCGACGGCACGTACGGCTTTAATTCTTTCTCGCTCACGACGAACAACGTCACCGTACAGTACGGAAATGAGTGGCGGTTTTATTTCGGCATTTTGTTTGATTTCGACCTTGAGTCCTCCCAAAATGGAGGCCGCTTCTAAAATGAATATGAGGCCGATGAATTCTTTTGTAGGAGAGCTATGACCATGAAAACGACCTTTGTTCTTTTCTTTTTTCCTCTCGCGATGTTCGCGCACACGAATTCCCTTTCGGGCAACGCGCGAATGGATCTGCTCTCTGTGTCCGAACAAGATTCGCTTCCTCAGCCGCATACAGTCATGGTGCAAAACGACGCGGAGCGGTCCAAGCTTAAGAAACCGCTCCTCGGCGGCGCGATGTCGCTCCTCGTCCCGGGTGCCGGCGAATATTATTCAGGCAGGTTCCTCAAGAGCGGAGTTTTTTTTGCAGTGGAAGTAGTTGCCGTGACAGCCGCCGTCTTCTACAACAACAAAGGGAACAATAAGACGACTGAGTTCCAGAATTATGCCGACCAGCATTGGAGCGCAGTAAAGTATGCACAATGGATCTTAGCGAATGGCGGTAATTACGAAGTGTCGGGAGTCACTTATCCGACATTCACGATCAACCCCAATACGTCGCTCCCTTCGTGGCAAAGGGTCGACTTCTCGGCGATCAATGCCTGGGAAGCGGAGCCGCACTCGATAGGTTTCACGCACTTATTGCCTCCCCATGGTGACCAGCAATATTATGAGTTGATAGGAAAATATTCTCAATTCAAGTACGGATGGGATACGTACCAAGGCCCTAACGGCGATCCTCAGTATGACGACGGGTATGACGTGAATTTTATCCCCCAGCAAATGAAAGATTACGCGGCGAATCGCGGCAAGGCGAATGATTTTTACTACAGCGCGAGTGTCGCTACTGCGATCGTTGTCGTGAACCACATCATCAGCGCTCTCGACGGCGCTTGGTCGACGTCGAACTATAACAAAGAGGTCGAATCGGAGATGGGAATGCACCTGCAGGACGTCGGCGGGGGAGAGTTGACGCTCATGACACAACTGACGGTGAAGGTGAAGCTGTAACGACTATTTCTGCACGCGGATAATGTTGGCGATGCCGCCGAAGAGAAATACGAGATTTGCCAGCCAGGCCGTGAGAAGCGGCTCAAGGTCCCCGTTGTAGCCGAAGACCTGGCTTGTTTTCATGAAGATAAGATAGATGAAACAGACTGCCACAGAGATCCCGAATTGTACTGCCAATCCCCCGCGACGTTTTCCGAACGAAAACGGCACGCCGAACAACACAACAATGAAACTTGCAAACGGGAATGAGACTTTGCTATAAAAGTCAACCTGCCACCGCGCGACGTCGTTCCCCGTCCGCTGCTGGCGCTCGATAAATTTTTTTAACTCGAAATAGTTCATCTCGTCGGGCTTCTCCTCTTTCTTGATGATGTCCGACGGGACAAAATGAAGGGTATCGACAGTGAAACGGTCGGCCATCGACATCGTTTCTTTCCCGTGGTCGAATTCCCGTACGGTCGCTCCGAGCAGGGTCCATTTGCCCGAGAGGCTGTCCCAATGGATCTCACGGGCGTCGACCCGTTTCGCCATACTGATGAGGTTGGAGTCGCTGAAATCCTGGATCGAGGACCGTCCGCCCGAGTTGCTCGCCCGGTCGAAGTAGCTGATATAGACGATGCGTTGAGGGCCGTCTTGAACATAGATGTTGGAACGTGCGGTCGTCTCAAAGTTCCGCTCGAGATAGCGGCGTTCAATAGCGGATTTGTGCTGGTTGGCAAACGGGACGATCCATCCGTTGAAATAGACGGAGACGACGCTGATAAACAACGCGAGGATCATCATCGGCGCCATGAATCGGTACATACTGACGCCGCTCGATTTCATCGCGGTGAGCTCGTTATTATTCGACATCTTGCCCGTCGTAAAAAGGCTGGAGAGGAGGATCGCGACGGGCGTCATTAATTTGATCATCTCGGGCGTGAAGGCGACGTAGTATTGAACGATGACCATCGCGCCGGCGCTCCGGTCGAGGAAGTCGTCCAGTTTCTCCATGAGGTCGATGACCACAAAGATGATCGTGAACGCCACGATGCCGAAGAGGGCGGTAAGAAGAAATTGCTTGATAATGTAGCGGTCGAGGATTTTCATTAAGACAGTCACGTAATATCTGACCCGTTCACTTCAAGTGAACGGTTCAGATTAAAGTTGTGAGCGCAGCCGTCGAGGGACGAATCGTTTCCACCAATCGAACCGGAGTTCGACGTTTTCCCTGGCGATGCGGAACGTGAGAAAAATACCGAAAGCCCCGATGACAATATTGGCGATCCACATGCCAAGCCACGGCTGGATGAACTCCCTGTCCGCCAGCTTCTCTCCGCCGATGAGCGACGCCCAGTACAACAGGAAGAAGCCGAGGCTCATCGATGCGGCGACGCCGAAGCCGCCCCTTTTCGACATGACGCCGAGAGGCGCACCGACGAGGACAAAGACGAAACAGGCGAGAGGGATCGAATATTTTTTGTGGATCTCGACCCAGTATTGGCGGATCATCCGGTCGAGCGCGTTGTGATTGGCAATCTCTCCATCCAGCGCGTTCCGCATCATCATCAATTGGCTGTTGATATTCGTGAACGGCTCGATGGCCCGCCATGCAGCGCGCGAATCGGATTTAGGCGCGATCGAGCCCTCGAAAACTTTTTGCTGAAGGCCGTCGGAAATGGCATCGATGCGCTTGTTGGAGGCATTCTCCAGGACTCCGAGACTGTCTACGATATAGAGCATTTCACCCGCGCTCAACTCGCGGTCTCCGCGGCTGAAGGCGTTTTCCGACGAGCGCTCGAAGTCGAACCCCTCGGCGGGCGTCGTGAGAACCTGATGAGCAAATTGAATGATGCGGTACGATTTATAGTCGGTAGTGCTGAGTTCATGGATCTCTCCATCGAACAGGTCCATGATGAGGAGGCGGTAATCTTTTGAGAAAGAAAGGGTCCCTCGTTTGGCCGTAATGACAACACTTTTCAACGGGTTCGTATGATCGTAGATGATCACTCCTTCAAGATTGTTCGATTCGGCAAAAGTTTTTCGAACGAGCATGCTGTACCCCGGGATGTCCTGAGAAAAAAGTCCCGGAACGAGAGTGAACGTCGGTTTCTTCCGGCGAATATCGATCGTCAAGGTTTTCAACCGGTGATTCGCTTCGGGCAGCACTTTGTTGTCAAATTCTACCATAAGATACGTGATAATGCTCGCCGCGATAAGTACGGGGAACATCATACGGTAGAGACTGAAGCCGCTCGCCTTCAATGCTGTGATCTCGCTGCTCGCAGAGAGTCCGCCGAAGGCCATCAGCGTGGCGACGAGCACAGCCATCGGAACTGCAAGGACGACGATCCAAGCCAGATTCAACATCATCAGTTCTATGATGACGGCGCCAGAGAGTCCTTTGCCCGCAAGCTGGTCCATGAATTTCATCATGAACTGCAGGACAAAAAGGAACATGAGGACGAAGAAAGATCCGATGAAGGGGGCGATATGAGCTCGGAGAATATGCCGGAAGACGATCATAATGCAATATACGAACTGCGCCCGCTTTTTCCAACGGACGGATTACCCCGCACTCGGTTGCAATTCTTTGCTGTTTTTTCTACTTTATGTTACCACTCATAGGTGTCCCATCACATAATGGAGTACAGTCAGCAGATATTTGTTACCTGATCAATAAACGCACGCGATAAGCATGTCGCATTGTCGTGTGTAAGAACGTGAAGGCAAACTGACTGTCTCTATTTCGGTAGTGATTCCAACTATTACGCCCATATTCCACACTCTGAATTCCTTGTTCAGGAAACGAGAGGTATTCTTTGCTTTTGCGCTTCTCTCGATTCCTGCCGTCGTTTTCCTTTGCGGCTCTTCATCTCCATCGGCGCGCACAATTCCCGATGGACTCGACCCTCACTCCGGCGGGTCTGAGCCTCCGATAAGCTTTACGAGCGATTCGGCCGATCACTCGCGTTCATCCCACCCAGAACTGTCTACGCCTACCGACACGTCAAAGGCAAATTTTTTGTCGGCAGACACATCGAATACAAAAGACACGTTGAAATTTCTCTCAAAAGAAGTGAGAGACTCTCTGGCACGAGCCGATTCGATCCGGAGAATTCCGCGCGATTCGGTCGCCCGGGTTGCTCAATTCCTTTACCACCGCACCGATTCCCTTGTTGTGCCTCTTTTTGATGAAGAGACATATTCGATGTTCGCTCAGCCCCCGTCGCTCATCATTCGCAGCGTCATGATCGATTCGACAGGACAATATGTGATCGTGCGCGAAACCGTGAACGGCCAGGACATCAAAATTCCGCAAAAAGTACCTCTTGATGAATACATCAGGATGCGGTATCGATATGAGTTCAACAGGAAACTCGAGGACGCGATCTATAAATACGATATCGGGAAGAAGAAGAACGACCTCAGCGACCTGCTCGGGTCGTTCACGAACATCGACATCCCTATTCCTGCAAACCCTGTCTTCAGCATCTTTGGGCCGCCCAGGATCAACCTCCATATTTCCGGAGCCGTCGATATCCATGCCGCATTCAGAAACACGACCACCGACCAGGTTACGCTTTCCGCCCTCGGCAATACGGTGAACGAACCAGACTTTTCTCAGGAAGTGCAGATCAACGTCAGCGGGACGATCGGAGACAAGCTCAACATCCTGGCCGATTGGAACACGCAGCGAACGTTCGAATACGAGAACCAACTCAAAATAAAATATACGGGATACGACGACGAGATCGTCCAAAGCGTCGAAGCGGGCAACGTTTCGCTCGCCACCAATTCCACGTTTATCTCGCCGAGTGCCGCGCTGTTCGGAATCAAATCGGCCTTCCAGTTTGGGCCGCTGACATTGACGGCCATTGCTTCGCAAAAGAAAGGACAGATTCAGCAAAAGAATATCACGGGCGGCAGCTCGCAGACGAGTTTTACGATTCACGCGTACCAGTATAATACCGACCATTATTTTGTCGACACCAGCTATATCCCGCTCTTTGAGCAATTCTATACGACACATCAAGGGGACGGGAGCAAAGAAATAGTCAGTTGCGAAGTATGGGTGACCAACACGGTCCTCGCCAACCCGAATGCGCGGCAGGGCGTCGCGTTCATCAACCTTTCGGCCGACTCATCTAAATATGCCGCGTTGCGCAATATCGATTCGACAAAAATCATTCCGGGACAGTCGGAGTCGGGGCTGTGGCAAATGCTGGAAAGCGGAAAAGATTACACGTTTCAGCCCTATGCCGGGTACATAACGTTGAACAGGTCTCTCCAGCCAGATCAAGCCATTGCGATGGCCTATCGCGTGCAGAATGGCCCCGGTTCCGCCGATGACTCGATCTATGGTACATTTACCGGAACCGGGCTGAAAGACAGCGTTCTGGTCTTGAAGCTTATCAAACCTAAAACCCTTCTCCCTCAGTACAAACAAGCGTGGCGGTTACTGCTGAAGAATATCTATTCCCTCGGCGGGCAGAATATTAGTAAAAATGGTTTTGCGCTTCACATCTATTACACGCTTCCGGGAAAGGATCCTGTTGATGAAATAGGAGGGGTCAAGCTTCTTCAATTGCTCGGCTTCGACAACCTCAAGGACGATAACTCCCCCGGATCGGATAATAATTTCGATTACAATCCCCCTTATACCGTCGACGAAGCACGCGGGGAGATCATTTTTCCGAGCGTAGAACCATTCCTTGGCGTGAGGACAGATCCGGAACGCGGTCCGCTTCAAGGAGGACTCAAAAGAGCGTTCGACGCATATAAAGTTACCGTTCCGGTAGATTCGTTCAGCTATGGCGATGTCTACGACACGACCATGTACGGCGCGCAGAATAATAGTCTCCGCGATCGCTTCACTATCGTTGGGCAAACAACGGCGGGGAGTACAAATACGATCAACCTTGGGTTCAATATCGTCGAGAACAGCGTTCAGGTTCTGCTCAACGGAATTCCGTTAACGGTGAACGTCGATTACACCGTCGATTATATTGTCGGTCAAGTGATCATTAAGAATCCGGCGGCCCTTGTGCCGGGGGCGAATCTTCAGGTCAAGTATGAACAGAACGATTTGTTCCAGCTCGCCTCCAAAACGCTCACCGGCGCGCGGGGAGAGTTAAAATTGTCCGACCGGTCTTCGCTCGGCTTTACAGTGATGAACCTCAACCAACAGACGTTGAGCGAAAAAGTTCGCCTTAATGAAGAACCGAGCAACAACACGATTTACGGTTTTGACGGCCAGACCGGAGGCAACCTCGATTTCGTCACAAAAGCGATCGATGCATTGCCTCTGATCTCGACGAAAGCTCCTTCGGATTTTACACTTCACGGCGAGGTAGCGGAGATGTCTCCGGACCCGAATACGGCGAAGAGCACCATCGGCATCGACAACGGTCAGGGGATCGCGTACGTCGACGATTTTGAAGGAGCTAACAAAACGATTCCGTTCGGCGTGAGTTACGGTTCGTGGCATGATATGAGCGTTCCGGCATACTTGGAAGGGGTAGATCCAAGCCCGGATAATCTCGGCGCTGTCACCGATTCGGCAAAAATGACGATGAAGGCAAAGGCATATTGGTATACGATACCGAACAGCGAGCCCGTGACGAATATCTGGCCCAACAGATCTGTCGCGCGGGGAGAAGAGTACGCCTCGATCTTCCATGTTGATTTCAATCCAAAGGGGCGAGGCGAATATAATTTCTCGCCTAACCTTCGGAAGACGCTTGGAATCCAAGACGGCACGGAGTACCACAATTGGGGCGGCATGCAGCGGACCCTTTCTTCGGGCATCGTGGATTTGATCCAGGAGAACGTCAACTTCATCGAGGTGTGGTTGAAAATTGCACCGGGGTCGGTGATCGACACCGTCAACAATAAAGTTTTCATCGACCTCGGCGCTATCAGCGAAGACGTTATTCCGGGGGACGCCGCCAGCCGCAGCGGTCAGATTCATACTGAAGACAATCTTCTCGCTCCGACGGGCGCCGCGAGCAAAGACAAAGACACAGGGTTGGACCGTTTATTTGACGATCAGGAAAGGCAAATTTACGGTCCCTTTATTCAGGCTAATGCGACGGACTTCCCGGATATCGCTACAGACCCCGCGGGGGACGACTACGCGGCTCCTTCCGGAGCAGATTACAGTCATATCAACGGCACGGAAAATAACTTGGGGTCTGAGACCGGATTGTATCCGGACACCGACGATCTCAATCGCAACAACGTTCTGGATAAGACGAACAGCTATTTTGAGTATGAATTAGACCTTGATACGACTGCGAGCAACCCTCAGCGAGTCGGCGGCGGCGCGCATGGATGGTACCAATACAGGATCCCATTGATCGCATGGAAGAACAAAGTTGGGACGCCGGACCTTTCGCTCATCGAATATGCGCGCATGTGGTTCACAGGGTTTAGCAGCGAAGTGCATCTCGAGATCGCCGATTTCAACCTTGTCGGCAACCAATGGGAAGAGCTGATTAAAAACGACAGCACGTTCACTCTTTCGGTCGAGAATCTCGAGGACAACCCCGATTACATCAGCCCGCCCGGAGTTTCCCGCGCGCGCGACCTGACGAAGCCGGACGAAAACGTGTATGAGAATGAACAATCTCTTGTAATGCAAGTGCGGCATCTTCATCCGGGCGACAGCAGGCAGGCGATCAAACGTTTCACCGCCGCGCCGCTCGACGTGTTCAGTTACAGAGAATTGAAGATGTTCGTCCGGGGCGACCCGAATTTCTCTACGGACCCGAATGCGCCAAGCGCGAAGATTTTTCTGCGGATGGGATCCGACAGTCTGAACTATTATGAATACCGGGAGCCCATCTTGCCTTCTGCGCGAATTCCGTACCCAAAAGCCGGGGACGAGGCGGCGGTCTGGAGTCCAGAGAATAATATCGACATCAACTTTGCGGACCTCACGGCCATTAAAGAACTACGGGATTCTTCGAACGTGCTCGTTACCAATCCAGCTCCGGGGGGACCGCCTGGGTCAACCTACTCCGTGCTGGGCAATCCAACGTTGACCAATATCCAGTACATTTCAATCGGCGTTGAAAATCCAACAAAAGACAAAACGATTGATTCGGCAAATGTATGGGTGAACGAACTTCGATTGTGTAACGTCGACGACACCAAAGGATGGGCGTACAACATTTCTACGTCGTTGAAGCTTGCAGACTTTGGCGCGGTCGCTTTTTCGTACTCTGAAGTCGATCCCTATTTCCATCAATTGGAAGACCGGTTTGGCAGCAGAACAACGACGACGAATTGGACGCTCTCTTCAAACTTCGCTTTGGAGCGTTTTTTCCCGGCTCAATGGACGGGAACGCAATTGCCGTTCAGCTATAGCCATACGGAGGCGATCACCAAGCCGAAATATCTACCGAGTTCAGACATAGAAGTAACGAAAGCAGCTCAGCTTCAAGGGAACCTTGTTGCTCAAGAGACGGGCTCCGCCCAAGCGGGAAATGCAGCGCAGGGAAAGATTGTCTTCGAATCGCAAAGCATTTCAACGACGGACACGTACGCAATGCCGAATTTCAAATTCAATATCCCGTCGCAGGAATGGATCCTGCGGGATTTCTTCGATAAACTGAATTACGGATTTTCTTACACGAAATCGCTGACGAGAACACCGACCGTGCAGTATCAGAATTCATGGTCGTGGAATGCTCATCTCGGATATACGTATGCAACCGCGCCCGATAACTTTATCACTCCGTTTGGAGGGTTCTTCAATGTCCCCCTTCTTAAAGGGCTCAAAGATTTTCGCCTCTTCTACCCGATCCAAAATTTTAGCACGACGTTCGATGCGACGCGAGCGCAGACACATCAGCTCATGCGGGGTCAAGATGAGGAGAGCCCGCCGTCCCGGACACTTTCTGCCCAACGATCGCTGTCTTTCAGCTGGAAGCTCACCGAAAATGGTTTTGTGAACCTCTCGGGCGATTATTCGCTGAGCATCGCAAGCACTCTCGTCCACCTCGAGACCGATCAATTCAACCAGCAGCGGGGCTTTTCTTCGATCCTCGCAGATCTGTTCAATCAAGACCAGCTCATTACTTTTGGTTACGACAACTCGTACAGCCAATCGATCAACGTCAACACTCGCCCGCACCTGCCCGATGTGTTCGACCTCAACAAATACTTTACGCTGGGAGCGCACTACAGCGTTTCGTACAGATGGCAGAACAATCTTCAGCTCGGCGACTTAGGCAAGGGGACGAGTTGGGGCAATAGCATTTCGCTATCGAGCGATATCAGCTTGAAGCAATTTTCCGATTCGTGGTTCCCCGCAAAGTCCGTTAAAGAAGAAACGCCCGAAAGGACCTCCTCGCACCGCGTCGGAAGAGGGCGCGGGCATGAAGACGACCCCGACCTTCAGGACATCCTCGCTCCTTCCGTTCCTCGTCCCAGCGTTCCTCAACCATCGGGACATGACACTACCATTGTCCGAGACACATTGAAGACTGTAGATACATCGGCTGTTGCGCCTCTTGGAAAAAAAAGGGGGAAATTTGTTTTTCCGAAAATAAATTTCGCCGACCTTGCGCAATACTTCATCAAAATTCCGTTTCTGGACTACGATAAAGTGAACGTGACTTTTTCGCAGAACGACAATGCGACCAATTCCGGCGTTCCCGGCAGGCCGGGATTTGCGAATTTATTCGGGCGGCTTCCATTTGAACCCGCCGACCCGAGTTTCGGCGCTTCGAGAGCGTATCAGTTCGGGCTTGTCTCAGACCCAACGTCCAATATCACGGGGGTTCACACCCAAAGCGCATTTCCGTTTATCGGCTTTACGACGGACCACGGATCCCGCGCAGCCAGCGCACTTATCAACGACTCTTATACGCAAAATAATAAAATCACTTTGCGAACCTCGCGCGACCTTTGGGCTGGGGCGCACCTCGACCTCAACTGGGACGTCGGCTGGAACTACTCCCGCAACCAGACGCTTCAAACCGACTCCTTAGGACAATCGACGATTTACAGCACAGCCACGGGAGGGAGCATCGAACGGTCGTTCTTTACGCTGCCGCCGACGTTTATCTTCTCGGTCTTTAAAAGCGGCATCGGCCAAGTGAGCAAGGAGTATGGGAATCTCCAGCAGAACAATGACGGTCGGACAGACCAGGCGAAACTGGCCCAAGCGTTCGAAAACGGGTTCGAGACGTTGCCGATCTTCACCAAGCTGTTCGGAGATTTCTTCCCCCGCCTTAATTACGCCGTTCATTGGGACGGGCTTGAGCAACTGAGTATTTTTAAAAATATCGCTACGCATGTCAGTCTCGACCACGCGTATACTTCTTCCTACCAGACGACGTTTCATGAGGATCTCTCGGGCGGGGGAGAGATCACTGACGCCCAGCATATCGGTTATGGATTCTCTCCATTGCTTGGGATGAGCTTCACGTTCAAGGAATTCTTGAAAGGAAATATGAGCGCCACGCTGCGCTATTCAACGACAACGACATACGACTTGACCCCCTCGTCGAACAATATCGTTGAGAACGGCACTAAAGAAATTTCGATCTCGGGGACGTACGGACGGACGGGTTTTGAAATCCCGTTCTTTGGCCTCTCGTTGTCGAACGATATCGACATCAGCATTTCGTTTTCGTATTCGGATAACGCGCTCGTGACCTACACGGGAACGTCGGACGGACTCGACAACGGCGTGCCCGGAGTAGGTTCCTCGCGCAGCGTCACGGAGCCGAGGATCCGTTACGTTCTGAGCTCGCGTGTAACGGCGTCGCTGTTTTATCGATATACAAAAGTGTCCCCTGACGCAGGAGGATCGACAATTCCCGGTTCGACGACGAATGAAGGAGGGTTGGACGTCCACATTGCTATTCAATAATTTTTGTTGACGGAACCTGGCAGAGGCGCTGGAGGAATTATTTCGAGGGAACAGGCTTGACGAATAACGGCGGGCGTCCCGCTCCGCAAATTGACTCTGCCGAGCCCAATTTGTATTTTGAACCAATAAGGATTGCACAATGACTGAAAATGAACGAAAAGGGACCATTTTGTGGGTGGATGATGAGATCGAGCTGCTGCGTTCGCACGTTCTCTTTCTGAAGGAAAAAGGATACGCCGTCGATACCGCGACGAATGGAGAAGACGCGATCCAACTTGTGCGCGACCACCCTTTCGATCTTGTCTTTCTCGACGAGATGATGTCCGGTAAAGGCGGGTTAGAAACTCTTGCCGAGATCAAAGAACTTTCGCCGGCTCTTCCGGTTGTCATGATCACGAAAAACGAAGAAGAGTCTCTGATGGAAGACGCCATCGGCGGAAAGATCTCGGACTATCTTACAAAGCCTGTCAACCCGAGTCAGATCCTTCTCGCTTGCAAAAAATTCTTACAGGGGAAGAAGATTCAAAACGAGCAGGTCTCAAAGGACTACGTCCAGGAATTCAATTCGATCTCTCGGGCGCTTATGAACCCGCTCAGTTACGAGGAGTGGATCGATCTGTACGTCAAGCTTGTCTCATGGGACATGGAGCTCGACGAGCATCCGGGTTTGGGATTACAACAAATGCTCAGCGATCAGCGGAGGGAGTGTAACGCTGAATTTTCAAAATTCGTCGAGCGTAATTATCCGCTCTGGGTTCAGCAGAAGGGGAAGAAGCCGGCGCTTTCGGTCGATATCGTCGATCGGTACGTCATCCCACGATTGAAAGAAGGGAAAGCGATCTTTTTCTTTGTCATCGATTGCATGCGTCTTGACCAGTGGCTTGTGATGGAGCGCTACCTCCGCGAGTTCTACACGATGAACAAAGATTATTATTATTCGATCCTTCCCACGGCCACGCCGTACTCGCGCAACGCGATCTTCAGCGGTCTTTTCCCGGCCGAAATTGAGCAGCGTTTCCCGGAGATCTGGCAGCAGGGAGAGGACGATGAGAACAGTCACAATCGCTACGAACGGCAATTGCTCGACAAACTTCTCGAGCGGCGGCACATCGACCTTAAGCCGGAGCCAAAATACATCAAGATCCTCGATGGAGAATTTGGGCGACAGACGGAGAACAATATTTTATCATACGCATCCAACCGGTTGACGTCGATCGTCGTCAATTTTGTCGATATGCTCGCGCACGGAAGGTCGGACTCCGCATTGTTGAAGGAGATCGCTCCCGACGAATCTGCATACCGTTCGTTGACCGATTCGTGGTTCAAGCACTCGTCTCTTTTTGGCATGCTCCAATCGCTCGCGACACGAAAAGATGTCGAGATCATTATTACGACGGACCACGGCAGTGTCCGCTGCCTCCACGGCTCGAAAGTCATCGGCGACCGCGAGGCATCGACGAACCTCCGGTATAAATTTGGCCGCAACCTGAAATCGGACGACAAGCAGGCGGTCTTTGTCAGAAACCCGCAGGACTATAAACTCCCGAAGCGCGGGGTCACGATCAATTACATCATCGCGAAGGAAGACTTCTACTTCGTCTATCCCACGGATTATCATAAATACCTGAACCAATACCGCGACAGCTTTCAGCATGGCGGCATTTCGATGGAGGAAGTGATCCTGCCGGTGATCACGCTGACGCCGAAGAATCAACAGTCCTAACACACGTGATGGCAAGCTCTGTGGTCACCCATACAGCGTCCGAAACCGTCCAACTCGGCAAACAATTGGCAGCGGAGCTGCAAGCGAGCGACATCGTTGCATTATACGGAAATCTCGGAAGCGGCAAGACACAATTTGCAAAAGGGATTTGCCTTGGTCTCGGGGTTCAAAGCAATGTCGTCAGCCCCACGTTCACGATCCTGAACGAATATGCGGAAGGGAAATATCCCGTATACCATTTCGATTTTTATCGCCTCCGTTCGCTCGCCGAGCTTGCTGAGATCGGGTTTGAGGAATACCTTTTCGGCGATGGTATTTGTCTGGTCGAGTGGGCCGATCTCGTGGAGTCGAAGCTGCGCAAGGACCGTTACGACGTGAAACTGGAATTGGGTGCGGGTGAAAATGAACGCATCGTTTCCATCAGCAAGAGGGATGCACAATGATACTCGCCCTCGAAACAGCCACGGATGTATGCGGTGTCGCTCTTGTAGATCATGGCAAGGTGATCGCGACCGATAGTATCACCGAAAAGAAAATCCACTCCGAAAAATTATTGCCGATGATCGATCGATTGCTTCATGACGCATCCCGTACGCTCGGGGATGTCGATGCGATTGCCGTATCGATCGGTCCCGGATCGTTTACCGGACTCAGAATAGGTTTGAGCACGGCAAAGGGTCTCGCGAGAGCGCTGCGAAAGCCGATCGTTCCGGTTTCGACGCTCGATGCGTTGGCATATGCGTTTGCCCGTTCCACCGTGGGAAAAGCCTTCGAAACTATTTGCCCCCTTGTCGATGCGAAGCGCGATGAAGCTTTTTATCGACTTTATTCGTCGGACGTTTCGGGCGTTCGCAGTTTAGGGCCGGCAAATATTGCATCTGTGTCGGCAATCGCGGATCTTACCTCAGATCTCTCTTCCATTGCATTCACTGGAGATGGGGCGAAGAAAATGGATTCCCAAACTACACATGGGGAGCATGTCCGTTGTTTTCCGGAATTTCTTTGCGACCCTGCAGCAGTCGGGCTCCTTGCAGAGAAGGATGGGAGAATGCTGGAGGAGCCAGAAGTCGCCGTGCTTGAGCCCTCTTACCTGAGGGATTTTCTCGCAACGCAGCCGGCAAAAAACCGGACGTTCCCGGTGAAGCCGCCTCCAATAGATTCCACAACTTTCGTACACTCATCGAAGGATTAACCGATGGCTTGGTTCCGACGTTCAAAGCAAAGTATCTCCTCGGATTCCCAAAAGAAAGACACACCCGAAGGGTTGTGGGCAAAGTGCGAATCCTGCGGTGAAATTGTTCACAGAAAAATTCTCGAACAGAACCTGTGGGTGTGCGCAAAATGCAACTTCCATTTTCGCATCGGGAGCAAAGAGTACTTCAACATCCTGTTCGATGCAGGGAGCTTCAAAGAAATGGACCGGAAGATGACGTCGAAAGATCCCTTGAACTTCGTCGACACGAAGAGATACAAAGACAGGATCAAAGACTCGATCAAAAAGACCGGGCTCAACGATGCGGTCCGCTCCGGCACGGGGAAGATCAATAAGCAGGAGGTTGTGGCTGCCTGTATGGATTTTGCTTTCATCGGGGGAAGCATGGGATCGGTGGTTGGGGAAAAGATCGGTCGTGCCATTGATAAAGCCTATAAGACAAAAACGCCCCTTGTTATCATTTCATCGAGTGGCGGGGCGCGCATGATGGAGGCCGCGTATTCGCTAATGCAAATGGCAAAAACGAGTGCCAAACTAGCGCGCCTTTCAGACGCCCGTATTCCGTATATCTCCGTCATGACCGATCCGACGACGGGCGGTGTTACTGCGAGCTATGCAATGCTCGGCGACATCCATATTGCAGAACCCGGAGCCCTGATCGG
>Ga0335083_10005627_pt1 | contig 15778 bp, 15 predicted proteins | sample Lox_Sample_42_FD_206716 | JGI IMG/M metagenome (GOLD analysis project Ga0335083, IMG submission 206716) | Soil microbial communities from Loxahatchee National Wildlife Refuge, Florida, United States - Lox_Sample_4.2 | ecosystem: Environmental > Terrestrial > Soil > Wetlands | place: USA... | reverse complement strand
TGATACTCTTTCCACAGATCGACCGTGCCGGGCACGACCGGCCCGTGCGTGTTGTAGAAGCGCAGCGAGAACTGGAAGAACGTCCAGCCTTCCGATTTCTTCGTGGCCTCTTCGTCGGTCGGCGCGCACATCAGCGGCGTGACCAGCGCGATGTTCGGATTGGTCTGGTAGTCGCAGAGCTTCTCGAGACGCTTGGTGTAGGCGTTGTAGTAGGCGCCGACCCATTTGTGTGCAGCTTCCGCAGACACGAACTGGAAACCCAGCGCGCCAAGGCCGCGCATGCCGGCCATCCGGATCGTTTCGAGCTGCGAGCACGCGACCCAGAGCGGCGGGTGCGGCTTCTGCAGCGGCTTGGGCAGGACGTTGCGCAGGGGCATGTCGAAGATCTTGCCGTGATATTCCCAGCCTTCGTTCCACATCATCGGCAGGCAGGCACGCACGGCGTCTTCCCAGACCTCGCGCTTGTCGCGGAAGCGTCGGCCGAACGGATGCAGCTCGGTGACCGATGCGCCTTCGCCCATGCCGAACTCGACGCGGCCATCCGAAATGAGGTCGAGCGTCGATACGCGCTCCGCAACGCGGGCGGGATGATTGGTCGTAAGCTGGACGATGCCGTGGCCGAGCCGGATATTTTTTGTCCGCTGGCTGCACGCCGCGAGGAACACTTCGGGCGCGGAGCCGTGCGAATATTCCTCGAGGAAGTGGTGCTCGACCTGCCAGACATAGTCGTAGCCGAGCTTGTCCGCGAGTTCGACCTGTTCGAGCCCGTTCTTCAGCAGCACGTGCTCGGAATCCTCGGCCCAGGGCCGCGGCAATTGATGCTCGTAGAAGAGACCGAATTTCATGCCCTGCCTCCGTCGCGCTGATGGCTCCGGAAAAGGCTAGGCCGTGCCGGTCCCTTTGTCATGGTCAAACGGCTTCGCCGTTCTGCTATAGCAATCTCGCCGGCTCAAAGGCCGGCTTTCACAGCCAGATTTACGAGCGACCCATGACCAGGTTCGACAAATCGAAGCTTCCCTCCCGCCACGTTACGGAAGGCGCCGAACGGGCGGCCCAGCGTTCCTACTACTATGCGATGGGTCTCACGGACGAGGAGATTCACAGGCCGTTTGTCGGTGTCGCCACGTGCTGGAACGAGGCCGCGCCCTGCAACATCGCTCTCATGCGCCAGGCACAGGCGGCCAAGAAAGGCGTCAAGGACGAGGGCGGCACGCCGCGCGAATTCTGCACCATCACGGTGACGGACGGCATCGCGATGGGGCATGAGGGCATGAAGTCCTCGCTCGTCTCGCGCGAGGTGATCGCGGATTCCGTCGAGCTCACTATGCGCGGCCATTGCTACGACGCGCTCGTCGGCATCGCAGGCTGCGACAAGAGCCTGCCGGGCATGATGATGGCGATGCTCCGCCTCAACGTGCCGAGCGTGTTTCTCTACGGCGGCTCCATCATGCCGGGAAAATTCAAGGGCAAGGACGTGACGGTCGTCGATGTTTTCGAGGCCGTGGGCCAGCATCAGGCGGGCAAGCTCTCCGATGCCGATCTCCACGCGCTCGAATGCGTGGCTTGCCCGGGTGCGGGTGCCTGTGGCGGTCAATTCACCGCGAACACGATGGCTTGCGTGGCCGAGGCGATCGGGCTTGCGCTCCCTTATTCGTCCGGACCCCCTGCCGAGGTGCTGAGCCGCGACGACTTCGCGCTCAAGGCGGGGCAGGCCGCCATGCATCTTCTCGAGAAGAACATTCGCCCACGTTCCATCGCGACGAAGAAGGCGTTCGAGAACGCGGCCATGGTCGTGGCGGCGACGGGCGGCTCGACGAATGCGGCTCTTCATTTGCCCGCGATGGCGAACGAGGCCGGCATCAAGTTCGATCTCTTCGATGTCGCCGATATCTTCAAGCGTACGCCCTATCTCGCATCACTGAAGCCGGGCGGCGAATACGTCGCCAAGGACATGTGGGAAGCGGGCGGCGTGCCGATGCTGATGCGCACGCTGCTCGACGGCGGCTTCCTGCATGGCGACTGCATGACGGTCACGGGAAAGACCGTCGCGGAGAACCTGAAGGACGTGAAATTCAATCCGAACCAGAAGGTCATGCGCGCCGCGAGCAATCCGCTCGCACCGACGGGCGGCGTGGTCGGATTGAAGGGATCGCTCGCACCGGAAGGCGCGATCGTGAAGGTCGCCGGACTGAAGCACCGGACGCATCGCGGGCCCGCACGCGTGTTCGATTGCGAGGAGGACGCTTTCGCGGCCGTGATGGCGCACAAGTACAAGGAAGGCGACGTCATCGTCGTGCGCCACGAAGGTCCGAAAGGCGGTCCCGGCATGCGCGAGATGCTGCAGACGACGGCCGCGCTCTATGGACAGGGCGTCGAGAACATCGCTCTGATCACGGACGGACGGTTCTCAGGCGCGACGCGCGGACTTTGTGTCGGTCATGTCGGCCCCGAAGCGGCCGAGGGTGGGCCGATCGGACTGCTGAAGGACGGCGATATCATCGTCATCGACGCCGACAAGGGCACCCTCGACGTGGAACTGTCTGCGTCGGAGATCGCAGAACGGCGCAAGGCGTGGAAGCCGAAACCGCCGGCGTTCAAAACCGGTGCGCTGGCGCGCTTCGCGAAGAATGTCGGACCCGCGCGTGACGGTGCGGTGACGACACCGGGCGCGAGCGAAGAGGTGCGCTGCTACGCGGACATCTAATTTCCTCCCCCGCTTGCGGGGGAGGTGCCGAGCGCAGCGAGGCGCTGAAATGCCCCCTCCGTCTCGCCGCTTCGCGGCGTTCCACCTCCCCCGCGAAGTGCGGGGGAGGAAAATCTAGATAATCACCCTCTCGTTGCCGAAGAAGAGTGGCGAGCGTTTGAGGTCGATGAATTTGCGTTCGTCTTCGAGGAGCTCGCGGCCAGCCTCGATTCCGGCCGGCGTGGCGGTGGCGGCCGCGATGTCCTCGAGGCTGTCCCACCACAATTCGGCAACGCCGTCATAGCCGTCGGGCGCTTCGCGAGAACCGCGAATCGCTGCGTTCATCTCGTCGCCCGTTGTGTGCGCCTGGATATACCGCTTGATCCTGAGCGCGGCCTTGTTCTTCGCGACCAGCGGCGCGTGCTTTTCGAACCAGTAAGTTTGAAACTGTTCCCGCGTGAGATGTGGCAAGCGATGCAGGCAGAATGTCAGTTTGATCACGAGCGTCCCTCCGGAACTACTTTTTCACACAATAACAACGTTTTGCGCTGTGTTGCTCGGAATCCACGTCAACTTTGCCGCGCCGTGACGCAACCGTCATCTGTGGTATGAATCATCGAAGTGCTGTCGGGGAGGATGAAGCGCATGACCGTCAAGTTGAAGGTCAATGGCGTCGAGCATGAGCTGGATGTCGAGGATGATGCGCCGCTGCTGTGGGTCATCCGGGACGAGCTCGGCCTGACCGGCACGAAGTTTGGCTGCGGCATCGCCCAATGCGGCGCCTGCACCGTGCATGTGAACGGCGAGGCGCAGAGGAGTTGCGTCACGCCGGTGAGCTCCGTCAGCGACGCCGAGATCACGACCATCGAAGGCATCAGCCAGAACGGCAACACGGCGGTGCAGCAGGCCTGGATCGATCACCAGGTGCCGCAATGCGGCTACTGCCAGTCCGGCATGATCATGGCGATCACCGCGCTCTTGAAGCACAACCCTCATCCGACCGACGAGCAGCTTGCAGACGCCATCACCAACATCTGCCGGTGCGGCACCTATCCGCGAATCCGCGCCGCGGTGCGCGCGCTGGCCGGCGTGGAGGGCTGAGCCATGGGCACGACACGAAGAGTAGTGCTTGGAGTCCTTGGCGGGGCGGGTGTTCTCGCGGTCGGTTACGCGATCTGGCCGGGGCGCAGGCTCGAAGCCTACAACGCGCTCGACGCTGGCAAGAACGAGCGGTTTCTCGGCAACTGGATCAAGATCGCGTCCGACGACACGGTCACCATTGTCGTTCCCCATTGTGACATGGGCACGGGCATCTTCACGGCGCTGCCGCAAATGGCGGCCGAAGAGCTCGATTCCGACTGGAGCAAGATCAAGGTCGAACAGGCGCCGTCGGATCCGCTCTTCGCCAATGGCGCGCTCGCGGAGGGATTCATCCTGGGCGGGCAGGGCATAACGCCCGATCAAATTCCGACTTTCCTGAAAGCGACAGTCGCCAATACGTTCCGCACCGTCGCGTCCTACATGGACCTGCAAGTGACAGGCGGTTCGTCAGCGGTGCGTGCGACCGGCGTCTATGGCATGCGCGTCGCCGCAGCAGCCGCGCGCGAGATGCTGATGAAGGCCGCGGCGGCGCGATGGAATGTCGGCATCGACCAGGTTTCCACGAAGTCGAACCGCGTCTACCACACGGTGTCGGGGAAGAGCCTCGCCTATGGCGAACTTGTGGACGACGCGGCGACCTACGCGCCTTCGCCCAACGCGCCACAAAAGGCGCGCAGCGCGTACAAGATCGTCGGCACGAACGTGCCGCGCATCGACATCCCGACCAAGGTCAACGGCAAGACCATGTACGGCATCGACGTGCAGCAGCCCGGCATGCTGTACGCGGCGATAAGGATCTCGCCCGTGTTCGGCGCAAAGCTGCAGCATGTGGATGAAAGCGCTGTCGCCGGACGTCGCGGGATCAAGAAGGTGGTCAAGCTCGACGATGCCGTTGTGGTTGTCGCCGATCGTTTCTGGCGCGCGCGCGACGCCGTCGCGGCGCTCAGTCCGGTGTTCGACAATCACGAGAACGGGCGCGTCACATCGGCCGTGATCACGGCGCGCCAGCAGGCCGCAATCAAAGGCGACCTCAAATCCGACGTGAAGACCGGCAACGGCGCCGATGCGCTCGCGGGAAATCATGTCGTCGAGGCGACGTACCAGGTCCCGTATCTGAGCCATGCGCCGATGGAGCCGATGAACGCGACGGCGCTCTACAAGGATGGCACGCTGGAGGTGTGGTCGGGCACGCAGGACGGACTGGGCTCGCGTGCCTGGTGCGCCAAGACGGCGGGATTGCCGCTCGAGAAGGTCACGTTCCATCTCTTGCATTCGGGCGGCGCCTTCGGCCGCAGGCTGCCCGGTCAGTGGAATTTCCTCGACTACGCCGTGAAGACGGCGATGGCGATGCCCGGCGTACCCGTGAAGCTGCTCTTTACGCGCGAGCAGGACATGCAGCACGACTACTACCGCCCGACGGTGATGAGTTGCTTCAGAGGCGCACTCGACAAGAACGGTGCGCTCGTCGCCTGGGTGAACGACTACTCGACCGAAGACAACCCGAATCCCGAGGCGCATATTCCCTATGCTGTGCCGAACCAGGCGATCAACACCGGCAAGGTGATGGCGCATCACGTGCCGACCGGCCCGTGGCGGAGCGTCGAAGCATCCTGGCATGGCTTCTTCGTCGAATCGTTCATGGACGAGTTGGCGCATGCGGCGAGCATGGATCCGGTCGATTTTCGCCGCGCGCTGCTCAAAGAGAAGCCGCGCCACCTCGCGACGCTCAACCACGCCGCAGAAAAAGCCGGCTGGGGAACGCCGCTTCCGGCGGGCGAAGGACGCGGTGTTGCGCTCGTCGAAAGCTTCGGCTCCGTCGTGGCGGAGGTGGCGCACGTCGCTGTCGCGCAAGACGGAACGGTGAAAGTGAAAAAGATCACCGCTGCTATCGGTCCCGGCATGGCAGTCAATCCGGACGGCATGAAGGCGCAGATCGAAGGCGGCATGATCTATGGCCTCACGGCAGCCTTGTTCGGCGAGATCACCATCGACAAGGGCGCGGTCGTGCAACAGAGCTTCCCGGACTACGAGATGGTACGGTTGTCGGAGTGTCCTGAGACAGAAGTTCACATCTACGAGGACGACGGTCCGCTGGGCGGTGCGGGGGAGCCTGGCGTGCCGCCGGTCGCGCCCGCGGTGACCAATGCGATCTTCGCAGTGACGGGCAAGCGCATCCGGATTCTTCCGATCAAAAATCATCCTTTGACGGCGCAAGCGAGGCCGACCAAGGCGGCATAAACGATTGGCCATCATTAGGTAAACGGCGAATCTAACCTTGCCGGTCGGCCGCGTCGCGCATAGCTTGGGCTCGTCGCGGGGCGTGGGGAAAATTGTGCGGGTGTTTTTTACAACCTGTTTGGCGCTCGCGCTGGCCGCGATGACGGGTGCGTCCAGTGCGCAGGATCGTCCGTCGCGAGGCGGCGATGTGCGCGTCGCCTATTTTCAGCCGACGACTCTCTTCCACTCGGGTCTCAAAGCGGCGCACACGGTTGCGCTGACGTTTGACGACGGGCCGAACGCCAACACCGTCGGCGTGCTCGATGTGCTGAAGTCGCTCAACATAAAGGCCACCTTCTTCATCGTCGGCAAGATGGCGAAGGCACACCCGGACGTCCTGGCGCGCATCGCGGCGGAGGGCCACCTCCTCGCCAACCACAGCGCGACCCATCCTCTGCTCACCCGCCGCTTCGATCGCAATCCCGAGCTGTTGCTCGATCAGATTCGCGAGGTGAACGACCTCATCGCGCCATTGATGAAACCCGGCGACGTGCTGTTCTTCCGCGCGCCCTATGGCAGCTGGCATGCCGAGCATGCCGCGATCCTCAACGCCGATCCGGTGTTACGGAATTACACCGGCCCGGTTTACTGGGACGAGGGCGGCGACATCTCGATCACGCATGACGGCTACGTGCTGAGCGCCGCCGATTGGGATTGCTGGCACCTCCATTGGACGGCGCAGGTCTGCGCCAAGGGCTATCTGCGCGAGATCCGCCGGAAGAACGGCGGCGTGGTGTTGATGCACTGCATCCACACTCAGTCGGCAGAGCTTGTCGCGGATGTCGTGCCGGCGCTGGTTGAAGAAGGCTATAGCTTCGTGCGCATCGACCAGGTGCAGGAATACAAGCCATACGAGACGCCGCAGGCGCCGGCAGCCATTGCGGATTCGTCCGCGCCGTTGCGCGCCGCCGCGCTCTTTCCTCCGAACGCGCTCAAATAACCGGCCATACCGGCGGATGTGTGCCGAGCGGCACGACCGGACGTGCCCAGTTGGGCTCGGTCGCGCTCATGCGGACGGCAGGACGCAGGAATGTCATGCCGCCAAATCCGGTTTCGCGCGAGATCGACCACGCGCGGATCTCGTCGTCGCTGACTGCCACGCATTGTGAGAGACGCCCGGCCGGCGCATAGCCGAGGCTGCGGATCCAGACGGCCGTCTGCGCCAGCGACACGCGCACAAGATAACTGCCGCCATAACGCGCGCGGCGCGCGAGCGCGAGCAGGCTTCCGAATGCTGCGAGATATCCCGTCGTGTAGTCGGTGACAGCGCCGGGCTGCAGTTTCGGCCCCTCTTCTCCGCCATGCACCACCGCCATGCCCGTGACGGTCTGGCCGAGCTGTTCCCAGCCAGGCCGCGCGCGCCAGGGACCTTCATGGCCGTAGCAGTTGATCGCCGTGACGACGATGCCGGGCCGGAGCTCGGCGAGTTCGAGCGGTCCGAAACCACGGCGTTCGAGCGTGCCTTGCCGGTAACCCTGGCTGAAGACATCCGCGCCGCGCACGAGAGCGCGCAGCGCCGCGCGGCCGTCTTCCGTCTCGAGATCGACAAAGGCGGCGAGCTTGCCGTGGCCGGTGTCGGTGACGAAGTACGGCACGAAGGGAAGGTTGGGCGAGGAGATCACCATCGCGTCGGCGCCATACTGCGCCAGTGTGCGCGCGCAAGTGGGTCCTGCCAGAACGCGCGTCAGGTCCAGCACGCGCATGCCAGAGAGCGGCGCGTCGCCCCGGGCGAATGGCTCGGGCTTGCTCTCGCCGATCTTGATCACTTCGACGACGGGTCGGGTTGCGAGGATGCGGCCCTGCTCGGACTCGTCCCACTCCTCCGGTGTGCGCGCCATGCCGGCACAGGCGCCGGCTTCTGCGATTGCGTTCTCGAGGTCGATTGCGTTCCAGCGGGCGCAGATGGCCTTCACGGCATCGGGCTCGTCGGCGCAATCGAGCACGCGCAGCAGCCGCTTCGTGCTTTCCGGAAAGCTCGGATGGAGAAAGACGTAGCGCCCGTCGCGGGTCTTCTGGAACCCGTTCGCGGCCGTGCGCGCGGCATCGAGCTGCCCGCGCATCGGCGGCGCCTTCGCCGCGTCGTCGAATTTCTGATGCAGGAAGCTGACAAGACCTGCGGCAGTTTCGCGCGTCGAGACGCGGACCTCCTGGTGCTCGCGGCTGCGCATGGTCCAGAGATCGGCGGCGATCGTGGCGCCGGCGGCGAGCGCTGCCGCTGCGGCTTCTTCCGCAAAGAAGCGCGTCTTGAGCGCGGGAGCCTCTTGCGCGATCCGCACGAAGCCCGGCTCCGTGCGGCCGGCGATGCGCATCAATTCGGAAAAGGCGCGTTCAGCAATCGGCATCCCACCTCCCGATCTTTTCGATTTGTTTACTCCGCGAACCGCCGCAAAGCATGTCGAGGGTTTCCGCAGAGGGAACTTTTGCGTGCGGAAGTTGTGCATGGGAACACGGGCAATTCAATATTAACTCTGCGCCTCTAGTCTCCGCTTCAGCCGGATTGCGCGGCCGACGGTGCTGGGGACATGGGCCAAGCTCGATTGAATCTCAAAGGCGTGAGCACGCTGCTCATCGACAGCGAGCAGTTCACGCGCGGGCTCATCGCGCGCATGCTGCGCGGCTTCGGCATGGATCCCGCGAAGCAGTTCGAGAACGGCGAAAGTGCCAAGATCTATCTCAAGCACAATTGTCCCGACCTGGTTCTCGTCGAAGCCGTGCTTCCCGACATGCCTTCGGCCGAGCTGATCAGCTGGATCCGCAAGCAGGACAAGGGTCCGACGCGTTTCGTGCCGATCATCGTGCTCACGGGCTACACGCAATTGCGCACGGTTGCCGCGGCGCGCGACGCGGGCGCCAACAACGTCGTGAAGAAACCGGTTTCGCCGCAAGGCCTGTTCGATCGCATCACCTGGGTGGCGCGCGTCGCGCGTCCCTTCATCGAGGCGGGCGACTTTGTCGGCCCCGACCGGCGCTTCCGCCAGATCGAGCCGCCGGACGGCAAGTACAAGCGTGACACCGACAACGCCGGCAGCGAGGAGAACGCCGAGGGCGGCGGCCAAGCCACAACCGGTACGGGTTCAGAAGATACTAACGGCCCGGCGCTTAAGGTCGCCTCATGAGCCCCCGCAAACCGCGCAAGACCTTCTTTCCGAAGACGAGGCTGTCCGAGCTTGCGGGACGGCCCGGGGGAATCCCGCGCGACATCGCCATCGAGGGCGCGGTCGCCGCGATCCAGGAATTGCGCGGCGAGAGCGACAAGATGATCACGCTCCTGATCGGAGCGATCGACGAACTCGTCACGGGCTCCAAGAAAGGACAGATGTCCGAGGACGACATGATCCGCGTGCTCAAATACGCCGATCAGATCGTCACGCTGTCGGGCACGTTCGGCTACCAGTTCCTCGATGTGGCGGTGCGCAGTCTGTGCGATGTCACCGACGGCCTCGTGCGCGCCAACCTGCGTGACATGGCTCCGATCGCCGTACATGTCCAGTCGATGCGCCTCCTGGGGCCCGGCGCCAATACGCTCACGCCGGACCAGGCGGGCAAGGTGCTGAACGAACTCGCCAAGATCCTCACGCATTACAAGTTCGGCTCGCTCGCCGTTCCCGACGACGCCGTCGACGAAGCAACCACGGCCGTCGCGGGCTGATTTCCGCCAAATTGCATTGCTTCGCCACGCAATTGCGTGCTCGATCCTGCGCGCAATCGTTCTTTTTCAGGATTCGCCCGTGGCAGAAATCCGCAGCCGGCAGATCGAGGCCAACGGCCTTTCCTTTGCGATCGACGAGGCGGGAGAGGGCGATACGCTGGCGCTCCTGCTTCACGGTTTCCCTGAAGCGCGGCAGGCCTGGCGCAGGCAGCTGCCTGTTCTGGCCGACGCAGGCTGGCATGTGGTGGCACCCGACATGCGCGGCTATGGCGGCACCACGAGGCCCGCTGCGCTCGATTCCTACCGGATCGAACATCTCGTCGACGACGTGGCAGCGATTTTCGACGCGTTGGCGCCGAAAAAGCGGATCCTGATGGCACATGACTGGGGCGGCGTGATCGCCTGGCAGGTCGCGATCCGCAGGCGCGCCGCGCTCGACGGGCTCGTCATCCTGAACGCGCCGCATCCGGCCGTGTTCGCGCGCGTGCTGCGCAGCACCTGGCGGCAGATGTTCCGCTCCTGGTACGTGCTGTTCTTCCAGCTTCCCTGGCTGCCGGAGCAGCAGCTGGCCGCCAACAATGGCGAGGCGCTGGTGCGCATTCTGAAAGGCCAGTCGCAGAATTTCTCGCCCGAGCTGCTCGAGATCTATCGGCGCAACATCGCCCAACCGGGCGCTGCGACTGCAATGATCAACTACTATCGCGCCAACGCCACCGCGCTCGGCCGCACCGACGGGACTGCCGAGAAGATCGCCACGCCGACCCTGATGATCTGGGGCGAGAACGATGTGGCGCTCGACATTGCGCTGACCTACGGGAACGGCGACTTCGTCTCCGATCTTGCAATCACGCGCCTGCCGGGCGTCTCGCATTGGGTGCAGGAAGACGCACCCGATCAGGTCAACCAGCTCGTGATGCAATGGGCGCGCGCGAAGGGGTTGATGCCGGCGCGTGTTTAGGGGCATTCGATGGGCATCAGAAACTACTTGATCGAGGGCGTTTCTTGCGCCGGCAAGACCACCGTTGCCGAGGAACTGCAGCGGCGCGGCTATCACGTCATCCACGGTGACCGGGAGCTGGCTTATCGCGGCGATCCAAGGTCCGGTGAGCCATTGGCTGAGCACGCGCCCCCGGGCGTGGTGGACAAACTCGCATGGGAGCATCAGCATTGGATCTGGCGCGTCGAAAAGGTCAAATCCCTCATCGCCGATCAACGGCACGCGAACTCCTTCTTCTGCGGCGGCTCGAGAAACTTCCACCACTTCATCGATCTGTTCGACGCGGTCTTCGTTCTCGACATCGATCTCGAGACCTTGGCACGGCGGCTTGCGGCAAGACCGGAAGACGAGTTTGGCGGGAAGCACAAAGAAAGGGAGCTCGTCACGCGGCTGCATGCAACGAAAGAAGACATCCCGAAAACTGGCGTCGCGATCGATGCCACCGCGCCGATCGAACGCGTCGTGGACGAGATCCTGGACAAGATCCGGTCGGATGACCGCGGCTAGGAGTCGGGTTGGACGCGCGGGGCGAAGTCGGCCGGCGGTCCGCCGTTCTGATAGGCCGCCGGTATCATGAGCATCATGAAGCGCATGTCGGTCCTCCTTGCATGGCTGCCGTCAGCCGCACCTGGTCCTCTCAAGGATGGACAAGGCCGGGGTAGCCCGACATTCGGTTCTGGCGAAACCGGCGCGCCTTGTCTGGGTGCCAATTCGGTCACGTTGCGCTTGCTGGGCGCGCAAAGTATCAGGCATTTCCAACGTGGATGGGTGGTCGAGCGGTTTAAGGCACCGGTCTTGAAAACCGGCAGGCTCGCAAGGGTCTCGTGGGTTCGAATCCCACCCCATCCGCCACCCTTCACCCTTCGGGCTTCGGGTGGCAGGCCACCTTCGAGGTAAAGAGCAGGGACGGGCAGCACGATGTGGAGTTCGAAGCGTATCGTTCTGGCGGCGATCGCCTGCTTGTGCTTGTCGTTGCCTGCGAAGGCCCAATCACTGGGGCCCGCGATCGATGCCGCCATCCAGCCGCATGTCGCGAACCGTGACTTCGCAGGTGCCGTGCTTGTCACGAGCGGCGGCGACATCGTCTTCGACAAGGCCTACGGCTCGGCCGACATCGCCCGAAACATCCAGAACACGACGGCCACAAGCTTCCATATCGGCGCGCTTTCTGAGGCCTGGACGGCGGCAATTGCCATGCATCTCGTCGAAAAAGGTTCGCTCCGGCTCGACAACAGCGTGGCGCAGTTCATCGCAGACTCTCCCGGCGGCGAACGCATCACAGTCAGGGATTTGCTGGAGGGAAAGCCCGATCCGGAGACCGCCTATCGGGCGCTGGCGCGCATCGTGGCGCAGCAATCGGCTGCGTCCTTCGGCGAAGCGCTGAATGCGCTGCTGTTCGCGCCGTACTGGATGGATGGCGCCGGGATCGACAATGACGACCTAGAACCGGGCCGGCGCTACGCGCTCGGTTACGTTCCGGACGGCGCGGGCGGCCTCAAGCGCGCGGACACGCTGCGCTGGTCGGAGAGGGCGGGCGATGCGTCCCTTTTCGCGACGACGCGCGACGAACTGCGTTTCGTCAATCTCCTGTTCGGGGACAGCCTGCTCGCGCCCGAGACGCGCGCCCAGATGTTCGGGGATGCAAACCCCGGCTTCGGCTATGGCTGGCAGAGGCGCGACGACCCGGCCCTTGGCGGTCGCGTCTACAGCATGGCCGGGCAGGCGGGCGGCTTCTCCGCCTTTGTGCTGCATGTCCCGGCGCGCGACGTGACCGTGATTTTGCTCGGCAACGTCGGGTCGTCCGCGTCCAGGTCCCTGGGCGAGGACATCGCCGCGCTCGTGCGCTCCGGCTCCTGAGGCGGCGCCAAGCCGTCGCCGCCGGGGCGGGTTCGTCCGTCTACAGACGAACGGGCCGGAGACGGATCACACCACGGCAGCGAACAGCGTCGATGCGGCGACGAAGAGCAGCATTCCGTAGATCGCAATCTCGCTCCAGCTCTTCATGGGACGGATGCGCCGCTCCCATGGCGCTGCGCGCATGGTGAGCGACTGCGTGCGCTGAAAGATGAAATCCGAGCGGCGATGATCTGCGTGCGCGCAAATGATGCGTGGCGCGGATTTCCGCGGCAGGGCCGGATAGGCATGAATGTTGGAAATTCCGATAGCAGACATTGTCGAGTTCCCGAGGCTGAACCCCTCCTAGGCCCTGCCAGAACGCCGTGTGACTCTCTCGGTTCCGCTTTCAGACCCCGCGCATGGCCACATGACGCAGCGCGGCACCAAAATGACGCGACAAGCGTTGTGCCGACGCCACACCCGGTGAATGTCCGCGCACGGAGCAACCGGTGCGCTCCCATTGCGGGATTCCCGCCCGCGCCTTCGCATTCGGCTGCTTAAGCCGGTTTTAACGACGTTTGGCCATACTTGTTTGGGGGAAATTTCAACGGGCACAGCCTATGAGCGAGCACGTCGAAATCGTGGGCGATCCGTCGCGCCCGTCGACGCGCGTCGACAATCCCGAAACGATCGACAATCCGATCCTGTCGTTCTTTCTCGAGTACTGGCGCGCCAAGCGCGGCGGCCGGTTGTTGCCGTCGCATGAAAGTTTTGTACCGGGCGAGATCCGAAAGCATCTGCCGTGGGTCGTCGTCGCCGATGCGCTTCCCGGTTACGAGGATTTCCGCCTGCGCGTCGTGGGCAGCCGCGTCGCCGACTATTTTCTGGGCGATGGCACAGGCAAGACGATTCGCGAGGCCTTCGCCGGCGCCGACGAGGAATTGCGCGAGGGTTTCGTCTGGCTCTTCCGCCATGTCTGCGAATTGCGCGCTCCGGTGCGGCTGACAGGTCCGGGGAGCGCCGGAAAGACGCCGTACTACCCGAATTTCGACGTCTGCTATCTGCCCTATTCGACAGACGGCGTTCGCGCTGACCGCGTCGTGAACGCCTTTACCTTCAATCATCGCGAGATGCGCGCGGTTCGCGATGCCGTGCAGCGCAATTCCACCGGCGCCTCGGGATCGTTCTGAATTCTCTTGCGGCACTTTTTGAAACTGTGCGCGTTCTCCTGTCACGGGAACCTGTAGGCGTGCGCGGCCGCCAAAGCCGGCGCACCGACCGGGCCCCGGCAGGGAGCATGGTGGTGAGGAAAGCAGGTTTTCTCTTGTTGCTCGGCGCGACCGCGCTTCTCGTCGCGGCGTCCGGTGCAATGGCCTTTCCGCTGATCTAGCAATCCCGAATTCTCAGCCGGGTGAGGTCGGCGTGCGTAGAGCCTGGGCAGCGTCGAGCACGCGCAACGCATTGCCGCCCCAGATCTTCTCGAGATCGGGATCCCTGTAGCCCCACTTCACGAGCCGCTCGGTGATCTTCGGGATCGAGGCAACGTCCTCCATGCCCGTGACGCCGCCGCCGCCGTCCCAATCGCATCCGACACCCACATGCTCGGGCCCGACGAGATCAAGGGCGTGGCGCATATGCGCCATGAAATCCTCGAACGTGGCGCGCGGCACCGGGAATTTCTTGTTGAGCGCGCGCATGTCCTTCGCGGCCTGCGTTACCGCCGCGCTCGCCTGTTTCGGCGTCAGCGCCTTGAGATCGCGCAGCGTCGCGAAGATCGCGCCTGCTGCCCGCGCGCGCTCCGGATTCTCCGGCGTGGTCACGAGATACGAACTGTAGGAGTTGATCTGGATCGTGCCGCCCGACGCGGCAAGCGCCTTGAGCCTCGTATCGTCGATGTTGCGGGGATGATCGTGCACGGCCCGGCAGCCGGAATGCGACAGCATGATCGGGGATTTCGACAGCGCGAGCATCTGGTCGAACACGTCGTCGGAGGAATGGGACGCGTCGAGCACCATGCCGAGCGTGTTCGCAAGCGCGACGAGATCGCGCCCTGCAGGACTCAACCCGTTCCAGGTCTTGCCCTTGGGATCGGTCGCGGAGTCGCCGAACTGGTTGTTGAGGAAATGGGCGATGCCCGTCATGCGCACGCCGAACGCATAGAAGCTGCGCAAGAGGGTCACGTCGGTCCCGAGCGGCCAGGCGTTCTCGATGCTCTGGAAGACGACCCGCTTCTTGGCTGCGACGATCCGGGCCGCGTCGGCGGAGACGAAGCCAAGCTCGAAATGCTCGCGGTTGCGCGCGACCATCTCGCGGATTTCGACCGCACGCAGCAGCGCTGCATCACGCGCGGCTGCGTATCCTTCGGCGGTGAGCGGACCCTGCGGCGTGTAGATCGAGAAGAACCCGCCATCGAGACCACCTTCGACCATGCGCGGATAGTCGACCTGGGTGAAGTCGGCCTCATAGCTGTGACGCTGCATGATGTCCCAGCCGGGACGGCCGAAATTCGCCGGAGCGTCGAGATGGGTATCGAGGCAGATGAGGCGCTCCTGCAGCGCGCGCGTGTCGGATGAGATGGAAGGCTTCGCGCCAGCAATTGCTGCTGAAGATGTCACGGCGGCGGCAGCGCCGGTCGCCAGCATGTCTCGTCGGGTGAGATTCATTTGTTGCAGGGGGATTGCGGGTTCTCTGCACAGACATTAGCGGCAATCAGGGATTTCCCCTATGCACGCGCAGACTCCCTGATTTGAGCAGCCAGACGCCTTCCTCTAACCTTGCCGGCGCACTGGGGTTCTGATTCGGGCACGAATGATTCGCGCGTTGCGACAAGGCTTTGCCGTGACGGCAGTGGCTGTGCTGGCTTCGGCCTGCGCGACACACGTTGCCGAGAACGACGTCAGCGTCCCCCCCGACGCCGGTGTCTACAAGATCGGCAGCCCGTACCAGGTCGACGGCACCTGGTACTATCCGCACGAAGAGCCGAATTACGACGAGACCGGCATAGCGTCCTGGTATGGGCCGACCTTCTATGGCCACCACACGGCCGATGGCGAGGTCTTCAAGGCCGAAGGCCTGACTGCGGCGCATCGCACCCTGCCGATGCCCGTCAATGTGCGCGTCACCAATCTCGACAATGGCCGCTCGCTCATTGTGCGCGTGAACGATCGCGGGCCGTTCGCCAAGGGCCGCATTATCGATGTCTCGGAGCAGGCGGCGAAGCTCCTTGGCTTTTACG
>Ga0335083_10005626_pt1 | contig 15780 bp, 12 predicted proteins | sample Lox_Sample_42_FD_206716 | JGI IMG/M metagenome (GOLD analysis project Ga0335083, IMG submission 206716) | Soil microbial communities from Loxahatchee National Wildlife Refuge, Florida, United States - Lox_Sample_4.2 | ecosystem: Environmental > Terrestrial > Soil > Wetlands | place: USA... | reverse complement strand
AGTTCCTCGTCGAGCGGCACGGGCGGCGCGCCGGGCCGCGTCGATTCGCCGCCGATGTCGATGATATCCACGCCGTCGAGCATCATCTGCTCGGCGCGGCGCAGCGCGTCGTCGAAGGCGATGTAGCGGCCGCCGTCGGAAAACGAATCGGGTGTGGCGTTGAGAATACCCATGACGAGCGGACGCCCGAACGTCAACGTGAAACGACCGCATACGAGCGGTTCAGGCGGGAGGTTACCCTGCGAGGTGGAATTGGGCACGTCAAGAAACTTCAGAAGTGTAACGAGATGAAGCGGTGCGACAGGTCGCCCATCAGACGGCAGCCGCGCCCGCCAGAAATGCAAAACGGGCCGATGTGAACTTCACACCAGCCCGCAACTTTACTCACGCCAGGATCACGCCGGTGCGGTAGCGCTACCGGGCTTGACCTCGCTGCCCGTGCTGCCGCCCGACGAAGGCGCGTCGCCCGCCGACGGGGTGCTCTTCGGCGAGCGCGGCGGACGGCCGGCCATGATGTCGTTGATCTGGTCGGCGTCGATCGTCTCCCACTCCATCAGCGCGGCGGTCATGGCTTCGACCTTGTCGCGGTTCTCGTCGAGCAGACGCTTCGCGAGATTGTACTGCTCGTCGAGCACGCGACGGATTTCGGCGTCGACCTTCTGCTGCGTCGCTTCCGAGATCGCGCGCGTGAAGCCCTTGCCGAACGGACCACCGTCACTGTCGTCGTCGGCGTAGACCATCGGCCCGAGTGCGTCGGTCATGCCGAAACGCGTGACCATGGCGCGAGCCGTCTGCGTCGCCTTGTTGAAGTCGTCCGAAGCGCCGGTGCTGATCAAGTTCATGAACAGCTCTTCCGCCACACGCCCCCCAAACAGAATGGCCAGACGGTCAAGCAGATAGTCCTTCGAGTAGGTTTCGTTATCGTGCTCGGGCAACTGCCACGTCACGCCCAGCGCACGGCCGCGCGGGATGATCGTGACCTTGTGCACCGGGTCGGCCTTCGGCAGCAACTTGGCGACGACCGCGTGACCCGACTCGTGGTACGCCGTGGCGCGCTTCGCCTCTTCGCGAATGACAGCCGACTTGCGCTCCGGACCCATGAAGATCTTGTCCTTCGCGTCTTCGAAATCCTGCATCTCGACGATGCGCTTGCCGCGGCGCGCCGCAAAGAGCGCGGCCTCGTTCACGAGGTTCGCCAGATCCGCACCGGAGAAGCCCGGCGTGCCGCGCGCGATCACTGCCGCGTCGACGTCGTTGGCGATCGGCACCTTGCGCAGGTGCACCTTCATGATCTGCTCGCGGCCGCGGATGTCCGGCAGGCCCACGTAGACCTGACGGTCGAAACGGCCCGGACGCAGCAGCGCCTTGTCCAGTACGTCCGAACGGTTGGTTGCCGCGATCACGATGACGCCCGAGTTCGCCTCGAAGCCGTCCATCTCGACGAGCATCTGGTTCAGCGTCTGCTCGCGCTCGTCGTTGCCGCCGCCCATGCCGGCGCCGCGATGACGGCCAACCGCGTCGATTTCGTCGATGAACACGATACACGGCGCGTGCTTCTTGGCCTGCTCGAACATGTCGCGCACGCGAGCCGCGCCCACGCCGACGAACATTTCGACGAAGTCCGAACCCGAGATGCTGAAGAACGGCACCTTCGCTTCGCCGGCAATGGCGCGTGCGAGCAGCGTCTTACCCGTACCCGGAGGACCGACGAGCAGCACGCCACGCGGGATGCGCCCGCCCAGCTTCTGGAACTTCTGCGGATCGCGCAGGAAGTCGACGAGTTCGGACACCTCTTCCTTGGCTTCGTCGCAGCCCGCGACGTCGGAGAAGTTGACCGCGTTGTTGTTCTCGTCGATCAGACGGGCGCGCGATTTACCAAAGGAGAACGCCCCGCCTTTGCCGCCCCCCTGCATCTGCCTCATCATGTAGAACCAGAACACGATGATGAGTATGGTTGGCCCGAGGTAGTACAGCGCGGAAACGAGCGCGTTCGGCTCTTCATCGGCCTTGCCGCTCACCTGCACGCCATATTTCATCAGGTCGCCGACCATCCAGATGTCGCCCGGGGAGACGATCTGGTATTTCTGGCCATCTGCCGGAGTGACCGTGAGGTTCCGCCCCTGCACCACGACGCTCTTGACCTTGCCGTTTCTCGCGTCGTCCATGAACTGCGAATAGGAAACGCCTTCCTGGACACGGGGCTTGTCGAACTGCTTGAACACCGTAAACAGCACCAGTGCGATTACCAACCACACTGCTGCCTTCGAAAACATGTTGTTGTTCAAAGCACCACTCCTTCACTCATAGACGGGCGCCTACATTTGCCTTGCTTCACCATCAAAGCATTCTAATCCAGTACAGGGCCCCCTGCCATAACGTTTCGCTACCGCAGGAATAGCCGTGGCGCCTTGTCCGGACCGCGTTTTACGCCCTTTTGCATCTGTCCGGCGGCACCTTCGCGCCTCGGGACCGCAATCACGCCCCAATTAGTTCGGACGCTTCAGATGTTTACCCAATATAAACGTTTCGGCCGATTTGTCGCGCGAAGCCTTCGGCTTGCGCGCGGCCACGGTTTTGAACTGCTGCTTGAACTTTTCGACAATCTGGCTGTAACCGCTGCCGTGGAAGCACTTGACCAAAAGGGCCCCATCCGGTTTCAGATGATTTTGCGAAAATTCGAGCGCGAGGTCGCACACGTGTTCGATACGCGCCGCGTCGGCCGACGCGACCCCTGACAGATTGGGCGCCATGTCTGAAATTACAAGATCGACCGGGCGCCCGCCTACCAATTCTTCCAGTTGCGCGAGCACGTCGTCTTCGCGAAAGTCGCCCTGCAGGAACTGCACGTCGGCAATGGGCTCCATCGGCAGGAGATCGAGCGCAATGATCGTGCCGTCGATGCCGCCCTGCCTTTGCTCGTCGCGCTTCCCGCTCTGCGCGAGCTTGTTGCGCGCATACTGGCTCCAGCTGCCCGGCGCCGCGCCGAGGTCCACGATCACCATGCCGGGGCGGATCAGCTTGTCCTGCTCGTCGATTTCCTTCAGCTTGTACGCGGCACGAGCGCGGTAACCCTCCCGCTGCGCCATTTTCACGTACGGGTCATTGATGTGGTCGTGCAACCACGATTGGTTGAATCTATTTTTTGCCATTAAAGATGAACTCTTGCTGCGTGATCTCGCGCTTTTAGCGGATAATACGCGTTTAATTCGTGCGGCCGTCGCGGCCCGCCTGACCGGAAGGCATTCGCCTCCGGCGGCGTGAGTGCCTGCGCCTTGCCGTTACCCCCGGTTTTTTTCCGATGCGCCGGGCGGCCAGCGAGCCGCCGACCGCGTTGACGCCTGTCGATCCAGCTCAGGCCTGTCGACCCGCGCGGCGCCGTCATTTTAGTCGAGTCTGCCACATCCCATGCCCGCCCTCTCTCTTTCCGCCGAACAGCGCTCCGAACTGCGCTCCCAGGCTCACGCGCTCAAACCGGTCGTGCTCGTCGGCGCCGAGGGACTGACCGACGCCGTTCTCAAGGAAATCAAGGTTCACCTCGCCGCGCACCAGCTCATCAAGGTGCGCGTGTTCGGCGACGAGCGCGAAGAGCGAATTGCGATCTACGAAGACATCTGCGATCGCCTGAACGCCGCACCGATTCAGCACATCGGCAAGCTGCTCGTCATCTACAAGCCCGAGGAAGCGAAGGCGAAAACCACCACCGCGCGCGCCGGCGCACGCGGCACCGTGACGCGGCCTTCCGGCGACGTGCCGAGCGCGCGCGAAGCGGGCAAGCGTGGCTCCGCGCCGCGCGTCGTCAAGGTCGTCAAGGCCACCGACAACCCGATGCGCAAGCCGAAATCGCAGAAAGTCGTCGTCAAGGGCAACGAGCGGGTCACGCAAGGCGGCAACGTCAAGCGTGCCAAGAAGCGCCAGACGAGCTCCAAGCGGGCGCATCAGAACGCGAAGTAAAAGAGGAACGCGGCCACCGAGCCGCGCTTTTTTTCACCGCTTATTTTCCTGAAAGCCGCTTATGACGGCGCTCAACGCGCCGCAGCCTCCATGTGCTGCGGCATTGCGCCGCGGGCCGAAGGCAGCAGCCAGACGAGCCACGCGCCCAGCAGGCTCTGCACGAGATAGAAGAGACTCGACACGCCGTGCAACATGCCGAAGCGGCTCGCATACGGCGAACTGGCGACATCCATCCCCGCGCTCATGGCAGCGACGCGCAACGCGTTCATGTACGGCTGCAGCGCGAAATAGCCGATCAACACACAGAGCAGCATGAACGCCAGCATCCAGCGCAAGCGGCGATAGCCCAGGGCGCCGCGCCGCGCGAGCACGTTGGAGAGCCCGAGCAGCAGCACGCCGCACACCACGCCGACGAAGGCTTCGATACGAAAGAGCTGCGCGGCGATCCCGCCGGCCACCACCCTTTCGAGCGACGCAAACAGCACGGGCGCAACCGCATAGCCGATGGTCAGCTGGCTGCCGACCCAAAGCATGGCCAGGAGCCCGAAGAGCCGGTGTGGAACGAGCGAAACCGCAGTTGCGGGGCTCGCGTAACCTGACGTACTCACGGCTGCGCGCTCCTCAGACGTAACGAACCTCGATGACTTCGTACTCGCGCACGCCGCCGGGCGCCTGCACTTCGGCGACGTCGCCTTCGGACTTGCCGATCAGCGCGCGTGCGATGGGCGAGCTCACCGAGATCAGGCCGTGCTCCAGATCCGCTTCGTCGTCGCCGACGATCTGATAGGTCACCGACTTGCCCGACCCGAGGTCTTCCAGATCGACGGTGGAGCCGAACACCACACGGCCGTCCGCTTCGAGCGTAGCCGGGTCGATGATCTGGGCTGCCGCCAGCTTCGACTCGATTTCGGCGATGCGGCCTTCGATGAAGCCCTGCTTTTCCTTCGCGGCGTCGTATTCCGCGTTTTCCGACAGATCACCCTGCGCGCGCGCTTCGGCGATCGAATTGATGACCGCCGGACGCTCGACGGATTTCAGGCGCTGCAGTTCTTCGCGAAGCTGGTCTGCACCACGCTTGGTCAAGGGAATCGTGCTCATAAACAACTCGTATGGCCGCTCAGGGCCTCAATGAGGCCGCGCCACGAGCGCTTGCGCGCACGTTGCGGCCTTAAAAAAAATCACCGCGGTTAAGTGCATTCCGCGAGGGCGGCAGCGCGGTTTGGCGCAGCCGGGAAACCCTGTTGGAACGCCGCTTAACCGCGGCACATTCAGCTTTTTTGTCTGCCTCGTTCGTATTGGACAGACAATGGAAGCCTTAGTTTAGGCGAGCGTGGAGGCCTTGTAAATCATAGACTTCCAGGTTCTTCAGATAACGCAGGCCCTCGACGGCCGCGCGCGCGCCCGACATCGTCGTGTAGTACGTGACCTTGTTGGCCTGCGCGCTCATGCGGATCGAGCGCGAATCGGCGATGGCTGCGCGGGTCTCGTCGACTGTCGTGAAAACGAGCGAAATCTCGCCGTTCTTGATCATGTCGACGATGTGCGGACGGCCGTCCTTCACCTTGTTCACGACCTTCACCGGCACGCCGGCCGCTTCGATCGCCGCCGCCGTGCCGCGCGTCGCGACGAGCGGATAACCGAGTTCGTGCAGCATGCGCGCGACTTCGACGGCCTTGGGCTTGTCCGCATCCATCACGGTGATGAAGACAGTGCCCGACTCCGGCAGGCGCGAGCCCGCGGCAAGCTGCGACTTGAAGAGCGCCTCGCCGAAGGTCTTGCCCACCCCCATCACTTCGCCGGTCGAGCGCATTTCCGGTCCGAGCACCGGATCGACGCTCGGGAACTTGACGAACGGGAACACCGCTTCCTTCACGCTGAAGTACGGCGGCTCGACTTCCTTCGTTACGCCTTGCTGCGCGAGCTTCTGGCCGACCATTGCGCGCGCCGCGATCTTCGCGAGCGGCAGGCTCGTGGCCTTCGAAACGTACGGCACCGTACGCGAGGCGCGCGGATTCACTTCCAGCACATAGATGATGTCCTTCTTCGAACCGTCATCCTGCGGCACCTGCTGGATCGCGAACTGCACGTTCATCAGGCCGACCACGTTCAGCGCTCTCGCCATCGCGCCGGTTTGACGCTTGAGTTCCGCGACCGTTTCCTTCGAGAGCGAATACGGCGGCAGCGAGCACGCCGAGTCGCCCGAGTGCACGCCCGCCTGCTCGATGTGCTCCATCACGCCGCCGATGAACACGGCTTCGCCATCGGAGATGCAATCCACGTCGCACTCGATCGCGTCGTTCAGGAAGCGGTCGAGCAGCACCGGCGAGTCGTTTGATACCTTCACGGCCTCGCGCATGTAGCGCTCGAGGTCGCGCGGCTCGTGGACGATTTCCATGGCGCGGCCGCCCAGCACGTACGACGGACGCACGACGAGCGGGTAGCCGATTTCGTCGGCGAGCTTGAGTGCTTCGTCTTCGTTGCGCGCGGTGCGGTTCGGCGGCTGGCGCAGGTTCAGGTCCTGCAGCAGCTTCTGGAAGCGCTCGCGGTCTTCCGCGGCGTCGATCATGTCGGGCGACGTCCCGACGATGGGCACGCCGTTCGCCTCGAGGTCGAGCGCGAGCTTCAGCGGCGTCTGGCCGCCGTACTGCACGATCACGCCGACGGGCTTTTCCTTGTCCACGACTTCGAGCACGTCTTCGAGCGTGAGCGGCTCGAAGTACAGACGGTCGGACGTGTCGTAGTCGGTCGAAACGGTCTCGGGGTTGCAGTTGACCATGATCGTTTCGTAGCCGTCTTCGCGCATCGCGAGCGCGGCGTGCACGCAGCAGTAGTCGAACTCGATACCCTGACCGATCCGGTTCGGGCCGCCGCCCAGCACCATGATCTTCTTGTTGGTCGTCGGGTTCGCCTCGCACTCTTCCTCATAGGTCGAGTACATGTAGGCAGTCTTCGTGGCGAACTCGGCCGCGCAGGTGTCCACGCGCTTGTAGACCGGGCGAACGTTCAGCTCGATGCGGCGTTTGCGCACGTCGGCGGCATTCGCGCCGAGCAGCTTCGCCAGACGCCGGTCCGAGAAGCCGCTTTGCTTGAGGTAGCGCAGCTCATCCTTCGTGAGGCCTTCGAGCGTGCGGCCCTTGACGGCCTCTTCCTTCTTGATGATTTCTTCGATCTGGGCGAGGAACCACGGATCGATCGCGGTTTCTTCGAAGATCTCTTCGCGCGTCATGCCCACGCGGAACGCGTCGCCCACGTACCAGATGCGGTCCGGACCGGCTTCGCCGATCTCGCGGATGATCTCGTCGCGGCTCGTGGTCTTTTCGTCCAAGCCGTCCACACCCACTTCGAGACCGCGCAGGGCCTTCTGGAACGACTCCTGGAACGTGCGGCCAATCGCCATCACTTCGCCCACCGACTTCATCTGCGTGGTGAGCCGCGGGTCGGCTTCGCGGAACTTCTCGAACGCGAAACGCGGAATCTTCGTGACGACGTAGTCGATGGTCGGCTCGAACGAGGCCGGCGTCTGGCCGCCCGTGATTTCGTTCTTGAGCTCATCCAGCGTGTAGCCAACAGCCAGCTTCGCCGCGACCTTGGCGATCGGGAAGCCCGTGGCCTTCGAAGCAAGCGCCGATGAACGCGACACACGCGGGTTCATCTCGATCACGATCATGCGGCCCGTGCGCGGGTCGATCGAGAACTGGACGTTCGAGCCACCCGTGTCCACGCCGATCTCGCGCAGCACGGCGAGCGAGGCGTCGCGCAGGATCTGGTATTCCTTGTCGGTGAGCGTTTGCGCCGGCGCGACCGTGATCGAGTCGCCGGTGTGGATGCCCATCGGGTCGAGGTTTTCAATCGAGCAGACGATGATGCAGTTATCCGCCTTGTCGCGGACCACTTCCATCTCGTATTCCTTCCAGCCGAGCAGCGACTCTTCGATCAGCAGCTCGCGCGTGGGCGAAAGGTCGAGACCGCGCTTGCAGATCTCTTCGAACTCTTCGCGGTTATAGGCGATGCCGCCGCCCGAGCCGCCCAGCGTGAACGACGGACGGATCACGACCGGATAGCCGCCCGAGCCGGTCGCCGCGGCGATTTCGGCGTGCACCTTGAGCGCCTCTTCCATCGAGTGCGCGACGCCCGACTTCGCCGAGCCAAGGCCGATCTTCGTCATCGCGTCCTTGAACTTCTGGCGGTCTTCGGCCTTGTCGATCGCTTCCGGCGACGCGCCGATCAGCTCGACGTCGTACTTCTTCAGCACGCCTTGGTGGTGCAGGTCGAGCGCGCAATTCAGCGCGGTCTGGCCACCCATCGTCGGCAGGATCGCGTCGGGGCGCTCCTTCTCGATGATGCGCTCGACCACTTCCCACGTGATCGGCTCGATATAGGTCACGTCGGCCGTGTTCGGGTCGGTCATGATCGTCGCCGGATTGCTGTTGACGAGAATGACCTTGTAGCCTTCCTCACGCAGCGCCTTGCATGCCTGCGCGCCCGAATAATCGAACTCGCACGCCTGGCCGATGATGATCGGACCCGCGCCGATGATGAGAATGCTCTTGATGTCTGTCCGCTTGGGCATAACGCTCTCGCTAAATATTCCTGTGTCTGTACTGCCAGCGGGCGGCGCGTGATTTCACGCACGCCTTGCCGCTCGCATCCGGGCGCGCGCGTGGGCCGTTTCTCGTTTCTCGATACGGCTCGCTGCGCGCCCTGCTCTCTCGTTCGTGTGCGCCGTGCGCCTCAGGCCGCCGCGCTGCGCTTTGCGCCCCTGGCGTTGTCCATGAGCGCGGTGAAGCGGTCGAACAGATAGCCGATGTCGTGCGGACCCGGCGACGCTTCCGGGTGGCCCTGGAAGCAGAACGCGGGCTTGTCGGTGAGCTCGAAGCCCTGCAGCGTGCCGTCGAAGAGCGAGACATGCGTCACGCGCGCGTTCGCGGGCAGCGTGGCGGCGTCCACCGCGAAGCCGTGGTTCTGCGACGTGATGACGACGCGGCCGTCACCGAGGTCCTTCACCGGATGGTTCGCGCCGTGGTGGCCGGTCTTCATCTTCATGGTCTTCGCGCCAACGGCGAGGCCCATGATCTGGTGGCCAAGGCAGATGCCGAAGGTCGGGATCCCGCGCGCGATGAATTCCTGCGCGGCCTTGATCGCGTAGTCGCACGGCTCGGGGTCGCCGGGGCCGTTCGAGAGGAACACGCCGTCCGGGTTGAGCGCCATTGCGTCTTCGGCTGTGGCCTGTGCCGGCAGCACCGTGACGTGGCAGCCGCGCTCGGCCAGCATGCGCAGGATGTTCTGCTTCACGCCGAAATCGAACGCCACGACCTTGTACTTCGGTGCGCCCTGCGGGCGGTAGCCTTCGCCCAGACGCCATTCGGCGGTCGTCCACTCGTAGGTCTTTTCGGTCGAGACGACCTTCGCGAGGTCCATGCCCGCGAGGCCCGGGAAGGAGCGCGCGAGTTCGATGGCCTTCGCTTCGTCGTCCGAGCCGGCGAGGATTGCGCCGTTCTGCGCACCCTTGTCGCGCAGAATGCGGGTGAGCTTGCGCGTGTCGATGCCCGCGATCGCCACGACGCCTTCGTCCTTCAGGTAGTCGCCGAGCGTGCGCTCCATGCGGAAGTTCGAGGCGAGCGCGGGCAGGTCGCGAATGATCAGACCGGCGGCATGGACTTTCGTGGCTTCGACGTCTTCGGCATTGACGCCAACGTTGCCGATATGCGGATACGTCAGGGTGACGATCTGGCGAGCGTAGCTCGGGTCGGTCAGGATTTCCTGGTAACCGGTGATGGCCGTATTGAACACGACTTCACCGATCGTATGACCCGGCGCGCCGATCGAGTAGCCACGAAAGACCGTGCCGTCGGCGAGCGCGAGCAGAGCGGGAGAGAAAGACGGCAACACGGGAGACTCCTTGGGGGAACACCCTGTGCCGACCTGTTATCCGACGTTGCGATCTTGCGACCTGGAAGCGGCTGCGGCGTCGGCATCCTGTCCGGCGGGATCAGGACGCGCGCGCGGCGCGGTTTCCACAATACGCGACTTCCGTGCGTCTTTTGGCTGTCCTTGGCGCCGGGCCTGAAGGTGCGTTTGTGACGCTCGATCGGGCGGCAGCCAGCCAGTTGACGGTGAAGTGCGGGCGGCGGATGAACGGATGGGAAGAGGTAGGCGCTAGGGTGCGGGTTGATAAGCTCAAACCTTGAAATTATATCGCGAAAGTCACCTTTCCTTCAAATTCCAGGACGACGCCTGCGAGGGGAAACGCGCTCGCACCCCGGTGCACGGCCCTCTCCACTATAGCCGGCGCGCGGATCGCGGCAAGCTTCGCTTGTGCATTGACGGCATGATCGCGCCATGTACTCAAGCCGTCACCACAATGAAAAACGCCGCCACCTGGCGGGGTGACGGCGTCAAGCAGAACAAAACGGAAAAGTGATCGGAGCGAAATACCATGCGCTGCCCCCGCAGCACATGTTTGAGCACCCTTCGCGAGCCGCTATCTGGATTTGTGCTTCTGCGTTTGGGTTTCGGCCTTCGGGCGGCTTGCCGCACCCTTCGACGCCTTGCTGGGCGCAGCGCTGAACGCCTTGGCCTTGACAGGTTCGGAAACCTTGACGACCTCGGTGCGCACACGACCGTGTTTCTTATCGTAACGCGACTTCGGTCCGGTGTCTGCAACGCGGGTGCCGATTCGCTGTACGCCACCGCCGGCAACGTTCGTCGCCAGACGTTCCGGCCCCGGTTCGGCCGGCATTGCCTTGTTGACCGGCACGTGCAGCACGAGCACCTGGCCCGGCGCAACGAGGTCGCGGCGCGTCTTGTTCCACGCCTTCAGCTGCCCCACCGAGACGCCATAGCGGCTCGCCACCGCTTCCATGGACTGCTTGCGACGCACGCGGATCAGCATCTTGCGCGTGTCGGGCACGTCGGGCTCCATGGCCAGCACGGCGCTTTCCGCAACGTCGGCGCTGATGTCCTCGTCGTCACCGTCGTCGGTGCGTGGCACGACGAGCGTCGAGCCCGCCTTCAGGCGCATGCCTACCGGGATCTTGTTCACCGACATCAGCGTGTCGGCGTCCACGCCGATCTTCTGTGCGATCGCGGCCGGCGTCGTGCGCTCGTCGGTCGTGTACACGGTCCACGATGAAAGCTGGCCCGTGTATGCCTTCAGATTGCGCTCGAAGGCGCTGGCGTTGTCGAACGGCAGCAGGATCTGCGGGTCGGTCGCGCCAAGGATCACGGGCTTCTTGAACGACGGGTTCAGCGAGCGGAATTCGTCGGTCGTCATGTTCGCCAACTTCGCGGCGACGTCCACGTCGATGTCGTGCGAGGTCGTGACCGTGACGAAATACGGGTGGTTCGGAATGGACGGCAGCGTGAGCCCGTACTGCTGCGGGTTCATCACGATGTTCTTGACCGCCTGCAGCTTCGGCACGTAATTGCGCGTTTCGTTGGGCATGCGCAGACTTTGATAGTCGGTGGGCAGGCCCGCCGCCTCATTGCGCGCGATCGCGCGCTGCACGTTGCCCTCGCCCCAGTTGTAGGCGGCGAGCGCGAGATACCAGTCGCCGAACATGTCGTGCAGGCGCGAGAGGTAGTCGAGCGCGGCGCTCGTCGAAGCCAGCACGTCGCGGCGCTCGTCCTGCCACATGTTCTGCTTGAGGTTGTAGGTGCGGCCGGTGCCCGGCACGAACTGCCACATGCCGGCCGCCTTGGCGACCGAAAGTGCCTGCGGGTTATAGGCGGACTCGATGAACGGCAGCAGCGCGAGCTCGGTCGGCATGTGGCGCGCCTCGAGTTCCTCGACGATGTGATAGAGGTACTTCTGCGAACGCTCGGTCATGCGCGCGACATAGTCAGGCCGCTGGGCATACCAGTTGGCGTTCATGTCGACGAGGTCGCTCTGCAGGTCGGGAATCTGGAAACCGCGCTTGATGCGCCCCCAAAGGTCGGCGTCGGGGCTCGTGAGCTGATCGACGGAACCTTGATCGACGTTAATGGTTTCTTTTGCTGCGGAGGTCTTTCGGATGAGGTCGGCGTTGGCCTGAGCGTCGGCTGGGGCTGAAGAACTCGCAGACGGTCCCCCGCTCGCACAGGCGGCGAGCATAAGGACCAGCAGCGCACTAAAAATAAATCGCATGAAAATCTACATCCGCATGGCTGGAATTTGCAGCCGATAGTACGGAACGCACCCGTTTCCGTCAATCGGAATTATTGGAAAAAAAGCCATGAAAATCCATAGCTTGTGTGCGATTCCACACGATTGGGTTGAGCATACCCCTCATTTGCCCAGGTCAGCGGAAACGGTTTTTCCATTCGCGCATCAGGGTGAATGCAGCAAGCCGGTCCCGCACCGGTGCGTGTAGCGCTTCGGTGAGCGCGGCTTGCACCGCCACATCACCCGCGCGCAGGAACGGATTGACGGCGCGCTCGTGCGCGATCGTCGTGGGCAGGGTCGGCACGCCGCGCTCGCGCAGCGACGCCGCCTCGCGACTCCAGTCGCGCAGCGCAGCGTTGCCGGGATCGCAGGCAAGCGCAAAGCGGATATTCGACAGCGTGTATTCGTGCGCGCAATGCACATGGGTATTGCCGGGCAACGCCGCGAGCGCGTCGAGCGAGGCGAGCATCTGCCCGGGCGTGCCCTCGAAGAGGCGGCCGCAGCCGCAGGCGAACAGCGTGTCGCCGCAGAACAGGTGCGGCGTGCCGCCCGGGGCCGCGGCCTGGAAATACGCGATGTGGCCGCGTGTGTGGCCCGGCACATCGATCACCGTGAAGTCGAGCGCGGGCGCGTCCAGATGGACGGCGCCGCCGCCCTGCACGCGCGTGACGAACGGATCGAGTGGGCCGAGCGCCTCGCCAGCCGGACCGTAGACCGGCACACGAGCGTCGGCGAGCAGGTCCGCCACACCGCCGACATGGTCGTTGTGATGATGGGTGAGTAAAATAGCGACGAGCCGCCAGCCGCGCTTCGCGAGGTATGCGCGAACCGGCGCGGCGTCGCCCGGATCGACGGCGACGGCGTTGCGGCCGTCCGACACGACCCAGATGTAATTGTCTTCAAAAGCCGGAACCGGTACGTATTCGTACGCGTCGCGCGAACGCGCGTACTCAAGCGGACTCTTCATGGGGCGACGTATTTTTCGACATGTCTGACCGAACGATTATAGACTGGCCCGCCTGGACCGCCTCGCCCGCTGGACGGTACGTGCTCGGCTGGGAGCAGGAGCAGCTCGACCGCGTGGTGTCGAACGTATTCGGCTACCATGCGCTGCAGCTCGGCCTGCCGCAGCTCGACGCCCTGCGCGAGAACCGCATGTCGTGCCGCGGCCTCGTGCTCGACGCGGCCAGTGCGGCGAGCGCACCCTATACGGTTCCGGCCGCGGCGGCGCACGGCTACGCGGGTGGCGCCGACGCCATGGCGGGCGCGCTCGACCTCTCCGGCGCACGGGAAGGCGCCCCGCTGGAAGGCTGCGCCCAGGCGACGGCGGCCGGAGGCCCGCAATCGCGCCACGCGCCCGCGGGCCGTAGCACCGTATGGTGCGATCATCTCGATCTGCCGTTCGAGGCGCAGAGCGTCGACCTGATCGTGATGCCACACACGCTCGAGTTCACGAGCGACCCGCACCGCCTGCTGCGCGAAGCCGAGCGCGTGCTGATGCCCGAAGGACAGCTGCTGATCGTCGGTTTCAACTCGCTTTCGCTGTGGGGCGCGCGCCAGTCCGTCGCGAAGCTGACCGGGCATCCGTTCCTGCCCGCACGGCAGGACCTGATCGCGTTCACGCGCTTGAAGGACTGGATCAAGCTGCTCGGCTTCGAGCTTGAACGCGGGCGCTTCGGCTGCTATCGTCCGCCGCTCGCGACCGATCAGTGGCTCGGCCGCTACGCCTTCATGGAGGCCGCCGGCGACCGCTGGTGGCCGATTTTCGGCGCGATCTATATGGTTACGGCGATCAAGCGCGTGCGCGGCATGCGCCTCGTCGGGCCGCTAAAGGTCAAGAAACCGGTGCTGGCGCCGAGCCTGAAGGCCGCCGCCACCACCCCCTCCCCCACTCGCAGCAAGGACACATGAGCACACCCGACTTCGTCGAAATCTTCACGGACGGCGCCTGCAAGGGCAACCCCGGCCCCGGCGGCTGGGGCGCGCTGCTGCGCTTCGGTGCGCAGGAAAAGGAACTGTTCGGCGGCGAGGCCGGCACGACCAACAACCGCATGGAGCTGATGGCGGTGATCGCCGCGCTCGAGGCGCTCAAGCGCCCGTGCAAGGTGATCGTGCATACCGACTCGCAGTACGTACAAAAGGGCATCAGCGAGTGGATTCACGGCTGGAAGAAGAAAAACTGGATGACGGCCGCGAAAACGCCGGTCAAGAACGACGACCTCTGGAAGCGGCTCGACGCGCTGGTCGCGCAGCACCAGGTGGAGTGGCGCTGGGTGAAGGGCCACGCAGGCCATCCGGAGAACGAGCGCGCCGATGCGCTCGCGAACCGCGGCGTCGCCACCCTCGCCGAACTCTGAGCACGCGCCACGCGCGGCTTCATCACGCCATTACGCTTTACACGACATGCGCCAGATCATTCTCGATACCGAAACCACCGGCCTGAACGCCCGCACGGGCGACCGCATCATCGAAATCGGCTGCGTCGAGCTGGTGAACCGCCGGCTCACCGGCAAGAACCTGCACTTCTACGTGAATCCGGAACGCGACAGCGACCCAGGCGCGCTCGCGGTGCACGGCCTCACGACCGAGTTCCTTTCCGACAAGCCGAAGTTCGCCGAAGTCGCGGACGAGATTCTCGACTTCGTCAGCGGCGCGGACATCATCATCCACAACGCGCCGTTCGACATCGGCTTTCTCGATGCTGAGCTCGCGCTGCTCGGCAAGCCGGCGTTCAAGGCGCATTGCGGCGAGGTGATCGACACGCTTGTGCAGGCCAAACAGATCTTCCCGGGCAAGCGCAACTCGCTCGACGCGCTGTGCGAACGCTTCGGCATCAGCAACGCGCACCGCACGCTGCACGGTGCACTGCTTGACTCGGAGCTGCTCGCCGAGGTTTATCTCGCGATGACGCGCGGCCAGGAAAGCCTCGTCATCGACATGCTCGGCGAGCAAGCCGAGCCGGGTGCGCCCGCCGCGCCGCGCGTGCAGTTCGACTCGCTGGAGCTGCCCGTGATCGCGGCAAGCGATGAAGAGCTGGCCGCGCACAACGCTTTGCTCGACGACCTCGACAAGGCCCTCAAGGGAACGTCCGTCTGGCGCACCGAGCCTGTGGCCGCCGAAGAAAATGCGGTCGATACGCAGAATGCTTAAAAAAGGGCTTTACAAGATCGAGAATGCCCTGCATAATCTCAATCTCTTCGGGTGGTTAGCTCAGCGGTAGAGCACTGCCTTCACACGGCAGGGGTCACTGGTTCGATCCCAGTACTACCCACCAGAATTCCTGGTGTTGGTAAAGCCAATACACCGAAGAATAAAAAGCCTCGTTGCGAACGCAACGAGGCTTTTTGCTTTGCGTAATGCGAAACCGTGTTGCGCCGCACTGAGGCATCCCCTTCCCTACCTCGTTGCGGTGATTAGCCATCGTGGCGATGGCTCACATGAGCGCATCGTCTCTGCGCCCTACTCACCCGCGTCGAATTCCGGACAAACTGCCGCCATGGCCAGAAATCTTCAGTAAAACGAAGCATTGCCTGCCTGCAACAATAACCCGCTCCCGCGCGCGTTTCCCGTTGGCTCACAGCCCGATCGCACTACTCGCCGCCAGTATCGAGACCGATGCCACGCGCCATGCCCGTCGCCGCGAACACCATCACGACGAGCAGCACGGTCTGCCATACCCCGATGCG
>Ga0335083_10005625_pt1 | contig 15782 bp, 12 predicted proteins | sample Lox_Sample_42_FD_206716 | JGI IMG/M metagenome (GOLD analysis project Ga0335083, IMG submission 206716) | Soil microbial communities from Loxahatchee National Wildlife Refuge, Florida, United States - Lox_Sample_4.2 | ecosystem: Environmental > Terrestrial > Soil > Wetlands | place: USA... | reverse complement strand
AACGCCGCCGCGTTCCCGTTCGCGCTGCACGCCTTCGCGGTCGGCTACACGCTCGGCCCTTCGCTGCGCGAGCTGCGCGCCCACACGGGCGCGGGCACCCTGCGCCGGCACCTGCCCGAGCTCGTCGCGACGGCGGCGACCTTCGGCGTGCTCGGGATCGCGGGCCTGGCGGCGCTCGCGCGCCGTCGCCGCCTGATCGACGCGGCGCTCTGGGTGCTCGTGCCCGCGCTCGCGGTGGGCTGGTTCGCCGAGCGCGACTTCAAGGTCTTCCATCCGCGCTACCTCGCGGTCGCGCTGCCGTGCGTGCTGCTCGTCATGGCCGCGGCGTTCGCCGATGCGCCGCCGCGGCTGCGCGTCGCGCTCGGTCTTGCCGTCGCGGCGCTCTGGGGCGTCTCGCTCGCGCACCACTACTTCGCGCCCGCGTACGGGCGCGAGGACTACCGCGACGCCGTGGCGATCGTGCGCACGGGGCGCGCGCCGGGCGAGCAGGTGCTGGCGGTCGGCTCGCCCGAGCCGGTGGAGTTCTACGGGCGCGACCTCGGCGTGCAGCGCTTCTGGCTCGGCTTCGCCGCGACGCCGGCACGGCTCGACCAGCGCCTGCGCGCGACGCTCGATCGCGCGCCGGGCGCCTGGGTGGTGCTCAGCCGATCCGAGGACGATGATCCACGGGGCCGCTTCGCGCAGCGGCTCGCGGCGTGGTATCCGCGCGCGGCGACGTGGAGCCTGCCCGGGGTGCGGGTCTGGCACCTCGTGGGCGCGCCGCACGAGGCGCCGGCGGGCGATCCGCCGGCCGTTGCGCGATGAGTCGGGCCGTGGCGGTCCCGGGGCAAGTCCCCGCCGGACCCGGCGCCCCGGAGGACCGGGCATGAAGGTCGTCGTCGTCGGGCTGGGTTACGTGGGATCGGTGTGCTCGGCGTGCCTCGCAAGCCGCGGGCACGAAGTCGTCGGCGTCGACACGAGCGCGTTCAAGGTGGGCTGCATCGAGCGCGGCGAGAGTCCGATCGTCGAGAGGGATCTCGGGACGCTGATCGGCGAGAGCCGCCGCGCGGGCCGCCTCTCGGCCACGACCGAGATCGCCCTCGCGATGCCCGGCGCGGACGTCGTGCTGGTGTGCGTCGGGACGCCGTCCGCCCCGGACGGCTCGCTCGATCTCGAGCACGTGCGCCGCGCGTGTGCGGAGGTGGGCTCGGCGCTGGCGTCGACCGGCCGCTTCACGACGGTCGTGATGCGCAGCACCATGCTGCCGGGCTCGGTCATGGGCCAGCTGGCACCCGTGCTCGAGCGCGCGAGCGGCTGGCGTGCGGGCGAGCGGTTCGGCGTCGCCTACAACCCGGAGTTCCTGCGCGAGGGCACCGCGGTCGCCGACTTCTTCGGGGCCGGGTACACCATCATCGGCGCGGACGGCACACACGCCGGCGAGGCGCTCACGCGCCTCTACGACGGCATCGGCGGCGAGCTCATCGTGACCTCGATCCCGACCGCCGAGATGCTCAAGTACGTGAACAACTCGTTCCACGCGCTCAAGGTCGCCTTCGCGAACGAGGTCGGACGCATCTGCAAGCGCGAAGGCATCGACAGCCACGAGGTCATGCGCCTCATGACCCGGGACACGAAGCTCAACCTCTCGCCCTACTACCTCAGCCCCGGCTTCGCGTTCGGCGGCTCGTGCCTGCCCAAGGACCTGCGCGCGATCACGGCGCGCTCGCGACAGCACGGCCTCGAGCTGCCCGTGCTGCAGAGCATCCTTCGCTCGAACGACGTCCACGTCGACGAGGCGATCCACCTGATCGAGCGCCTCGGCCGCCGCCGGCTCGGTTTCCTCGGGCTCTCGTTCAAGGCGGGGACGGACGACCTGCGCGAGAGCCCGATCCTGCGCGTGATCGGCACGCTCGTCGGCAAGGGCTACGCCGTGCTGCTCCACGACGCCAACATCGACATGGAGCGCGTGCTCGGCGCCAACCGCCGCTTCGTCGAGCACGAGGTGCCGTACCTGCCCGAGCGACTGCGCCCGGACCTCGATGGGGTGCTGAACGAGAGCGACGTGATCGTCGTCGGCAACCGCGCGAAGGCCTACCGCGACGTCGGAGCGCGGTTGCGCTCCGACCAGGTGCTGATCGATCTCGTGGCCGGCGTCGATCCGCGCACCCTCGCCGCCGGGGAATACCATGGGCTCGCCTGGTAGGGTTCTCCACCTCTCCGAAAACCTCACCCTGCCCTTCGACCGGCGCGTGTGGCTCGAGCTCAACGCACTCGCCGCCGCCGGCTGGCAGGTCACGGCGATCTGCCCGATGGGCGAGAGTGGCACCGAGCCGTTCGAGGTCCTCAACGGCATCGAGATCTGGCGCTATCCGCCGCCGCCGCCCACGCGCGGGTTCCTGAGCTACATCGGCGAGTTCCTGCACTGCTGGCTGTGGACGGCGTGGCTCACGCTGCGCGTGAGCGCGCGGCGCGGCTTCGACGTCATCCACTCCGCGAATCCGCCCGACACGTTCTGGGCGATCGCCGCGCTCTACAAGCCCCTCGGGGTGAAGTTCGTCTTCGACCACCACGATCTCTGCCCGGAGCTCTACCTCTCGCGATTCGGGGAGGCGCGCGCCGGATCGCTGCCGCACCGCGCGCTCCAGTGGCTCGAGCGCATGCAGTTCCGCACGGCGGACCTCGTCATCTCGACGAACGAGTCCTACCGCGAGGTGGCGCTCGGCCGCGGGCACGTGCGGCCCGATCGTGTGTTCGTCGTGCGGAGCGGTCCGAGCCGCGAGCGCTTCGGGCGCCTGCGGGAGCCCGATCCCTCGCTGCGCCGCGGCCGCGCCCGCCTCGTCGCGTACCTGGGCGTCATGGCGCCGCAGGACGGCGTCGATCACCTCGTGCGGGCGGCCGGAGTGATCGTGAAGGACCATGGCCGGCGCGACGTCGCCTTCACGTTCATCGGCTCGGGCGATTCGTACGACGACCTGCGCGCGCTCGTGCGCACGCTGGGGCTCGAGGACGCCTGCGAGTTCACGGGCCGCGTTCCGGACGGCGACGTCGAGCGGATCCTGGCGACGGCCGACGTCTGCGTGAGCCCGGATCCGCGCAATCCGCTCAACGACGTGAGCACGATGAACAAGGTGCTCGAGTACATGGCGTGCGGCAAACCGATCGTGTGCTACGACCTGCGCGAGCACCGCTTCTCGGCGGGCGAGGGCGCGCTCTACGCGCGCCCCGACGAGGTCGGGGACCTCGCCGCGCGCATCGAGCAGCTGCTCGACGACGATGAGCTGCGCGCCCGCATGGGCGCGTACAATCGCGAGCGATTCCTCGCACGGATGGCCTGGGAACACAACGCCGGTGAGCTGTTGAGGGCCTACGAACGGCTATGCGGAACGACACCCCACACCCGCTGAGCGTTCTGCTCGTCGAGAGCGGCCGTACCGTCGGCGGCACCGAGCGCGTCGTCTGGGAGCTCGCGACGCGGCTCTCGCCCCAGCGCTTCGCGGTCCGCGTCTGGCTGAGTCCCTCGCCCGACCTCGACGAGTTCGCGCGCGCGCTCGCCGCGCGCGGGCTCGCGGTCGAGCGCGTTGCCGAGGTCGACTCGCGCTGGGACTGGAAGGGCATGCTCGGCACGTGGATGCGGCTGAGGCGGCTCAAACCCGACCTGCTCCACGTCCACCACGTCTGGCCCGCGGCCGATCGCTACCTCGCGATGCTCGCGCGCGCCGCGGGCGTGAAGCATTGCGTGATCACCGAGCACATCGTCGGCCGACCGCACTCCGACGCGCAGCGCGCGCTCAAGCGCGACGAGCTCGAACGGGCCGATGCGATCACCGCCGTGTGCGGCGCGGTGGCGTCGACGCTGGTCGAGGATTACGGCATCGGGCGCGATCGCGTGCGCGTCGTGCCGAACGGCGCGGACCCGCCCGACGAGGCCCGCGAAGCCGCTCCGGCGCGAGCGTGGCGCGAGCGCTTCGCCACCTCGATGATCCGGCCGCTCTGGGTCGTCGCGGCGCGGCTCGAGGAGCAGAAGGGCCACGCGGTGCTGATCGACGCGCTGGGGGAGGTGTGGAAGCGCGGTCTCGACTTCACGCTCGCGGTCGCGGGCGAAGGCTCGCTCCGCGCGGCGCTCGAGGAGCGGGCTCGTGCCGCGGGGCTCGAGACGCGCGTGCGATTCCTCGGTCGCATCGAGGACATCGGGCCGCTGCTCGCCGCGGCCGACGCGGTCGTGCTGCCGTCGCTCTGGGAGGGCCTGCCGCTCACGCTGCTCGAGGCGATGGCGCGCAACCGGCCGGTGATCGCGACGCGCGTGGGCGGCGTGCCCGAGGCGATCGAGGACGGCATCCACGGCGCGCTCGTGCCGCCCTCGGACGTCGCGGCGCTCGCCGACGAGCTCGAACGATTCCACCGTCGCAGCGAGCGGGCCACGCGCCTGGGCCGTGCGGCGGGCGAGCGCGCACGGCGCGAGTACAGCTGGGCCGCGGTGGCGGCGGGCTTCGAGACGGTTTACGACGAGGTGCTGGGGCTCGCCACGTTCTCGCCCGCGGGCTCGGAACGCGCCGGACGCGGGAGCGAGCGATGACCCTCGGGGTGGTGATCCCGTGCTATCGCCAGGAGCGCTTCCTGCCCCGCACGCTCGCTGCGCTCGAGCGCGCGCTCGCGCCGCACGCGTGGACCGGCGTGCTCGTGCTCGCGGCGGGCGGGAGCGATGTGCCGGCCGTGGGCCCGCACTGGACCGTGCTGCGCGGCGCGGACGCGCGCCCGCTCACGCCCGGCGCGGCGCGCAACCGCGGGCTCGCTCACGCGCGCGAGCCCTGGGTGCTGTTCGTCGATGCCGACGTCGAGATCGACCCGGCGTGGGCCCGGCGCGCGCTCGAACAGGTGGCCGCGGCGGAACCCGCGCTCGCCGGCGTCTGGGGCCGTCTCGAGGAGTGGTTCGTCGACGGTGCGCACGAACGCCCGGGCCGCCGTGACCTCTACGGCGTGGGCGAGGGCGATCACGACTCGCCCTACCTCGCGACCCTCGCGCTCTACCGCGCCGCGGCGTTGCGCGCCGTCGGCGGCTACGAGCCACGGCTCTCGAGCGAGGAGGACTTCGAGCTGGGATGGCGGCTGCGTCGGCACGGCTTCCGCCTGCGCTGCATCGCGCCGCTCGCCGGCCGGCACTGGAGCGCGCCGCGTCCGAGCTGGGCGGAACTCGGCCGACGCTGGCGGACGGGATTGTGCTTCGGGCAGGGTCAGGTGCTGCGGCTCTACCTCGGCCGGCCCGGGCTCGCCGCGCACCTGCGCCGTCAGGCGCTCTATTTCGGCACGCTCGCGCTCTGGCTCGCCGCGATTCCCGCGTGGGCGCTCGGCGGCGGGAGCGGGCTCGCGCTCTGGGCGCTGGCGCCGCTCGCCGTGCTCGCCGTCATGAGCGCGCGCAAGCGCAGCGCCGCACTCGCGCTGCACTCGATCGCGACGTGGAGCGTCAACGCGGCCGGGATGATCGTGGGGTTCGTGCGCGGCGGCGTCCCCGCGCCCGCGGCGACGGAGGGCTCGTGGTGATCCACGCCGCGCACGACGACGACATCCACCCGCCGCGCTCCGGCGGGACGCAGCGGAGCTTCGGCCTCGCGCGCGGGCTCGCGCGACGCCATCGCGTGCGCGCGCTCTGCGTCGTGCCGAACCGGGATCGCGCGCCCGCCGAGGAGCTCGCGGGCGGCGTCGAGCTCGTGCGCCGCCGCGCGTGGCACACGAGCCTCGCGTGGCGACTCGAGCGCTGGCGCCTGGCGCCGTTCTTCCGCGTCGAGCGCGGCCACCGCGCCCGGGCGGCGCGCTACCGCGCGGCGCTGGGCCCGGGCGCCGACGTGCTCTCGGCCGATCTCCACCTCGCCGCGCTGCTCGACGATGCGGGCGTTCCACTGCGCGTTCACACCTCGCAGAACGTCGAATACGACCGGTTCGTCGAGTCCGCGCCGCGGCTGCTCGCGGGCGCGGGCTGGGCGGCGCGCCTGCGCGAGCTCGAGCAGCGCACCGTCGCGCGCGCCGATCTCACGATCGTCTGCAGCGACGAGGACGCCGCACGGATGCGCGAGCTCTACGGCGTCGGCGCCGAACGGCTCGCGGTCGTCCCGAACGGGTATGACGAGACGGCGCTGCGGCCGCCGCGCCCGGACGAGCGAGCGCGCGCGCGGGCCGCGCTGGGCTTCGCGCCGGACGACTACGTCGTCGCGTTCGTGGGCGCGGACTGGGCGCCGAACCGCGACGCGCTCGCGCTCCTCGCGACCCGCGTCATGCCCGCGCTCGCGGCCGAGGGCGTGCGGCTGCTCGCCGTGGGCGGCGTGAGCCGCGCGCTGGCCGGCCGGCGCGAGCCGTGGCTGCGCGCGGTCGGCGAGGTGAGCGACCTGCTGCCCCTGCTCCACGCCGCCGATGCGGGCGCGAATCCCGTGCGCGCGGGCGGCGGCAGCAACGTCAAGGTGCCGGCCTACCTCGCGTGCGGGCTCGCGGTGGTGACGACGGCGTTCGGGCTGCGTGGCTATGCGGCGCTCGCGCCGCTCTGCACCGTGACGAGCGAGGCCGGGTTCGCGGATTCGCTGCGCGCGCGGCCGCGCGGCTTCGCGGTGCGCGGCGAGGCAGCGCCGCCGGCGCTCGCGGAGTACGCCTGGGGCCGGCTCGGCGAGCGGCTCGGTGAGCTCTACGCCGAGCGGCTCGGGCGCACGGCCGCACGGGAGGCGAGCTGATGCGCATTGCCATGATCGGCCAGAAGGGGATCCCCGCGACGTACGGCGGCATCGAGCGCCACGTCGACGAGATCTCGCGCCGCCTCGTCGCGCGCGGCTTCGACGTCGACGTCTTCTGCCGCCTCTACTACACGCCCGCCGGCACGAGCTACCACGGCGTCCACCTGCTGCGCCGGCCGAGCATCCACACCAAGCACCTCGACGCGATCACGCACACGACGTGGTCGACGCTCGAATCGCTCGTCCACCACTACGACGTCGTGCACTTCCACGCGCTCGGCCCCGCGTTGTTCTCGGGCATCCCGCGGCTCGCCGGCCGGCGCACCGTCGTCACCGTGCACGGTCTCGACTGGCAGCGCGAGAAGTGGGGGCGGTTCGCGCGCTGGTTCCTGCGGCGCTGCGAGCGGCCGGCGGCCCACCTTCCCGACCGTACGATCGTGGTGAGCAAGACGCTGCGCGAGCACTTCCGCGAGCACCATCACTGCGACGCGACGTTCATCCCCAACGGCACGAACCTGCCGCAGCTGCGGCCTCCCAAGAAGCTCGCCTCGCTCGGGCTCACGCCCGGGCGCTACGTGCTGTTCGTCGGCCGTCTCGTCCCCGAAAAGGGCGTGCACTACCTGTGCGAAGCGTTCAACGGCATCGACACCGACATGAAGCTCGCACTCGTGGGCGGGCTGTCGTTCACGCCGGACTACGTCGAAATGCTGCGTCGCTTCCAGAGCGACCGAATCCGCCTGCTCGACTACGTGTTCGGCGAATCGCTCGAGGAGCTCTGGAGCAACGCCTATTGCGTCGTCCAGCCCTCGACGATGGAGGGTCTGTCGATCGCACTGCTCGAGGCGCTCTCGTACGGCCGTTGCGTGCTGATCTCGGACATCCCCGAGAACATGGAGGTGGCCGAGGAGTGCGCGCTCAGCTTCCGCTCCAAGGACGTCGGTGACCTGCGCGAAAAGCTCGAACGGCTGATCCGCCATCCGGAGCTCGTCGCCGACTACGGCGAGCGCGCCAAGCGCCACATCCTGCAGCACTACTCGTGGGACAACGTGGCCGACGCGACTGCCGAGCTGTACCGCGGGCTGGAGAAGCGGGCGAGGTAGCGCGGGTTAGGCCGTTCGCGCGCGGGGAGCCGGCGCCGCCTCGAGCAGGGGATGCGCGGGGAGACGCACCTCTTCCGTGCGCGCCTGGCTCAGCTTCCACGTCACCGCCCACACCGCGAACATGACCCACACCACCATCTGGTAGATGGGGTTGCGCAGGTAGTCGATCTTGAACTCGTTGACGGCGAACAGCACGAACTGCGTGCGCGCGATGACGCCGAACGCCCGCGCGTAGTCGGGATCGGCGAGATCGTCCGAGAGCGGTCGCGTCAGGCGGAAGAATCGCCAGAGCAGCCAGAGGTAGATCGCAAGCCCCGTGAATCCGAGGATGTTCGCGTAGTAGAGGTAGACGTTGTGCGGCCACACCGGCGTGAAGCCGGGCATCTCGCCGTAGTAGGGGCCCTGCCCGATGAAGGGGTGCACCATCGCGCGCCCAAGGGCGTTCTGCCACACGTCGGCCCGATCCTCGGGCACCCAGCCGTTCACGACCTTCGTCCCGGCGAGCCGGCCGAACAGGTCGCCGGACCTCGTGAACGTGGAAACCAGCCCGTTCATCGCGATGAAGACGGCCGCGACGGTGCCGGCGGCGATCGCGAGGGGCACGAACTTGATGCGCTGGCGCAACTGCCACATCAGGTAGACCGTGGCCACCGCGAGCGAGACGATGGCGCCTCGCGTCACCGTGGCGAACAGGATGAACACGGTCAGCATCGTGAACAGACCGAGCACGACCTTCCGCGCGAGCGTTCGAGCGCGGGCGAGCATGAAGATGGTGAGCAGGAGCGTCAGGTCGCAGTACTCCGACAGCAGCTCGTAGTCGCGAAGAACGCCGCCCACCCGCGCGTTGTGCGTGTTGATGCCTTCGGCCACGTTGCTCGTCGCGGTGAAGTCGATCCAGCCCGCGAACAATGCCTGGCCCGGATGCCCCAGCTCGTAGATCGCGGTAAGGAAAACGGCGAAAGCGGAGACGAGCATCGCGACGTGAAGTCGCTCGAGGTCGCGTGCGGTTCTCACCGAATTGTAGAACAGGTAGAACATGAGGACGCAGCAGACGAACTGTTCGAAGTAACCGGGGGCATACGTCCACGCCATCGGGCTGCGCACGTTGTAGAACGACAGCACGTAGAGGATGAGCAGCGCGACGAGCGGCATGTCGATCGGGCTGCCGTGAGGCCGCGGCAGGTGACGCATGCTCACGCGCACGAGCCAGATGATGAACAGCAGCAGGATGAGCGCGACGGTGGTCGTCCCGAACACGGTGCCGCGCGGGAACGGCAGCAGGAAGACGAGGAGGCCCAGCGCCGTGATGATGTCGAGCCGCCACGCGATGCCGGCCACCGCCAGCGCCGCGAGCACCGCGAGGACGCGCTTGTCGGGCTGCACGTACTGCATGCCGATCACGACGCCGGCGACGAGCAGCAGCAGCACCTGAACGACGCGCGCGATGCGCGACGGGCCGGCATCCGGAGTGCGGAAGCGGCGACGCGCTGCGGTGGTGGGATCGTCGTGGGTCGGAAGGCTCATGCCGGTGCGGGAGGTGGCGGGGTCGGGGCGCCGTGAAGCCCCAAGCCCCGTGAGCATAGCATCCCGGATTCTCGCCGGTGTCATCGGCAGTCCGCAGTCGTGGCTTGCACCCGTCGACCGCGCCCGGCGCCTTCGGGCCATTGTCGGGTGCGGACGATGCCGATAGTCTGCGCGTCCATGAGCCCCCGAGCGACCGACCGGCCCGCCGCCTCCGGGCGGCTTCACGGCTATCCCCTCGGCCTGCTGCTGCTGCTCGGCGCGCTCGCGGGCCTCGTCGTCACGCCGCTGCTTCACCTCGATCCGCACCTCAATCCCGACAGCCTCGATTTCGAGGCGATCGCGCGCTCGCTGCTCGCCGGGCACGGCTTCGTCTACCGCGAAGCGATGTTCCCTTCCCTGTCCCTCTATGCGTTCCGTGCGCCCGGCTACCCCCTGTTCCTCGCGGCCGGCCTCGCGCTGGGCGGCGTGCGTGCCGCGATCGCGCTGAACGGCATCGTGACCGGGCTGGCGGCCGCGCTCGTCGGCGCGATCGCCTTCCGCCTGGGCGGCGCGCGCGCGGGGTGGATCGCCTTCGCGATCCGGATGGTCTGGCCGGTGGCGTGGTGGAACGCGGGCCAGTTGATGAGCGAGACGCTGTTCGAGTTCCTCACCGTGCTCGCCACCTGGCTCGCGCTCGAGTGCGTCCAGCGCCGGAGCACCGCGCTCGCGGTCGCGAGCGGCGGGGTGGCCGCCGCGGCGCTGCTCACGCGGCCCGTTGGCGTGATGGCCGCCCTGGCGCTCGGGATCTGGCTCGTTGCACGCCGCCCGCGGGCCGCCGTCGCGTTCGCGCTCGCCGCGCTCATGGCGTGGTCGCCGTGGCCGATCCGCAACGCCAAGCGGCTTCACGCGTTCGTGCCCATGGTCACGAGCTCGGGGCTCGTCCGGTGGACGATGCACGCCGGGCTGCCCCCAAGCACGGCGTGGGCCTGGATGGCGGCCCACTCGGACCAGGGAGAACTGGCCATGGACCGCCACTTCCGAGCGGAGAACTCGCGCCTCGCGCACGCGCCACTCCTCGAGCGGCTGCGGGACACGATGAGCAACACCCTCACCTACCTCGGCCCGATCCGCGGCCGCACGCGAGAGCTCTGGCTCCATCGTTTCGCGATGCTCGCGGCGTTCTCGGCGCTCCTGCTGCCTGCGGCCCGTCCGCGCCTCGTGCTGCCGGCGCTCCTCTGGCTCTCACAGGGGGCGCTCATGATCTCGCTCGAGGTCAGTCAGCGCTTTCGCTTTCCCACCGACTGGTGCGTGGTGATCGCGGCCGCAGTAGGGCTGGCCGCGCTCGCGGATCGATGGGGTGCGCGCCGCACCGCGCTTGCGGCGGCCGCGGCCCTCGCGTTGTGCGTGGCGGGCACGATCGTCGTGGCGCGGCCATGAGCACGCCCGCGCACGCCGCGCGCGTTCGGGCGCGCGGAGGCGCGCGCTCGCCGCGCCGCTCGCGCTCGTCACGCTCGGGTTCGACTCCAGGACGTGATTGTTCTTTCCGCCGCCGCGACGCGCGCTTCGAGCTCTCGACCGCCGCGCAGTCCGCCTCCGCGCCGAAGGCCTCCGCGCACTCGTAGCCGCACGTTCCGGGCGGTCCGTCGCACGCGCGGGTTTGTCCGCGTCCGCGCCCGTGTGCTACTCCTGCGGTCGCGATGACCTCCACGACGGCAGACCGAGGCGTCATCATCCTCGCCGGCGGACGCGGCGAGCGGTTCTGGCCGTGGAGCACCGCGGCGCGGCCGAAGCAGCTGCTGCCGCTCGCCTCGGGCGGGCGGACCCTGCTGCGCGCCACCTTCGAGCGCGCGCTGCGCGCCGGAATCGATCGCGATCGGATCGCCGTCATCACGTCGCAGGACCTGCGCGAAGCCTGCCAGCACGAGTGCCCGGGTGTACGGATCTACGGCGAGCCGATGATGCGCAACACCGCCCCGGCGATCGCGGCCGCATCCTCGACCTTCGGGCAGGAGAGCGCGCTCGCCGTACTGCCGTCCGATCACGCGATCGACGACGAGACCGCGTTCGCGGCCGATCTCGAGCGCGCGTTCGCGCTCGCGGCGCGCGAGGCCGTGCTCGTGACGTTCGGCATCCGTCCGCGCGCCCCCGAGACGAACTTCGGCTACCTGCACCTGGGCGCGCGGCTCGCCGAGCGACTCCACCGTGTCGCCCAGTTCAAGGAAAAGCCCGATCGCGCGACGGCGGAGGTCTGGGTTGCGAGCGGCGAATACCTCTGGAACAGCGGCATGTTCGTGTGGGGCCGCAGGACGTTCTTCGACGCGCTGCGCGCGTTCCATCCCGAGATCGCGGCGCTCGAGAGCTTTGGCCTGGGCGGCGGTCCCGAGGCGTTCGCCCAGGCGCTCAAGCCGCGCTTCGAGCCGCTGCCCTCGATCTCGGTCGACTACGCGGTGCTCGAGCACGCGCCCAACGTGGTGACGATCGAAGCGGCGTTCGACTGGGACGATCTCGGCTCGTGGGGCGCGTGGGCGCGCCGCCAGCCGCGCGATGCGCGCGGCAACGTGACCTGGGGGAGCGCGGTTCCGGTCGATTGCGACGGCTGCGTCGTCGTGGGCGACGGCATCCCCGCGGCCCCGCTCGGCCTGCGCGACATGGTCGTGGTCGCGACGCCGAACGGCACGCTCGCCTGCCGCATCGAGGACAGCGACCAGGTGCGCCGCGCGACCGAAGCCGTGCGCGCACGGGCGGCGTCGTGAACGCGCGCCGGCTCGTCCTCGCCGCGCTCGCGCTCGCCGCACTCGCGCTCGCCGGCTGCGCGAGCCGCCTGCCGCCCGCGGGCCCGCCCGCCGCGCCGCCCTCCTCCGCGCCGGCGGTCCCGACGCCACCCGGCCCGCCGCCCGGTGCGGCGAGCGCGGCCGCGCCGGACACGGTGCCCTCGGCCGACGCGCTGCGCGTCCTGGCGAGCATTCCCGAGCCGGTGCCGGGCGCGCCGGAGTCCGCGCCGGGCGGTGCACGCTCGAGCACGGCGCCTCCCGCGGGCCCGGCGCCGGCTGCGATGCCGACGCCAACCACGCCGTTCGAAGCCGTGCGCACCGACACGGCAGCGACGGGGCACATGGCCGCGAGCAATCCGGACAGCACGATCGCACCCGCGGACACGGCGTCGGTGCCGATCCCCTCGCCGACCCAGCCGCTCGGCTCGGCCGCGACGCTGCCGCCCACGCCGCCCCCTCCGGTCGTCGAGCCACCGCCCGCGACGCCCGCGGCGACCGTGCCCGACACCTGCTGGCGCGTCCAGGTGGGCGCGCCGGCCGATCGCGCCAAAGGCCGCACGCTGCGCAACGCATCGGAATCGCAGCTCGTCGTGCCGATGATTGTCGATCGCGAAGGCGGCCGCTGGAAGGTGCGCACGCGCGATTGCCTCTCGCGCGCCGCCGCCGAGAGCCTGCGCTCGCGCGCGGTCGCGAGCGGGTTCAGGGGCGTCTTCCTCGTCAAGACCGTGGAGAAGCGCTGATGCGCCGCCTCGTCCTCTACGAGGACCCGCACTGGCGCTCGCTCCGCCCGCTCACCGACCTGCTGCCCGTTCCCGCGCTCAGCTTCGGCGCGTCCGATCTGGCGCGCCGCTGGATCGCGCACGCCGCGCTGCCGCTGCTCTCGGTCGAGGCGCGCGCCGAGGTCGCGGCCGCGTGGAGGAGCGCGCCGGCGCGCGAGACGGGCTCTGCGGCGGGAGCCGACGAGGTCGTGGTCGTGAACGCCGCCGCGCTGCCGGGCCCGTGGTTCGCCGCCGCGCTCGCCGCGCGCGCGCCCGCGCTCTGGCTCGGGGACCGGCGCATCGCCGGCGCCCGCCTGCCGCTCGCCCAGCTCGAGTCCGCGATCGGCCGCGGCGCCGACTTCGAGACCTCGCTGCTCGGCCTCGGGCTCCCCGCGGTCGCGACCGACGCGGAGCTGCTGCTCCATCCCTGGGACCTGATCGCACGCAATGCGGACGCGATCGCCGCCGACCTGGCGGGCGCGCCGTCCGTGATCGCGGGCGATGTCCACCGCCTCGCGTGCCTCGAGGCGCCCGAGCGCATCGCCATCGAGCGCGGGGCGAGCGTCGGACCGTTCGCCGTGCTCGATGCGCGCGAGGGGCCCATCCGGGTCGCGGCGGGCGCGCGCGTCGCGGCGCACACGGTTGTCACGGGCCCGTGCGTCGTCGGCGCGGGCACGCAGCTCCTGGGCGGGGCCGTGTCGGCGAGCACGTTCGGCCCCGAGTGCCGGATCGCGGGCGAGGTCGAAGCGAGCCTCTGGCAGGGCTACGCGAACAAGCGTCACCACGGCTTCGTCGGCCACAGCCTGGTCGGCGAATGGGTGAACCTGGGCGCTCTCACGACCACCAGCGATCTCAAGAACAACTATGGCAGCGTGCGCGTCTGGGTCGACGGGCGCGAGCTCGACAGCGGCAGCCCCAAGCTGGGCGCGATCGTCGGCGGGCACGTGAAGACCGGCATCGGCACGCTGCTGCCGACGGGCGCGAGCGTGGGCGTGGGCGCGAACCTTTTCGGCGGCGGTCGCTTCGCGCCCAGGCACCTGCCTGCGTTCGCGTGGTGGGACGGCGCCTCGCTCGGCGAGCACGAGCTCGAACGCTTCCTCGGCACCGCGCGAATCGCTTTCGGCCGCCGCGCCCGCACGTTCTCGCCCGCCGACGAGGCGCTCGCACGCCGGCTCTTCGCCGCGACGGCCGGAGAACGCCGCGCGCCGTGAGCGCTCCGTCTGCAGGGTCGCGGGACCGGCGGTCTTGACCCCGCCCGCGAACGCTTCTTAGACTCGTTCGGCTTACGTCCCCACCGCGCGGCTGGCGCGCGTCTCCAAGGAGCGGCATGCCCGAACTTCGCAAGGATCCGGTCGTCGGCCGCTGGGTCATCATTTCCACCGAGCGCAGCCGCCGGCCGACGAACTTCGCTCCGGATTCGACCGCCAGGACGCAGGCGTTCTCGCCCTTCGCCGAGGGTCGCGAGGACATGACGCCGCCCGAGGTCTACGCGCTCCGCCCGGCGGGAGGCAAGGCCAACGGCCCCGGCTGGACCGTGCGGGTTGTGCCCAACAAGTTTCCGGCTCTGCAGGTCGAGGGTTCGCTCGATCGCCGCGGCGAGGGTCTCTACGACAAGATGAACGGCGTCGGGGCCCACGAGGTGGTGATCGAGGGTGCTGATCCCGAGCGCCAGCTCGCCGACCAGCCGATCGAGCACATCCAGCAGGTCGCGATCGCTTGGCGCGAGCGCATGCTCGATCTGAAGCGCGACAAGCGGTTGCGCTACGTGCTCGTGTTCAAGAACCAGGGCGCCGGCGCGGGGGCGACGCTCGAGCATCCGCACAGCCAGATCATCGCGACGCCGATCATCCCGCGGATGGTACAGGAGGAGCTCGACGGCTCGCGGCGCTACTACGAGCTCAAGGAGCGCTCCGTGTTCACGGACATCCTCGACCAGGAGATGTCCGAGGGGAACGGCCGGCGGCTCGTCAGCACGACCGAGCGGTTCGTCGCGATCGCGCCGTTCGCGCCGCGGTTCCCGTTCGAGACGTGGATCCTGCCGCGCTCGCATCGCTCCTCGTACCATACGATCGACGACGCCGACGAGCTGCTCGACTTCGCGCGCATCCTCAAGGACACGCTGATGCGGCTCGACATCGCGCTCGACCATCCGCCGTACAACCTCGTGCTGCACACCGCGCCGCTCGGCGACGACGACCTGCCCTACTACCACTGGCACGTCGAGATCATGCCCAAGCTCACACGCGTCGCGGGGTTCGAGATCGGCTCGGGCTTCTACATCAACCCCACCCCTCCCGAGGACGCGGCCCAGTACCTCCGGGAGATCGTCGCGCTCGCCTGACGGGCGCGGTTCGCCACCATGCCGACCCGTTCGATCGCCCACCTCGCGAGCGAGCTCTCGCCGCTCGCCAAGGTCGGCGGACTCGGCGACGTCGTCGCGGCGCTCGCGCGCGAGCAGGTGCGGCGCGGACACCGCGTGCTCGTCGTGCTCCCGCGCTACCGCGACCTCGAGATCCCCGCCGACTGGACGGTGAGCGATTTCGGCGGCACGCGCGTGCCGTGGGGCCTGGGGCAGGAGCCGGCGCGCTTCCGCATCGCCGAGAGCCCGGGGAGCAAGACGCGCGCGCTGCTCGTCGAGCACGTCGGCGAGCGCCGCTTCTTCGATCGTCCGGGCATCTACGTCGATCCCGCGACGGGTGAGGGCCATCCCGACAACGCCGAACGATTCCTCTACTTCGCGCGCGCGGGCCTCGAGGCGCTCAAGGGCTTCGGCGAGACGTTCGACGTGCTCCATGCGCACGACCAGCAGGCCGCGTGGGTGCCGTGCTTCGTGCGCACGCACGAGGCCGACGAGCCGGCGTTCGCGAACGTCGCGACCGTGTTCACGATCCACAACCTCGGCTACCAGGGCATCGTCGATCCCTGGATCCTCGGCGTCGCGGGCTTCAGCCGCGAGGTGTT
>Ga0335083_10005624_pt1 | contig 15782 bp, 6 predicted proteins | sample Lox_Sample_42_FD_206716 | JGI IMG/M metagenome (GOLD analysis project Ga0335083, IMG submission 206716) | Soil microbial communities from Loxahatchee National Wildlife Refuge, Florida, United States - Lox_Sample_4.2 | ecosystem: Environmental > Terrestrial > Soil > Wetlands | place: USA: Florida... | reverse complement strand
CAGGTGGGTGCAGGCCACCTTGCCGCCGGCGTTGCGCACCCGGCGGACCGCGGCGCCGATCGAGCCGAACGTCGAGCCCCAGCCGAGCACCAGCACCCTGGCGTCGCCGTCCGGGTCGTCCACCTCGAGGGCCGGGATGTCGGCCGCGATGCCGTCGATCTTGGCCTGGCGCAGCCGGACCATCCGGTCGTGGTTGTCCGGGTCGTAGGAGATCGTGCCGGCCACGTCGGCCTTCTCGATGCCGCCGATGCGGTGCTCCAGGCCCGGGGTGCCCGGGATGGCCCACGGCCGGGCCAGCGTCTGCGGGTCCCGGCGGAACGGCAGGAACTCCGGCTTGCCGTCGCTGCCGTCGCTGGGCTGCCAGTCGGCCGGGCTGGAGAACGAGAACTCGTCACGCAGCCGGGGCAGCTTGTGCACGTCCGGGATGAGCCACGGCTCGGACCCGTTGGCCAGGTAGCCGTCGGACAGGATGATCACCGGGGTGCGGTACTTGGTCGCGATCCGGACCGCTTCCAGCGCGATGTCGAAGCAGTCCGACGGGGTGGCCGGGGCCAGGATGGCGACCGGCGACTCGCCGTTCCGGCCGAACAGCGCCATCAGCAGGTCGGCCTGCTCGGTCTTGGTTGGCATGCCGGTGGACGGGCCGGCCCGCTGGATGTCGCACACGATCAGCGGCAGCTCCACCGAGACGGCCAGGCCGATGGTCTCGGCCTTGAGGGCCATGCCGGGGCCGGACGTGCTGGTGACGCCGAGCGCGCCGCCGAACGAGGCGCCCAGCGCCGCGCCGACCCCGCCGATCTCGTCCTCCGCCTGGAACGTGCGCACCCCGAACCGCTTCAGCTTGGACAGCTCGTGCAGGATGTCCGAGGCCGGGGTGATCGGGTAGGAGCCCAGGAACACGGGCAGCCCGGACCGGCGCGACGCGGCCACCAGGCCGTAGGCCAGCGCGGTGTTGCCGGTGATGTTCCGGTACGTGCCGGGCCGCACGGTGGCCGGCTTGACCTCGTACTGGACCGAAAAGGCCTCGGTGGTCTCGCCGTAGTTCCAGCCCGCGCGGAACGCGGCGATGTTCGCCTGCATGATCTCCGGCTTGGACGCGAACTTGGTCTCGAGGAACTTGAGCGTGCTCTCCGGCGGCCGGTTGTACAGCCAGGACAGCAGGCCGAGCGCGAACATGTTCTTCGCCCGCTCGGCCTCCTTGCGCGAGATGTCGAACTCCTCGAGGGCCTTGACCGTCATCGAGGTGACCGGCACCGCGTGCACGTTGTAGCCGTCCAGAGAGCCGTCATCGAGCGGGCTGGCCTGGTAGCCGACCCGGGCCAGGTTCCGCTTGGTGAACTCGTCGGTGTTGGCGATGATGTCCGCGCCGCGGGGCACGTCGCCCAGGTTGGCCTTGAGCGCCGCGGGGTTCATCGCGACCAGCACGTCCGGGGCATCACCCGGCGTCAGGATGTCGTGGTCGGCGAAGTGCAGCTGGAAGCTGGACACGCCGGGCAGCGTCCCGGCCGGGGCGCGGATCTCGGCCGGGAAGTTCGGCAGCGTGGAAAGGTCGTTGCCGAACGCAGCCGTCTCCTGGGTGAACCGGTCCCCGGCAAGTTGCATGCCGTCACCTGAGTCACCTGCGAAACGGATGATTACGCGATCGAGTTGCTGGACCTGCTTGGTCACAGTTGAAGGACCTCCTCGCGCGCCGCAACCGGGCGCATGAGGCAGCGCGAGGCCTGCGAACGTCGCACCCGGCACGCTCGGCGCCCGGGCTGAGTTGGGATTAGTTTAATGTTACAGCCCTGTTCCGCCGCTCCGGCGGCGTCCAAGTGCTCCTGGCTAAGTCGTGACCTATCTCACATTAATTCGGCTGGCTGGATGATGGGGTGGCGACGCGCGCAGGGAGTGTGACACTCGGTGCTGGACGCCTCCCGCTATGTCATAGGACGTCGGGGGCGCGCAGGTGGTTCACAGCGGTGCCGTAGAGCGCGCGGCCTGGCTGGATAGGCTGGGCTGGTGGCCGCCGTGGAACTCCCCCCGCCAGGTGCCAGGCGCCCCGCTGACCTGCCGATGGTGGTGGACGCGGTCCGCGGCTGTGTGCTGTGGATCTGTGACGCCGGGCTGGCCTGCTGCGCGGTGGAGGTGGCGGCGGCGCTGAGCCGCGTTTCGGGTCCCGGGCCGGCTCAGGCCGCGGGAGCTAGTGAGGTAAACGTGTTCGTGGTGGCGGGCACGGTGACCGACAAGCTGGCACCGCTGGTGCTGGCGGCCTATCAGCAGGTGCCGGAACCCCGATTGGTGCTGTCCTTTGGTGCCTGTTCCAACAGCGGTGGCCCGTACTGGGACTCTTACTGCGTGACCAAGGGCGTGGACCAGTTCATCCCGGTGGACGGCTACGTGCCGGGCTGCCCGCCCAGGCCGGAGGCGCTGCTGGCCGGCCTTGACCTGGTGCTGCAGCGGGCCCGGGCATGACCAGCGAGGAGATCCTCGGGCTGGTGGCGGCGGCGGGCCTGGACGCCACTTCCGAACCGCCGGCCGCCGTCGGGGCGATGACCGTCACGGTGCCCGCCGCCCGGTGGCTGGCGCTGCTGGGCCTGGCTCGCGAACGGCTTGACTGCGACTTCTTCGACTGGCTCAGCGCGGTCGACGATGAGGTGGCGGGCGTGGCGGTGCTGGCTCATGTGTACTCGCTGGCCGGGCGGCACCACCTGCTGCTGCGCACCGTGCTGGCCGGTGACCAGCCCCGGCTGCCCTCGGCCACCGGCCTTTACCGCGGCGCGGCCTGGCACGAGCGGGAAACCCAGGAGATGTTCGGCGTCGTTTTCGACGGCCACCCCGGGCCGGGCCCGCTGCTGCTGCCGGACGGGTTCGAGGGACACCCGTTGCGCAAGGACTTCCCGCTGGCCGCGCGGGCCACCCAGGAGTGGCCCGGGGCCCGGGAGCCCGGCGAGCCAGCCGAGCCGGGCCAGCCGGTGCGCGGCCGCCGCCGGGCGGTGCCGCCCGGGGTCCCAGAGGGCTGGCCGGCCAGATGAACGCAGCTTCTGGTGGGGGCCTGCCTGGTTCGGGTGCGGGCCTGCCTGGTTCGGGTGGGGCCCGGCCTGCGCCCGGTGCGAGCCTGCCCGCGCGCAGCCGCGGCGTGATCGGGCTGCTGGAAGAGAACTGCACGGTCTGCATGCTGTGTGCCCGGGAGTGCCCGGACTGGTGCATCTACATCGAGTCACACAAGGAACCGATGCCGGCCGAGCCCGGTGCGGCCGGCGGGCTTGGTGGGGCCGGTGGACCTGGTGCGCCGGCGCGTCGCGGCGGGCGCCAGGTGCGGAACGCCCTCGACCGGTTCGCGATCGACTTCTCGCTCTGCATGTACTGCGGGATCTGCATCGAGGTGTGTCCCTACGATGCCCTGTTCTGGTCGCCCGAGTTCAGCTACGCCGAGACGGACATCCGGGAGCTGACCCATGAGCGCGGCCGGCTACGCGAGTGGATGTGGACCGTGCCGCCCCCGCCCGCGCACGACCCAGGCGCACCCCTGGCCAAGGAAGTGCAGGCGGTCTATGGCCCCGGCGGCGTCCCGGACGGAGGTGTCGCGGACGGAGGCGGTGCGCTGGGCGCCGGCGGTGTGCTGGACCCTGGAGGCGCCCCGGATGTGCGCGGTGCGCCGGATGTGCGCGGTGCCCCGGGAGCCAGCGAGCTCTAAACCCTCAGCGCGGTGAGTTTGCGGTTACGGGTGACCGTAAACTCACCGCGCTCTGCCGGGCAGGGGAACGGGCCGGACTTCAGCGGAAGTTGACGAACTGCAGGGCCAGGTCCAGGTCCTTGCCCTTGACCAGTGAGATCACGGCCTGCAGGTCATCCTTCTTCTTGGACGAAACGCGCAGTTCCTCGCCCTGGACCTGGGCCCGGACGCCCTTCGGCCCCTCATCCCTGATGATCTTGCTGATCTTCTTGGAGTCATCCTGGGAGATGCCCTCCTTGAGGGCGACGGCGATCCGGTACTCCTTGCCGGACAGCCGCGGTTCTGCGGCGTCCAGGACCTTGAGCGAGACCTGCCGCTTGACCAACTTGTCTTTGAACACGTCCAGTACCGCGCTGGCCCGCCCTTCGCTGTTGGCCCGGATCTCGATGGCGTGATCCCCGGACCGGGCGATGGAGGCACCCACGCCACGGAAGTCGAACCGGGTGGAGATCTCCTTGGTGGTCTGGTTGATCGCGTTGTCGACTTCCTGCTTGTCGATCTTGCTCACGATGTCGAAGCTACTGTCCGCCATGCGCCGGCTCCTTCCCCTTGGCGGTGACGACGTCGGGTCATGAGGCTACTGCGGGCTGCGGGACTTAGCGGCATTGCCCGGCCGTGCGCCAGTCCGCCCACCGAGGACCAGGTCCGGCCGCAATCCGCTGCGCGGAGGACGCGTGTCGTCCGCTATCCTTCACTGAGCCGTCTGCGGGCGGCGCCAGGCAGGTTGCCCGAGTGGCCAAAGGGAGCGGTCTGTAAAACCGTCGGCTTAGCCTACGTTGGTTCGAACCCAACACCTGCCACCACTGACTATCCGTAGTATCAGCAGCTCAGCGCCGTGATTCGGAATCTTGACCTGGTCGGCGCTGCTTGCCAGTGCAAGCGGTCTGCGAAACCGCCCGCTCTGGCAGGGCAATTGTGCCCGGTCCGGGTTCTCACCTGGTGTCCGGGCCTTCCCCGCCGGCCGGTGCTGAGTTCGCTTAGACCACGCTGAACTGCGAGAAGTTGCCACTGGATCGGCGTCGGGCACATGTTCGGCCGGCGGCGCAGGCCACCATAGTTTGCGGTCGTGTGTTCGGCAGGTTCCATGATCACGGACATGTAGCGGACAGGATCTGGGCACAGCAAGCGGTCCGGCGAACCGCTTGCTCTCACGGAAGGTGACGGCGTCCGCCACTACCCGACCGCGACGGCGAGCACGGCGAGCCGCGTTACTGGGTAATGGTGATGTCGGCGATCTGGCCGTGGAAGTAGTCGGCGTAGCCGGTGTTTCCGTTTTGCTGGTAGTGGGGTTCGTCGGGCCAGTTGCCGCCGGTGTAGCCGGCGCCGAGGGTGAGATTGCCGGGGTTGGCCGACGTGAGGTTGACAGTGCCGCTGAGGGTGCCTTGGAGTTGCCCGTCGAGATAAAGGGATTGGCTGCCTGTGGTGGCGGTGAGAACGGCGTGGTGCCACAGGCCGTCGTTAACGATGACGGTGGAGGTGATGGGGGTGGTGGTGCCGTTTGGCCATTCGGCGTGGAGTTTGCCGTCGGTGCCGATGTACAGGACAGGGTAGTAGCTGCCGGTGTAGGTGGAGCCGGCCGAGAGGGCCTGATTCTGTAGGGAGACCAGGACGCCGTCGGCAGCGGTGGTCTGGAACCAGACCGAGATGCTGGGGGTTGTGTCGCTGGCCGGGAGGGTGGCGGGGGGCGGGGTGACGTAGCCTGTCTGGCCATCCAGGGTGAGGTCGGTGCTGAAGTAGTCGTTGTCTGCCCAGGTGGCACCGCCGTTGAGAGTGGCTGTGCTGCCGGTGATGCTGTCGGTGGCGGTGGTGGCGCTGGAGGTTTGGGCGAGCGGGCTGCCGTCGGTGAGCGGCCAGTCGTCGGCCGGCCCGGCGGCCGAGGAGCCGGTGGTCTCCTTGCTGAGGGTGCTGGTGGCGGTGTTCAGCGTGTAGGGGGTCAGCGTGCTGCTGGCCTTGGTCCACAGCTCAGTGGCCCCGGCCTGGTTGATGTCCGCGGACAGCAGGGCTGGCGGGCTGGCTCCCCAGGGCACGCTGAGCTGGGTCCAGTTGCCGCTGCCGATGACGGCGGTGGCGGACTGCGTTGGGTTGGTGGATTCGTAGAGCGCGCCGGTGGCGGTGTCCAGCGCGAACAAAACGGTAGCGGCGCCGTTGTTGCCGGGCTGGGCGGTGGCGAGGGTGTAGTTGTTCCAGTCGGCGGTGCCGTCGGGTGCCTGAGTGGAGAGGGTGGTGTTCCAGGTGTACCCGCCGGGTGTGGCGCAGCCGGTGCACAGGCCGTTGGTGTAGAGGTCAAGTTCGTAGCCGTTAGTAGGGTCGCCGGTGATGCCGATGAGGTCGTCGGTGCCGGTGGCCAGTTCGCTGGCGTTGCCTGCCGCGGTGAGCTGGGTGGGGTCATCGCCGTTGACCAGGCTTTGCATCAGGTCGGCGCCGATGGTCGAGGTGTGCTCGGTGTCTGGGGTGAGCGACGCGGCGTTCCCGTTCCCCCCGATGACCACGGCGTTGCCGGAGGCTGGGTAGTAGGCCATGACGTCCTGGACGTCGTCGCCGGTGAAGTCGCCGTGCAGCACGGTGGCCCCGGCCCAGTCAGCCGGGCCGTCGGCGCCGGGGCTGATCGCCGTGCCGAGGCTGCCGATATCAATCCGGGCGCCGACGGTGCCGTTGCCGGTGCCGGGGGATAGCCACAGGCTCGGCTTGGCGCCGCTGCCGACCGAGAGCACGTCGGGATAGCTGCCGCCGGTGAAGTACCCGTCCGGGTAGGGGGTGGCGGGCGGGGTGCCGGTGAGGGTCAGGGTGGCGGCTTCGCCAGGGTTCCCACCACTGGCGGTGCCATAGACGGTCAGCTGGATGGGGCCGAGCTGGGTCGGGGTGATGGTGCCGGTCCAGCTGTTGGTGCCGTCGGCCTGCACCGTGACCGGCGGCGCGGCGCCGAGCTGGTAGGTGTAGGTGACCGGGCAGGGCTGCGTGGTGGGGCTGCAGCCGGGCGGCGGGGTGAAGGTGGCGGTGAGTGGCTGCCCCAGGACACCTGTGTCCCCGGCAGGAAGGCTGACGCCGGGCGCGGAGGGGCCCTGGGGGTTGTAGGTGAAGTAGCAGTCGTCGGCAGGCTGGGGGCTGGACAGCTGGTTGACGTCGGTGCTGATGGCGTACCAGTGGTAGGTGTATTCCTTCGTCGCGCCGTCGGTGGGGTGCCAGGACTTGATGACGGTGCGGGAGAGCGGGAGGTAGGCCGTGGCCGACTTGCCGCTGCCGGTGGGCACGGACTGGCTCGGGGTTTGGGCTGCGGAGTCGTAGGCGGTGGACCCGTCGGAGTTCAGGACCACGAACCGTGTGGTCAGCGCGTCAGTGTCCGGGTCCCCTACTGCGGCGGACAGAGTGACATCGTCGTTGCCGATGACCGGGGCGTCGCTGGCGCTGTACTGGCAGGCGCCGCCCGGGTCGGTGGACCGCTTGACGGGCTTGCCCGGCGGGTCGTTGTAATGGATGGTCAGCTGCGTGTTGCCGGTTCCGTGCCGGAATTGCTTCCACTGGCTGTCATCAGACTCGCTGGCCGCGCGGATGCCGAAGGTCTGCGAGGTGGCGCCGTTCGCGACGTCGTTCTGCATGACGGAGCTGACGTCCCAGGTGACGTCCTCAGACTGCCAGGGGCAGCTGGAGTCATACCCGTAGGCGAAATACTTCTGCTGCACTTCGCTTTGCCACGATGGCTGGTTGTTCCACGTGGTCGAGGAGCTGATGCCGCCGGTGGTCCACAGCTGCGCCGCGGTGGGGGTGCACGAGGGCGCCCAGTGGTTGGTCATGTACAGATAGGCGGCGTTGACCTGCGCGTCGGTGGGCAGCGACGGCATCGCCATCCGGATGAACGACCGGGCCTTGAAGGTGGTGTTGCAGCCCGCGAAGTCGCACAGCCCGACTTGCAGGTTGTCGGATTCTTTCCAGTACGACTGGGTGGGCCACGCGGAATCGACCTGGGTCCACGCGGAGATATCGGTCGTGACCTTGTACCAGGTGGGGTCGATATAGACGGGGTAGACCGTGCTGGCGCCGGTGAGCGCGGAGGCGGGCGGGGTGAGCGTAATAGTCTTCCCGGACACGGTGACCGGGACATCCGCGGTGTGTGCATCCGCGCCGGGCGCGGTGGCGGAGGAATACGCAGGCTGGCCGCTGCCGTCGGCAACGGTGGTGCCACCGGAGCTGGTGGTCGTCGCCATCGCGGCGGGCGGTGCGGCGGAGTCCCACATGAGCGGGGCCGGCGCGGTGAACATGGCCGGCGCTGAAGGGCCCGGGGCGGCGGAGAGATCCCCGTTGCTGTCGGTGGTGACGCTCAGGCCGCTGGTGGCGATGCTGAGTTTGAGGGAGGCCAGCGCCGGGTTGGCGGCCGCGGCGGCGGTGTGCACGACCAGCACCTCGGAGAACCCGCCCTGGGCGCTAGCGGTCACGATCAGGTCCACGCCGGGCAGCACGCTAGGGTAGGTCGCCGTCGCGCCAGACAAGGTCGGGGCAGGCAGGGTCGTGGGCCAGGTCAGCGCTAGGCGCCGCGCGTCGGCAGTCATGACGGCCAGCGGCCCGCTGCCGCCGCCGGACAACACCAGGCCGCCCGTGGTGACGGCGGGGGAGATGGTGCCATCCGGGTTCGCGTGCAGCGTCGGGTCCAGGTCTGCCCAAGCGCCATTGCGCCAGGCACGCACCGGGTCGGCTGTCTCGGTGAAGCTGAACGAGCCGTCGGGGTTGGCGGTCGTGGTCGACGTAGGGGTGGTCAGCGCGCTGGCGGTGACCGGCTGTCCGGAGGCGAGTGCCTGGGTCTGGGCCTGGCCGGCAGTCAGCGGCCCCGCAGCAGCGGTCAGCCGCGCGTGCGGCTGGCGTTCGGCATGCTGGGTGGGGTGATGGGCGGCGGCCGGGGTGGCTAACCCAGCCAGGCCGGCTACGAGCAGAAGGCCTGCGGTAAGGGCACAGCGGGCCCGGTGCCTGGGATGACGTCGGGGAGCGGGCACGGCAGGCCTTTCGCTGGAATTAGCTGAGGCCGGGGCGGCAGGGACTGCTGGGCCCCCGGTCACCTGAATCCAACAAGGGAAACTCCCGGTATGGAAGTCACAAATATGTGGCTATACGGGCAAAGGTTGCGGGAGTTACGTTTTCGGGTGCCCGGTTCCAGGTTGGCCCGGGGTGCTCACGTGGTGAGGTGGCAATGGCCGGGTGGCGGGGCACGGGCAGGACAATCATGGGCCGGTTCGGGATCCTGGTCGCAGCGGCGGCCGTGCTGGCGGGGGTGGCCGGGCTTCCAGTTCAGGCGGCGGTAGCCCCGCACCGCGGTGCGCCGCCGCTGCCGAAGGTGAAGGCGGCCACAGGGGTCGGCAAGCTGGGGGTAACGCCGCGGAAGAAGCCGCCGGCCGTGCGCTCGTACCGGGCCCGTGAAACTCACTGGCCGGCCGCGGCCACGGCGAGGATCGCGTTAGACATCTCGCTGGCGCCGCTGTCCCCGGCTGGGCAGGCCGCCACGCAGCGCACGTTAATCTCGCAGGGCTTGGTGGCCCAGGGAGCGGGCACCCCGGTGTGGGCGCAGTCGCTGCCGGGCCACGCGGCGATGACCGGGGTGCGGGTGCGGGTGCTCAGCCACGCCGCGGCGCTGGCCGCCGATGTGCACGGGGTGGTGTTCACCGCCCGGCGCGCTGCGGGCAGCGCAGGCGGTTCCGTGCGGCTGGGCATCAGCTACGCCGGGTTCGCGCAGGTCTCGGGCGGGAACTACGGGCTGGGCCTGGGGCTGGCCGAGTTGCCGGCCTGCGCGCTGACCACTCCCACCCGCCCGGCCTGCCGGGTGGAGCGGCCGCTGGTGTCGCGGAACGACCCTGCCGCTCAGGATGTGTCCGCGCAGGTCAGCTTGCCCGCATCGGCGGCGACTAGCGGCAGCGCCGCCACCGACGTTGTCCTGGCCGCCACCACGACCTCGGACGGCGGCGGCCCGGCGGGCACCTACTCGGCGACGTCGCTGCGGCCCTCGGGAACCTGGAGCGAGGGTGGATCGTCCGGGTCATTCACTTACTCCTATCGGCTGACGGTGCCACCCGCCGCGTCCAGCCTGGTGCCATCACTGGCACTGAACTATGACTCCGGCCGACTGGATGGGCAGACCGCGGCCACCCAGGTGCAGGCATCCTGGGTGGGGGATGGGTGGTCGGCACCGGAGTCGTTCATCGAGCAGTCCTTCACCCCGTGCGCGGATGACCCCGAGGGCAGCGCCGCGTCCCAGTCGACCCAGGACGCCTGCTACGACGGCCCCATCCTCACCTGGTCCCAGGACGGGTCCTCCAACCCGCTGGTGTGCCCGGCCCCGTTCAGCTACACCACCTCCAGCACCTGCAAGGCCTCCGCCGACAGCGGGGAGGTCATCACCCACCACGTGAACTCGGGGAACGGCAGCAACACCAAGTTCACCGACTACTGGACGATCACCGAGCGGGACGGCACCACCTACTACTTCGGCCTCAACCAGCTGCCCGGGTGGGCCAGCGGAGACCCGGCCACCGGGTCAGTGGACTACGAGCCCGTATACAGCGCGCATTCGGGGGACCCGTGCTACAGCAGTGCGGGGTTCTCCTCATCAGCGTGCACGATGGCCTACCGGTGGAACCTGGATTACGTCACCGACCTGCACGGCAACGCGATGGCCTATTACTACGGGCGGGACTGGAACGCGTACGCCCAGAACGGGAACACCTCCAGCGCGGTTAGCTACACCCGTGACAGCCACCTGTCCCGCATCGACTACGGGTTCACCGACGGGAACGCCTACACCGGGCATGTGCCGGACCAGGTGGTGTTCGGCACCGGGGACCGGTGTTTCGCCACGAACTGCGACCCGATCAGCACGTACGCCTCCAACTGGCCGGATGTGCCGTACACGCAGGACTATTGCGCTGCGGGCGCTAGCTGTCAGGTGACGGGGCCGACGTTCTGGTCCACGGTCCGGCTGGCCTCCATCACTACCCAGCAGTGGAATGGCACCGCCTACGCGCCCGCAGATTCCTGGTCGCTGGCACAGAGCCTGCCGACGCCCGCGGATCAGACCAGCCCGACATTGTGGCTGGATTCCATCACCCACACCGGCTCTGACACCACGGCCGGAGGCAGTGCGGTCACCTTGCCTCAGGTGACCTTTACTCCCGTGGACGAGCAGAACCGGGTCAACCCGGGAAACTACCCCGGGCTCGACCGGTTCCGGATCGAGCAGGTCACTACCGAGACGGGGGCGCAGATCTCGGTCAGCTACGAGCTCACCGACCCGTGTAACCCCAGCTCGCTGCCATCGCCGTCGGCGGATACCTCGTCGTGCTTCCCGGTGTACTGGCAGCAATTCACCCCCTCCACCGGCGCGGACTGGTTCAACAAGTGGGCCGTCGCTATTGTCGCCGTGTCCGACCCGACCGGCGGCTCGCCCGGCGTGTACACCTCCTACGCCTACAACAGCCCGGCGTGGCACTACGACGACAACGAGATCGTCCAGCCGAAATACCGCACCTACGGGCAGTGGCGCGGCTACCAGACCGTCTACACCTACACCGGCGGCGGCACCGACCCACAGACCAAGACCAAGACCGACTATTACCAGGGCATGGACGGGGATACGTTACCGTCCGGTACCCGGTCGGTGACGCTCACCGACTCCCAGGGCGGCCAGCACACTGACAGTAACCAGCTCGCCGGGAATGTCCTGGAGTCCACGTCTTATGACTACAAGAGCGGCGCGGTCGATCACTCCACCATCTCCTCCTACTGGGTGTCCCCGGCGGCCGCGACCCGCACCCGGTCCGGCCTGCCTGATCTGACCGCGAACGCGACCGGGCTGGTGGAGACCTGGAGCAGGCAGGCGATCACCGACACCGGGACCACCACGTGGCGAACGACCGAGACCGACACCAGCTACGACGCCAGCCCCTCCGATGCGCTGTTCGGGCTGCCGCTGCACACCTTCAGCCACGGGGACCTGTCGGACACCTCCCAGCAGACCTGCACGACCACCACCTACGCGCCCCCCAACAGCAGCGAGAACCTGATCGGGCTGGTGGCCGAGACCGAAACCGACGCGCAGCCCTGCGGCGGCGCCAACCCCGGCGGGGCCAGCGCCCCGGGATCCGGGCAGGTCAACGCGCTGACCGCCCCGGCCAGCCTGTCCCGCCCCGCCGACGTCATCTCCGACACCAGGACCTTCTACGACAACCCGGCCCTGGCCACCACGTGGCCGCAGCCGGCCAGCCCGGCCTGGCCGCAGGCGACGCCGACCCTCGGTGACGTCTCGGTGGTCCGGCAGGCCACCGGCTACTCCGGCGGCGCGTTCACCTACCAGACCAAATCTGCGGCCGTCTACGACTCCTACGGCCGGACGGTCAGCTCCTACGACGCCAACGGCAACCTCACCACCACCAGCTACACCATGACCAACGGAGTCACCACCGGCGACAAGGTCACCAACGCGCTCAGCCAGGCGACCAGCACCACATTCGACCCGCTCCGCGGCATCCCGGTCTCGGTGACCGATCCCAACAGCATCACCACCACGGTGCACTACGACGGGCTCGGCCGGCTCACCGATGTATGGGGGTACAACCGGGCCACCACGTCAGCGGCCAACGAGATCTACAGCTACGCGGTCTCCAACAGCGCCCCCACGGTGGTGACCACCCAGCAGCTCAACAACGAGTCCACCTACGTCACCTCGACCACGCTGTATGACGCGCTGCTGCGGACCCGCCAGACCCAGGACCCGGCTCCGGGCGGGGGGATGCTGGTCACCGACCACTTCTACGACTCCCGCGGCTGGGAGTGGAAAACCAACACGAACTGGTTCGACCCTGGCGCGAATCCCGGCTCTTCGATCGTCACCGTCCCCGACAGCCAGGTCCCCGATCAGCAGGTCACCGACTTCGACGGGCTGGGCCGCCCGGTTCTGGTCACCTCCTACGATGACTCGGCGGTGAAGTCCACCACGGCGACCGCCTATTACGGGGACCGGATCACCACCGTCCCCCCATCCGGCGCCACCCCTACCTCCACCGCCAGCGACGCGCTGGGCCGGACCACCGAAGTGGACTCCTACACCTCAGTCCCGACGGTCACCACCACCCTGTCCGGTGGCATCACCTCGGTCGCCATCACCGGCGGTACTACCCAGGCCACCGACTACTCCTACAACCACCGCGGCGAGCTGTCTGACATCAAGGACGCCGCGACTGGCGAGGACTGGGGCAAGACCTACAACTTGCTCGGCGAGGTCACCGGCAGCACCGGCCCCGACACCGGGGCCACGACGATGACTTATGACCCGGACGGGAACCTGGCCTCCAGCACCGACGCCCGCGGCAAGACGATCAGCTACAGCTACGACGCGCTGAACCGCAAGACCGGCGAATACGACGGTCCCTCACCGGCGGCATCCCCGCAGCTGGCGTCGTGGGTGTACGACAACTCCAACAACGTCGCCGGGGTGACCAACCCGGTCGGGCAGCTGACCACCGAGTCGTCCTACTCCGGTGGCAACACCTACACGCTGCAGCAGACCGGCTTCAACGTCTTCGGGGAGTCTCTCGGCCAGACCCTCACCCTGCCCGCCGCCGAGGGGAACCTGGCCGGCAGCTACACCCTCACCCATCTGTATTCGTCCACCGCCGGGCTGCTGCTGCGCGACACCTATCCCGCCTCCCCCGGCGGCGGGGCGCTGCCCGCCGAGACCGTCACCCACGGGTATGAGACCGGGTTCGACCTGCCGGACGGCCTCGGCAGCACCCTCGCCGCCTACGGCCAGCAGGTCAGCTACACCCCGTTCAGCCAGGTAGCCCAGGAAGAAATCGGCACCACCACCAGCAACGCATACATCACCAACAGCTACGACCCGCACACCGGTGCGCTCACCGACTCCAACGTCAAGAACACCGCGGTCTCGGCCACCCCGTTCGACGACACCTCCTACAGCTACGACCCGTCCGGGAACATCACCGCCCAGACCGACACCCGCAACGGCACCACGTCCGAGACCCAGTGCTTCACCTACGACACCCTCGACCGGCTCACCCAGGCGTGGACCGCCACCGATGACTGCGCCGCCAGCCCCAGCAGCAACAACGGCGCCACCGTCGGGGATGGCATCAGCGGCGGCGCGTACTGGACCAGCTGGGCGTTCAACCCGCTCGGCGACCGCACCACGCAGACAGAGCACTCCCTGACCGGCGGCACCGGCACCGTCACCACTTACACCTACGGCAACGCCAGCCAGCCCGACACCCTCACCGCCACCTCGGCCACCGGCCCGTCGGGGACCAGCACCGCCGCCTACGGCTACGACGCCGACGGGAACACCCTCACCCGCGCACTGCCCTCCGGCAGCCAGACCCTGACCTGGACCGATGACGGGAAGCTCGCTTCCGACACCACTAGCGCCGGCACCACGTCATACGTGTATGACGCCGACGGGAACGTGCTGCTGCAAAAGGACCCTGGCCAGACCACCCTGTTCCTGTTCGGCGGCGCTGAGCAACTCGTCCTCAACACCTCGACCGGGGCGGTCACCGGAACGCGGTTCCTGGCCCTGCCTGGCGGTGGGCAGGTCGTCCGCACCGGCGCGGGAACCGCGTACAGCTTCGAGGTCGGCGACCAGCACGGCACCAGCCTGCTCACCCTCGACCACACCGCCGCCAACCCCGCCTGGCGGCAGTACACCCCGTACGGCGCGCCCCGCGGCACCGCCCCCGCCACCTGGCCCGATACCAACGCGTTCCTCGGCAAACCCACCGACACTCCCACCGGCCTGGACCTTATCGGCGCTCGCCAGTACGACCCGGACACCGGCCGGTTCTTGTCCGCCGACCCCATCCTCGACCCCGCCCACCCGCAGACTCTCGGCGGCTACACCTATGCCGCCGACAACCCCGTCACCCAGGCCGACCCCACCGGGCTGCTGCTACCCGGTGGCGCCCAGTGCGGCGTCATCCCATCCGAACCCTGCCAGTCCGGCGGTGGCGGCAGCCACAACGGTGGCAGCCCCAGCCCCGGCAGCCCTGGGGCCGGGCCCGGGCCCGGCAGCGGCTGTGACCCCTACATCCAGCTCTGTGGCGGCAACCCAGGCAATGGCCAACCCGACGGCCCTGGCGCCCCACCCCCACCCGACCTGCACCCCATCGCCGCTCACTACGAGAATCCTGCCGCGGATCCAAACCGCGCGCCGGGTTGCCACGCCTCCCCCCGCGGCTGGCAAGGAGACTGTTACAGCGGCTGGCTGACTGCCAGCCAAGGCAGGGCTGTCGCCATCGGTCTTGGACTCACCCTTATCAACATCCTCCAAGGCGGGCTAGACCCCGCTACCGACGCCCTCGAAGTTGGCGAGGTAGCCGGAACAGCCGCAGAAGACGCAGCGACTGGAACCTCTCAGGCAGTCAACGCCGCACCTAGGTCAATGTGGGCAGAGAAGCTGGCGGAGGAGGGTCGGCAGGCTGGCGAGACCACTCAGAACCTGCATGATGCTGCGGACACAGCAGGCATGGCGGCTCAGGACCTCCTCGGCCCGCATCCTTCTACCTGGCAGGCGATGATCGATGCAGGCGGCGGGCTTCCGCCTTCCGCCCCCGTCTCTAATACAGTGGGTACCACTTTCTCCCCCGTGGAGGGCGGTGCGGTGACTGCGACGATGGCTATGCGCGCCCTCTGGATGGCCATTCAGAGGGCGATGGGATGACAGCAGCAGTGGAAGCTGATCATGAGACTGTGCGGGAACAAGCCGTCTCAGCGCTGCGCGCCGCGCTGGTCAGTGGGATGGGCGTGGCCGACGCGTTCCGGAGATGTTGGTATCGGCATCCGGTATTCGCAACGGCTTTGTTCGTTGAATCAGCGTCCCAACGGTTCGGTACTCATCCTGACATACGAGCAATTACCAGTTTCGTGGCTGCGATCCGAGAATCGCGGAGAGGTGCAGGGCTTGGCTTTCCGTGCAGGGAGGCTGAGGCGCTGATCCGCGCTGCGCTTGGCGAGGCGGAGCTGATGGATGCGGTCCACCCAGGTCAGTTCAGCTACACGGAGATCGGTATAGCAGTATTGGTCA
>Ga0335083_10005622_pt1 | contig 15785 bp, 9 predicted proteins | sample Lox_Sample_42_FD_206716 | JGI IMG/M metagenome (GOLD analysis project Ga0335083, IMG submission 206716) | Soil microbial communities from Loxahatchee National Wildlife Refuge, Florida, United States - Lox_Sample_4.2 | ecosystem: Environmental > Terrestrial > Soil > Wetlands | place: USA: Florida... | reverse complement strand
CGCCGCGCACGCGGAGCGTGCGCGTCGTGGGATCGAGGAACTCGCTGACCATCTCCACGCGGCCTGCCACCGCCTGGCTCGGGTCGAGGTGCACGTGGACGACGAGCGGCGTGCCGGCACGCAGGTGCGGCGCGTCGTGCTCCGACACGTCGAGCATCACCCAGAGGCGCGTCGGGTCGGTCACCGTGAAGAGCGGCGCCGCGAGTTGCGGCGTCCCCGCCAGGATCTGGTCGGGCCGCACCTCCTGGCCGGGGCCGAGGTTGCGCTCCACGACGACGCCGGCGATCGGCGTGCGCAGTGGGAAGCTCCCGTCGATCGAGGTGCCTTCGGCACCGTAGGCGGCGAGCCGCGCCGCGGCGCGCTGCGACTCGGACCGCGCCCGCGCCTGGTCCGCCTCCGCGGCGTCGAGGTCCTTGCGCGCGGCGGCGCCGTGCTCGAAGAGGTCGCGCACGCGGACGAGCGTGCGCTCGGCGAGGCGCAGATCGCTCGCGGACTTGCGCGCGTCGGCCTCCGCCTCGCCGTAGTCCGACGAGGCGAGCCGCGCCAGCACGGCACCCGCTTCGACACGCTGCCCCGGCTCGACCTCGATGCGGGTGACGCGGCCGGCGAACGGCGAGTAGACCCGCACCGTCGCGTTCTCGTCCCAGGCGAGACGGCCGTTCAGGCGCAGGGCGGCGGGTCGCGCCTCGCGCGGCGCCTCGGCGCCGACCGCTCCGAGCTGCGGGCTGTCGCGCGGGATGCGCACCCGCGAGCCGTCGACGCTCGGCTCGGAGACTGCGGCGACCGGCCGGGCGCGCTCGCAGCCCGCGAGCAGCGCCCCCGCGAAGAGCAGGAGCGCCGCGGCCCTCCGACTCCCGATCATGGTCCGAGCTCCGCGCCGACCGCCTCCTCGAGCTGATAGAAGGCGGTCCAGTAGTCGCTCAGGTCCTGGTAGTACTCCGCGTGGGTCGTGACGAAGGTGCGCTGCGCGTCCAGGAGCTCCAGCAGCGAGGCCGCGCCCTTCTTGTACTGGTACTCAACGAGGTCGCGCGCGCGGCGCGCGCGCTCGAGCAGGCGCGAGTCCATCCTCTGCACGCGCGCGGCGGCCGACTGATACGCCGCGAGCGCGGTGGCGACGTCGTTGGCGACCTGGGCGTCGAGCTTGTCCCGCTGCAGCGTCTGCGTTCGGACGGCCGCCTCTGCCTTCTGGATCTCGCCCCCGTTCCGGTAGAAGACCGGCAGCTCGAGCGAGAGCCCGAGGGTGGCGGTGGGCGGCTGGACCGCTTCCTGCCCGTGCCCCTGCTGCTCGTAGCCGCCGACGACTGCGATGTCGGGGATGCGCTCTCGCCGTGCGAGCGAGAGCGCCGCGTCGGCGCTCGCGAGCTGCGCGCTCGCCGCAGCGAGGTCCGGTCGCTTCTGCCGCGCCTCGGCCAGCAGCGATTCCGTGGTCGCGCCGGAGAGCGAGGCGGGAGCGCGCGAGGGCGGGAGCTCCGGGTCGACGTCGAAGTCGACGTGGCCGTCGCGCGCGCCGAGCAGGAACGCGAGCGAGGCCTTGGAGGCCAGGAGCGCCTGCTGCGCGGCGTCGACCGCCTGCTCGGCCTCGAGCTTCTGGGTCTCCGCCCGCGCGCTGTCCGCCTCGGAGACGTCGCCCGCGCGAAAGCGGAGGTCGACGAGCTGCGACGTCTGCTCCGCGCTGGCGGACGCCTCGCGCGCGAAGCCAAGCGCGGAGCGCGTCAGCACGGTCTGCACGTACTGCTGCTTCACCAGCGCCGAGAGCGTGCGCTCCGCATCCGCACGCGAGAGGCGCGCGGCCTCGAGCGCCTTCTTTGCCACGTCGGTCTTGAGACGGCGCTTGCCGATCAACAGGTCGAAGAGGAGGCCCTGGTCGGAGGCGTTCGCGTTCCAGGACGTGGCGGAGCAGTCGCTCGGCCGCTCACAGTCGCTCGGGTGGTAGCTGAAGGAGTGTCCCCCGCCGCCGCCGACCTGTGGGTTCGGGAAGGCCTTGGCGATGGTGAGATCTCCCTCGGCGCTGGCGACCGCTGCGTCTGCCAGCAGCAGGTCGAATCCGTGCTCGCGGAACAGGCGCTGCGCTTCGTCGAGCGAGAGCTGGGCCGGGATCGAGGTCTGGCCGGTGTCCGCCCCGACCACACTTGGCGGTGTGAAGAGCCCCACCAGGATCGCGCAGGCGCACAGGGCCCTCACGGCTCGTCTCCCACGGCCTGTCCCGAGACGGCCGGAGCGGCGCGAATCTTCACGTTTCGGTAGGGAGGGGGCGAGCGCCCGCGCGGCGTCAGATTGCACGAGGTAATCCGCCGTCGCTCCACCGCGCCCGGCGCATCGCCACCGCCGCCGCTTGCGGCACCTGGGGCGTCGCGCGATGCTCGGGCTCCCCTCGGACAGGAGCCTCGAAAATGAACCGTCGCGCCCTCTCGTTCGCCCTCGCCGCCTTGCTCTTCGCGGGACCCGCCCTGGCGGGGACGGCCAAGACCTACCAGGTGACCGGCCCCGTGGTGGACGTCTCCGCCGACACCATCACGGTCCAGAAGGGCAAGGACAACTGGGAGATCGCCAAGGACGCCTCCACCAAGACGAGCGGCACCGTCAAGAAGGGTGACAAGGTCACCGTGATGTACCGCATGACAGCGACGTCGATCGAGCCGAAGGCGGCCACGTCAAGCAAGAAGAAGTAGTCGTCTTCCTACCCGAGTGAGAGCGCGATCTGGTGCAGGCGCCGGTCGCGCGAGAGCGGAATGCGCGCCGCGCCGTCCACCGGCGCGACGGCGACGCCGTCGACCGCAGCCTCGACCACGCGCTCGGCACGCCCGTTCGGGTTGTCGACCTCGATCTCGTAGCGCGTGGCGCCGTCGGGCAGGCGGTAGCGGATGCGGTAGCGCGGCCAGCCGTCCGGCACGCGCGGCCGCAGCACGAGCGTGTCGCCGCCCTCGACGCGCAGGCCGAGCAGCGACTCGAGCGCGATGCGGTAGAACCAGCCTGCGGAGCCCGTGTACCAGCTCCATCCGCCGCGACCGACGTGGGGCGGCGTGCCGTAGATGTCGGCGACCACGACGTAGGGCTCGACCTGATAGATCGCCACCTGCTCCGGCGTGCGCGCGTGCGCGACGGGAGAGATGCGCTCGAGCAGCTCGAGCGCCCGGTCGCGCCAGCCGAGCTCCGCCGCGGCGCGCACGACCCAGCAGGCGCCGTGGGTGTACTGGCCGCCGTTCTCGCGGATTCCCGGAACGTAGCCCTTGATGTAGCCCGGATCGTGCGCGGTCTTGTCGAAGGGCGGCCACAGCAGGCGGATCAGCTTCGCCGAGTCCGACACCAGCTCGTGCTCGACGGCCTGCATGGCGAGCTCGGCGCGCTCGCGCGGCGCCACGCCCGAGATCACCGACCACGCCTGAGCGATCGCGTCGATGCGGCACTCGTCGTTCTGCGCCGAGCCGAGCGGCGTGCCGTCGTCGTAGTACGCGCGCCGGTACCACGCGCCGTCCCAGCCGGCGTCGTTCAGCGCCGCAGCGAGCGCGGTCTGGTACGCGCGATAGCGCTCGGCGCGCGCGCGGTCGCCGCGCCGGTCGCAGAGCGGCAGGAAGCGCCCGAGCACGAAGTGCAGGAAGAATCCCATCCAGACGCTCTCGCCCCGCCCTTCCCGGCCGACGCGGTTCATGCCGTCGTTCCAGTCGCCGGTCCCCATGAGCGGCAGACCGTGCGCTCCGCGCGTGAGCGCCCGGTCGAGCGCGCGACAGCAATGCGTGTAGACGTCGCCCTGCTCGCTGCTCACCTCGGGCGCCAGGTACGCCTCGTCCTCGCCCGCCGCCAGCTCGCGCGCGCGAAGGAAGGGCGCCCGCTCGTCGAGCAGGCCGAGATCGCCGGTGGTCTCGACGTAGAAGGCGGTGACGTACGGCAGCCACACCAGGTCGTCGCAGAAGCGCGTGCGGATGCCGCGCCCGGCCGGCGGGTGCCACCAGTGCAGCACGTCGCCCTCGGCGAACTGATGCGCCGCGTGCAGCAGGATCTGCGCGCGCGTCAGGTCGGGCCGCGCATAGACGAGCGCGGCGGCGTCCTGGAGCTGGTCCCGGAACCCGAACGCCCCGCCGGACTGGTAGAAGGCGGAGCGGCCCCAGAGCCGGCACGACAGCACCTGGTAGAGCAGCCAGCCGTTCATCACGAGGTCGAGCTCGGCCGAGGGGGTCTCGATCTCGACGGCGGACACGAGCCCGCGCCAGTGCTCGCGCACCGCCTCGAAGGCGTGCTCCACCGCGCCGGGCCGACGCCAGCGCTCGAGCAGCGCGCGCACCGCCGGGCGGGTCGGTGCCTCCCCGAGCAGGAAGCTGCACTCGAGCGTCGAGCCCCCCTCGAGCTCGGCGCTCACCTGCCACGCGGCGCACGGATCGAGGCCGGCCCCGACCGCCCCGTCGAGCAGTGCAGCGTCGCAGAGCGCGGCCGGGCGCGACGGGTCGCCGTGGCGGCCGAGGAACGCGGCGCGGTCGGTGGTGAACGAGGTGCCGCGCGTGCCGAGCGGCCCGAGCACCGCCGCGAAGGCGATCCCCCCGCCGAAGCCCGAGCGCACGTGGTTCTCCGCCAGCGTCGCGCCGGCCTCCGCGTCGAAGTCGGTGGTGACGGTGCGGGCGCTCACCTCGGCGAGGCCGCCGAGCACGAGGCGATGGTACGAGAAGAGCGAGAGCCGGCGGTCCTGAGCGCCGGGATTGCGGATCCGCACGCGCACGACCTTCAGCGGATCGCCGGCCGCCGCGAACTGGCAGACCTCCTGCTCCAGGCCCTCGCTCTCGTGACGCCATGTCGTGTAGCCGAAGCCGTGGCGCACCTCGTAGCCGGCGCCGTGCGGCACGGGGCCCGGCAGCGGTGACCAGAACGAGCCCGACTCCTCGTCGCGCACGTAGAGCGCCTCGCCGTGCGGGTCCGAGATCGGGTCGTTCGACCACGGCGTGAGCCGGTTCTCGCGGCTGTTGCCGCTCCAGGTGTAGCCGGCCCCCGACTCGCTCACGAGGAAGCCGAAGCCCTCGTTGGAGACGGTGTTGATCCACGGCATCGGCGGCGCGCGCAGGCCGCCGTCCGCGTCGGGCTCGAGGCGCACCACGTACTCGCGACCGTCGCGGGCGAAGCCGCCGAAGCCGTTGGCCGCGCGCAGCGGCTCGCCGCGTCCGGGCGGCGCCGCGGCCGTCGCGGCGGGGGCCGGCGCGAAGCGGCCGGAGGGCGCGGAGGGCGGCGTCTCGCGCAGATCCTCGGGCGTCGGCATCCGACCGCGCACCACCAGGCGCGCCGAGGCCAGCAGCACGTCGTGCTCGCGCGGGTCGAGCTCGGCGCGCCTCCGCAGCGCGATCCCACCGCTGCCCGGGTTGCGGCCGGCCTCGGCGAGCGCCTCGCGCGTCGCCGCGTCGAAGGCAGCCGGGTCGTCGCACACGACGACGAGATCGACGGGTGCCCCGCGCGCGCCCCAAAAGGCGCGCGCGACGAGGAGCTCGCGCAGGACCGGATCGGACGGAACGGCGGCGTCGCAGACCGCGAAGGGCCGGTCCTGCGCCACGGCGTGCCGCCAGAGATCCGCGTGCTCTCCGCGCGCGCGGCGCAGCAGCGCGGCGTCGGCGCGCAGTGCCGGATGGCCGTAGAGCACGGCGGCGCCGAGCTCGTGCAGGAACGCGGCGCGCTCCTCCGTGAGGCCGAGCCGCGCGAGCTCGCGCGCCTCCCAGGCCGCCGCACCGGCGAAGCTGGCCTCGACCGCGTCGGCGTCGGCGAAGCGCGTCGCGATCGCGAGCGCCGCCTCCCGCTCGTCCGCGGCGCCGACGACCCACGTCGCCTCGACGCGCTCGCCGGGTGCCAGATCGAAGCGGCAGCGCAGGCTCACCACCGGATCGAGCACGCTGCCGACCGTGCCCGAGAGCGGCGCGCGCAGCGCGAGTGCGCGCGGCGCCGACGCGCTGCGCCCGCGCCCGAGGAAGCGGGCTCGGTCCGTCTCGAGCTCGACCGCGCCCGGCGCCGCGAGGGCGTGCACCAGCCACGGCGTACGCTCGCTGGCGCTGCGCGGGCGCCGCCGCGCGAGGAGCGCGCGGCTCGCCGCGACCCAATCCGTCTCGACGAAGAGCTTCGAGAAGGCGGGATGCGCCGCATGCGCCGCGGCGTCGTTCAGCACCACCTCCGCGTAGCTGGTGAGCTCGAGGGTACGGGCGCGCTTCGACCGGTTCACGAGTGTCGCGCGCCGGACCTCGGCGTCGGCGTCCGGCGGGACGCAGATCTCGAGGGTGGACTCGATGCCGTCGCGCTGCGTCGCCAGGGCGAGGGAGCCCGCGGTGGCGCGCGCCGCGTGGGAGGCGGTCGCATCGCCGGCCGGGCGCGGTGCGAGCGAGGTGAAGCGCCCGCTCTCGAGATCGCGCAGGTAGACGAAGAAGCCGTCGCCGTCTTCGGTGCGATCCCCCGTCCAGGCCGTGAGCTGCGTCCCCTGCCAGCGCGAGCGCCCCGTCCCGGACGCCGTGACGAGGACCGCGTAGCGGCCGTTTCCGAGCAGGCGCGCGCCGGGCGCCTCAGTAGCCAAGCACCACCTCGGCCGGCACGCCGCGGAGCGTGGCGTGCGACGCGTCGAAGTCGCTGCTGGCGCGTCCGCCGACCGTCACCGAGCGCAGCGGACGGTCGAAGGGCGAGGCGACGACGATCCCGCCCGCGGGCACCTCGAGGTCGCCCGAGAGCGAGAGGCGAACGCGGTCGGCCCCGTCGGCGCGCAGGGTGTAGCCGACGCGCCCCCACCAGGTCGGCAGGCTCGCGACGCGCACCGCACCTCCCTCCTGCAGCCAGGAGGCGGGCACGCCCGCGGCGAGCACCAGCGCCGAGTCCTCCTCGCGCTCGTAGACGAAGAAGGAGCGCGCGGCGCGCAGGAAGCTCGAGGCGATCCAGCCGTGCGGCAGGTCGCCGAGGAAGCGCGGAGCCTTCGCGTCGGTCCAGGTGATCTCCGGCCACTGGAGCCAGGCGGGCGGACGCTGCTCCGAGAGCAGGAAGTCGAGCAGCTCGTGCGCGCGATCCTTCTGCCCGAGCCGCACCAGCGCCTCGACGCTCCGGACCTCGTAGGCGGTATAGGACTCGGGCGGAGACTTCCTGCGATTGCGGAGCTCGTCGAAGTAGCGGTCGTAGGTGCGCGCGAGCGCAGCGGCCGGCAGCCGCGCGCGCTCGCCGCCCGGCGCCAGCGCGATCGCGGTCGAGTTCGGGTCGAAGTCGGCGAGCTCGACCGACGCCGGAATGGTGTCGAGGCGGTGCTGCTTCATCACCTCGGCCATCGACGCGTAGATCGCGTCGCGCAGCTCGTCGCGCTCGACCGCGAAGCGGCCCGCGCGCTCGCGGTCTCCGACCTGCGCCGCCAGCGCCGCCGCGTCGCGGAGGCCGCGCAAGGCGAAGAAGTCGTCCCAGTACGAGTGCACCGGCTTCGCCGCGTACCCCTCGTGGCTGATCGACTCGGGGAGCAGCCCGTAGAAGGCGCGCCTGGCCGGCTGGCGGTAGGCATCGCCCGTTCGCTGCGCGCGCAGCCGCGCGATGTACTCGGCTGCGGCCGCGACGCGCGGCCACATCTCCGCCAGCAAGGCATCGTCGTGCGTGAAGCGCCAGTACTCGGCCACCGCCCAGATGAACTCGCCGTGGCTGTCGTGCTCGGGCACCGGGTCGGGACCGCGCGCGTCGACGCAGCACGGGATGTGGCCGTCGGAGCCCTGGTACGGCGCGTACCAGCGCAGGAAGTCGCGCACCGGCTCCGTGTCGCCGAGCTGCAGCAGGGCCGACGACGTGATGGCGCCGTCGCGGATCCAGGACCGCTCGTAGCAGCGCGACCCGGGCTGGATCCTGGGCCCGTCGCGGTTCACCAGGATCCAGGCGAGCGAGGCGCGCATCGCGCGGACCAGCCCCTCCGCGTCCGGCGGCAGCTCGATCGCCACGCCCGCGAGCCGCGCGCGCCAGCCCGCCGCGGTCTCGGCGAGCCGCTTCGCCACCACCGCGGCCGCGGCCTGCCGCGAGAGCCCGCCGCGCAGGTCCGGCGGCCGCGCGTGGAAGGGCATCGCGATCGACACCTCGTCGTGTCCCCCCGGCGCGAGGTCGATCGGAAACGCGAAGGCACCGGACGAGAAGCCCACCGGGTCGATCTCCTCCGCGTCGGGCGGAAGCCGCCCCTTGGCGAGGAAGCGCGTCACCGGCCCCTCCTCCGAGCGCGTCGCGCCGAAGCCCTCGGGCGCCGAGAGGGCGACCACCGGACACACGCCGTTCACGCACAGGGTGTCGCCCTGCGCCTCGAGCCGATGGATGCGAGCCACCCCGCCCGTCATGTTGAGGCTCTGCCACGGCGGGCTCACCTGGAACGGCCTCACGGCGAGGTAGAGCATCCCGCGGCGCCGCTCCGCGCCCGGGTTCTCGACCCGGTAGCGCGCGTAGAGCACCGAGGCGCCGGCCGGACCGGCTGCGAAGGCGGTGACCCGCAGCGCGAGCGGGGCCCCGTCCCAGCGGACAGTTGGAATGGGAAGATCCCCGTCCTCGAGCGAAGGCTGGCTCTGCACGGAGGCCCACGAGTCGAGATGCCCGTCGCTGTAGAGGAACGGCTCGATCGAGAACGACTCCTTCCCGACCTCGAGCATGCCGTCGACCGAGAGCAGCGCCTCCAGGTCGTCGTCGTCCGCGCCGACCACCGCCCAGTAGGTCTGCTCGTCGAGCAGCCAGCGCGGGTAGAAGCCGCGCGGCGCCTCGCGCGCGATCGCCTGGACGAAGCGGTTCGGGGAGGCCGAGAACTCGAGCGGGGCCACCTGGATGCGGTTGATCCCGTAGCCCTGGCCGCGCCCGCTCTTCGACAGCGCGAGGCGAAGGAAGCGCGACTCGCCCTCGGGCAGGTAGACGTAGTCGCGCGCGCCGGCGGCCTCCTCGGCCTCGTAGAGCACGCTCCACTCGCGACCGTCGTCGGAGCTCTCGACCCGGTACGCGACCGCGAAGTCCTCGCCCTCCCAGTCGATGATGAGGCCGCCGTACTCGCGGGGCTTGCCGAAGTCGAGCTGCAGCGACTGCGACTCGCCGGGCGCACTGTGCCAGCTCGCCGCACGGTCGCGCTCGAGCACGAGCTCGGGGCCGCGCCCCGCGAGCGAGCTCGACGCGCTGACCTTGGGCGGCGCGGGCGTGCGGTCCGGCGGCTCGCGCTCCTCGAGGCGCAGGTCGTCGATCCAGACCGAGCCGCGGCCGCCGCCGGCACCCGAGATCGCGATCTCGATGGCGCCGATGCGCGACGGCGATCCGCCGCCCACCGGCCCCCACGCGAAGGCGAGCTGCGGCTTGCGGATCACGACGCGCCGCCAGTCGGCCGGGAATGCAAACGCCGGCTGCTTGAACCACCAGACGTTCGCGCCCGAGGGATCGACCAGCTTGAACTCGAGATCGCCGGGCGGCGCCTCGCCGCGCAGGCGGAACGTGAACCGATAGTTCTCGGGCAGCTCGAGCGCGACGTCCTTGCGCGCGATCACGAAGCCACTGGCTCCGTGGAAGTCGAAGTCGAGGCGCATCGCCCGGCTGCCCGGCGCGCCGTCCAGCGAGAGCGCGAGGGTCGCGCTCTCCGAGGTCGCAGTGCGCCAGCCATCTGCGCCCAGCGGTCTGCCGCCTTGCGACGCCAGCGGGGAGTCGGTCGCCATCCCCTCGAAGTCCTCCCTCCAGCGCTCCGAGGCCGACAGTACCGGCGCTGCGAGCGCGATCCATCCCGCCGCACCCACGCAGGCCCAGCGGGCCGCGCTCACGATTCCCCACCCCCTGCGCGCGGAGCCTACCCCTTCACAGCGCCGCCGAGCAGGCCCCGCAGGTAGTAGCGCTGCAGGCACACGAAGACGATCACCACCGGGAGGATGGTGAGCACTGCCCCGGCCATCATCAGCTCCGTGTCCTGGACGTGCTCGCCCGCCAGGTTGGCGAGCGCCACCGGGAGGGTCTGCAGGTCGGCGTCGGACAGCACCACCAGCGGCCACAGGAAGTCGTTCCACGTCCCCATGAAGGTGAAGACGGCGAGCGTGACGAGAATCGGCCGGCACGCGGGCAGCGCGATCGACCAGTAGACGCGGGCCTCTCCGGCGCCGTCGACGCGCGCGGCGTCGAGCAGGCTGTCCGGGATCGAGAGGGCGTACTGCCGGAAGAGGAAGATCGCGAAGATGCTCGCCGCACCCGGCACGATCACGCCCCAGAGGCTGTTCACGAGGCCGAGGCTCTTGAGCAGCAGGAAGAGCGGCAGCATCGCGACCTGGCCGGGCACCACCATCGCGGCGAGCAGCGCGCGGAAGAGCGCGTCGCGTCCGGCGAAGCGCAGCTTGGCGAAGGCGTAGCCCGCGAGCGAGTTCACCGCGAGCGAGATCGCGGTCACGGATACGGCCAGAACGGCGCTGTTCGCCGCGCTGCGCAGCAGGTGCAGGCGGCCGAGCAGCGCGCGGTAGTGGGCGAGCGTCGGCGCGCTCGGAACGAGCCGCGGTCCGAGCGCCGTCTCGCCCGCCGGCATCAGCGACGCCGAGACCATCCAGAGCAGCGGGAACAGCGTGGCGGCAGCGGCCGCGAGCAGCGCGAGGTGGAGCGCCAGCGATGCGAGCCGCCGCCTCCCGCTCATGCGCCCGCCTCGCGCGGGCGCAGCCGCCACAGCAGCGCCGTGACCGCGAGAAGGATCGCGAAGAGCACGAATGCGACGGCCGCCGCGTAGCCCATGTTCCACCAGCGGAAGCCCTCGCGGTACATCAGGAGCACGATGCTGAGCGTGCGGTTGGAGGGCCCGCCGGCCGTCATCACGTAGGGCTCGGCGAAGAGCTGGAAGGAGCCGATCCCCGTCGAGATCGCGACGAACAACAGGGTCGGAGCCAGCGCGGGAAGCGTCACGTGGCGGAGCTGCGCCGCGGCGCCGGCGCCGTCGATGCGCGCCGCCTCGTAGAGCCGCTCGGGGATCGCCTGCAGGCCCGCCAGGAAGATCACCATGTTGAAGCCGAAGCTCTTCCAGACGGCCATCAGGATCAGGGCCGGCATGGCGAGGCGCGCGTCGCCGAGCCAGTCGAGCGGCGGAATGCCGAGCGCCGCGAGGGCGCCGTTCAGCACGCCGACGCGCGGGTGATACAGGACGCGCCACACCACCGCGACAGCCACGAGCGTCGTCACCACGGGCAGGAAGAAGACCGTCCGGAACACGCTGCGGAAGCGCGTGAGCCGCGCGTGGACGGCGAGCGCCGCGGCGAGCGAGACCGCGATCGAGAGCGGTCCGCCGACCGCGACGAACGTGGTGGTGTTGGCGAGCGCCTTCCAGAAGAGCGGATCGCGGAGGAGATGCGCGTAGTTGGCGAGGCCCACGAAGCGCAGGGTCGTCGGGTCGCCGATGGCGTAGATGTCGAAGTCGGTGAGCGAGAGCAGCAGCGACGCAGCGACCGGCAGCGCGAAGAAGACCGCGATCAGCGCCAGCGCCGGCGCCGCGAAGCCGATCGCGAGCGGCGAGCGGTTCACGCTCACGGGCTCGCGCTCCGCTCGAGCAGCCAGCGGCGCTTGGCGAGCAGCGCGTCGACGTCGGCGTCGAGTCGCGCGAGCGCAGCCGCGGGGACCGCCTCGCCGCGGATCGCGGCCTCACAGGCGCGCGACAGCGCCTCCGCGATGCGCTCCCACTCGGGGATCTTCGGCGTGGCGCGCACGTTCTCGAGCTGTTCGCGGAAGGCCTGCGCGCGCGGATCACCCGCGAGCGCAGCGTCGCGCCACGCGCTCGGGCGCGCGGGGAGATCGCCCGAGAGGCGATAGAAGGCGATCTGCTGGCGCGGCTCGCTCAGGAACTCGACGAGGCGCCAGGCAGCCGCCGCGCGCGGGCTGCCGCGCAGCAGCGCAAGGCTCGCGCCGCCCGCGAGCGACACGCCGGGCGGCGGGCCGCCCGCGCTCGGCATCGGCGCCGTCGCCCAGGCGTCGGCGAGCGCCCCCGGCAGGCGGCGCGCGAGCTCGCCCAGGCTCCACGGGCCGCTCACGTAGAACGTGAAGAATCCGCTCGCAAAGTCCTGATACAGGTTGGCGATCTGGGCCGCTCCCGTCCGCGGCGCCAGGCCCCGCCCGAAGAGCTCCAGATAGAACGCGAAGGCCTCCCGGAAGGCAGGGGCGCGAAAGTCGCCATAGCGATCGCCGTCGCGCAGCAGGCCCGCACCGCGCTCCATGGCGAGCGCCACCGGCACCTCCCACTCGTTCATCGGGAGCAGGATCGCGTAGCCGCTCGATCCCCGCGCCCGCTGCACCCGCTCCAGCGCATCGAGCCACGCGTCCCAGGTGCGCGGCGCGTCGGCGACGCCGGCGGCCGCGAGCAGATCGCGCCGGTAGAACAGGAGCCGCGTGTCGACGTACCACGGCACGCCCCAGATGCGGCCGTCGATGTTGTTGGCGTCGAGGATGCCCGGGAAGAAGTCGCCGCGCGCCAGCTCGGGCGACGCGGCGATGCGCGCGTCGAGCGGATCGAGCGCTCCCAGCGCCACGAACTCGGGGATCCAGGTGCTCCCGAGCTGGAAGACATCCGGCATCGCATCGCCGACGTAGGCCGTCAGCAGCTTCTCGTGCGCCGCGCTCCACGGGATCTGCTGGACGCGCACGTGGATGCCGGGCTCGCGCCGCTCGAACTCGGCGACGAGCGGCGGGACCGCCTCGCCCTCGCCGCCGAGCGCCCAGAACTCGACCACCGTGTCGGAGCGGCGCGCGCCGCAAGCGATCAGGACGAGCGCTGCGCAGCAGCCGAGGGCGCGGGCGATCACGGCACCGCCAGTCTATCAGCGCCCCTGCGGTGCGGCTAAGCTCCGGCGCGGAGGGCGACAGCGATGGGCATCCGCGATCTCCTCTCGGGCAAGGTGGGCGTGGCGGTGGGCGACCGCGCGCCGGAGTTCGGGCTTCCGGACGCGAGCGGCGCGACCGTACGCCTCTCCGACTTCCGCGGCAAGAAGGCCGTGGTGCTCTACTTCTATCCGAAGGACGACACGCCCGGATGTACCAAGGAGGCCTGCAGCTTCCGCGACAGCTACGAGGACTTCACGACCGCAGGCGCCGAGGTGATCGGGGTGAGCTCCGACTCGGGCGACTCGCACCGCGGCTTCGCGAGCAAGTACAAGCTGCCGTTCACGCTGCTCTCCGACCGCGGCGGCGAGGTGCGGCGGAAGTACGGCGTGCCCGCCACCCTGGGCCTGCTCCCCGGACGCGTCACCTTCGTGATCGATCGCGACGGCGTGGTGCGGCATGTCTTCAACTCGCAGCTCGCGGCGACGCGCCACGTGCGAGAGGCCCTCGACGCGCTTCGGGCCTGAGGTCCCAGAGCCGCCCTCAAGCGCAGCGCGCGCAGCGCCGATCTTCCGTGTCGACTGGGGGAGATCCGGCGATGACCTTCGAAGAGCTGCGGCGCCTGCTCGAGAGCGAGGCGCGCAACCGCGCCGACACGATCCGCGACGTGACGAGCGAGGGCGCCGACGGCATCCGCGTCGTGCTCGAGACCACGCCGGGGCGCAGCCACGCCGTCTGGATCCGCCGGCGCAGCGGCCCGGATGCCGAGGTCGCGCAGTGCATCGCGCTGGCCGCGCGCGTGCCCAAGGGGCAGGCCCTGGCGCCCCACATCTCCAGTCAGCTGCTGCGCCAGAACGCGACGCTCCCGTTCGGCGCGTGGGGACTCGTTCAGCTCGGCGACGCGGACTACGTGGCCCTGATCCGCGGCCTTCCCCTCCCCTTCACCGAGCCCGCCGAGGCCGTGCTCTGCGTGATCGGGCTGGCGAACGCGGCCGACGCCTTCGAGGAGAGCCAGGGCGACGACTCGTTCTGACCGCGGCAGCCGCGGCCCATCACGAGGCTGGCACCCCCGCCGAGACCTCGGGGCCGTGCGTGAAGCGGGCGAGGTCGGAAAGCACGTGGGCGAAGGCCCCGCTGCGCGCGCGCAGCCAGGCGCCGGGGTCCGCGAGCGGCGTGTCGCGGCGGTCGCTCACGACCTGCTTGAACCATCCCTGGGGCTCGATCGGGAAGGTCGCCTTGCCCTCTCCATCGACGTAGGCGACCCGCGACCAGTCGCTCACCAGCACGTAGGGATGCGGCGGACCCGCGAGCAGGTCCGTGCCCAGGCTGTAGTCGCCCGGCGGATTCTGCGCGCCCAGCAGAGCGAGCAGCGTGGCCGGCACGTCGAGATGGCTGGTCAGGCGATCCACGGCGGCGGGCGCACGCCCGGGCACGTGCAGCACCAGCGGCACGCGGATCTGCTCCTCGTCGAACTCCGAATTGTGTCCCCAGCGGCCCTTCTCCAGGAACTCCTCCCCGTGGTCTCCCGTCACGACCACGATCGTCGAGTCGAGCAGCCCCTGGGCCTCGAGCGCCGCGTAGACGCGCTCGAGCTGCGTGTCGAGATGTCGCACCGCGTTCCAGTAGCGGTTGCGGATCTTCCCGATGTCGCGCTGGAGGTCCATGGTCAGGTAGTCGAGGTCGCTCAGGTACGGGGTCCGGACGGCGGTCTCCGGCGGGAACCGGTACGGCGCGTGGGGCGACTCGAAGAACATGTAGACGAAGAACGGCTGGGCGCGGTCGCGCTGCTCCAGGAACGACACGATCGACCCCACCTGCGCCCGATCGCGCTCCCAGCCCTCGCCGGCGCCGCCCTCGCGGAGGTGGTCGCGCCCGACGTCCGCGAACACCGTCTGGTCGAACTCGGGGTAGGAGAACTTGTCGCTGGTGAAGCCGCGCACGTCGTAGCCGCGGTCGAGCAGCGCGCGGATCAGCACCGGCCCGCGGTTCTGATCGAGGAACTTGAACCAGTACGGGCCGGGCAGCCCGTAGAAGAGGCTGAACACGCCCATGCGGGTGCCGTTACCTCCCGACACGTGCCCGGTGAAGCGCGTTGCACCCTCCGCGAAGCGCCAGGTCGCCGGCATCAGCTCGGGATCGAGCGCGTCCGCACGCAGCGACTCCGCGCATAGCACCACCACGTTCCAGCGCGGCGCGCCGGGCTCGAAGACGAGCGGGCGCCGCGGGTAGGCGAGCCGCGAGTCGCCGAGGCCGGCGCGCAGCGGATCCGAGCGCACCACGCGGATCCCGACCCGCTTCGCCAGCCCGTCGAGCTGGAGCGGCTGGTAGAGCGGCAGCGCCTGGCTCCACTGGAGGACGGGGTTGTAGTCGCGCACGTGCGCCGCGGCGTAGGCAAGCCGCTCGCCGATCGAGAGAACCAGCAGCGACGAGGCGAAGGCGATCACGAAGCGGCGCGAGCGGAGTGCGGCGAGCGGCCGCGCTCCGTGCGGCGCGCGCGCGAGCACCATCAGGAGGAGCGCCTCGCCTGCCAGCACCAGCGCGGCCAGCGCCGCGACCTCCGCCGCCACCGCCGGGCCCGCGCCCAGCGACTCGAGGCCGCCGCGCGTCGTGAGCAGATTCCAGACGAAGCCGTTCAGGTGGAAGCCGTAGATCTGATGGATGCGGCGATCGGCGTAGACGGCGAGCTGGACGCCGGCGAAGAGAGCGACCGCAGGTGCCCAGGCGATCGGCACCGCGACCGCGCGAGGGGCCCTGCGCAGCAGCCCGGCGAGCACGCGTCGCGCGAGCACCGCCACGGCGAAGGCGGGAAGCAGGTAGAGGAACGGGTAGGTCAGCCAGACCGCCGCCATCCAGCCCGCCGGGCCCGGCGAGCGAAGCGCCTCGCCGGACAGGAAGCCCGCGCACACGGCGAGCAGCACGGCGTAGTTGGCGAGCAGGAAGAGCCAGAGCAGAGCGGTCGGGCTCGGGCGCGTCTCGCCCGCGGAGGGTGCCATCGCGCCGCGGAGGATAGGCAACCCCCACGTCTGCGGCGGGTGCGC